>Ga0126337_10002313_pt1 | contig 12077 bp, 13 predicted proteins | sample DipCmetagenome_FD_92527 | JGI IMG/M metagenome (GOLD analysis project Ga0126337, IMG submission 92527) | Coral microbial communities from La Bocana,Puerto Morelos, Mexico - Diploria C A metagenome | ecosystem: Host-associated > Invertebrates > Cnidaria > Coral | place: La Bocana,Puerto Morelos... | reverse complement strand
GAATTACAATGATTTCCATGACTATAGCCAGAAGTAATTTTTTAGAGAACCAACTTGGACATGATGGAGCCGAGCATAAAAAAATCACTTTATGCCGGTACCTAGGTACCTCAATTTTTGAGAAGTAATGTGAAGGGGGATAGAAAAAATATTTGTTCCCAGTTCATTCCTGAGAAGTGATGGTCACTAGCCGGCAACCTGAACTCATCACATGAGCGCTCTTGAAAGAAACCAAACCAACTTCAAAATTCAATACTCCAAAGACATCCAGGAAGATCGGACGCGTGGGGCGTTGAACAAGCATCGCACAACCTGTCCATAAGACGGTGTGCTGGAGCATGTGCGGAGGCAAAAACACCTGTCCAAAGTCGAAAGCGAAAAGGTCGAAAAGGCATTGACGGCGCACAATCAAAGGCCATGAGGCAGCAAAGTAACGAAAAACTTACAAAACCCTTGCACCGCTTCCGATTCAAAGCTGACAGTCCGTAATGTTTACTCCAGGAGTCATAGTTGTCACATGTTGTCACCCATTTGGTGAACGGTTAGCCGAAGGCCAGCACCGACCTGCCTTACTTAAAGAGTCCCAGGCTGCAAAGCTACAATGCAAAAACGTGTGGTGTACAAGCTTTTTTGCACGCACTCACTCACTCAGAGTTCAGTGAGGCTTAGCACACGGAGGGCGAAAAGACTCTAGCGAAGTGAACTGTGAGCCTTACAAGGGCACATTCTCGAAATGCAAAATCATTTCTTGCAGGTGTACCTCACTCATGTCAGGCTTCTTTCCATGAAACAGTGCAAGCCTTTCGTGGACTTCAACAAGTTCAGCAAACTCTTCTATGACGTGATATTCTTGTCGGCCATAGTCATGAATCAGAATCTGGGTGCGCTTCAAGTCCTCTGGGGCCATGGATTTCAACATCTTCAAGAAACACGCCATACGAAAACGTCCATCCACCAAAACAACACGATGTTGTGCTGCTTGGCCACAACTACTGAAAGTTTGGTTTGAGTAATCCTTCCATTTGACTTTGTCTGAATCCCCTCTAGGATAGCCAGCGTCTTTAGTCGGCCCAATATCGACATGAACCAGTTCCAAACGACCTGTTGGCATATCATTGGCATGTAAAAACTATTCGCATATCATAGGTTCCGCGTTTCAATTTGTGGCTATGCGACCACTAAAATCCCGTGCTTTTTGAAAATACAAAAAAAAAGGGGTGGTGAGGGGGGGAATCGTGAAAAGTGAAGGAAAATGCATGAAAAGGCCGAGTGGAGTCATGCAAAGTCCGCAAAAGGACTAAGAAATCTACCCAAAGCCCAAAATTCAAAAAAAAAACGTCGCAGCACAAGACTCTCAACAACCAAAACTCTGCCCACATCCTTGACATTGATCGGAAAGAATAAGCAAAAAACAACATGAAAAACAACTCTTGGGCTGGACAACCGAAAATCAACAAAAAAACAAAAAAAAGGGAAACCGTGGCTGAGACATGTCCCTCAGGGTTTTGTTTTTGATTGATTTTTTGGTTTTATTTGGTTGTTTCGTGTCTTTTTGTGTTTTTGAATGTTTTTTTGGTCGTTATTTTGAATTTTTTGTTTTCTCGTGTGTATGTGTTTTTTGGTTTTGTTTTTTTTTGAAAATTTGCCTCTAATATAAATAAATAAATAAATAAAATATTTCAAAAAAAATAAATAAAAAAAATAAAAAGAAAAAATGGATAAATAAATAAATAAGTAAATAAATAAAGAAATAAATAAACAAGTAAATAGATAAATAAATAAAGAAATAACTTTAAAAAAATACATAAAAATAAATCAAAAAATAAAAAAAAATAAATAAAAATAAAAAAAATAGATTAATAAAAATAAATAATAAAAATAGATAAATATGGAGTGAGTTTTTGGTTAATAACCTTACTTGGCAGTCATTTTTTTGCATCACTTTTAGGGAGGCACTTGCCTCCGTTCAATGTCAAAAAACGGAGTCTCAGAACTCAGAACACGTTGAACCTCAGAAACAAAAATGATGGTACGATCAATGCTCTCCTCAAGGGATGTATGTCCGATACCGAAGACTGTGTGTACAAGAAGTGCAAAACGGAAACACGGCAGGGTCAAACGCGTATTGGGCTCACTATACTTTTTCCTACTTGAATGACACGTTCTGCCCGTTTTTGCGGCGGGTCTGCCCTCGCCACATATGGCGGGTTCGAGGTGAGTGCTGGGATAACCGTGGGTTTGCTAAAGTTACTATATAGTATAAGTGGGGTATAACATACTTTAATTGTATGGTAAAAGTATGGTATAAGAATTGAAAAATTTACAGCACTTATGTTTCTTTTATCATAAGTTCTCTGAAAGTTACAAAGTTTATTTACTAACATTTGACAACTATTTAGATTTCTAAGTATGCAACTTAGCTAAGTAATGACTAAATGATAACTATATTGCAAAAACGATTGAACATGTGTGTCCTTGGTCAAACCATATGGCTTTTTTTCCTGGGCATGTTTGATGAACATGCTTTTTCATTGCAGTCAAGCCTTTGGGGCTGCCACATGCATGTTTGCTTGAGAACTTGTTGGTTTTGATGTTTTTGTTTACACATTGAAAATTGCTTATTTCCATTGCAGCTTGAAGCTGATCAAACTGTGAAACGCATTTGCCACGCTGTCTTTGACACACAAAGTCAGCCTTTGAAATCTTTGGCCTTAACTTCACTCCTTCTCAGCCTGATCCAAACAGAGTGACTATTGAAACTTGGGAAGTTTGGACCAAAAAGGGCTACAGAAGCTTGTGGAGGGTGAAACACTATGAAAGTGGATGGATGGATTGGTGCCTTGTTTGCTTTAAGAACACTGTTGATCATATTTAACATTTGTTGATCATATTTAACATTTGTTTGTTTTAAGAACACTGTGTAACAAAGGTTTTGATGTGGCCTAGTTTTGGTTTCCCCAACTTGTCAAACAATTGAGGTGTTATGTGAGATGCAAAGCTTTCGAGTGGGACTGTTTAGATGGGTTCAGATGGGAAACTGTACAAAGATTGCAAAGAGAGTTTGGGGCCCCACATTGAGGTATAGACCAGGCTTTGCAAATGCAAGTCTTTTGAGCATACAACATACAAGAAATGGTTTGTGAAAAAATGTTGCTGCCTTTTGATTCAGCTGCATGCCTTGTGGCTACACCATGCATGAAACTTGTGGGCTGAAGTCAAGATTTTGGGCGCACTCATGTTACTCTCCAAGGATTGCATATGTCAAATCAAGCCTTGTGGCTTTACACCCATGTTTGTTTGAACATGTGTTGATGCTTGGTCAAGCCTTGTGCCTGCTACATGTCTTTTGCTCATGACATTAGAAACCAAACTATATCTCAAGATCAAGCCCATTGGCTGAATAATCATGAGATACCATGAACCGTTTTTGCCAGCACAACCAGATGTCAAGCCTTTTTGGCTAATATGGATGCACATGGCGTGCTATCTATATATGTATCTTGTATTGATGTTTTCCGTTGAAGCCCTTTTGGCCATATTGTCACATGTATGCATGTTGGACCAACTTGCTCAAATACAGCTTAGATTTTGGAAAGAATGGTCATGTTGCCAGACAATGTGGTTGGAGCTGTTGAAGCAGCCTTGAAAAGCCAAGATGGAGTTATGAAGAAGCGGGGGCAAATTCAGGAGATTCTGTTGGGAACCAAGCTTGCCTACCAGCAAGTCTTTCCACCATGTCTCTTCATCATGTCTCTTCATGGTTCAACCACTTAATCGTGGTGGAACAGGGGTCAATCCATACTCCTGTCACAGAAAGGGTGGGGCCATTGTGGCAGCAGGTGCAGACCTGCAGCAGTTGGGTGGGGCAATAGCTTTTGAACTTTCAACTGATGAAGAAACTAGACAGAAGCAGATTGACTTTAACAGGGCCCAAGCTTCAAGTTCCCAAGGGATGCTGCCTCATCCAAATGGCCAAGAACGATTCCTTACATGCAGTAAATCCCATACTGTTCTGTTTTGCAAATCACTACAAGAGGGCTGCAAAACAATGCGTCCAGCACCTGCAAGGACTTGACCAAAAACTGGGTTCACACTTGATGAACCAGGGCAAAAATTTGAAGCATGATTGAGGTGGGCTGGACATGGACCATAGTCCAAGCCAAAGTTGCTGAGAGGTGGCCAGGATGCCAACATTGGTAGAAAGTGCTGGGAGCTCTAGCAACTCAGTGTATGAAATGCAAAAATGAGGTCCCACTCATGGCTGCCATTTCCTTGGCATACCAGCAGCATGGTGGCAAAACAAATTGGCCAAAGTTGGCTGAAGCTCATTGTTTGGGTGGCCCTTTACAAAGCTATGCCACTGCAGTGGGCAAATTTGCCCACATGTATGGAGGACCAAGGTTGTTGCATTTGTGTTTCCACAACATTGGTCAAGCCCATTGGGCTCTTGAAGTGTGATGTTTTCAATCAAGCCCTTGGGCTTCATGCTGCATTTCAAGCATCAAATGCTTTAGCTTGTCAAGCCAAAACAAATCATGTTTATTAAGCCTAACAGGCTCCATGACTGTGAGACATCACTTGATTTTGTTGACATGTTTTTCTTGGTCCATTGCTGCGCGCATCATAACGATCGTGGCAGTCATTGTACCCTGGGCTTGAGATCTGAGATAGATCCAAGAGTTGTCTACAGATGGGTCCAGTAGGGCAAAAACCAACAAAGCAAACAAAACCACCCCCAACACCACACAAAACCAACAAGCCCTACAGGACCAATCAAATGGTGAGACAGTGAAACGTGCTCCGGCTCTCATTCCTTGTCAGCAAAGTTACCCCGGCTCTCAGTACATCTTCAGCAGCATGTAGTCAATGAAGAATAACTCAGGCAACAGTGGCTACCCAGATGTTTCTGCCTCCTGTTTCCTTCTCTTGGTTCCTCGGGCCCGAGCCTCATTGGTTCTTCGGCCTCTGTATTGAAGTGAAAGCAACTCTTCCTCCCGGCGTACCTGTTGAAAAAGTGGGTCAAGTACGGCAGTCTCAGTTGGAAAGACTAGAACTGGTCCAGGCTGTCGCAGTTTCACAAATCGATCCTTTTGGGTCCAAAATTGCCAGGCTTCAGTGGCTGTGGCCGCACATACATCATCCTTCAAGTCATCACCTGGCCTGTTGGATCGATTGTTGAATAACCACTCTTCTCTGTCCGCAACTGTGTAATAGCCAGGCCCTTTGGTGCAACAAGCCCCAATTGGGAGAAATGGTACCCCGCATGCTGGACACCTGATACCGAACCCGAAGATCCTGAAGGTCACGAGCGATGACTTTCTTCATATTGTCTGACCCAATCATAGACAGATCAGGCCACGCGCTGGCAACCCATGGACAGTAGCAAACCATTTCTTCATGGGCTGATCATTCAGCAGGAAAATCGAAACTTGTAGCTTTTCAGCACGCACTGCAGCCCAAGGTGTAGCCCCTTTGGTCTTATGCACACCCGCAATCACTCCCGCTTTTAAAATGGGAAGCTTGTCAAGGTAATCTTGGACAGGCGGTTGGAACCAGTCAGCACGCAGTGTGCTACTGAGCATACACACCTCGCTATATCCCTATATGTACCAATTTTAAAATTGGTCTCCCTGCTCTCTCATGCCTCCCGCCAGCTCTTCTGGAGTTCTTCGGGTACCTCAGGCTGGTCAAACCAAGACGGGTGCGCCTGCCTGTAGTCATTCTCCTTCTTTTGCAGTTGTTGTATGACATGCGGCGCCCAGTGGGCAGGAAACCAGACTTGGAGAGTGTCAGCATAACATTTGCCACCAATCCAGTCAGAAACTTGGGTCGTGTTAGGAGTTTGCCTCTTGGTCTTGACTGGTCTGGGGTGCGCAGTCACTCTTGCAAGGCCACTACAGCCTCTTTCGTTCACCTGTGACGGTGGCATTGCATCGCGATGAGGAGTGCAGCAATTCCTGATAGATGGGCTGGAGCCAATAGTTGGAGCACAACAAGTGTGCAGTCGTATCATCATACAGCTGCTTGGAAGGATGGGTGTAGACTTCCCGGAAGATGGCGGCAACTTCTTTTGCAAGGTCACCTGCAAGCAGCATGGTGAGTGCATTCTGTATGTCCTCGAGAAGCTCCTCTCGTCCGGTGACGCAAATTTGAATGAAAAATCCACATAGGCATTCTACCAACTCAAGACTCAAGGGATCCCCATTGGCAGTCATATGCATGTGCAACTCAGCAGCACCTGTAGGTATCAACAGGGTTAAAAACCTCGATAGAATACCCACGTTAACGTACCTGGGTAGCACCGTAGGAAAGCAAAATGTGCCACCTACCTGCACTTCCACAATCCCATGTGGTCTGAGTTCGAACCTCTGTAGAGAGCTTTCCCCAAGAACCATATAAGATGGATGCCAAAGAGACCGTTGGGTAGAAAGCCCCCTGGCCGAATTGATTCCAAGGAGTCTGAACCCTTGGAGATCAGGGTACGTAGTTGTGATGCCCCTGATGATGGCAAAAGGGGAGACATCAATGCGAGGTGGATATCTCCACCCCATGAAATCTGGTCCACGACATGGGTACTGAAGTAGGTAAACGATCGATCCCATATAAGACCGTCGCAGTGGTCCAATCATCTGCTCCTAGATCACCTGTGCTGTGTAGTCCACCCAGGAGGTTGACATTACGTATGAACTCTTCAGTAAAAGCTGCGTCAATGCGAAGGTAGCTGGCAATTGACAGCAACAGGCAAGCCAATGTCATGTTTGGGCAATGCAAAAAAGGTAAAGGAGACACTTCCCTGGCCTTTTGCAATCCCGGGTTTGAGCACTAATGCAGTGACCTCTCTGTGGGCAGGCTATCAAACCATGCCCCACCACACGTAACTCTGGAGTAGCATTAGAGTTACCAATATTTATGGTCAGCGCATCTATGAGTACAGTGTTTGTTGGGAAACCAGCAGCAATCACGGTGGCAAATAGCACACTTACAGGCGACAACTTCCGGAAAAGTTCTGGCAGCTTTAGATACTTTGTCATTGTGATCCGAACCGGTGGCCTCCAACCCCGGGGGCGGATCAATGTTCCGTATACCATTGTCACGTACGGACAGCGCTGGTTTGGGGCAAGCTAGCAAATCTTGTAGCGACGACATAGTACCCACAGGAAGAGACCTAACTAGGTGTCTGAATCAATCGGCGGCAAAGCCAGGTCGCTAGTAGTTATCAAAAAAAGTCAACCAATCAAATGAGAGACCTCACTCGGAAGGCATTACAGGTGAAGCGCAACATCCTGCTGCTATTCAACTGGGGTGACTCTGCACTCACCACCCTTTTCGGCATTGCAATTCTTGGGAAACTAGTCCCGCTGTCTACGCAATAGAAATTCCAAAGGCCAACTGTTGGCCCAAACTAAGTGAAACTCAGAGTGAACATGTTGGTCAACAGATGCACTCAGATGAGGAAGTCGGTCTTGCTCACGGAATTTTGTGAATGAGGCATAGATGGACTGCATGGCCTTTCTTCCCTAGGCAGCAAGAACTGTCGCAATATTTGCAGGTACAGGGGCAATGAGATGAGCTCGTCTCCACAGTCTGTGTTGGACTCACCGGGTCTGCAATGACAACTGTTCCGTGACCTGGGTGGTGGCTACCATTCACAGGTTCAAACATAACCTTCTGTTCATACCTCTTAACCATAGTATCAGAAAGGCGTGTGGCTGTAGCATCATCTAGTGGGCAAGGGGGGCGAAGAGTGGGACGAGCAAGCAGTGGAGCTTCTGGCAGGCCAGTCCGGTATGAAACATCTCCGGATGACGCACTGGTTGTGCCTCGCAGGTGTGCATTCCAGGGATCATGTTCTTCTTCATAGGGTGGTAACGGGTGCTTTTGCTCTGTCTTGTCGCCCAGTAGCGGCCACGTTGTGCCTCAGTGGCTATCCAACCACAATCAGCCGCAGTAGGGTAAGGCGTTCCCTGAGGAATATGAGGGTCAACAGGAAGTGTTGCAAGTTTGGCTGCAACTCTGTATAAAAGTGTGACTAAGTCATCTCGGCTGAGATGGTCAATTGGAATTGCGGACATGCCCCACTCCCGAAGACAGTGTACGGACAACAGCGTCCGGCGCCGCCTTGAGCAAGACTGTGGCGCAATCCCGACAAACATCTCATGAGAAGTGTAACAAAACATCCAAAATGAAAGCGGGTACTTCAACATAAGGAAGAGGTTTATAAAAGTATATCAGACCCCTTGCATCCTCCACCATCTATAGTGTTCAGGACACTGATGAAAGACATGTCCGAATTTAGTTCTAACGCAAGGCTGACCGCAGTATAAACATCCTGCGTCGCATCCATATTTTGGATCTTCGCTTACCACGCTAGCATCATCTAGCTCGGCTTGTAAATCATAAGGCGTGGATTCTGCGTAGTTCACAACGCAAGCAGAGTCGTGAGTGCTCGTCCTTCCAATGCGCTGGAAATTCTCATGATAACCAGCACCCGCAGCCAAAGAATCGTGCTGTGCTTGGAAAGCAGGTTCAGCAGAGACTGAAGGACTGGTCACGCTCTGGCTGCGAAAAAGGCCAGTGGGTCGAGGTCCTGGACGAGAACGTTGAGAAAGAGAAGGCAAGGAGTTGGAAGTTGCATGAGAAGGCTGCCTTAGCCTACAAGAAAGCAGGACTGTTAGGGTCCCCGGAGAAGGACCTTTGGGGTGAGGAGAAAGGCAAGATCATCGGCGCTTTCCTTGACTCTTCTTCTAGTACTCGAGCTCAAGGAATTGTTTCTCTTGGTGCTCCCCCCCAGAAGCGCTATGCTATGTCTTGGCTCACTTTGCAACTTTGCCAACTTCCTGCTACCACAGACAGTTTGCATCTCTGCATGCTAGGAGGTTGGGTGTCGGTGTTACTCTACCGAAGGCCGCTTATGTCAGTTTTGCAGCATAGTTTTTCTTTGGTGCAGAATGACAGCGTTTCAGAGCTCCACCCTCGTCTACTACCTCTTCCTAGAAGGATTGCGGACGAGCTGGTTCTCCTTGCAGTGCTAGCTCCACTGGCAGTGTCGAACTTGGGCGCTGACTTCATGGAGGAGGTCTTTGCCACCGATGCGTCTTCTACTATGGGTGCCGTGGTTTCAGGGCCTTGCTCGAGGAGGACATCGAGGATGCTTTTTGTTAGCTGCAAGTCGAAGGGAGCCTATACAAGGCTTGATAACCTCTCCAGGCATTTGGAGAGAGAGATGGACAAGAGCTATGAAGACCTGCCTGAAGAAGTAGTGGCAAACCCGAGGAGGCCCCTAGCTTACAGGTTCGCTTTTGTGGAGATCTTTGCTGGCTCAGCGAAGGTCACGAAGTTTGTTGTTGAGAGAGGTTTCTCCACTTGTGTGCCGATCGAGATCAGCCTGTCAGAAGAATTTGATATGAGGGAAGCCACGGTGATGAGGTGGCTTTCATACTTGCTTGTCAACAAGTTGGTGGAGGGGTTCATGATTGAAACCCCCTGCACTACATTTTCGATCATGCGAAGACATCCTCTTCGCGACCGACTACATCCATTTGGCTTTGATCCACAGGAGGCTCAAACTGCTCTTGGGAATCAACTTGGTTTCCGAGGTTTCCAGACGGTTGCAATTGGTGCAAGGTACAAAGTCCCTGGAGCTCTCGAGACACCAAACAGTTCGAAGCTGAAGAATTTTGATAGTTGGAAGGACCTTGCTGCAAAGCAGCCGAATGTGGAGGTTGTCCGAACTGACAGTTGTCGCTTTGGTTCGGTGCATCTGAAGAGTTTCAAGTTCATGGCGGTTGAAGCTTCGATTGAGAAGCTTAGCCGTCGATGCCTGTGCACATCACCTCATGTGCAGGTGGCTGGCAAGTACACGAAGGAGTCGGCTGTCTATACTGATGAGCTTGCTGACACCTTGGCTGAGGTGATTTGTGACGCTATTGAGAAGAGAAGAGAAGAGATTGCAAATGAAGATGACAAGGAGATGGATGGCCTGGAGAATATCTTTGTCAATGAGGTAGTTGAGGCCACTACGTGGTCTTGCAAGAAGGCGTGGAGGTTCAAGAAGAAGTCCCACATAAACCTGCTGGAGCTGGCATCAGTTCAAAAGCTGGTCTACTGGCAAGCAAAGATGAGGCAGAGTATGAGACTGGTGAACTTTGTCGACTCGAACGTTGTGAGGTGCGCTATAGCAAAAGGGAGGTCATCGAGTAGAGCAATCGGTGCTATGTTGAGGAGACTGTGTGCTACAGTGCTCCCAGCCGACCTCTACTTGGTCACGCCGTTTGTGCCAACCAGGCTGAATCCTTCAGATGACCCCACACGTTCTACTGCTCTCAGGAAACCATCGAAGGGTGTGGATTTAGAGACCCTCTCAGATGCTGAGCTCTTCATGCTTTCCCAGTTGCCAAAGATGAGAAGGTGGATTTCAAATTGGACAAGAGTTGTGTTCCGAGTGACTATCCTCCATGCTTTGAGTTCGCGTGGTGGATTCCGTTCCACTCCTTTGGCTGTTTATCGGCCCTCCTACTACCCTTTGGATTTTGACAAAACCCTGGGCTTCCCAGGTGAGGGCCCCTATCTTGGATTTGTTCTTCTTGCCATCACTTGCATCGGAAGAGTCACGGTTGGTTCTGCTTTGTCTGCCCCTTCGTCTTCTGTCTTTGTCTTTGTCTGTCCTGTAGTTTTGCACGCCATGCCGATCATGCAGCGGTCCTCTGCAGACCGAGTGAGAGCTGTAGCGAGAGCTTCGCAACCACTGGAACCTGGAAGACGAGTACTGCCAGTGACGCGTAACCGAAGGACTCATTTGCTGCAAGCTTTTCTGACTTGGACGACAGACGAAGGAATAGACTGGGACGCTTTGCTCAAGGAGAGCCATCGTTATCTGGACGAGATCAACGCAATTTTGATCAAGTTTGGAAGAGGGTTGTATGAGGCTGGTCGCCCCTATAATCACTATGCCGAGACTATAAACGCTATAACTGCACAGAAACCACCATTGAGGCGATGTATGCAACCTGCATGGAACCTGGCGTTTGGCTGGCTTCACAATGAGCCGGGAGCTCACCATATTGCTATGCCACCTCAAGTGTTGTTGTGCCTGATGAGCATCGCATTGCTGTGGGGGTGGCCTAGGGTAGCAGGCTGCCTGGCACTTGGCTTTGGTGGTCTTTGCAGGGCTGGCGAAATTTTGGCATCGACAAGAAGGTTGTTGCTGCTCCCTTCAGACGTTCGCTATACGATTAACCACGCTTTGTTGTCGATTGTTGAACCGAAGACTCGTTTTACTTCAGCAAAACACCAGGTAGCAAAGATCGATCAACCGGACATGCTACAGGTGTTACATGTTGCTTTTGAAAAACTGGAGAAGCATCAACGTTTGTGGCCATACAGTGGACAGACCTTAAGGACTCGTTTCAGGTCCTTACTTCAAGCTGCAAAATTAGACACGACGAAATCCATTCATGGAAAGCTGCTAGATCTTGGTTCTCTTCGTGCAGGAGGTGCAACTTGGATGATTGGTGTAACGGAAAACACCGAAATCACTCGAAGACGAGGAAGATGGATCAATACACGAACTCTTGAAATTTACGTACAGGAAGTAGCAGCAGCAGTTTTTCTTGCTGACATTTCTCCAAAAGTTCGTGACCACGTTGTCTATCTTGCACAAGCGTTTCCGAAGATTCTTGAAAGGGTTTTGCAGCTTCATCAATCAAATGTCCTTCCTCAAGTATGGCCTGTGATTTTCAGCCCATCAAGGTGAGTCATTCGTGGCAATTGGGTGAGATGGGTGGCGTTGGGCTGGATGGACAGCTGAAAAGCTGCGTGTATCATGCTTGGATTGGAGGAAAAGGAGCGCCTTGCATGAGTTGCTGTGTATTTGTGCTGGTTTGGTGGTGTTTTTGTGGGGTGTTCTTGTGGCGGTTTTCTTGTGGTGTTTTTGTGGTGGTGTTTCTTGTGGTGTTTTGGTGGTTGTGTGGTTGTGTATTTGTGCTGGTTTGGTGGTGTTTTTGTGGTGGTTTTGTGGTGGTGTATTTGCGGTGGTTTGGTGGTGTTTTTGTGGTTTTGTGGTGGTGTTCTTGTGGTGG
>Ga0126337_10002312_pt1 | contig 12078 bp, 6 predicted proteins | sample DipCmetagenome_FD_92527 | JGI IMG/M metagenome (GOLD analysis project Ga0126337, IMG submission 92527) | Coral microbial communities from La Bocana,Puerto Morelos, Mexico - Diploria C A metagenome | ecosystem: Host-associated > Invertebrates > Cnidaria > Coral | place: La Bocana,Puerto Morelos... | reverse complement strand
ACGCAGAGCACTAGAGCTGCTATTAATGATATGGATTTGACTGTAGATAATGATATGGATCTTATCAGGACATTGGCTAAATGACTCAATGTGCTCAAAACAATGATAACTATCAAGAAATACTGAAGCAAAATTTTTTGATGAACGTTCTGAGTTGAAACCAAGAGCATTTAACGAAAAATTGATAATTTCAATGCAATGTACTAGTAAGCAACTGACTTCCAAAAGTACAGGAGAGTTAACTACGAGCTGGCCATTTACATAAATATGCTCGACAGTCACGCGTGTCCTATTTCGGTTGAGCAAGGTCGAATGATAGCGTAAAATTGTTTTGATATACAACCACGAGAATTACAATTTTCCAATCTCTAATGTAGTATCACTTTTGAACAAACTAGGGGCAGGATTTCATCGCTTTAGTCCAATAACGCCCGCATTACATAAACGGAAATTGCACAATTTTTAAGAAAGTTTTCCAACTCCAACGGAGTTACTGCATTGTTGTCACCCAAGCGAAGTGAAACAAAGTCATAAGAGCCATTTTCTTACCTTTCGGTTCACTGATCCGTTCCATCATGCCAAGAAATAGATCAAATCCCTCTATAGGTGAACCGCTGAAAGACCAGCAATTACAAGTAGCTACAAATTTGTGATGTATCAAGTTCAGATTCAAGTTGTGGCACCATCCTGACATTTAACCCAATTCTTCAACACAACTCTATGTCTGTGTGTCCTTCGCACAGTGAAGAAGCTATCAAAATGTCTGGAGCGAAGAGAAACTCTTGTGTGCCGTTTAAGCAAAGACACAAGAGAGAAGATTAAGTGATCTTGACTGACACGTCAACTACATTCTAACTAAATGAAATAAGACTTTCCCGTGGTCTGTCCACCCAATTACTGAAGACATGAAGCACCCGAAATTTGCACTTTTCGGCCACCTTTTCCCTTAATCAAGCCTCAGCTTGAAGGAAATTAGTAGTCCATATTGCTAGTTATTTTGGTAGAATCATTGTCATATGATACTCAAACCATTACAGATTTCCATATCCTGTCGGGTCAGTGACGCGCGCCTGTCACAGTTCGGTGATGAGTGTCCACACGTGCAATACTGATTGGTTTGCTATTTTTAAATTTAAATCGCCAATGGCCAATGGCTGCGTAGCATTGCAAGTGGATGGCTGACACTATTGATTGAGCTTGACGCAAGTCGTCGCTAAGTAGCTTTGATGAGGAAAACAGAGTTTTATGCCTCTGAATCGGGGGAGTACAGGAAGAGCAATGCTCCTAGTAACTCTTTATGCAGCAGACGCCAGTTTTATTCGTGGTTCAATACTATTATTATGACACGGAGAATGCTTAGGAAACTTGCAACGACCCAGACAACTGAGAAAAGGACTATATGTGGGCAAAAGAATATTCCATGCTTAAGATAAGGCACTGTTGGCGCAATAGCCGGTAGTTTTTCGCTATATAATACGTAGCATGGAAGGTTTATTTACTTTCGGTTCAGAATAGAAGACAAATTCCATCCAAAATCAATGCTGTTCTGATATCAAGGGACAGCGAAGCAGTATGCTCTAATTTTCTCGTAAGGGCCAGCTAATCTTGTCTACGTCGAAACCAAGAGTTGGAAAGACGACACTCTGCTACATGTTAAGTATAATAATTTATAATACCCAATTCCGTTATTCTCGGTTTATCTCATTTTGCGATGTAAATGTTGTAAAAATGAATCGGAAAACTCTTCAAAATTTCCCTGCCGTGGGTGGGTATAAATACGCGTTTACTTCCGGTGGTAAATTTTAGCCTGACCCCACCCCAACAAGTGAAATTATCTCCCTTCTAGGGGAGGAGGGGACATAATTATCCCCATTTCGCGTCAAAATCGTCACGTGAGGGCATTTCGCGCCAAAGGACAGTTTTTAATGACATAATTTCTTTGTGTACAGTCCACTTCAAACCAAAATGGACAACTGCGAGGTAAAGTTCGGCGAGCTGATATTACAGGTAGCATTTCGAAAATCCATTTAAGATTTCTGATTTCTCAATTTTAAATTTCGCAATTTTAGAAATTTCGACTTCTGATTTCTGATTTCTGATTTCTGATTTACGATTTCTGGATTCTAACTTGTGAATTCTGAATTCTGGTTTCGGAATTCTGATTTCTGATTTCTGATTTCAAATATCGGGTTATCTTAAGTCTGAAAATCAGATATTCTATATTTATTAATCGGAAATCAGAGCTGGATTACTTCCAGTTTGTAGTTTTCTGGATTTTAGAATCTAGAAAACAGGTTGGCCGCAAAGCATCCTGATTGAATCCTGTTCAGACCTGAATTTTTCTCAGGCTTTAATTTCATAACTGCTTAAGTTTTGTGTGTAACTGCGATGATCAATTATTCAATTACAAGTTCATATCCTTCTTCGCAGTTAAAATATATGATCTTTTATATATTCATTTGTATATTTGACTTTCTTGTTTTGAAGTTATAGGGGGATCCTTGCTGACGTCATTGTTTACATTTTTTCTCATTAGCACAGGGCTTTACATACAGAAGGAAAAGTGTTGGATATAAATTGACTCCAGGCAGCTAAAGAGCTAGTGGAATTTAACACATGTGGAAGTTTTAGCTCTTTGTGTATAATATTCAGGGAGAAATTGTCTTTCAAAAACTGCGAAATCTCTGGGTGGCAAAAGCGCTAATGAGCTCATACATTCTTTTTAAAATTTTGAGTTTTTTAACCCGTGTTGCGCAAACATACAGTATTCAATAGACCTGGCTCATATTCACGGGTAGAGTTAATCATACTATGAACTTTCAATATTCAGAACTGATTTATTTGTAGCTCCATCAGAAACCGAATTGCTTATGCTAACGAGGCAAATATTGTAAACAAGGATTTCCCTAATATGCTTCGCTAAGCGAATTTTCAAAATATGATTCGCACCGAGTGCGACATTATTCTAACAAGCTGCATGCATCGGCTACGCTCGCCTTCTTTATGTTCTAATTCATTAAATTATATATTTTTGTATTTTTTCTGAGGTTTTTGAACTGATTGCAGAAATAGAACCTCTTAATATTTACGCTTGGTTCGGGTAAAACATAATACACAAAGTCAACTTTGATTTTGCTTTCTCAGTGCATGGTGCTTTCCCAGAAGAAAGGGAAGTGCTGCAGTCAGTGGACAATTCATAACGTTTTGAACGATGTCGTCCAAGACGAACAGTATAATTGAACTAACTGATTTGCAGCAACGGTAGGCGAGACATGGGTGCGTTTGGCGAGTTCAGGTTTACTCCTAGCAAAACAACTGAAGGCCGTCGAGACATACTCCACTTTCTTGTTTTGAAACTGTGTTTCGCTAAGCGAATTTTCAAAATTTTCAAAATACGATTCGACATTATTTCAACAAGCTGCATGCATCGCCTAAGCTCGCCTCCAGGATGTTTTGATTCATTAATTATATATTTTTGTATTTTTCTGAGGTTTTCGAAAGTGCAGAAATAGAACCTCACAAAATACTCTTGGTTCGGGTAAAGCTGGGTAAAATGCAATATTTTAGAAGTATACTTCAATTACCTCTGAGGCCAGCTTCGTTCTTAGCTTGAAGCTAGCTTATTTGCAATGATTTCCAATATATACACTCATTTTCTCTTGATGCAGTACAACCTCGAACTCATTGGGCGAACAATAACGTGGCTGTAGGATGCACCAGCGACGTTTTGGCTGAACTCCGTGTATAATAACCTGCATATGTATAAAAATACATTTATTTTTCCGGGAAATTAAGAAGGCCTGTTTCCGCGAATGAAATTTTGGGGAAAAAATGCAATAATAGAATTTCAAATACTGGGAGGTTAAAACTTTCGCTGTTCCCAACTTCTCCGAAAAAAATTGGAAGAGCTGGCTGGCTGCGGAGCTGCCCGGCAGGCTTTCTGTCTGGCAGGCTACCTAGTTACCTGCGTGCTATCTGCTTCCTAGCCGTCTGCCTGGCTGGCTGGCCACCTGGCTTACTGGCTGCCAGACTAGCAGTCTGTCTGGCTGGCTGGATAGCTGGACGTTTCGCTGGATTCTTTCCTGGCTTCACTCCCGGTTGCCTGCCTAGCTAACGTTTTGACTCTCTGGCTTACTGTCTTGCCTGTAATGATGGCTTCCTGGCTATCTGGTTGCCTGACTACCTCACTGGCTGGGGTGTGGCTGCTTGGCTGTCTTTCTGCTCGCGGTTGCCTGGTTACCTTGCTACATTAACCTAACTACCTGTTCACCTGACTACCAGGCCGCCTACCTGGCTGCTTATATGGTTGGCCATGCCTGGCTGGTTGATATGATATCCGACTGGCTGATGCCTTCCTCACAGCTACCTGGCTAACTGGCTTGCTGGCGGGAGGTTGTCTGGCTGCATTGCTACCTAGTCGCCTGACTGCCTGGCTACCTGGCTACCTGTTTACCTGGCTACCTGGGAAGCTACCTGGCTCGCTTACTACCTGCCTTCTTGGTTTCCTGGCTGTAAGGCTAAATTTATCTACTTTTCTGGCTCCCCGCTCCGGGACTTAACTGATCAAATAAAACTGACAACACTTCGCCACTATGCCAATGGACAGCTTACTTTAAATATCTTGTTTCTTTTCACAGCCAAAGACTAGAATTTAGTTTGGTTAACATGGTCGTGTCTCCGGGCAAATATGTGTCTCCAAGAAACAGAACAGCAAACGCGATGGTTAGAAATCATACAATATTTTCTTCACATTCTCCGTGTCAAGCTGTGTGTTTCGGTAAAGTACATCCCAAGAAGGATCATTAATCAAATGCAAGCAGAAAAAGTTACGGAGTACCCTACTGAGGTTGATTCTGAATTGAAATTGTGATTGACAGTTTCATTTTCAATGGCAAAGGTCTATATGTAAGCTCCTTACTATATATTTATGCTTTTTTTTTACTTTTTTCTTGTTTTTTTTTTCTTTCTGCCATCCTTGCTACTTCAACGGTACGTACGTTAGAGTGATTACAGGTACGAAAATTTTCGAAAACACCTTAATAACGAAATCTTGGCTACTGTGCTTATTGCTACTGTGGTTTGTTCTCAAGTTTCTTATTGAACCACGAGCTATTCTTTTTAAAGTTATGGGCAGGTAGTAGTAGCAGGTGCAGTACTTCTTTTGTTTTAGACTCTTACTGCAAGTTTTACAACTGTCGCGATTTGTGACTTGAATGGGACAAAACCCGGTCATGATTCGAGCACCAATTGGCCGAGGTTCTCATGATCAGTCAAATATGAACAAGACTAACTGGTGACTAAGCTTTTTATTTGGGCCTCTTATTTGGTCGATTCAAAAAGCGGTCGTGAGGCGACGTTCTGCCGTCTTTTATTTCTACAGCGAAGCGATTTGCAGTCTTCAACAACTTCGACCCTCTGTAAATTTATACGATGGCGGTAAGACAGATCTAAGAAGAATGTTAACGTTGTCTTTTATGTGTTGCTTGGCCCCGCGGTTTTGGAAAAGCCTTTGAATGTCTGCCGGTCCAGGAGGCATTACTGTTTTTTGTCCCTGTCGGCGAGGAATATATTGTTCACTTTATGAATACCAACAGGTTGGTTTTATGAATAATGTTAACCTCAAACCTAAATGGCAACAAGAGCATTTCAAACAGTCGGAAATGCTCGTAATACCTTTTCTGAAATCCGTCCCAAAAATTCTTGAACGAAAAAAGCGTGATGGTACAAGCACTCGACATCTTTAGGCGTGTTTTTTCTGATTTGTGTCGCCAATTCTAGCCTATTTTCCAATACAGTCTTGTGATTTGTTCATTTGCCTTCTCCTTATCCATATGACGTTGTCCCTTGAGATATTGAGCTCGTGAATTGTGGGCAAGATCCGACAGACCGCCTGATTCGGAAGCTGTCTGAAAAGCTGCTAACCCTTAAGCGAAGCGGACATCTAACAGAGGCCGTTTACAACAAGATCAGACCCCGGCACAAACCTACGGTTTACCGAAGATCCATAAGACCGACGTCCCCCCTAAGACCTATCGTGTATATATGTTATTTGCCGGCTGGGAGGTCCGTATAGTGAAAAACTGTGACCGAGGTCTTGAAAATGCTGCCCGAGGCCGCAGACCGAGGGCAGCATTTTCAAGTCCGAGGTCACAGTTTTTCACTATACGGACCGACCCTAAGCGTGTCCTTCGACGTAGAGTCGCTGAATAGAATAGAGTCGAGAACGACCCCAGCCTTGCGGACCGCTCGACGTTAACACCTGCTCAGATCGCAGACCTTCTGAACTTCACGTTGAGATCCACATACTTTCAGTATAACAGATCAATTTACGAACAACAGGAAGAAGGCGCAGCTATGGAAAGCCCGGTTTCTGCTGTTATTGCTAACCTCTACGTGGAGAGGCAATAGCTACTTCACCATACAAACCTAGGATCTAGAAACGCTAGGTGCACGACACCTTCACCGTCCTAGATCGTGGAAGCGTGGACAGCTTCTTACAGCATCTTAACAACCAAGAACCTTCAACCCGCTTCACCATGGAGACAAAGATTGACAACAAGCTCACCTTCCTTGACAACGCAATTTTTATAGCACCAGACAGACGCCTACGCACACTGATCAATACTTAGCGTATGATTCGCACCGCTCTCAATCAGCAAAACGCGGTATTGTCAAGTGAGCATAACTGGGATGATCAACCATAATTCATATCTTTCTCCGCAGTTCAAATATATGATCTTTCATATATTCATTTACATTCTTCACCCTCTACGGGTATATTACAAACTCACAATGTGACCAGCTCCCAGATGGCTTGATAGCTCAGTCGGTGGAGCACTGCACCGGTATCGCAGAGGTCATGGGTTCGAGTCTCGTTCAGGCCTGAATTTTTTCAGGCTTAAATTTCACAACTGCTTAAGTTGTGTGTATAACTGCGATGATCAACCATACCGTTCATATTTTTCTCCGCAGTTCAAATATATGATCTTTCATATATTCATTTACAATCTGTGTGGTTATTGGAATTTTCACATCAATTTTTTTGACCTCTATGGCTATTTAATTATTTTATTTGAAGATGACGTGACATTGTAGTTAATAATTAAACTGTTAAAATGGTGTCATATTACATTAGACACCTTGCGAACATCACTCAAAATAAACTGCAATTTTTAAGGATCCTAATACTTTTTACAGAATGTGATTATGTTGAAAAGGTAAAAAGATATGATAGTTTTATCTTTCTTGGTTAAAGGTTTCTTAAATCCTTCAAGATTAATTTGGGCTCCAAAGAGCTGATGCCTGAAGAGTGCCTCAGTACTCTTCTTGTTTACTGGAACTGCAATGCATGACGAGAGTCATGAGATACATGATACATGATGATACATGATACTCCCAGCAGGATACGGGATCTAATTTCCGGTGACATCATGGTGCTCGTGCTAATCATGCTATAAATCTGTCACTACAGCACAATTTGTGGGTGTTTGTGGTGTTTTAAAGAATAATTTAATGTGGTAAAACAGCATATTGAGCAAATGGTTTCATAAACCACAAGAGTTCCGTTTTTCAAAGTTAACATTGCAAAGCTGTCTGATACAAATGACCAAATGGCGGAAACGTGGATCCATCGTGGTGATCATAGTTTCGATCTTCGACTGAGAAAGGAAAGATACAGTTTGCTACAGATTGTTGCTACTCTGTTTGGAATGGTTTGAAGAGCATTACGAAGAAAGAACCTGGTCAACCTGGATGCCGAGGGAATAAAGAATTTCAAGTGATTAGGGATTTATCAAATTTGATCGACGCTCGAGTTGTTTTTCGACGTCTGTGAGAAGTGCTCTGACTAGTTAAATTGGCAAACAGATCTTGCCAAACTATCTTGAATTTTCTAAACATCGATCGCAACTGGGTAAGCTATAAAATATATCAAACTAAAAATCCAATATTTATTACTCATACTTTTTACCAAAAGCTTGCATGTAGTTTTATTTTTCCCTACCTCTCGCCCCCGGTCAAATCCTCCCCTTGTCAGCGCACCATTCTAGGTCTATCAAACAACAAAACTGATTTACTTTTAGTGTATGTCATATGTTCCCGGCTTGGGATTATTTTGTTGATCTTATGACACATAAAAAAAAGTGAAATAAGTAGCAAGTAAATTTAAATAAATTGTGGTCAGGAAATATATAAACACTGTAAATATCACTGTTTGGCTAGCCTGAAACAGCAGAGGAGCTTAGCTTTATCTAGCTGCAAATCTGTGGGAATTTTTTTCCCAGGTATTTCTTGGCCACCAAAATGTACATTATTTCTCTTTGGTTTGTTAATAATGATGCATACAAATATTGTAATCATTTTTTGGCAATCCTGAAACAGCAGAGGAGCTTAGCTTTTTTCAACTTGCACATCTGTGGGAATTTTTCCCCTGGTGTTTCTTGGTGTTTCTTATTTCTCGTAAAAAAACGTTTTGATTTGTTAATAATGACTGAAAGAGTTCTACAAAAGTTGTTTTCGTAATTTAATGCAGGAAAACATCCGCAGGATCACCTTGAAGGGTTTCGGAGGTCAGAGACTCCCAGGAAGAAACAAACCCAAAGAGAAATGTTATCATGAATATGTTAAGTATATTGTGGCACCGCTAAAATAATGTTTACAGAGATGTACATGTAATGTACACAACAAATAATTTTCTTGAAATATATTGAAACCCGAGTATCGTTTAATTTGATACCTACGAGACAGAATTTTGAGTTCCTGAGAATAAGACCACCCAAGAGCTGCATACTAAATCCTCACTTAGGGCGCTAAAATAAAGGGGTGGCTTTTATTGGCAAGCTTGCCATCTGTCTTGCTTCGCAGTAGTCTCGGTTGTCGATCTGATTGACCACTTTTATCGATATTCTATGTTTAAGCAAGCGAGGATGAATAGAAGTTAATCTCCCCATCCTAAAGCTATTTTTATAGATGGTGCCCAGTCTTACGGGGATTAATAGTAGCCTTAGCGTTCTTCGTGGAGGAAGAAATGTGTGTAAAGCCGCCTGGCTGTACATGTGAGTAAATTAAAATTCACATAACAGGATCGGCTCTCCGGGACCTCTGGGATTTAATCTAAGGGTAATCAGTGTAACACTTTCACGCTTTTTCCATAAAAAATAAGATAAATAAAAGATATAGAAAAACTCACTTCAATTTGATTTTGGATATAGCTCATCGTCATCCGATTTCACTGGGCTAAATTTCTTGTTTTAATGACATCTCGATTCCTAGAAGGACCTAGAAGTGATTGATTCATAGTCTCTGTTTTCCTGGAAACCCTTTCCACTTACGGTCCATTCTCAGGAGCTACTAGGTCACGGCCTGCTCATGTGCGATCTCATTAAGTTTCAAATGCATCCGCCATCTTGAATTACTGAAAGTGTGACATTTTGGGAGAATTTATCCTTCTTGGTTATTGCATTGATTATTAAATTATTACGTCTTTTCGTTGCCTGTATGGATTCGTTTTGTCGCGAAGGCAAAATTATGGACGAAGAAGAGGCAAAAGAGATATCTTCAACTCCGTTGCGTGACAGATTTGGATGTGTGTAGCTTCCCGGAACACGCTCCAACCCAAGGTCCATTTCTCATGATCTGTTGTTATCCTCTTCGGAAAATCACATCTACGAAAGCACTTGTTCAACGAAACAGAAAACAAATACAAATCGTGGCTGTCCTTGATGTGGAACTAAGTGCACGTGTGGTTCGACAGCAAATCAGTGTCGAAACAAGGAGAGATTCCTTATTTATGCACTTTGATGTAACATTGTTTGTAAGTACTAGGTATTGAAGGTTGATCGCAAATAGAACAAGAAGATTCCTGGGTTTTTTGGTTCTGTTTGTGCTCAGGTCTTCATGTGGGTACAGCATGTCTCTTTTATTTAGGCCAAACATTTCACCAAGCACACAGCCGTTTCGAGTTTTCGCAGTTTGGATTGTCTTTCCCTTGAACTGAAAAGGTTTCTTTCTAGGATTTTTCACATGCACTGTACAACTTTTCAAGGCTGGGGTAGGTACAACTTCATTTTTCATTTTTTGCCTGAATAAGACAGCCATACCAGACTGACAACAGGCCAAGCGAAAAGCAGGAGAGAATTAAAGAAAATAGAGACGCGAAGGTATGCTTGTATAGAAATATATTTGTGTTTAATTTTTATTCAGTACTGCTGGATGGTTACATTACAGCAGATGCGTTGGAAGCCAGGACAACCTCAGTAAAAGTTCTGACGTGAGTAAGACCTATAAAAATGAGTCATAATATTCAAATCAGTCGTACTTAGAATATATGTAATATCAAACTGTGTTTCGAACCACGATTCGTTTCAGTAATTTAAACCAAACATAGATGGGTAATTTAAACCATTTTTCCGTTCGCGATGGGCTGTGTAAGGACTGCTTTTACAACTGCAAATCTAAAAGTTGAATTCTGACAGGATATAGGCTACTCCGATTCCGATGTGCATGTTTTGCCTTTAGTAGATGTCATTTCAGGAAGCGCTGTTATGTCTGCAGTTTGACTGAAGTTATTGTGTCTCAAATGTATAAAGTAAGGTAAAAAAAAATCCTCACATCAAGAAAGCCGGGAGACATTCTCGTCCCCAGAGCCTCCGTTTCTTTTGGTCGGAGAAACGGTCAACGACATTTTTAGACGAGTAGCACTGGGGACGAGAATGGCCGGGAGACAACCCTCTGGGGATATCAGCAGTGACGGATGTGAGGATTTCCTATCAACCGGAATTATGTAGCCTGCATCGCAGACGGACATCTACTTGAAAATAACAAATCCTTGTTTGAGACCCAACGAACTACTACGATCTCAGCAGTCGTGTATGTAGCAATTGTTTAATAGGCGATATATCTTTCTCTTTGGGTAAAGAAATCTCCTGCTATCAATAATCGGAAACAATCCGTGAGTGGAAATAAACGCGTGCTAGCAATCGAGGAGAAGTGGAGTGCTTCTTTTTGAGCGTTTCAATCTCAGCTCGAAGTTACGAATCTTCTCCCCGATCATTCTTCCAAGGGAATTTTTTTTTAAATTACCCAATGAACCCACTGGCTCAGTTGGAAAATCCTTAATATACCTTCCGGACATCGCAAACATCGGCAAATAATAAACCCATGGTTCAAGCCTCGTTGTTATCTAGCCGTTGCGATCGCTCCTGGCTCATTTTAGTGTTTAGTTCGCCTGATCGGTTTGTTGTGTTAAATTGTACGGATGCCAATACCTCATGGCATTTGCTCGTTTTCCTTTAACTCTTTTGGAATTTCGTCAGTCAACTGTTTTTGCCTCACACTTTCTTCTCACACTTTCTATCGGGAGTTGATGACGTATCAAGCTTTTTAGACCGCTAGTAGTATCGGGAGTTGATGACGTATCAAGCTTTTTAGACCGCTAATAGTATCGGAAGTTGATGACGTATCAAGCTTTTGCGGTTGGGTTGCTGTCTAGTAAGGATATTTTGCAGTTTCCTTCCAGTTTTATCGATTTAACAAGGTATAGATGCCGAAACTTACGCAAATGATTTGATCAAAAACAAGGTACTAGGAATAGTTACCACTACAGCTGCCCCCGCTGTTAATCGTATCCGTTGCTACAATCAGTGCCGCTTTCGCTTGATATTTTGGCTCTTCTGTAATTACTTGATTAAAAATCATTTTTGGGGGGTCTTTTAGCAAGAAAACACTCAATGACTCTCGAGAACTCTTTTGAACTATTCTCTTCTTCCTGTCGCGTCTCAGTTACAATCTTCATTTTGTTTATCTAGCATATCGCGGCCGCTTGTCGTCTTGCAAATCCACATGCGGCCCAAGCGCGAGATGAGAGGAATTAATTAAAATGATTAAAATGTAAATGAAACGCACGCGAACGTGACTCTTGACAACGAGCGGTGATGCGATTTACAAGGGTTTGTATGAGAACTTTACAAATTTGCTTTAAATACCTAAAATTTAATGTTTTGTGAATAAAACTGACTTTTCTTGCTTTCCTGTCGTATTCTTTGTTGTTTCACCGTGTTTGAGGCCGTTTTGAAGCGTTTT
>Ga0126337_10002310_pt1 | contig 12079 bp, 5 predicted proteins | sample DipCmetagenome_FD_92527 | JGI IMG/M metagenome (GOLD analysis project Ga0126337, IMG submission 92527) | Coral microbial communities from La Bocana,Puerto Morelos, Mexico - Diploria C A metagenome | ecosystem: Host-associated > Invertebrates > Cnidaria > Coral | place: La Bocana,Puerto Morelos... | reverse complement strand
TCTCTCTACCGAGCGTCGGCGCTCGTACGATACAGTTCAGATCCCTGTTTGCAACACTCCAAATGAACAGCAGCATTTGTTTTTCTGGCAAAATTGCGGGCCGCCAAGATAAATTGCCAGTTGGATTCCGCCCAGTGTGCTTTATTTTTTTTGTCAATAACTGACACGTTGCCCAGTCATCCGGAAATGGTTTTCGAACTCCCCCGACAAATACGCTGGAATAGTTACTTTGAAGTACCCATTTACAAAAGTTAATCCCTTCCACATAAAGCAGTCAACTGCAGCCAGAAGTATTACATCGTCGTTCTGATCGAGAATGGTACAACTTACTGTTTCACAATCACCCTGCTGTAAAGCCGCGAAAATGTTCAAAAAGTCCTCCATTTTCAAACAACAAAGTTTCACCCAGCATGCCCTGTGTTGCAAAGCACGTGACCTAGAGTTCTGGGAAGCGGTCGGACGCGTTCTTTTCAACCAGCGAAAATTCCGAAAATTTGAACCGGTGATTTTTGTTGAATGGAAAGCACCCTAAGTATCTGTCATTATTATTTGACGCAGTTTTTTTCCTTTTTATTGGAATAAAAAACTCAAATTCTCATGCATAGTACCGATAAAAAGTGTTTTGCTGTAACTAATATTCTGTTTGTGTGCAATTGAAACAATGTTCTCAGTACAAAAATGGCAGATCGATTCCCTGAGCTGGCAGAGAGTTATTTAAATATGAAAATAAACTTGGTGATCAAATAGTAAAACAATTATTGAACTTGTTCATTGTAAGGTATTGGGATTTGTCAGTGTTTGGAAGATTAATTATTTGTCACTGGCAAATCACAATATTTTGCTCATTGTTTTGCTTGGCCAATAATATTGTTAAATATTATCTGAATAAATCTGATTGGCTATATAGGCCTTATCAATCCATAATAATCAATAATTAAGTGGTCAATAAGAAACAGTACCAATTAAATGATTGAAACTTTACCCTACCAATTGTGAACACAACAGTGAATTATCTATCACTGCCTTTAATACTTCATTTCAGTATTTTAGCACAAGGTTGAATTAAAGATGCCCTATATTAAAACAGCTATATGTGTAGCCCCCTTTCATCTTTTCCTGGGATGTCTACCTAACTAACGTTCCATGCCGCTCTATTTCCCCCTAGGTGCTAAGATAAGAATTGACCGTGACCATGAAGACATGTCAAGCCCTTTACGCAAGTGCACAGTCACTGGAACCTCTGACCAAATTGCCAGTGCTAAGGGACTACTAGATGAGAAGATCGCAGAAGACAATGAAATCCGGACTCGTAGGGGGGATATTGGGATGCCCCGAAACAGACATGCACCTAGGAAGTTAGACACTGCTCTTGGTAAGTACAGTTCCATTACATCCAATTTGTGTATTGCTTGTATCGTTTATTACTAACAACTGATTACTTCTCATCTCTCTTTCAGCTTCTCCAATAACAGGTGTTTTACAGTTTCCAAAGACAAATGAATTCTTTGCGGTATTTGTGTCAGCAATTGACAATCCAGGACATTTTTGGGTACAGCTGCTCACAAAGGATTCTCCTGATCTGGATAAACTAACAAATGACTTGACATTCTTGTACTCTTCCTCGGAATCACATTCTGTCCTCAATGCCTTTAAGGTTGGAGATATCTGCTGTGCACCATTTGAGTATGATTCATCTTGGTACAGAGCGCGCATTTTGGAAATCAACAAAGATGGCATGGTGGATTTGTATTATGTGGATTTTGGAGACTCTGGGAAGATTCACAAGGAAAAATTAAGAGAACTTAAGTAAGTGCAGTACTTAAAAAATAACAATGGAAAGGTTTCTTTCCTTTTTTCATTTTTCCTGGCATTTATGCGCAGTGGTTTAAATCCAGTGCTACATGTATCTTAAGTCTGCATTTGGAAATAAATGCACATTTTTAGCACTTAGCAAAACAAACGTTAGCCAATTTTCATATTTCTGAAAATTAAACAATGGAAGTCTCATGCTTGACTTAAGTCGTAAGTGTACTGTATTCTGAACCAGCGGTGTTTCCAAAAAATATATTTTTTTATGTCTGTTATGTTGTAATCAGCATTGCTTAGTTGATTATAAACACTACTTGTTACAATTGACTACCTTTATAGACAGGAACACAGCAGAATTCCATTTCAAGCTATTGAGTGTTATTTGGCTGATGTGAGACCTAAAGGTACATGAAAGTGAAATGCTCATTTATGATTAGTGTGTTATGTCCATGTAGGACTTAACTGTTCCTCCATGCCAAAGGTTGCAATGTCAAATTGAAAAAGGCTAACATTCTTTTTCAAAGTCTTGCCTTGCAAACATCCCTTAAAACAAATTACAGATTGTATTTCCTTAAACAACTTTCTTCATTCTGCTATTAACATCTCAATCATTATTTTAACCCTGTCTTGACTTGCAGTCATTAAAATACACTGGTAGTATCCCTCTAATTTAAAGTGGCTGTAACTCCCGAAATGTTGTTTTGCCCAATGAAGTCTTTGTATGGAACTAAGGTAATGCCGCAATCATTTTTGCACCTAGTTAGAACCCAGAAACATCAGAAAAATCAAACTATGTCAAAACGGTTGTGACATCAGGCATTCCACGGCATTGATCAAATTTGGAATTGTCTCAAGATATATCCCCCAGGTGATCATTTTTAGATTTTTATCACCAGTATATTGACAATAAGAAGAGAAATTTGATTCTGATTAGCCTTATGTAAGAGTACTGTACTCCTTTTTGCATTGTTTAGATGGTGAGTGGAGTAAAGAAGCAACTGACGAATTTGACCAGCTCACCCACTGTGCCCAGTGGGTTTCTGTGATGGCACGAGTGGTGAAATATGATGGAGACATACCTTGTGTTGAACTGATTGACACTACTGGACAGACAGTAAGAAGCTATGAACATGTTCAAGGAAATGTATTAATATTCTGTGTTTATAGACCCTATGCATAAATGCCTGCCAATTAAAAATTCTTTTGTAAGTATTAAAATTAGCCCAGCTAAGCTTGTTTTTGAGTTGATAATTCAAAAGAAATTTTTTTCTCAAACAAGGCTAGTTGGGCTGATTTAAATGCATACAAAAGAATTTTTAATTGGTAGCCATTTATGCATAGGGTCTATAATTTGTTTTCCTGTGCTTATAATTATTTGCTTTCTTTCAATTGATAACATTCCTGGGCACCTTACATTCACACTTGTCCTCGTATGCCTCAGTTTGAAAATATGTACTTAGTCTACAGTCCGACCCAACAACTCTTATAGCATGCTTAGTTGAGCCACAAAATAATTCTGTGATGGAAATTACAACTCTGTTGAATTAACTGTAGTGATAGATAGTAAGTGTAAGTTGCTGATCCTTGTATTTGCTTCTCCATCATATTCATTTAGTTTGATTTAATAAACTAGTGTTAGCTATAGCAGCTTTGTAAGATGAGAGATGGCTGTGCACACAGACTGGTCATTGCTAAGGAAAAAGCATAACAGTATTTACTGACACACTAAGCCTGGGTTCCATATGAGGCTGCAAGATTGTAATTATCAATCTGAGGAAGCTTCTCTGTTTTTTTTTGTTTTTGTTTTTTGTTTTTTTCTTTTGCTTTATTTTATATTCAGGACGTGAATATCAATGAGGAAATGATAAGAGCACAATTTGCATATCGGGATGTGTCATGTACAGCTGATGAGCGAGAACTGGGTAAGATTCCTAACATTTGAAATGAAGATTTCATTAAGAGTAGGTTAAGTTTACAAATGAGCCAAGTGGCCTTTCAGGCCGGAGTTTATCCTGGGTTCTGTAGCGTGAAGTGAATAGTATCTCTACTGCACCCTGGATGGGATGCTAGGTCCATTGCAGGGTTACCCCCCAACATTTAATTCACCGGTACCCATTTATACAGCTGGATGGTAAGTGGCACTGTGAGAGTTGAGTGTCTTGCCCAAGAGCACAACACAACGTACCCGGCCAGGGCTGGAACCCAGACCGTTCAATCCGGTGTCAAGCACGCTAACCATGAGGCCACTGCGCCTCCATTAAAGTAACTTGTGATTATTCAATCATTGAGAGAATAATTACTCTTTCATTTTTAACTTTGGATCTGTTGAGGAATTACTACAGCTTACGAATGAGCTTTAATCAAGTATTAGATTAATATTCATAAAGCTTGTTGCTATTAGTTTCAGAGCTTCTACAAGATGCATTACAAGCAACGCCGGTGGAAATTAAACAAAGCAGTACTGAGCAGCAAGAACTTACTCCACCCGGAGCAGATACCGCGGGAGAAATCAACGGAGAAACAACTCAGCACGTCATGGAGACAATTCAAGGACAGAAGAGCAGTGATACATTTTCCAAACCTTCGAGTACTGACGTGCAAGATGGTCCCCCGTCAGGGGATGTTACTGACAGCTGTCCTGAGTTGCACGGACCCGTGGTCGCTGAAAGTGACTCCCCAGTCAAGGCGGCCCTGGTGAAGAGCATTTCTCGAGATTACATCGCAGCCCCCGCTAATTCGTCACCTGATGTGCTCGATGAAGGGCGAGCATCCCTCAGTATTGTTCAAGCTGGGTCGGGGAGCGGAGTGCACGGAGTGCAGTCACAGCATGAAGCATCAAACTCTCCCGGGAAAAACGCGGAAAAATTTCATTCCACTAGCCAGGAGAAGGCAGCGTACCGTAGCAGTCTTAATATTGCAGCGTCATCGAGAAGAACGATGGCAGCGACCTTCAGCGGTAGCCGTCACGGATCGGAACGAAGCGAGAGCTCCGGGAAGCCAGTGACCAGTACTCTTCACCGGCAGATGGCTTCTTCCAAGCAGTCCTACATTAGTACCGTGACACTTCCTGAGCGTGACACTAATAACGTTGTGGTGTCGGTGTTACCAAGTGTGACGCAACTTCAGGCGAAATCCCCATTTGATCTGGAAAGTCACGCTTTCAAAGCTTCGAATGGAAATACAACATTGACGCGTCACGCGGTTACATCGGAAGTACACCGAACTGTCACGCAAAGTAACGGACGTGACACGACAAATGAATTTTCCTCCTCACGCGTTGAAGAGAAGTTAGCATCGCGCATGTCTCCATCCGACGAGAAGCCAACCGTGAAATACGAAATAAACTTTGAATCCATTAAAGGGATTCCTGTTGCGGAACATTATACAATAAAGAAAACTTTCAGTCAACTAGAAAGCGGACCCCATGCAGGTTTTGAAGCCTTAGACTCCGCTAGTTCAGTTGCTGGTTCTGAGAATACTGTTTGCACGGCTTCAGCAAGCTCCTCTGGAAGAAACAATGGTTCGGAACAGGGTGGGAACTTTATAAGCCGAGGTTCGTCTGAAGAAAGCGGTGGTGATATGTCTCCGTCGGGTTCCCTCTTGGATATCGCCAAAAATGATGTCATAGATGAAGAAGAAGAAGAAGAAGAAGACGACGACGACGACGAACAAGCAAACCAAGACGACGCCACGGCAGATAGTCCTGAGCAAGACAGTGATGAAGAGTCATTCATAAGTGCCAGGGAAGATGTCACCTCCGACACAGACACTGCAGCTTACATGACCGCCCCACCAGGAGGCAGTTCCACTTCTTTGGACACTGACGTTGCTTTAGGCGACAGCGCTGCAGATGAGACAATCACTCCCGTGAACTCTGACACCGAGGTTGAACACGAGGAAGAAGCTGAAGAAGCAGGGCTCGGGGGTGATGCTACACCTCGACCAGCTGCAGAGGCTGGGAAAGATCGCAGTCGTTCGGGTACTCTGAAGGGCTTGAAGGACCAGGTGACCGCTCTAGGTGATGCCATTACGTCAGACGGTGATCTTGGTTACAGCGGAGATTCCGAAGAATCAGCCGAGGATCTCCGCACGGCAAGCACGTGACTAAACTGATTCTGAACAGGCGTATATTGTATGGTACTTTCTTTGTTCACTGCATTTAATTAATTGTTCGGTAAAATTGTTCTTGCAAATCGGAGCACAGACGCTGTCCGCACCGATCAGATACAGAAGCTAACACCCTCCTTGTTTGCGCTTTGCCGCCTTCGGTCACGTGACTCTGCTTTGATTAGTCATTGGTTTGTTAGAAATCCTTTGGCTTCACGGTTACTTAAAACGCTACGCTTTATTCTCCGGTATGGCCTACCTTCCCCACTAATCCGTCCCAAAAACGGAGCTTTTTAAAAAACGCTCTTCAAGCCGGAGGAATTTGAAACGCGGACTTTGGGTTTTGGTGTGCTCCAAAACTTTTTAAAAACAATGACGTCACGATAAACTTGAGATCTCCCTGTCCAAGTCTTCCACAAAAACAAAATGGCCGGCGATTGTTGCGTTTTTCAAATTTCTCCCGCGTATTTTGACAGAAAACATTTCATGCGTTTACAGAGTTAAAGTGCTGTTTTCAAATTTAAATGAAACCTCTTTCTTTGCTTAAAATTGGAGCTGATTAAATTATTGACAAAATTAAGACAAGATGTGATAGAAACCTTCAAAATTTTCATTGTTATTGAATTTTTTCCAAACTTGATGTTTGGATGCCTGTACTCGGTTTTATGCAGAGTTAGTTGTAGGTGAAGTCAGTTTTTCATAGTTTTAGTCATTTCTCCCTGAATGTTCTCTTTTATTCATGGTTTAATTTTTGATGGTGGGAGCAAGGGAGTTGTTTGTCACACAATTCGTTGAGGTACTCACCCAATGGTGGGTTAAGTTGGGTGTGTATTTATAACTTGTAGCCAAGCAACTATCATAAGCTTTTTCTACGTAAGTGACAACTTTGAAGGGCCTTTTTCACGATAATACGCATATGCAACTTTAATTGGTCCATAGGAATGGAGTTAACTAGTATTAGTTCACGCACTGCTTGGATTATGAGAAGTTCTTGTAACCTCATTCGTCCCTTCGACTTCTCTTATGGAACGAACAACCGCCTCGTACGACTGCCATCAAAAATGATCAAATCTCACGACCGACGATTTTCTCACAAAATGTGTCTAGAAAATCTTCTGCGAATGACAAATAATTTGTTCAATACAGCCTTCATAGTTCTCGTATGATCGATGGAAAAGAGTTTTCCTTACCAAAACCAACTTTGGAAATCGTGCGTTCGAGTCAAACATCAAATCGCAGCACATGCGTAGCAAAGTGCAACAGGTCCTTTAACTTCAGAAAGTACGTTCTTCTTTGACTGCGTTTATTGCTGTTTGTCGTCTGAGGGGAATTGTGTCCGGTTTCTCCCCTGTAGTTAATTGGTTCGCATTTTGAAGACCAGTTTTAAACGGATTTTTCGTATTTTCACCTTTTACCTTGAAGAGCCAATTTCTAACATATTTCGTCATCTTAGGCCAGTTAAGCTAAGTTAGGTAATTGTCTTCAAACATAAAGGAGCCTCGGATAATAATTTGGTTAGGTATAGAAACACGCAGAGCTAAAGGTAAACCAAGCTAAAATGATAATGTTTAAGAAAAAGGAAGACAATATTCGCCCGACGGAACGGGCAAATCTTAAAGTAGCTCGAAAACTCTCTTAACAGGAAGGTTGAAACCTGACCGTCTCGTAATCATTGATTGGCATTTATCAGGTTCATTTTCAAACCTAAGGATTAAAGTTGAGCGATGTTAAATGCAAGCATATTTTTTGCCAACCTTAAAACAGATTCTTTTTATTTTGCTGTATTTAGTAGCAAACCGCCGAGCAAGAATTTAAGTTTAAACATGGCCTTTGTGATGTTAACCCTACCTTAATGAAATTCGGTTCAGTCATTCATCGTCATCATGTCCTCTCTCTGCAAGGTAAATTGGACGTTAAATTTAGTCGTTAAGTTTGACTTGAAAAAAACTTTATTTAGCTTGTATATGTAGCTTGGTCTATTCCTTGACGCTGCCTACCCAGGGCGCACGCGCAAGGGAAATACCCGCGCAGTCCCTTAACGCAAGAAAGTTGTTGCGTCATCTCGATTCTCTTGTGAGCTCCATGCCTTATTTCTGTCGGAAGATAAAAAAAGCATAAACAATAAGGTTGATAGTGACCAAAAATAAGGTTCCTGCACTGGAAGTAGAGTTCTCCTTCTGTATCGTTTCTTTTACTTAATCGACCGGTTTGGACTCCGACGCATTCTGGCCAAACTTAACTCCGCGTCAAACTCGACACGATTGTGATGATTGTTCTTATCTCGCATGTGAATGTTGTCATGAGCCTTTCCAGTAACCTGTTTGCATGGGTCTGTCCGGTTATTGATCATCAATTTCTTTAGGACATTGTCAATTAGCCGTCGATATACGTTAGCCGAGGTCGAAATTCATTGTCAATAACAGGACAAACGCATGAAAAACTGACGTCAATTTCCATTGCACAGTTATCGCCGACCTGTTAGCTCAGTTTGTAGAGCGTCGGACTACCGTGCGGGAGGTCTCGGGTTCGAGCCCCAGACCGCACCAACACTCAGGGTCTTAAGATAACTGAGGAGAATATGCTGCCTTTGCAATGACATCTGCAAATGGTTAGATATTCTAGTCTTCTCGGATAAGGACGGCGGCCCCGTCTCCTGCATCTTCGCTATAATGTAATGGCTAGCTGGGGACGTTAAAGAACCGACACACTCATCGTTAAGAGTGTACGTAGTTCCCGGTATTGTGGTCTAGTCTGTTCACAGATCACTTGCTTGTAAAGCGCATTTGAATACATATATATAGAAAATGCGCTCTATAAAATCATTACCATTCATTATCGCGTAAATTATTCATGTGTCTGCCTGCTTATAGACAATGAAAATTAACAATATTTATTAATGCATTTCAAGAGTTTTCATTGGCTTAGCGTCATGATAGACAGTGCGCGCAGGGAGGGTGGGGGTTTTTGTTTTTATTTCAGCTTAGCTTTACATATTTTGGAGGTGTTTTAAGAAAACAATTAGTACACTCGCGCTTGTTCGCCTAAGCATATCACCTAAGTGATTTGCTGCTGGAGATGGTTATAGCTAACTCAACGGTGCGACCATCGTTAGCTATCTACTTTAGGAAAATTCACTTCCCGACGAGTGAATTCCACGTTAAATTTCACGTTAAAACCCGAGAAGTGCGACATTTAACGTGGAATTCACTCGTCAGGCAGTAAATCTTGAATCGAATGGCTTAAGCCACCTGTCCAAAACCAAACGTTTTCTATTTTTGTGAGCGCGCTAGTGCACAAACAATGGAAACCCTTTCAAAGTCAATGTCAATGCGTTTTCTCGTACTTTTGAGTGTCAGTGGTTTTCTCAAATTTTTCTAAAAAATTAAAGTTCAATTCAAAATTTCGTAGACATTCATTTTCTGCAACTTCGTTCACTTCCAGGGTGTATTTTTCGTAGCACGAGTTGCATTTTCGTGTTCACGATACAACAATTTTTTCTCGCGACTGACGTCAGCAATATCCATTTCATGCACAAGTGAAATTCCACGCTATACCCTCTGTTTGATAGCCAATCAGACCTCGGGTTAGGTTACCAACTGAGCTAACCGGTCGGCGATGAATATTTGGGAATAGTAGAATAGTAGCGTAGCCAATCAAAATTCAGGATTTGAATTAGTCCACTAGTTGGCTTAGCCAATGGATGCGCAAGAACTTCTACATTTCAGTTATTGTACAAAAAGAAGCTTGCGTGGTGACGATTTTCAAATTGTGTCGAGTCGTTTTTAAGATCTTTGAAGTGCACTCAAAATGGAAATTACCCGAAAATTATAGCGAGAGTGATTCTGGTTTTTGGGAGTACAAAAAAGCAAGTGAAGAAAACTTTTAATGCCGTCACACACAAAGCTCCACACATTGGGACAATGGACCTGTGACGGTCAAATGAATACACCGGACTTCAATGTCGTTTCAATAACTGATGCAATGCAAATGAATGTATGAAAGATCATATATTTGAATTGCGGAGAAAGACTTTCAAACATGACTGATTTTACAACTCAAACAGTTGTGAAATTAAAGCCTGAAAAAAATTCCGCCTGAACAGGATTCAAACCCATGACCTATGCGATACCGGTGCAGTGCTGTCAAGCCATCTGGGAACTGGTCACTTTGTGATTTCGTGATATACCCGTAGAAGGCGAAGAATGCATTGCACGGGTATCGCAGAGGTCATGGGTTCAAATCCCGTTCAGGCCTGAGTTCTTTTCAGGCTTCAATTTCACAACTGTTTTTAACACTAGTATATAGCTGCGATGATCAATCATTTTCTTAACTGAGGCAATGTTTACAAGAGAAGACTGGCAAACAGCTGATTAAAAATGTTGATAATGGCCCAGAAACTGTATGTAGACAACTTTACAATCCGGTTCCACGAGTCTTCGTTTCTTACAGCACAGGCTCGATGGAACGAGCAACTCTCGTTACAAGCTCGATTTTGATTGGTTTAAAAAATAATGGAAACTAGCAGAAGTTAAGAACCAACGATCTGATTGAGCCACGTGTTTGTCAGTTGGGCATGCGCAATTCAACTGGAAGTGCGCGATGTTTTTTTACTTCAAAGCAGATCTTTCCAGGGTGGCTCGTCTGCTGACCGCTGGTCAAGACTGAGTACGAGGATGGTTGAGTGAATGACAGCAGAAGAGATGCCCTTCAGGCAATGAATCGACATATTTTATTTTTCTTCCCTTTTTAAAACAAATTACATATGGATCGGTCGGACGATGGGGAACAAAACATTTCGCTGATTGATCAATATGCACTGTAATTGTAAATAATATTTTACCCTATTTTTCTAAGTTATTATCTATTATCTAGCTATGTGTGGAGTTTTGAACGGTTAGATATCATTGTTTCACCAGTCTAAAAGGCCGAATTAGAGAGCGAACACGGAGATCATACTGACAAGAAGGAGAGCGCCAAAGTAATCTGTAGAAATCCTTGCTCCGTTGCAAAGAAGCTGACCACAGCACCAAATCTTACGGTCGTCGGCATTTGGCATTTGATCGGCTGAATCACCACAAACCAATGGCACATTGCAACCTTTGGAGTACTCTATGATACCTGACTTTTCAAACTCAAGTTTGGAACACTTTCTAAAACCAGCTCCACAAAAAATCTCGACGGCGTTTTTGTCGCAGTCTTTCCACGAAATTTTGCTAAGACACTTATAACAACGGAACCCGGCTGCTATGAGTGTGGTTTGGGGTCGGAGGGCGAAGTTGCACAAGTCCTTGTCGCACAGGGTGGCTTGGCAGTCTTCTTTTCGATTTTCATCGCACGGATTTTCTAACCGTTTAGCACACCCTTTTTTGTAGGATGTCTTGTCTCTAGGATTTTCTCTTTTCATCACGGCCATGCATCTGGTGTGATCTGGGTCTGAGCATGTCCTTTCTGTCTCATTCAAACGTAAATCACAGTCAGCCCATGAAATTGTACTGTCGCAGTTGAAGCAATGAATCGCCATACCTGCAAAGTACAAAATTTCCGAAATGATCAATTCTATGAATTGTTCATTAGCGATCGAGATTCTGAAATATTTTTAAAGTTTAGGTCGAGACGAAAGCCGGCATTTGCCCACTTTGGCGAACACAAAAAAAAGCATTTGATATAATTTGTTGTCTATAGAAAATGAAGCAATCTCATTGGTTGGTATGCGTAGCAAGGAATTGTGATTGGTCCAGAAAAATCACGCCACTGTCAAACTTGATTCAAATGGCTTCTCGTAGAATGAAAACTTACAGCGAAAGCAGAATTGAACTGCGAAATCTACATGCTGGAAAAATCAACTCAGTTTTTGTCATCAGAGCAGCCTTGTGGGCCGAAAAGCTTGAATGTTTCCTTGAATATTGCTAGAGTTGAAAGAATACGCTCGGAAAACATGCGGTTGCAGTCAACACTGGACGCCATTTTATTCGAGTTTTGAATGAAAGGAGGGTTACCGGCGGTGGAAATTTGTGTCCTCTGTGGTTCGGTGATTCTCAAATTAGGGCCTGTTTACAAGCAGGCGGGTTACCCTAGCACCTAGGGTTACCCTAGCAGGAGGGTTACCCTAGCGCTCCCACATTTCTTCTTTTTTTCATCGACGTGTTTACAAGGCAGCTAGGGT
>Ga0126337_10002307_pt1 | contig 12085 bp, 4 predicted proteins | sample DipCmetagenome_FD_92527 | JGI IMG/M metagenome (GOLD analysis project Ga0126337, IMG submission 92527) | Coral microbial communities from La Bocana,Puerto Morelos, Mexico - Diploria C A metagenome | ecosystem: Host-associated > Invertebrates > Cnidaria > Coral | place: La Bocana,Puerto Morelos... | reverse complement strand
CCTCCTACTGAGAATGTTATTTAAAGCCCTACATATGTCAATAAAGAAGTTTAAGGAAGATCTACGAAGGTATTTTTTTAATAACATACCTAATGTTCCAAATATGGTGAGAGTGATCTGGCAGCCAGAGCCCAATACAGCAGACAGTAGCATGGGCTTTCCAGGAGGACGGAATACATCCCCATAAAGTGCCTTCCAACCATACAGTGCAAAGAAGTCATCCTTGAAAGGAAAAAAGCACATATTAGATAATTATTAATGATCATTTTTAGTAATTTAGAACAACACATTTGAAGATGAAATGAGGTAAAAGCAAGTTATAAACAAATTAAGATCTCCTTATGCCTGATGAGGATAAAAACTTTTGAGCTCATTACACGTAGTTTTGGATTTGTAAGTTTTTGTGGCTCTTAATTATTTTTAGTTTTAAATAGTAATCAAGTTTAATATTAATTCAAATAGGTAAAGATGATGACCACTTGCTAAGAATCATCAACATATTGATGGTGAGTATAAGTACAATGTATTTGCAAATAAATGAAAAATTACACTTTCATAATTGCCTCACCACAGGGTCCAGACTGCTCGAGGTAGTCTTTTTCTTGAGCATGTGGTGCATTTTAACATATATGATTCCAGTAAAAATCAGCAGACATACCAAGATATTTACAATGCTAGGAAATGATAAACGAAATGTAACATCTTAATTATTAAGTGTCTAAAGGGGTGGCAAAGGTCTCTGTAGAATCCAAGTTCTCCAAGTGTAGTTTTGAGCAAGCTGGGTTAATAACATATTTATTACACAACCTAGTTGATAAACCAGAAGCATATCACCTAGACTAGGTGATATACTTCTGGATAAAGTTAATTTGTAGAAAGCACCTTCCTTAAGGTGGGTACCTCCTACTAGTAAGCACCACCTATTAGTAGGTGTCACCCCCCTACAATTTTAGCACCTGCCAAAGGTCCCTCCTACCCTACCTTATATAAGTTGTCAGCTCCCATAAAAGGCAGGCATCTCCCATGTAAGTGGGCACCTCCCTTAAATGGACACCTCCCATACATACCCCCTCCCCAGGGCACAACTCTCATATAAGTGATGAGCATGTCTTACACACAGTGGCCACATCCCATGGTAGACAATTCCCATGACAGGAACGTCCATGTAAAATTCTGATTTAATACAGCACTGATCAGAAGAAACCTAACAAGGAATGGGAACGGGAACGGAACAGATACAGAATGGGTATGAGAACAGGAACGGAATGGATATAGAACTGTAATAGATCAAAAAAATAGGTCCGCACTGCATACATGTGTGACTTACAATTACTGAGGATAAAACTGAATTATCTTTAAAAAATGACACAAACATTTTTAAGTTAAAATAAGCCCCTTTGTAAATGGCTTGTAACTGATTTTGAAAATAACCCTAACCTCCTAACTCAAAAGTTAACTTAGCATAATATTATATGTCAGTGATACTAGAAAATAGGAATATTGAGTTGTAGAAAATAGTGTGCTTATTACAAACATAGGCCCACAATGTGTGTTTTAATATTTACTTTTATCCTACTTGCAGTTACGATAGTGAATGAGATGCTGCTGTATCGCAAATGTAATAACTAATTTTCCGAATGTTTGAGATTTTTAATTTTTTTACTAGAGTGTAGGTATCTTTCAATCAATAAATGAATTAATCAGTCAATCAGTCAGCACTTAATCAATATTTCACTGAGTTTCATTTTCACCAGAAGTTACAAGTTCACCATATTAAAGCATATCACAATAGCTGTAAATAAGGTGGATTTCCAAGAAAGGCTGGCTCTTGTTATAAAGCCCACAGATAATAATGAAGACTTATTCCAAGAGCACTCTCATTAGATATATGATGATATATAGACCATTAGGCACACAGCAGACTGGGTATAACGTTACCATCTCATGTCCCACAAGCATAAGTGGAACAATTGTTTAATTCAAAGTATGCACAAAATACAGAAAACTAAAATAAAGCCACAATAAAGATGCCTCCAGAAATTACCCAGTCATATGCTTACCACATTTGTAGAGCATGGTATGATTGCTGATATACAATGATCATGATGACTAAGCCAATGAAACTCAAACTGAATCCACTGATCCAGTTCTTAATAATACTGACTGTATTAGTAAATTTAAAAAAAATACATTAATGAGACAAATCCAAACATAAAATCCAAACATTATTATTTTTTAAAATATAGATGTATATATATAAAGTGTAAGGTTTGATTTTCGTAAAACGGTGCTCAATACATAGGAGTGGAGTGAAGATACTAATGGCATCTTCTTCCCGTATTTTCCATTCAAGTAATTTGACTTATAGTACATTTTCACCAAGAAAATGTAAGTTTACTATTCGTTTTCTCACATAAAGCGACAGTTTACCCATTTCGTGAAGTACTTGCAAATCACTGTCAATAATTCCCCTTATTAAAAGTGTTCTTGCAAATGGGTTCTCAGAAACATCGTTCTTCTGAACGAGTTTTGAGAACACTTACCAATGGAATGCTAATGGCACAGGAATTGAACTGATGCAGGAACAGATACAGAACGGATACAGAACGGAATGGGAACGTGTGCAGAACAGAAACAGAATGCATTCACTGTCAAGCCTTCCCTGTTAGGTTTGTTCTGATCGGTACTGTAATCTTTGAAATGAGGGATAAAGTAGTTATTATATGGGGAGTCAGTTAATATATTATTCCTGCGTTATTGATATTTTAAAATTTATGTTCCACATTAACCCCATACTTAAGTCAGATAGTAATTCAGGTCTGAAATAAAACTTATATTTTGTTTTAATACACCCGACCTATTTTTTAGCTACAGTACATGTGGATAGAAAGAAGGTATAAGAGAAAGTTCTCACCTAAACCACTGGGTTTTTGTATGTGGCATTGAGTCAAGGATATAGTCCCAGCGTGATGCCCACTTGTGATTTACATTTTCCTCTCGCTGAACAAAAAAGAAAAAAAAATCAGTGTTACATGTAGCTTTTGCTCAAAATGCATAGATACTTGTTAGCAACTGATTTAGTAGAAAAGGCAGTGACAATTTCAAGAGATCTAAAACAGAACTTGAATGTGGTAAATGAAGAAGTCCATAATATTCCATCCATGCATATTTCTTTATGTATACTGTGCTGTTTAATTTTCACCTCAGCTTTAAAAATTGTTAAAGAAGTTCTTCTTTTCACTTTTTTTTTTGCGGAGGGGTCTCAAAAAAAATAAAATGCATACCACTCCCTCTCAGTCCATAACCCTACCCTACCCTACTCCCACTAGGATACCATACAATCATTATCAACACACGCCACCAACAGATACTATATATGTTTAACTCCCATACTACAACTTTTTTTTTAATTTTGTACCCACCTAGATTTGAACACCTGATCTCAGACTTGTAGTCTACAGGTACCTTCCTCTCCACTTATCCATACAAGTGTAAATTTCCCCACACAGAAATGTATTTGTTGGTGCAAAAAGTGATTGGATGTTAGCAAGTTGTCAGCCCCCACCCTCCTCAGCCTCCACCCATTCCCCTTTCACAAACTGACACTGTTTTGAAAAATTTAAAGCAATGGTTAAAATTGGTCCCAACAGTATTGTTCTTTATATATCATGACTGACTTACAACAAATGTGACAGAGTATGAGTAGATGATTTTGAATTCACTGGTGCCTTTGAGATCAAGTGGAATCCCCATAGCTGATCCAGGAGTGCAATCCCCTTTATGGTCAATGCTGTAACAGAAAAAGAAAACATATTAAATAATCTTACATTTTTGAAATTGATGTACTTTATAGTAATGTAGTGGATAGTACTGTAACATGTTAGGCTGAGTACTGTACTGTATGCTTGATTTTTCCTGGATGCTATGGATAAACTTGCCTGTTGCTGACAAAATTCACCAACAAAGTAACAAGCTTGCTATGTGTCTAAAGAACAGGGCTACATGTGACTCAAAACTTAATGACATCCATGCTGAAGTATCTAAATTTATACAACAACCAAATAAAACAATTTCTCAGAAATCCACCTATAACTTGTGGTGAAAATCAAATGAGCCAGAGAATAGTTTGACAAGACTGGCAGAAAAAGAAAATCTCATCACTAGAAAAGGCTGTCTGTGAAAAAGTTAACAGGGAGACTAAATACATGTACCAGAGGGAAGTGAGAAAGTGTAAGCTCAAGTCATGATCATGTTAATCCTTACTGATCTCCTTAGTTACATTTGAACACAAATTGTGTGATCCTGCAGGCTAACTTCAGCCAAAAAAATTAATACTAGTTTGCATGTCTTTTGGTGACATAATGGGGACTTCTTTCAGATTCTTTTGTTTGCTAATGTAGCCAAATTATTCAATGAAGGTTTCTTCATTTCATTGACATGTATGTATCAATTTTACATGAAATTGTAAACAACAAAATAAAAAACAAAATGTTTTCATACCTTCTTGGTGTAACTTTTGCAGACATCAGACGAGAACCATCCCAGTCTTCACCTGTCCCATCATGGTACTTGATCTCAATGTCCATGTGGTTGAACACGTAGTGCATCCCAGGTTTATTAAACAAGATCTGCAGATGAACAAACATTACCAAAGGCTGTAGGTAAAATGAATGTTTTGAAGTGCTATTCCAGCATTTCACATCAGCATTACAACATACAGTGCTTAAACCCTGTAAATATGCATTTTAACTTCTCGCAACACTGCGTCAAGCCGACAACAACAAGACTGAGCTTTTCATTCTCACAATTATACCGGTACTTGTCTAAAAATAATGACACATGGAGCAAAATAAGTGCACCTCCTACGTGTACATCCCTGGAGTCTGGTGCACATTATACACTCAGTCTGGTAAATATATGTGTTTTCTTTCATTAGAGGTGTCATTATTTTTAGTGTAATTGTGAGAATGAAAACACCTATTTGCCCATGTGGGTGTGTGAGGCGCACTTATTTGGCTCCACTTGTCTAGAGGAAAATTACCAAACCCACTCTGCATGACACAGAGTAAACTAAAAATTTGTTTTACACAAAATGGGAAATCTTACACTTGTCACGCAGGCATCGTGAGCTTGTCCATCTTCAGATACATAGCATCCAATAGGAAATCTAGTGGAGCAGTATTTGCTTGTTTCATCATAACACCATGTCACAGGCATATTGTCAATTATCCTGTAAAAAAATAACAATGTAAGAATTAGTCAGCTGAGGATGGCATAAATTTTAAATAATATAAAATTATGTTTTAGTGACAATATACTATCAGTATTAGTATAAAGTAAAGTATGCACAATCATGTTAACTTTATATTTTAAAATACTGAAGTCATGATTGATCATTGCAGTATACACACAACTAAAGCAGTTGTGCAATTAAATCCGGAAAAAAAATTCAGGTCTGCAACGGGATTGATCCAATCCATGACCTCTGTAATACCGGTGCAGTGCTCCATCCACCAACTGAGCTATCAAGCCAACTTAGAGCTGGTCACATTGAGAGTTTGTAATATACCCGTAGAAGTTGAAGGATGCAAATGAATATATCATATATTCATTTGCATTCTTCAACTTCTTTGAACTGCAGAGAAACATATTAAGTCATATGATTAATTATCACAGCTAAAACTTAAGTCAACTGCTTAATAGTTGTGTGACATTATTGCTCACAATGATTTATCATGACTTATTCAGACATATCTTTTTCTTCAGTTCAAACTACATTGATCTTTCATTTATTCATTTGTATATTTTAAATACTGTAGGTTAGTGAGTCATTTTACTCACTGCCCTCACCAGTGGTTGTGATAATTAAGAGCAATTCCATTTTTCAAAAACTCCAGCTTTTTCATATCTTCTGGTGTACCAGGATTGTAACTTTTTGAGCAGAGAGTTTTGCACTTTTCATCTTTCTTGAAAGTTACCTGTTTGAAATAAACCAACACACAAAACTTCAAACAAAATTTGACTGAAAATCATTATTTTGCCCTTTATCCTTTTTCAATGGCTAATAAGATGCACTCAGTTTTCAAGAAAAATAAATCCCACTAAATCTCATTAGGCTGCGCTAAAATCATTTTTGATAGAGTGGTTTTTCCCCCACTTCTTTCCTCCAAGTTGAGACGGGAGATCTCTGAACAGTAAAACCAACCAGATTTATTGTTATTGATTGGAATTTATACACAAATGTTTCTGGATTATAAGGAATAAACTGAAGTCTGGCTATGAAAAATTGGTCCACATTCATGAAATGTTAACTTTTGGATTCTCAAAAGTAGTAATGACCTAAATACATGTAGGTTCCTTTGACAACTCAGATCTCATTAAATAAATATATAATAATTATATAAAAAAAAAAAATGAAGCCTTTGATCTTACTGGATCATATAGCTGCCAGAGCTTATCCCCAGTTTCTGTAGCATGAAGCGGCTAGGAGTATTTCTACTTCCCCTGGACGGGATGCTAGTCCATGGCAGGTCATTCCACCGCAATTTGTTAGATTTTCCTCAACAATTTGCCGGTACCCATTTATACTCCTGGGTAGAGAGAGGCACTATGAGAGTAAAGTGTCTTGCCCAAGAACACAACACAGTGTCCCCGGCCAGGGCTCGAACCCGGACCACTCGCTCCAGGGACAAGCGCACTAACCATGAGGCCACCGCGCCTCCTTCTTGTTTAAATAATGGTATAAAAATGCTTGACTTACATTATAAAGAGAGGGGGTTATCCTGTCTCCTATGAGAACCTGAAAGTGCAATTATAGAAAATAGTTCAAAACCAACAGAAAATCGATCTGTAAGCATCTATAGTGTTCTTGGGAAAGACACCTCACTGGAACATGGATAATGCATGGTGATTCTTTTGATCTGTGTTCAGATCATTGTGCATGCTTTGATGTTTTGTCCTCTTTTTTCTCAGAAACAATGTGCAAAACGGCCAAAAAAATACAGGGGAATGTTTTACTACTAAATTGAAAAGCACGTGCAAAACTTTAGGCACTTTTGAAGAAAAAAAACTTTCACCCGAAAGAGTCATAGTCATAGTCGATTTTTTTGGACAACGTTCAAGGGGAACAAGCTGCAATGAGGTTCGCCCTAAGTCACTTATATTAGTCTTGCCCCAAGCCATTCAATTGTTGACAAGGAATGGTTGTTTAGCAAGTGTTTTATAATATATGTAAATGTAGATTAACTGAATGCTTGCCAATAGAAAGGATGGACATGGAATGGTTTTCAGACTGCCGGGTATCTAGCATTTTGAAAACACTTCCTGGCTGCTTGGTATCTACATGTAGACACAACATTTTTTATACTAAGTCTTGTTTGGTTTAAAGTTTTTTCAGTTCTATTTCAGAACTCTGCTCACAAAGTACACTCATTGGCTCGATTTGAGCTCACTGGCTCTGTCAATACATTGGTTGCAATTGACAATGAGTGAGTGCTTGAGTTGATTCCAGAAAACAACTTGAATCTTGATGAGCTCATCCATTATGTGATTCAAACGTAAGAAATCCATGCTTGATTTCAGGCAAATGAACCAAAATACATGTAAATGTATCCATGCCCAAATGACTGAATGCTGAAAACAACCTGGAATGAACTTGTTCAACGCTAATTAAATTCCTCCCAATAGTATTCTGATTAGCTTGTCCTACATATCAACAACATCCAACTACATCTACATCCTAATATGGTCAACAAAATCTCACTGCACACCAGAAACCACTTAGTATACAAATGAACACAAATTCAAGCCACAAAATCTGCGAATTTTTCTGGATAACCTGCTGCATAAACCTTCCCACTACATATGGTGCTATATGCTGCCACCTCATCAGGAGAGTGTTTTGGCTGGTCCAACTTGTTGGGAAGTATTATTTTAAATTATAGTCCCTAATTATGCTACTGACAATATAATATTATAAAACTTTTAATTAGGAATTAAGCCCTAGATCCTGCTATATGTGCACTTTTCACCCTAGCTGCAAGCCATAATTTACAGTATGAGTCATAATCAGAGTAGTTATTAATTATTTATTTACAAAACTATAATAATTATGCTCACTTGGCCTAAATTTTCTCTTGGAAACTCTGAGCCTTTGACAGGAGCACAGAAGTCAAACCTGTAAAAGAGAAAATAATATATTTTATTTTTTTCTTGGCTTGTGAGCAGGCGGAATTCTCTAAATCCTGTAATCTGATTGGTTCTGGGAGCGGGCGGAAATTTTCGATCTTGCCCGCTCATGGAGCGATTCCGCCCGGCTAGCTCGCTGTGTGACAAAATTGAGCTCCCTTACAGTAAGAAAATTAATAAAAAAGTTATTTACCGGCTTTGGGTCGGTAGTTAGTTTGTTAGTTACTTTCACAAGCTCATAAGCTGAGAACTGTATTAATGGTGACATGGTGATTATCTTGCAGTAAACTCACGCTGCCTTCATTCTAGGTGCCATAAAATGTATTGTTAATAGTATTAGTATTTAGAAAATAGCATATTGATTGGTTTAAAACCATGTTTCTATAACCTGATCAAAACACAGAACTAGCACATACACTGTTGTTGACGCGCAAATAAAGAGAATTTACATTTTCATAATCAAAGTAACAAAGTTGTTTTTATTTTTTTTTTTAATTGCAGTATTTTCCAAAAGAAATAGAAAACATGTTCTCTGTGTTTGTACCAAGTTATATATTTAAACACTCATGAAAGGTTAGGAAAACTCAAAAAAGCTGTGGAAACATTCACCTGTGACTCTCGTTCCCACAGCATTTCTCATTCTTCCAAACTTTCACTCATGTTTCTATGACATGATAGAAACATGGTACGTTTCCTATTTTGAATAATAAATAACACTAATAAATAATGAATGAAAGAATGACATATTTTGTAAGAAGGTAGTGGTGACTTCTGAACAGTTTATAATCATGGGCCTGGTAAAACAAACCTTGAGTAACTATATGGGATTAATGACTTCTCAGAATCCAGTTGGTTGGTAAACAGGTCAATTTTTGACTATAATAAAAAAGAAGAAATTAATTAAAGAACTTTCTTGACTGCTTATAGCATTAAATAAATAAAGGTTCTTAATCTTATCGTTTTTCTAAAAATAGTTAGTTTACTCTCAGTGATGAACATGTATACATGTATGTTGTGGTTCAAATCTAATCTCTGGTTTATTTTTTCTAAACCAGTCCAAGATTTTTAAAACAGTTCATTTTTTTTTAAACCATATTATATTTTAAAACTGTTTTAATATGAACTGTCTTCCTTCTACCTTCCCTTCCAACACACTGTACCACTCCCTATATTACTCTAACCTCCCCTCCCATGCACTATACAACACACCATCATGCATCCCCACCCCAACTCCCTATGTAAAATTTCCATATAACGCATACACTGATTGGTTGAAACAGTATGCTTTATCAGAAACCAGCGCACAGGTTTTCACAATGAGTTACAATGCAGCCTGGATTCCTTCCTTTACCTGCTTTTAGATCCTGATTAGACTAATAAATGAACAAACTCTGAAGGTGTTGTTTTACTCTTGAAAGCCACTCGAAACTGAAAGCTTAGCTGAAGTCCAGTCTGTTTTGACAGCCGTTGTCTTTTTAACCAATCAAATTAGTTGAACAATTCTAACAAAGATTGTGATTGGCTGTTTTTAGCATACTTTATCAGAGAACAGGGGACCTCTTCATTAGCATGGACTTAAACACCATGCATCATGTTTGTAAAATTTCAGGTGTTGATGAAAAATGATGATTTTAGCAATAGACAGAGCTTGAAAGTCAGCTAGTGAAATCATTAAAGGTAATATTTATTGAAGTGACGGCGTCAAAACCCTTTCATAATCTTTAATTACTACATATATATTTAAGCAATAGACCACAAGTTTCTATGGTTTATAGGCTGATAAACCACGCAGGATGTTGGAAGAACACGAGAAGAATGTGTAAATCACGAGCCGCAGGCGAGTGATTTACGAATTCTTTGAGTGTCCTTCCAACATCACAAGTGGTTTATCAGCCTTTATACCATAATTAAATTAATGCGCGCGCCCTGATTGGTCAATCAGCTATGGTTTATTGTGCCGGTAAACCCATAGAAATTTCGCATGTCTTCTGAATAATTATATAAAAGCAATAGACCTTGTGATGTTGGAAGAACATTCAGAGAATTCGTAAATCACTCGCCTACGGCTCGTGATTTACAAATTCTTCTCATGTTCTTCCAATGTTCTTCCGCATGGTTTATCGCCTATAAACCATAGAAACTTGTGGTCTATTGCTTGAATAAACCATAAAAACTTGTGGTCTATTGCTTTTATATCATAATTCAGAAGACACACGAAATTTCTATGGGTTTACCGGCACAATAAACCATATCGCTGATTGACCAATCAGGGCGCGCTCATTAATTTAATTATGGTATAAGACCTCGTTGGATATGAAGTGATAAATAACCAACGAGCGCGTAGCGCGAGTTGGTTATGATCACTTCATAACCAACAAGGTCGAATGGGATAATTGTTTTTGTATATTCTTAATCGGGTTTTTGCCGCCGGTTTTTATTTCAACAATTTTACAAAGCGGAAAATTTTTAAACTTTGCGCACTATTTTCCATATTAGGTAAAACTCCGACTAATGGCTCATAGTCGGAGTTTTTGAGCCAATTAGAGAGCTAGAAATGCAATGGTCGGAGCTGAGAATATACTAAACACTGATATACACAAATAATCACATGATTTCCACCTGCAATTTGAAATAAACAAGAAGTACAGAATCCTGTAATTTTGTTAGCATTACTGGAAACAACTTATCCGTGAAATTGCACGAAAAAGCGCGCTCACTCCATCCGTAAAACGAAGAACTAACTAAAGCACCAACAAGTAAAACTAAATTCACCTTACAAGAAGGACTGGATTCCGTTCGAATTCCGGGTTCGCAAAAGGCAGCTCGAGTATGAAAGGAGAAGTAATATGCAACACAACTCGGAATCCAAGCGCTGAAACCACAGAAAACGAAGCAATACAGTTTGAAACGACTAATCTGCATTGTGATTTTGCTCATTGCGTAGCTAAGTTTCCAACTTTCTCGAGGTTGGACGTTGCACTAGTTTTGTATTTGCATTTAGTTTCGTCTCTAGTCTCCTACATGTAGCGGCTCAATAGCAGGCGAGGTCGGCGAGGGCCTGAAGCGGGCAAGGGAAAGAAAATCCTAAGAGGGTCCCGCCAGGGGTGCTGATATAGCGACAAGCCGTGCAATAACAGAAAAGGGTTTCTTTCTTTTTTCGCAGTTCCGAACAGAAAAAGACCTCTCGAAACTGAAAATTGGAGTCAATAATTTCAGATCGGATACTGTTCCATTTGACTTTCAGCCGAGTTTTCAGGCCCAACGGCGCCCAACGGCGGTGTTTGTTCGGGACCGGTGCTTATTTTTTTTTTTTTCCACCAAAGTTTTTTATTAACCATCACTATATGTTATACTTACATACGGACTTACACTTAACTACGGTAACTTACACTACTAACGAATTACAATACAATTACTCAAGTCACATTGAATTACAGATCTATTTACATCGTTATTGTTTGCACGTTAATTGTTAAATAAAAAATAGGTAACGGAGACACTCGGAAGGACAGAAGGGACAGGAGGGCGAGGCAACTTTTTTCATTTTGTGTAACAAGCTGTTTCTTGGTAAAATTCGGTGAATGATTTTGTATTGGAACATCGTCAGTTTCAATTCTCTTGTGGCTTTGAATGGTAGGAGGTTGATTTTATTCAAGTCACTTTTCTCGACTCCAGAAGCTAAATTTTTTTTTTTCGGAAGTTGTTGGAGGTAGATTTTCAAGGTTAAGCAGGATACTGTATATTGCCTTGCATGATAGTGAACAGATTGAGGTGAGAGGCGTAGCTGGGTCTTTGGAACCTTTTTGCAATAGTTTCTTCCAATTTTGGGGAATAGAAGAAAGAATGCTATAATATTGTAAGAAGTTACATTTTACGTTGAATTTATTGCAAAAAGAAT
>Ga0126337_10002303_pt1 | contig 12090 bp, 11 predicted proteins | sample DipCmetagenome_FD_92527 | JGI IMG/M metagenome (GOLD analysis project Ga0126337, IMG submission 92527) | Coral microbial communities from La Bocana,Puerto Morelos, Mexico - Diploria C A metagenome | ecosystem: Host-associated > Invertebrates > Cnidaria > Coral | place: La Bocana,Puerto Morelos... | reverse complement strand
GCGGTAAATATGCGGCTTCTTTCGCGTACAATTTCTGCAGCTTTAATGTATCTTTGTTGAGTTAAGTTTCGTGTGGAGAAACTGGAAAATGCTTGCAAAAAATTGCTAAACTGTTAACAAATAGACACTGTGTTTTCCTGCCCAACGCGGCTATTTTTAACCCTGGCAAGAAATTTGATCAGGGCAGATTTTGATCACGAGTTAGGCAACCACTTCTGAGCCGTGAGCGCACGTCACGCAATCAACAAAACAACGCTAAAAATTGTAATTTTCGTCAAGTTTCATCTAAATCTAACCACTTGATTACCCTTGAGCTGAAAATATAACTTTCCTTCTCAAAACCGTTATCAACAATTAAGCCGGCGAACAACTTGCCTGGGTCCTTGCCCGTGGGGCAAGTAAGGAGAGAAAGTTACTTGCCCGAAGGGAAAATGTACTTTTCCCGGACGACCGGACGGGGGTTTTTTCAAGCCCTGATTCCTTAAAGAAGTCAAGGTCTCTTATTACAGCAGGTGCTTATGGTGGTTTTAATTACAGACATTGTGTTTGTGGAATGCCTGTAGCTTAGTAACAAGGGCCCTTTTCCTAAACTAGGTTGGAACGCATAGAGGTTAAGAATTTGTCATGAGTGAAATGGTGTGTTTGTGTCGCTGTTTTAGGAGAAAAATTCTTATGGCTACTAGAAAGAGGTCTTTGGCTAGTGAAAACTTCCTATTCACTAGCCATAAAGCCCACTGGTAACAGAAGTTGAGGTCAAGCCCTGGTTTGAATATCGTCATGGCTGTTAAAAGGGAACCTTCAAATGTTATTCGCTGAGGCTTCGATATTACAATACAGAAAAAAATGTGCTTGAATTTTAGAGGATGTTATTGCAATAAACTGATAACCCAGAAAGGGGGCTCAAACTCTGAAATGTAAGCTCCTGAGAAGTGAATGCAATGATTTTTCTGAGAACTGTGTGGTGGTTTCAGAGTAACTTTTCCAGTCAGTTTTCAATTTGATGCCCAGGGTTCTCCAGAAAATTTGAAGTACAATGTAGAGGGAGAATAACTTTGAGTAGGCGGTGGACAATGCTGATAGAAAGGCGTGGTGTGGTTTTATCGGAGCCACAATTTTACACAAACATCTTATGGCTGCCGAGTTTAAAGATTGTGTAAGATCTTGCAAAGTTTGTTTCTTTTGTTCGAAGAAATCTTCTATTAATTTGTTTTTCAAATAAATTGCAGTTATTTGTTCTCGAAAATCCTCCATGTGCAAGCCAAGTGCTGGGTTGCATGTCGTTGGCTGGGTTGCATCGTCTCTATTTCTTTTCAATTTCTTCAAGGCACTGAGCAGCGATTGATGGGTTTTTCCGCTTCATTTTCAGAGAAAAAAGTGACCTTTGACCCCAGCTGCAAAATATTTCATTACTCACGGCTCGCTGCCCACATCACGTTTTTGGCAGCAAATCTCACAGCCCAAATGATTTCAGATTTCTTTTATCTTGCAGCTATAACAGTTCCATTTTTTAATTGCTACGCAGCTGTTGACAACAAAATTAGACCTATAGTATTTGTGCTTAATTTTTGTTGATGGATAGGCTCACATTGCAACAAATAAAAATTATTTGTTATTTATTTACTTTGAGTAGCCAGCATGCCAAGGACGACTTGACGGCGAATGTCGCCGGTCGCCGGGTTTTGTTTTCCGGCTCGATAGAAGTTAGAAACTCTTGAAGCGGCTCATGTTTGCAGCGTCCGAAATTGCACTTTCCTGGTCACCAATGCAACTAAAAATTTTGAACTGGCGACCAGAATTTCATAACTGGTCGCCAAAATTTTTAGTCGCTATTTTACACCACAATAATTACAAACAATAGCTTTGATTTTCAGCCAAATCGGTCAAATTAAAATTCAAAGCTGCCTGTCAATTGGTAACTTTCTTTTTACCTTTCCATTGCTTTGGAATTATAAAACCGATTTCCTTTTATTATAAATCTACCACAATGTTTTACAGCTACGAACAGTGCGAAGCTTCACTGCCACGTTTTTTCAGCAGTTTCCCATAGCACACGTATTGTGGGCGCAAGAGACCCCATGCGTTCTTTCGCCATGAGTATTTATTCAGGCGATGTTGTGTCCAAAGATATTCTGAAATCTTTCCTTAATTTAAGGTGGAGACGGAATGTCCACGAAGAAATTAGATGAAGATTTAGATATTCTCTGGGCATCAAAAAGTGCAATGTAGATCTGTCAAAGTGGTCAAAAGATGATTTCAGCACTGGTTTGATTCCTAATGATTACATCGATTGCAAATATTTTGCCGGCAAGCCCGTGGCAACCAGTAATTTTGGCTTGTGTTTCGCTTCAAAGGAAAAGTGTTACTGACACTTTTAAGCGACCACATTTTTCTAATAGGCGAATGAAAAAAATTTCAGTCGCCGGTTGGTCCCTGCCGAAAAAAGTTAATTTCAGACCCTGATTTGATATTTACATGGAGTCAATGTGAATCGAAATCACCAAGGCTTGTCTAGGTGTTTGCTTTGTCACTCAATTTCAATAAGTTTCTTATGATTTTATTATTTGTTGATTATGATTTTAGAGTAACTTTTTTGTCAGGTTTTGATTTTTAACGCTGACTTCTGACTCGTGTTACATACATGTAAACTGCATAAATGTAGAATCAGAAATGAACGCCAGCACATCCATTCTGTTTACTGGCTTAAAGTCCCAGTTACAAAATACCGACTCGGTCATTGAGCTAAGAAGATATTTTGTTATATCTCCTTGGCTATACATTCTGGGCAGTAAAGATGATAGAAAATCTAAATATCTAGCCATCTACTGAGTATGCCTTTGAAATATACGAGTTCAAACACTGTTGGTGGAAAGTGTGATAAATTCATGTCACCACTGTAACAGTTATTTTCTTATTTATCAACATAAATGCCACTTTCGTCAAAAACGTTCTGCATGCGTTTCCTTACAAAAGGAAGAAAAAGAAATGGCCAAGTTTCGATTCAGTCAACTGTTTAGGAAATACATGTACTCTTGCACAAACAAAGGAAGCCGCACAAAGCGTGGTATTGTTTATTTCTATTCCAAATTTGAGATATAAATAGTTTTCTCTAAAAATTCTTCGAGCATCTCGAAACTCAAAACTCAAGCGTCAATACTCCAAACTCAATTCTCGAAAGCATCGAGGATTGAGTTTTGAGTCGAGTCTGTCAACTTACATTTGAACAGTACTGTAGCTGTGCATTCACAGTGGAAAACGGTCAAGATAATGAATTTATCACTCTTCTCATTGTGAAAATTTCTTTAGTAAGTAACACAATATTTTCTAACACTAAAGTACTAATGGTTTGAGTTTGACAATTTATTATCGGACACCATAGTTATGAGCATTACCACAAACAAGGATTTGAAAATGTTGGAATCAGCTGTTTCAGTTCTGCCATCTGATTAGTTTTGTCTGGGTGGCTCTGGTTTCAGTAAACGTACTGTAAATGAAATTTAACAGAATTAACAACAAGGAGTGCAAGTCTTGCCTTTGTGGTCAGCAATGTTTAGATCTGTGCATGCGCCAGGGATTTTCCTGTTCCGTTAATGAATTGTACTCTTTACTTCAACCTATGACGCTGGAGAGAAGCACCTTACACTGTACACAAAGAGCAAGCTGAAAGTTTGTTTTCTTTGCACCCTATTGAAGCAAAACATTTTTGGACAACTAATGGCTGTTAAGCTAATTTACCTGTACAATGATTTCATGTCCCAGCTTCCTTACTACTGTAAAACGGATTGATTTTGCTAATTTTTCCTTTGTGTCCTTTCAGTGGCAATGCACAAGTGATTTCAAATAGGCTAATATTCAAAAACGTGGCATTGAAAGAAGATGGAGTGTACCAGTGTGTTGCAGAGAACAATCTAGGCATGATTGTGTCATCCACTTGGGTCAATGTGCTAGGTAATTATCACTAATCTTAAAGTGGATCCAGGGGTTTCAATAATATTTGTTGCATGTGGTAAGAAGAATTCTTCAAACATGTATATGATCTCTCAACCTTGTTCATGTAAATTGCAGTTCCTTGTTATTGAGCAACATTGCAGTGATGTTATGGTTGGTTTCAAATGCAACTTACATGTATACTTGACAAACAGTTCTCTGTTGGTTGTCTCTTTTGTTGTGGAAAATTCTTGAAAAAAGTTACCGTTTGTTTCTTTGTTTTAAGTAATTTTTGCTTGTCCATTATGCTTTAAACCCTGTTAAATGTTTTTCTTGGCTGTTGTCTCATAGTTAATTTCAGTTGGTGGTTTCTTTCCACTCGAAGATGCCATCTGACAGGGTTAGGAAAAAACAAAAAAAAATTATGCAGAAAGTTTTTTGGGAAAAATGCAGGTTTGCAGACATTTCCACGGCTATATGTAGTTACCAGGCACTTCACCGAAGTAGGTGGGAATGCCTGGAGGCACAACCACATCTTGTCCGATGATCCTGCTATAAAAAATGCCTGATGTTTTCACCAAGCTATTTTGACTAGTGAAAGCTCAAAACAGCATTTCTACGGGCTTGTGGCTAGTTAGCTACAACTGGCTTTGAGCCCTGTCCATGCATTGTAAATGCTTCAAAAAAGAGCTTGGCTAATATCCAGCCGTCTTGACCTTAAGCTTGGACAATAAACCACTGTATTGTATCATAACAGCTGATAACTCTTATTTTCATCTTTACAGCTAAAGCACCATCATTTAAATTTGGATTTGGTCCATTTTACTTGTTCAAGGATAGTCAAAGCAGCTTGGATTGCAAGCCAGATGCGGCACCTCCACCAACATATCAGTGGTTCAAAGGCACTGGAAAAAATAGAATAAAAATCGCCCCTGGAGGTCGCTATAAATTGTTTTCAAATGGTACCTTGACAGTAGCCAATGTTACAAAGAATGATGAAGGGCAATATAGCTGTAATGCAACAAACTTCTTGAATTCAGCCATTGCAACAGCATCTGCCGTTGTTCTAGGTAAGGAAAGCCATTCACGTACATGAAGGTTTCTACCCAACAGAAATTTATCACCATTTTTTCATCCTGTAGCTACAGACAATGTGTAATCCCAATTTTCTCAATCACCAAGGGAAACAAAAATTGTCTTTCTAAAAATCAAGTACTACGTGTAGTTTGAAAAATCTGAGTTACATTGTAAAATTACACTGTTTGACTGAGGAGAGAGATACAACTTTTAGTTAAAGTTACTGTATCAGGAGTTTAAATGATTGGCCTCAGTATATGAAGAAAAACAGAAACTGTAGGACAAGACAAACTTTGTGATGTTTACTTGAGAATTGAATTGCGATTTGTCAATGTGTTACAGTGCTGTCATTCAAATCTTTGATTTTGCTTGATTGATATACATAGAAAGAACAAGAATAGTAGAAAAGCCCCAGAGCACGGATGTGAAAGAAGGTGATAATGTTGACCTGAAGTGCAGAGCAGTAAAGGACGAACAATTAGAGATTAAGTACCTTTGGAAGAGGGATGAGGCCACAATCGACTACAGCCCAAATGTTATTGAGTGGGATTCGTCGACAAATGTTCTGACAATTTACAACATTAAGGTTGAGGATGCTGGCGTTTATACTTGTATTGCATATACACCTGAACCCAGGAGATCTGAGGATAGTGCCTCGGCTATCATCAATATTAAAGGTATGTTAACTTTGATTTAACTTGTGTCGCATGATTAGGATCCTTTATTTACGTGTTGATCAACAACAACAATCTCTTTATTTGTACTCACTCTTGCTAAAGAGAAAAATTACAATTTCGATGACAATATTAAAGGTAAAAATTAGAGTACTAGCTGCATGGAATAACCATAAGGGCTAGCGGAGCCAGGCAGCCAGTTAACATCAGTATTAAATGGAAATAAAATACAGGCGAGCAAGAAAACTTGAGCACAAATGCACGCACAAGAAGAAAAAGAAAAGAGAGGAAAAACGCTGTCTTTATGCTTTGAAGGAAGTCTAAAATAGTTTAAGTTATGTGTGAATACAAAACACTAATATAAGGGGAGCATACAGTAGGTATGGCAACTAACTCCTATAGATGTGTTAATCCTAAGCTCAAAACAGCAGTTCTTCATGTATTAATAACCATAAAGTTTTGAGTGTACAGTGTTTTTTTATATCTTTTTATTTGAAACTTTAACTGAACAGAAAACAGAAGTGAAACTGTAAAAAGATCTCTACCAATTATGATAACATATCCAAATATTTCATTATTTAAAAAACTTGATGAATTATTAATGAGCTTGAGAATGATTTATCTCACCTTAGAACTGTAGTGCATGTAGACAAAAAAAAAATGACTCTCTTAAATTACACTTTACCTCAAAAATGTCTTTTCACTTAAACAATAAAGCTTATTTTTAGCCAAAAAAATTTTGGGGATGAGTTCACCTGCAGTCTTGGATAATCTTATTCTTTATGTTTTACAGGAGTTCCTTTCCCTCCAACCAATCTTGCCATAACCGACACCTGTCGGAATCGAACGACCACTCTAACTTGGGTTACTAGTACTTCCAATGATGCACCCATCATGCATTTCTTAGTTGAACAAGAATCAAATCATGAACCGAATGTCTTCAGATTGATTTACAATGTCACAAACCCTAATGCCACTTCTGTTACGTTAAATCTGACTGGCTGGGCAACTCTTCGCTTCCGTCTAAGAGCCGTAAACAGTCTTGGTCCTAGTCGCGCAAGTGAAGCAACGGAGGCAGGGATTTGCAGAACTTCTCTTGGAAGTAAGTTTTAAGTCAATGTTGGGCTTCTTTGAAGTGGTGCACCAGAACAGGAAAAAGATTGAAATTGGCTTGCCCAGTGGGCGTATAAATTTCAGTTTTCACTTGCCCCACTTAAATATTACTCGCAGATGTGAGAGCCAGTGTGGGAATCAGGAGAAATGCTAATAAAGCATGCTTACATTTTTAGCTACTTCCTGCTTTCATCTCATTTCGCAGATGTAAGTCAAAAATAGCTTCCGATTGAACATTGTCATTTACAAAGCTGACATTTTTATCCATACTCGCAACACTACTAATAAAACTAAAGTTATTTCATTTGCCTATTAGGCCACTGAACCTCTATATTGACTTGCCCAAGAGCAAATTTAATTGCCCCGGGTAATAAGAGTCTTAAACGTAATCTGAAGAAATGTTTGATTTTTTGCAACTCCAACTATGTAAAGCTTATGACTCTGCTTACAACTCTGATTTTTGATTTTCACTACTTGTAGGTCAGAAGTGCTTTTATGACTCCTACTCCAACACTGTTGCTAAATTAATTGTTAAATTGTCTCTGCTTTGTCATCAGAGCCAGATAAATACCCAGATAACTTACGGGGAGTGCCAAAGGAGGCAGAAAAACTTGACATTGCCTGGGATGTAAGTATTTTGCTATTGGTCTGTGCTAGGTAAGCTCAGTTGGTATTGACCAGCTGTGAGGGTAGGTTTGTCTGTCTGGTTTGACAATCTAGATAAAGTTTTTCTTACAAAGAAGCTCAGTTTAAAATGTTTTGTGTGACTGTGAGAACCTGTTACCCTCCTGCTGAAGGTGAGAACCCTGAGAGATGTGCAAAGGTATCTTGTTAGAGGAAGAGATTAAGTAATGATGCTTTATACAGGGTTTGTAGAGATCCTGGAAAACCTGAAAAGTCCTGGAATTTTATTGTGGCATTTTCCAGGACTGGACAATCCTGGAAGAAGGCTACTGGTCCTGAAAAGTTCTGGAAATCTGTTAAACTTGTGTAAAAAAGATATGAAATGTATGGCAGACAGTAAAGAGAATTAAGACAGACCTATAGAGTTAAAAGTGTTAATATGAATTTTAGTCCTTGAAAATAAAATCTGAGTGCTAAAATAGTCCTGGAAATTTTGTTTCTGAAAAAGGGTAGGAACCTGTTTATAACAAATATGTGTTTATGTGAAGGACGTAGTATTTATATTTTCCAGGTCACTTTCATGAATGTTAAACTTGATCTATCTACCAAATATGAAAGGAAAAAGATTTATATTTAAAAACAAGTACAATGTGTTTTCTTTTGTGCATTGCTTTGAAAAATCAATGCATCTTAGCCATCAGTATTACAATATTGTGACTGTTTAGACAACTAATTGGCCTCCTGCTTTTTATCTTGGACCACTTTGCCACATGATGAAACAAAGTTGATTTCTTATGCTCTTTTGATTGCCAGCTTATGCCAAAGATAGATTGGAATGCACCAGGACTCAGGTATGAACTCAATTACAGAAAGGTCACTAGTCAAGAACCTGGCCCTCCCTGGGTAGTAGAAAGGTTTAACAGTACGGTTGACGTATTCGCTGTACCTGATCCTGGATATTACAAGCCTTGGGAGTTCAAGATTCGTGCCGTGAACAATGAGGGACTAGGACCATGGAGTCCTACTGAACAATCATTTTCTGGACAAGACAAACCAGAAGGAAAGCCAGAGGATGTGGAAATAGGGAAAACCACGGCACGCAGTGTTGAAGTTTCATGGAGGCCTCTGCCTGTACCTTCCCGAGGAAGTGTTGATGGATACAGGGTAGGTGTCTTAAAGCTAATGTAGTGCAGTACAGTGCAACCTCGATTTAAATGAACTTTTTTGTAACAAAGTCCTTGGTATAATCACGGTATTCTTTGCCCCAGTAATAGTGGGAAATATATGGAAATGAACCTTAATACAATGAAACCTTGGTATAGCAAACATATTTTGCAAGTCCCCTAACCCTTTGTTATATCAAGGTTCCACTGTACTTAGTTGTAATTCTGGTCCGCAATGTTCAAAAGCCAGTTTAGGCTAACCCAGAGTAATTTTTCTTATATAAAAATGTTTTTCACGGGTTATGTTGTAACCTGAAAGTATTCAAATTTAAAATTGAAGACCAAACAATATAAGCAGAATTTAACCTCACCGAAACAAAATGGAAATCATAATTCTTGCTAATCTCTGCTCAATCGGGCTTTGAACAACCCAGCCCAGAACATTAGATGGCAGCAAAGAGTGGCAAACAAAAGTGTGTTTGAAATGGTAGAGTCGGACAATGTAAGGTGCAAGATATGACCTATACAATAGAAGGTGGAACTGTTTAGGACACGTACATCTACTCAGAATGTTAAGAATGTCAACTGTTTCACAGTATTTGGGTGCACACCAGGTAATGGCTAGCCCCTTAGGAGATTTGCTTTGTATGCATGTCTATAACCCTATATGTGTCTACAATCTGTAGATTGGGAGGGAGGCTTCGTGGCCAAGTGGTTAGGGTGCCGGAGGTCACGGGTTCAAGTCTTGCTCTGACCACCAAGCTTGAGTTGTTTCTTGGTAGACCCTAGTTTAGCTGCTCAACCACATTTGTAAATAGCCAAGTGCTCTGCCTCTTGCCAGCTGGGATGTTTAACCATGTTATGTTCATTTGCATGATTTGTTTCATCATTTGTTTCCTTTGGCCGTGAAAAGCCCCATTACGTCAGTGGTTAATTAAAGATTTATATTTATAATATTCTTGTATTAGATTTATTACTGGGGAGTGAGTAAACTTGACGATTCAACAGCAAGGAGACGAAGACGTGCCATTCCAAGCTATGCACAGTCGACTAACGTAACTGGAGGCACTACTGGAAAGACTACAGTTTATGGACTCAAACCTTACACAGATTACACCCTGGCGATCACTGCATTTAACAGTGGTGGTGAAGGCCCATCAAGTGATGAAGCGACCTTTGCTACAATGGAGGATGGTATGCTAAGAAAGCTTTTCTCTGAATGCTACCTGATATTGTGTATTTCCAAAACATATCTATACCCCCCCCCAAAAAGGGATATTTTCTGAGAAACCCCCCCCCCCCCTCCATTCTGTGTAGGGAGTAAGGCATTTTCTGGAATTGCACAGACATTGTATAGCATATAAGATATTATACAGTAATTATTCGCACACGTTGCAGGCCTATGTTGCAGGAGAATTTTATTAGATAACACTAGCATGAGCTGTGCTAAGGATCTGCAAAGATCAGCTAACTACATGTAAACTCCACGTAGTGCAGTGAAAAACAAGAGCCCTGCAAATCCCCAGAGGGCCACAGACAGGTCACATACTGTCAAGGGAAAAACCGCTGGCTGCATTGGTTTGAGTCTAAATTGGCCTAATGATATTTAGCCACATGTCATACTGGGCTCTTTCGACACTAGGTTTCCAAAATAACAGTGTTCCAACTTGTGCGCTAAATTTACAATACGCGCACCATTTCCTTGAAAAGGCCTCTTGTGTGCTGGACTGAACAATGCCCAGTTCTTTTCATGTCACAGAATCTGGAGTTAAGCAGTGTGGCTCTCAAGATCTTCGTATTTTTAAACAATGCTATTCTTGTTTGTTCAGTTCCCGGACCTCCATCAGATGTAAACGTATATGCATTTGCGGAGTACATTCTTGTTACCTGGAAACCTCCAAAAGAACCCAATGGTATCATCAGAGGGTACCAAGTTGGGTCTGCTGAGTACACAGGTTCCCAGTGGAAGGATATCGCTGTGGATCTGACAGCATTGGGTGCTGACAAACGTAGGTACCTGCTGTCTGATCAGAAGGAGCTGTCATTATATGTCGTTGAAATACAGGCCAAAACTGATCCAGGGTGGGGTGACTCTGTGAGGAAGACTACAAGAACAGTTAAAATGTCTGGTAAGTTTTAAAAATATGTAAAAATGAACTTTATTGCTTGCAAAGTAGGTCCTTTCAGCCCGTGGTCCTAGAGCAGTTTTCAATTATTGAATGTGGTAAACCCAAGCTATGGAAAATTGTGGTTTATGGATTATGTATGAAGCATACAGGCCATAGCGTGAAAGGTGAAAAATGTACAATACTTGCCAAAGGTGATGAGACGCTTCCAGAAAACAATTCTTTTCGATGTTTAACCTCGTAGTGGATTTTATTTTCATCTGGTGTTAATTCTTCAATATACCCGGCCCCTGAATTCAATGTTGTGTAGGCGCTGTGATCTGGGCAGTCTGAGAAATAGAAAAATCAACATTGTCTATTGTTTGTAGTATCCCTTTACTTTGGAATCATTTTTTTTTTCTGGGAATAGTGTCTGGCATTCATTTTTTTTTGTGGTTTTTTTTTTACAGCTCCAGCTAAACCAGAGAAGCCGACTGTTTCAGGGACAGCAGTCGATGCGGTCAACGTGGTTTACAATTTTGGCATCGGTGGTGGATACACTCATGACTTCAGAGTCATGTACAGAAAGAAATGTGAGCTTCCTTGAACGATTAGTTGGTTATTTAGCTCTCTCTGTTTCTCTCTTCCAGGAGGCACATAAGGCTGCAACTCCCTCTTTCTCTCTCTCTCTCACTCTTTCTCCCCCTCTCAAACCACTTGTACTGTGCCTTGGTTTTGACGCCTCCTGTCGGCACGCCTTTTCCGCTCTCCTTTTCCATGTAATCTTTGAAAAGAAAACCTTTACAGCTTTTCGAAAGTGCTCAACTGGAGACAAAATATCGAGAACAAGCCTTAGTTCCCAGAGTAGAAATTAAGCGTATAAGTGTAATTTTTCACGTTGCTATTGTAAGATATTTTGTGTGTGGGTTTGTAGATTCGTTGGTACATTGCATGCACGGTACGTTATTATGCTAAGAAGTGGATTTTTAAGGAGTTTGTCTGTTTATCACTCTACTGCTTCTCCATTTTCGATCACTCTAGTAAACAAGATGCTCCGTCCTGTTTGACTGGTGTTTTCTTACTTGAACTAAGTTAGAGATTATTTTGTTTTAGTTTTACTTCAGAGTGATTAGACGACAAAAATATATTTTATTTTGCAGTGGCTGGCGAGGAGTTTGTAAACACATCCTGGGTGGACCACTTTAAGGTCCAGGACACAGGCATTGGTAACCTTGATAATGAACTATATCAGTTCAAGACTGTGGGCAGAAATCCATTAGGAGAGAGTCCACCGAGTGATATCACTGAAGCAAGACCTCTCCCTGGAGGTGCAGGTATGTTCAGCACCCCCCCCCCCCCCCCCCCACCCCCCGCCCTCATCAACCCGCCTTTCGTTTTACTATAACCCTC
>Ga0126337_10002302_pt1 | contig 12091 bp, 6 predicted proteins | sample DipCmetagenome_FD_92527 | JGI IMG/M metagenome (GOLD analysis project Ga0126337, IMG submission 92527) | Coral microbial communities from La Bocana,Puerto Morelos, Mexico - Diploria C A metagenome | ecosystem: Host-associated > Invertebrates > Cnidaria > Coral | place: La Bocana,Puerto Morelos... | reverse complement strand
GCTTTTTCTATTTTTTCATTCAAACAAAAAAGTCACACCCCACGATTTATCTTGCCGAATTAAGTAAAGATGCAGGCACCTCAATTTTGCCCTCGGGCGTACATTTCTTTTTCAAATTGGCAACTTTAAGGTCCCGGCCATATTTTCATCCAAATTCAACGGGTTCTTATGAAACTTAACATGTTTTCCAGATTGATCTATGGACGTGGTTTTTTTTACGCGGATGCGAAGCAATCCGCGTTGTTAGAAATTAGGACGCATTTCTTTTTTTTCTTCATGGTAGTCGCAAATTGTAACGCAAGTTGCTATTGGCTACAGCTACATTGTAGCCAATGGTAGCTCCTGTTGTTTTTCTATTCGGATTCGAGGTTGGTTTTGTCGCAGGTGAGAAACTCGAAACATTAGCCCAGTTGAGAATTTTTGTATTGAATACATCGTCGCTGCTTTCAGTAAAGCGGCGATATACGAGAAACGGGTTTTTGTTTCTACGCCTTTAGAACATAGTACAAGTGCATGACTGCATGTGTTCAAAGGAAATATTAATTTGAAAGTGCATATTAATAAAGAACCATCGAAATAACCTCTTTTTTAGTTATCATAAACCTGGATATCGGTCGTTTGAGCTTAATTTATTTTCGCATTGCTTTGATTTGAGAGCTTTAAACCTGATCGCTTGAGAAAGGACTTATTCATTTGCTTGCCCTGCAACTTATTGCAGATCTGACCATATGTCCCAAATGCATGTTTTCTTACCAACTAGCCTTATACACAACTTTTGACAGTTGAGAATGGTTGATTCTAACTTTGTAGGGAAATAAAGACTTGATTTCTATATTGAAAAAACATAACGTAGATTGCATGACGGAAAAACTGAACATTTTGAAGCGATCACGAGCAGCTGTCATGTTTCTGCTATTGCTGACCACGTCACGTCAACTGGTCACAACTTTTAAAACATTGGACCACTTTACATGTCACTTTGATATACTAGCAAACATGTATCGTGTTTCTATCAAGTTATATACGAATGGAAGTTTGGGAGAACGAAAAAATGCTATGGGAGCTTCACAGCTTTTTCGAGTTCTCCCACGGTTGCCGGCAAACGATTTAGAGAAGATAAAGTATGGGAAAAAACGGTTACGACTTTAGAAATGTTCTTAACGTAGCGCATAACAAAACCAACAGGTGAATTCATCTGACAGGTACACTTTTTCCTTTTCACAGTTGTTTATACTTCGACTTCCTCGAGACCAAAGGCAGCGGCTGAAAAATTTAAAGCGTAGTTAAACCCGGAGTCAGCGACAACATGAACGAATCAATTCCTTCAAACTCTTCTCGTGAAGAAACCAACGGCCAACGCAATCTTGCGTTCATTGCCACAAACGTCTTTCTGGTGGTGATCATAATTTTCGCCGTGTTTGGTAACACCCTGGTATGCTTAGCTTGTGTGATGTCAAAACGGCTTCAAAGTTTCACCAGTGCTTTTATAATCAGCTTAGCTGTGACTGATATACTAGTTGGCGCAGTTTCCATGCCAGTGTGGCTGTCAATTAATCTAACTGGAAAGCCAGATGCCGTGAATTTCCCTGAGTTTTACAAGGCTTGGTTGTGTTTCGACATCGTCTGTGGAACAGCATCCATCATGAACCTTGTGTTCATTAGCATTGACCGCTTCCTGGCTGTCAATCATCCGCTTCGTTATCCAATCATAGTCACTCGAAATCGGATCACGCTCGGAATTGCATTCATCTGGATTTATTCTATTACAATAGCAGCTATAAATCCGTTAAAGTGGCAGGACTACCCGTTGTTCGTCTCTTTAGCTTCGTTCTTCGTTCCCCTGTTAATCATGGTTGTCGCCTACTCTCGGATTTTCCACGTCGCTTTGACTCACGCACGCAGCATCCGTCGTGTACACTCGGATCAACCAATAACCCATCGGCGAGTGACGGAAAATTTCAACCGTGACGTAAAGGCCGCCCGAACACTCAGCATTGTGATTGGTGCTTTTGTAGCGTGCTGGTGCCCGTTTTTCGTGGTGACATTGGTATTTAAGTACTGCAAATCTTCTTGCAGTGTTTCCAACGAAGTATTGGTCATGATGAAGTGGTTACACTACGGCAATTCGGCGCTAAACCCGCTTATTTACAGCTGTTTAAACAGAAATTTCAGGGCTGCTTTCAAGGATGTGCTAAGAAGGATAAAAGTGAACAGGGCAATTACGCATGCGCATAGCGTGACTACAAGGCAAGTTACAGCTTGCGACCCGTCTCACAGTCAATCTTACGCAATTCAAGAGCTTGATGAGTCTAACAAAAGAAGAATCTAGAGGCTAAGAAGCGAAAGAAGAAGGAAGGTTTCAAAGCTTTAAAAGTCCAAGGTTCTTTCGTGAAACTGGATACATAATAATAATAGTTTTTATAGCGTCGTTTCTCGAAGATTCAAGGAAAAATCTTATCATTAAAATATTGAAAAAGCGAAAAGAAAAAAAGTTAAAGGGTTCGGTTAAAAAGTAACGTCGAAGTTTACGTATAGAGTTAGCATTCTTGATGTCCTCTGGCAAATGGTTTCAGAGATGAGGTGCCGCACCAGAAAAAACACGCCGGCCATAGAATTGTAGATTAAAGTTCTGGATTGTATGACCGAGATTGTTTTGAGACGAGCTGAGGTTGCGGTTGGTATCGTTGAAGTAAATCCTTCATGTAAAAGGGAACGAAATCATCAAGGACTTTGTAAGTGATAAATATCGTGAACTGGGCTGAAAATGTGACAAGTTTGCATAAATATCACTTGAGTAACACTGTGTTGCTGAAAAACGAAAACAACAAAAAAATACTTTGTGAATCAACAGGCCCTTTCATCAACTTCACTGCGAGATGTATCAAGAGAAAGTGACTGTAAGTAATTGTAGCTTACGATCTGTCACAAGCGAGGAACCTGCCTTCCTCACATGTGTTTATACAGCTTATGAGTCCTCACAAACATAAGCCCCGCCAACCGTTTATAATCCCACCTACGACCCATTATGAAGAAGGGCTTATAACCGAAATTGTACGGTATATTATAGCCTGGCAACAGGCTCTCATTTGACTGACACGTGCCTGACACGTGCGAGGGAAGCGTAAATATGCAAAAACAAGCCAGCAGCCCAGCAATAGAAGTCAGACTTGCTGATCCGTTCTCGAGACTTTACTACAAGTGCGGAAGTTCCACGGACGCGTGATCCAGACCTGAGCTGTTAACTGAAATATACAGCCACCATTTTCTTTCCTAACAAGAATTATCTTCATAAAACAACTGCGTCATTTAATTGGCTTCAGTTGTTGCAATAACACCTATGATGCGTACTTTTACATGTAAAGTGGTTGAAACGTACATAGCGTATAGCGAGCTCAAGTTGTGGCACAGTGAATAGTTTTAGTATTCTATTAGTATACACCACGCAAGTGTGTAGTGCGTTCTGTGCATTCTGATTGGCTAGCTCGGAAGTGAATAGCAAGTACTATTCTCCTCTGAGCAAACGGAGAAAAACAAAATGGCTTCCCGTTTCGCTTCGGTTACCGAGGAACAAATTTTATCGATAAACGAGGTTGCTGTTCCAAAGAAATACAAAAATGGCATATGCATCATAGTGAGGTGTTTGTTTATGCGCGCGAAAGAACATCGCGCGGCAAGATTTCCACTTTTTATTGTGTGCATTTGTTGCAGTATTGTTGAAAATAAAGCAAATTTTGGATCGACTGATTATTCAGCTTGTGTGGTATATACTAAGACAATTATTCATCTCAGTGTCGGCGAAAATAGTGGATATTTACCTCCACTTCGGTGAATAGTTGTTAACTATTTTTACTTTGTGTGAGTATAGTACCTTTCTTGAAACGCACTAACCTATTCAATCAAATGTCTTACATGATAGACCCTTTGCATAGATTGGCACCTAAATTTGATTAGCAATCCTTTGTGCATCTTAAGCCTCGTACTCATGTTTCAAGACAAATGATTTTTGACATGAATGCGAGACTGTTGAGGATTTATAAGTATTGTTATTCAAATATCGGTGTCATTTATGCAAAGGGTCTACGGGGCTTGAGAAATCATAGGGTCCTAATCTACTCTAACAAGTCTTGATTCCCGCAACAGTTCAGCGTCCTAGTTTTGAATCCCTGGACCATTTAATACAGTGATATAACGTGCTTAAAACCGTTTGGTATCAGATAATCGACCTATTGTTATTGAGAAAAGTGTGATTTATCTGGCTACAGCGCGTCTGGGCCATCTTCTCATATAACTACCAGGCTACAAATCCACCATTTTATTTATATCATAGTGAATATGCGATTTATTGTCTTTCCACTCCTAGCTGTACAAAGGTTGTTTACCGCAAGAACCTGCAATCATGGACAAATTTGCACATTTGACGCTTTTGTACATACGCCAGTCGCAAATACAACTTCACCTGTCCAGCCTCTCCATTCCACATACAATGTTGAAAACTAGTACCTGCAATTTCTCCTGCGTTTCAACATTGTATTGCGTGGGAAGGGGAAGGATAACAGTGGTTTTTCAAATTTCAGTTGTAAAACACAGATAATTACACATTGCATCAGTGTCCCAAGGAGTTTAGTTCCGGATTATAACTTCCTTGAGTCTCTGTTTGTTTAAATAAGGTTCAACTCCTAGCAGAAGAACTCAGAATACTTTTTCCAACTATGCTTGTGTCACAGACTGAAAAAAAATCAATCTTTTCATAGCAAAGTATTGTTTGATATTCACAAGTATAAAAAGATGAGAGCTTAACATCCCCCTTCACACGCTTGTTTTATTTTTCACTCCTAAAACGTAAGAGACTGGACCCGAAAAATTCCAATCTGGTCAAGTAACTCTACAGACATCAGGCATAAGGTCTCGAATTCTGGTTGTTTGCACCATATTCAAAACACTTCGCAATCAGAGGCACTTATCCGCTGGTATCATAACGTTTGGAGCACTCGAGAGAGCTCTTGTTATTAGTTGATTGGAGAATACACATCGGAAACTCCGCGAGTTATATATTTAACGGAGATTTGCCAAAACTGGCATATTATTTGCAAGATATAAATTATGTGTTCAGTTTGAACAACTGTACCCACAATCTTCGAGGAAATGGTAGCAGACTCAATCAACCCACCCGAAATACTAGTTTAAGGCAAAATCTTTCTCTTACGTTGCATGCCGACCCTGGAACAATCTACCCTCTCATATCAGAGAGACACTCGATCTCAAGAATTTCGTTGCAAAAAACTTAATCTCGGCCAGGTCGAGTGTTGTTGCAAACTGTGTTCTAGTTGATTGTTTACTAGTAGATAGCTTAGACAATTAATTTTTTAAACAGTTTCTTGGTATATATATCTTAGGAATGTATATGTGTATGTTTGACTTATGTCTCGTGTTTAAATAAAGATTGTATCATATTGTTATTACGACTCCAACTTCAATTCTAGACTACTGTTACAACTTCAGTACAAACGAGAATTTCCACCTCGCTCCTAGAATTAGCTTTATCTAATTCAACCACAGTATTTGCGCTGCTTCGACTGCTACTCCTCGGCGTACTATGCGACAGTAACCGACCAAAGTACGAGAATCTTCGGCCTGACACATACCGACAGAGAATCCTTCGGAACGCCGCTCGGAAGTGACGATTAAGCAGCGTGTAGATGATAGGGTTTACTGCTGAATTGGAATAATGCAGCCATTTGAGAGCTTTTGCGATCTGAAAGTTCGTCTCCTCGGGGATGCAGGTTTTGCAAGAAACTGCCACCAGCAAGCTGATAATATAAGGAGACCAACACGCAAGGAAGGCGCCCATTACTATTGCTAGCGTTTTGGCGGCTTTTAAATCAGTGTGGAGTACACGACGCATTTGACGCACAGAACTCTGACTGGTCAACCGCGGGCGCACTTTATGGAAAATGAAGCGACTTGCAGTGGAAGAGCTTCGGGGTCTCATACTGTAAGACGCTCTAGGCTTGGTATTCACAAAGGCCGCTGTGTCTGCTGTTTCGCCATTTTTTTCCACTTCATACTCAGACAACTCGTGACCATAGTTCTCCGCGCGCATTTTCAAGGCCTGGACGTGAGCAACGCGAAATATTCTTGCATAAGAATAGACAAGTACTGGCAAAGGTAGGAAAAAGCTTGCACACGCGACAAAATACGCGTACCAGTACCCCCGTCTCGGAATGCGTAGACCTGCGACGACGATGGAATACAACCATACCAAGACTATGCAGAACCGCGCTCGGTTCTTCGTCAGTTTTAAGTGGTAGTTGAATGGAGATGTGATGGCGTAAAACCGATCTACGCTAATAGCAACCAGGTTCATTATCGACGACGTACCACTTACAATATCCAAGCATATCCACAACGTGTAGAACTCGTGATTACGTATGTTATCAGGCCACTGTTTGATAAGGAAGGTGAACCAAAACGGCATACATACAAACCCAACGAGAAGGTCCGCAACGGCCAGCGACACAACAAAGTAGTTTGTCACATTCCGCAGTTCTCGGCAGAGATAGAACGCAGCACAGACCAGAATATTTCCAAAAATTGTAAACACAATTAGAAAAACCAATGGAATCGAATTAAGTGCAACGTCTTCGGATACACTCGGACCCGCTTCGGTTTTTGTCGACTCCGAAGATGGAACGAGAAGAACATCTGAACTGTTTGTCCCTTGCATATTTTTCTCGCGACTTGGTAGAGTTCAGGCGATTTCTTAGAGCCGATTTTCTACCTTTGTAACCAATTAAATTGTTGAAGACCTTCCCTGTGAAATTCTATTCGTAACTTTCAACCGTGGCTTATGATCGATTCTCGTTTGTTGACCTTATCTATAATGTTTCAGCTGTACAAACACAATTTCACGGCAAGTGGACTCGCCGCTAAAAGGTTCTTCAAGCTTCTTTTCGTGTCCTCCGAAGCGAATTTTAACTAATATAATGGAGACCTTCTTATGTCGTCTGCCGAAAGCTCTCCCGAAGTTAAAAGTAGTTTTCAATTTGTTTGCCGCAAATAAACAAACAGACGCCTACTATCAAGGAAAAGTAATTTTGTCAAGAACAGAGCAAAGCACAGCAATTTTCAAGTGACAAATTAATAAATGCTTTAGCGGCTTCTTTGTATACTAGCTACAAACGTTGCTGAAGAATAATTGTTTTTGACTATTTCTCTTTGTAGAGGAGTTAAAAGTGACGAATCTTCGCGCTTGACTCAATCCATGTTGTTAGCTCACGACCACCAAGGCGGTATCAGTTATATTTGCTGCTAACACATAAATCTTATCGCCAACCAGCTTTTAAAATGCTTTTTCTTCCTTGGCAAATGTATTATCTCTTCCCAGTCGAGATATTGATAATGGATTTTGCCTGATTCTTTCCCGTCTTTGATGCCGGCGGACCTGACTTTGAAAATTAGTGATTCCGGTCGCAATCCAATCTTGTAATTTAAACGTTGCTTATGCAATCCGGCCAAGCCACATTAAGTTTTCTTTCTCCGGCTTGCGAGTATTCGAGGCAAAAAAACGCCGATCTCGTTTTCTTGGACAGAGTTATGTTTCGCGGCAATAAAAAATGCCCCTTTGACAATCACTGCAGTCACGTTTACTTCGGTTGAAAAGAAAGCGAAAATGATTAAACGTTTCCGTGAAAAGAACACTGTAAAATGTCAGATGTCAAAGACTTTAAACGTTCACCTGCCAGGGAAATTCACAGTCACACAAAAACTATTCAAAAGCTTACAGAGGAATATAAGTAGATTATCGGAAAATTGATATATACATATATAAGTAAATACATTTTTTTCCGAGGTAATTGTACACAAGCACTCACTTTCTTGATGTTTCACGTCGGATGCAAACTACTTGAAAACATCATCTTTTTTATTAATATTAAAAAAACTAAAGCCACTTCATTAAACGCAGCAAATTTGCCAAAACTTGATTTGCGAGATCGAGCACGTACGTTTTGAGGTAAGGAGAACTTTTCAAACGAAATTAATACGTGCGAACTTTGAGGCTAAATTTGATGTTGCAATTTAACGAATATATTAATCTTGCTCCAATCACAGAGCATTTTGTGGCCATTAGTTAAATTGAGGGATAAGAAAGCTTTACGAAAAGGTGTGAAAATTAGTTTTTGTGAACAAATTTCGTTTTAGATGGCCTAGTAATCCCTTACAAGAAAAGGGGATTTGTGAATTTACATTTCACGTTCGATATTACTTTGGACACGAAATGCTAGTAATAAATTTATTTCTTTAACTGGAAATTTCTTCTCTTAATTTTTCTTCAAACAATTAAGAGTCTGCTCTTATATAATCTTAACCCGCTCACGCAGAAACGAAATCATTTTTAAGTCTTCAATTTGGAATTGACAACGGACGACTGCCAATTTCCTCGCGCGCAGAGTTTTAAAACAAACATTAAATTGCAAAATGAAGGGTTTCACACGGATTGAAAAAAGAGGAAAATTTAGCACTTAAAAGCACTTTTATTATAGTAACGCGAGACAAAGACAACAAGGATCAAGGTCGAGACTTAACACTCAGACTAAAGTGAACGCAATCGAGAAACCGCAAATGGGCGCCGTTCTCTCGTTATTCCGTACGAGAAAATCAAAAGATTTAAAGCTAGGAGAACATACTTAGTTTGACATCTATCAGCTTAATGTTAGAATTTAAGTACGCGATAGCATTGTGCAGAGGTTCGCACAACGATCCTTCAATTCATTTTCTACTTTACGATCTTCATTTTTGTCCAAAATTTACGGTAATTGTTTGCTCCGAAGTTGTGGAGGGTACTAACAATTCCAAACAAAATAACGCTCTCTCTGTAAACATTACATGATTATATTTTTGTTTCAAGATGGAGAAATATTTAGAGAAAAGTTTCCAAATTAACTTAATCAGTAGAAGTTCTCGTTTTTATTTGCTCATAAAACACATTTTTTCCAGCACAAAATCTTAAGACTCAGGGTGAGCGACGCTTTTTAATCATTTCCAAAGCATTTTTTAAAAGTGTATGTTTATTTGCACGTTTTTTTTCTGCTAAGATAGTCTTTTTCCATCTCGTGTTCTATTTATTTTTGCCTTCTGGCAGCATGACATGCTTATACAAACAACTGATGTAAATTAATGAAGTTTTTATAACAATGTCATGGTAATTATCACTCAACTGACAGGAGATACGGCAGACGTTTTCTCCAAAACGCATTTAAACGGATATGCTATGTCGTGTTATGACTCACGGCGCATAGACAGAAGTTTCTCCATGGTTTTAATTTGATATCTTGATGCATTTTGGCTAGAAATAATAAAATCAACAAGAACACAACAAGGCCTCTAACTTGAAGACTTCACATCGACTGTCAGCAGTTTCCCTATGATGCTTAAGCGCGCGCACAACCTGTGTGGAGGAAGCGCAAAGGAAGCGCACGGTTCACATTCTCTTGGTCACGTGGTCGGCAAAACGTATGGCTCTGGTAGTCCGTAAATCAGGGACATCCAGTAACGCATGCGTAATTTTTGCCTGCATATCTGCTCATACTGAGAAACTAATCGCGAATGACGGGGCAGAGAGTGTATCTCCAGTGTTGACAAAAAGGAAAAGAGAACAGAAAGCCGCCTTCAATGCCGTTGCTACAAACACGCTTGCAAGATTGTCTAATATTTTACCAACGGGTTTCGTTGTGCATTTTGTGGTGAACCGTCTAGAAACAGTTAGGGATCAATAGCTGTGCTCTTCTTGTTTATTTGATAAAATGAAGAAGTTTAAAGAGCGAGATGCAGTTGTCAAAGTTCTCAAGCAAAATAATCAGGATAATACTTGTATTAAATACGTCTACCGATGACACGGTTAAATTTGTTCATGGACACACGGAAGCTTTTATGGAAATCTGCCGAGGAAATTGCATCGCTGGTCAGATAGAGAATTTAAATATAAAGCCATTTTGATAGACGAAGGGAAAAATTTCCAGTGGTAAGGACTAATTACTTCCTGGTTATCTGCATAAGTTTGTAAGGACTAGCAGAACAAAAACCTGTTGAATTCAGGAACGTTTTGTAGTAAGGCAAGGTTTTAACTCATCTTTCATTTGCAAGAAATGTAATAAAGGTGCTGACTATCACATGATTTTTTTTTGTCGTCAACGACATTTTAAGACGAGTAGCATTGGGGACGAGAATGCACGGTCACGACCAGCCTCGTTCCTAAGTGGAAAACTTGGGAACAGGTCTAATTTCAGGCTCTCTCATCATTCTTTTATTGCCTCGGTAAAGGAGAGAGAGAAATGAATAAAGGGTGAAAGTTTCTAAAGAAACTGTGGTGCTGCGTCGGTGGGGGTAACAAGGTAATTTGGTTATATCAGCTAAGTTGAAAATGTTAATTTGCCACCAAAACTAGTTACAAAGCTGACGTTTCGAGCGTTAGCCCTTCGTCAGAGCGAATGACGAAGGGCTAACGCTCGAAACGTCAGCTTTATAACTCGTTACGGTGGCCAATTTACATTTTCAACTTAGTTTATATAACCAAAGGAGAGAGTCTAGGATCGAGGTTACGGACTCTCCTGCGAGCATTGAGGGGGCGAGAAGGGTGCGTTAACCAGTGCACATAAAGTACAGTTTTTGCTTGAGAGCTCTCAGTTCCAATAGCACTAAATAAAGCTAGGAAGCCCCCATTTTTGTGAAGAAAGATAACAAGTTATTTCGCTTTTTACCAATCGCTTCCACGAAATTCACTTGCTGGAACATTGCGTGCGAATATTCAAACTTCGGAAAGTTAAGGTTGCATGATGAAGTGATAAACACGGACTATGAGTTGTAAAGTGTCAAGAAATTTTACCTTGCGAGCAGATTTCCCCTCTATATTCTTGTGAGACTCTACTCCCTGTGTTAAGAAATTCACAAAGTGCAGCTTTTCCATTCCTAAAACTGGATTTTTAACTTGTTGATTGAAAATACTTCATAAACTTGAAACAAAACTTCCCAGATAAAAGAGTTTATTCATTTTTTTTATCGCTACATTCATTTTCAAACTATTTACTTGCAGATTTTTCTTTGTATTCAACTAATCCCTTGTCTATAAGGTCAGGAATCTCCACAGCAAGCCATGGTCCAAGCTGGAAGAGAAAACGAATGATGTTACCAGAGAGATGGTTTTCAGGTGGCTCAGAAAAGCTTCCGAACTTCCAGTCTTTTGTGTTTTACTATAGCTAGCCCTGAATATCTCGAGAAAGCCGCAGCCAGGATAGATTTGCAGCCGTCGAATGCTTGTGTTTTAAAATACTTTTAGCCTGAGAACGTTTGACTAGCCCAGTACTAGCCCAGTAACACAAATCAATGACGTTTTATAGTGGAAGCTAACAGAATGAGATGAACATGACGTCAACTTTGTTGCCATGAACAATCGGACGACGTCAAAAGAACTAAATTTGTGACATTTTGAAGCTAAATTAAAATAAAAGTAAAATTCTTACGATATACTTTCATCTAATCGACCAAATAGACATGTTTAGAGGAATTCTTAAAAAGACAACATTTTACAGACTATTATTAGTACGAACAAAGGCATAAATATTGGGCATTTTTTGATGTTCACTGTGTCCACTGCACGTTTGGCAAAAAAAAAATCACCGCGTTAGACAGTCTGCGTCGTGGGAGGAGCAGTAGCGGTACACGGTAGGAGAATTGGACTCTACGTGTAGCAAACTGGGTTCCCGGGGAGGGGGAAACTCGCTTGCATGGGGTACATAGATATGTGCAGACCCTAAGGGCATGGTTTTTGAGCGGTTTTGGTCTGAGGCGCGGTGGCCTCTTGGTTAGTGCGCTCGACTCCGGATCGAGCGGTCCGGGTTCGAGACCTAGCCGGGGACATTGCGTTGTGTTCATAGGCAAGACACTTCACTCTCACAGTGCCTCTCTCCACCCAGGCGCTGGGGGTAACCCTGCGATGGACTAGCATCCCATCCAGGGGGGGAGTAGAAATATTCCTAGTCGCTTCATGCTATGGAAACCGGGATAAGCTCCGGCCTGATGGGCCACTTGGCTCGTATGC
>Ga0126337_10002300_pt1 | contig 12095 bp, 10 predicted proteins | sample DipCmetagenome_FD_92527 | JGI IMG/M metagenome (GOLD analysis project Ga0126337, IMG submission 92527) | Coral microbial communities from La Bocana,Puerto Morelos, Mexico - Diploria C A metagenome | ecosystem: Host-associated > Invertebrates > Cnidaria > Coral | place: La Bocana,Puerto Morelos... | reverse complement strand
ATACAGGTATGTCATCAAGGGTGACTGTTACTCCTTCATCATTAATAAGAATTCGACATAGGGATACAGCAAGACTGTTCTGCAGTGTAAAGCACTCGGCACCCAAAGCTGTTATCAGTTGGAGAAAGAGAGGAGAAAATGAGACAATTACAGCAGGAGCTCGGTTCACTTTGACTCCTAATGGAGCATTGCAGATAAGGAACATTCGTTTTGAAGAACAGGGACAATATGAATGTATTGCTGAGAATACTTTCACTGCAAAGAAGCACACTAGCACAAATGCAGCAATGATTGAAGTTATAGGAGGTACGTTTTACAATAAATACTTAGGGTGGACTGGAAATATTTTTCTCACAAATCAGTGTTTCCATTTTCTTAATTTTCCAAAAAATTCAGAAGGTGATGTGTAGGTCATTATTTTGATCAGTTCTGTACATTTTGAAAGATTGGCAAAAATTAATTTGAAATTCCAAATGAAGGAAGAAATACCTAACCTAAGGACATTTCAAGCTCAGATGACCAGTTAGAATAATGATAATTATAATGTATAAATGTATGGTATATCAATTAATATCAACTGAATCTGGCTATATGCAATACACTGTACTGTTTTGTACTTTATGGAAACCACACTTAAATTGAAATATGCACGCAAACCTCATACATGTAACTAGTGTGAGGTATTTTTTTTTTAGTGCACAGATAAACTAGGATATTTTTGGTGATATGTCATGACTTCATGATTATTTAAACAGATGATCGCTTTGACCGAGCTCCAAGTTTTACTGTCAAACCTCAAGATACAGTAGCCATTTCTGGGAGTAAGGTAGTACTTGAATGTATAGCAAATGGATTTCCCAAACCAAGAGTAACATGGCTGCGAGATGGATCACCTGTGGTACTTGGGAGTGGCTATTCAATTCTTGGAGAAAGTAACCTTTTAATTGAGTCTGTATCTGTTGCACAAGCTGGAAATTACACTTGCCAAGCAAAATCTGGAAGTTTGAAAGCAGAAGCAACAGCCAAGTTGCAAGTACATTGTGAGTGATTAAAAACTAAGTGCTATAATACATAATTTTTGTAGGACTTTAAGCTCTACGTTTGAAGAATATGTAATGCTAAGCTAAATTTTCTGTAAATTGTGTGTTTTTGGTGTTGAAGGTTCTGATGAGGGTCCCTTTAATTTCCCCTGTCCCAACATCTTACTCTATACAACTAGCTTAGAAATATGTGCCACTTTGTCACCTAATTAGAACTGATTCTATTTGTTTATGGCACATTTTTTGCCCTCCTTATCACCTGCACATTCCCTTGCTTTGAGTTTTGAGTAGTCCACTGGTTTCTCCATGTCCTTCATGACCAGCCCTAGCCTAGTGATAACTTTGGTTTTGGCTTTATAACACTCAGTTGTAAACCACTTTGACTATTGTCTGAAAGTTTCTCAGATGTTACTTCTTAGGTTTAATACTTGTGGCTATGTCAACTTTGTTTTTGTTTAACTCTTTAATAAGATGTTAATCTTTCAGTTGATGTTTTAATTTAATAGTCCAGTCTGTGAGTCAAAAATGTCTTCTTTTATTAGCTCCTCCTGTTTTTAAGAAGACGCCGAGAGCTGTTCATGCTTACCAACATACTGATGTACGGTTTGAGTGTGTAGCAGATGGGATGCCTAAACCCCGAATCACATGGAGTAAAACTGGTGATATTATTACAAATACACCTTTTACCACTGTCGGGGACGGTTTCTTGCTTATTTTAGAAGTGGCCTTATCAGATATGGGTTCCTATCAGTGCTTTGCAGAGAATGATCTTGGGAGAATTCAAGCAACTGCGGAACTTTATGTTTACAGGAAAGGTAAATATTATTTGCTATTTGTAGCTGTGATTGTAATATGATACATATCTTCCTTCCTTTTCATTAGTAGAGAGTTAACGTGAGACAAGGAATTAATTTCTAATCAAATCAAAGTGGCTGTGAGCCTGAATTCAGAAAATGATGAATAAAAAGTCAAGTTTATAAAGAACACACAAATGCAAAACCTACTTTCTATACCGGCTAAACATTTACAAATCAAAGTGGCTGTGAGTCAGTGAACTTGGATAATGAATTATGAAAACCTGAGAATAGAGTTGTCACTGGTGTCAGGTAGGATTGCAAAGAAAAACAATCAAAATTTTCCCTCCACTTACATTCAGATCAAGGAGGAGGGACTTTCAAGTCTTAAATGCAACTTCTGTTTAGGTCAGCCATACAGGGCTCTACTTCCATTGGACAGAATTGAATTGGTTTGACAGTGAGAACTTGAAGCTAAAAAACAATTATGCTGTTGACCTTGCTGAAATCATCTGTAAATAAGAAACATTGCCACAGAAATAAATCACTAGGTGAATAAATCTTTTCTGACTTGGGCCCAAGACTACCATATTACTGGTTGGCAGAGTTACTAAAAAGATAACCGGAAATGAAGGACAGAAGGAAGGAATGAGTGAAGTAGTGAAAGTCAATGTCCTACCTATAACATTTACTAGGTTAAAATGGTCTACTTATACACAACACCTTCTAGACATGTACTGCTGCAAATAATGTTCTGCTCAAGCATAACAATTTATTGTTACCATGCTCTTGTATAAAAAATGGCAGATGGCTTCCCTGGGCTGTCAGGGAAGGAAAGATAACTTGGTGATTGAATGATAAAACAATAGTTATTATTGAACATTGTTTTTCGCAAAACATCCTGATTTGTCAGTGTCTTGCAGATTAATTATTATTTGCCCGTTAGTTATCTGTAACTTGTGTTCATCTGTTATGCAGGAGAACGTATTCCCACGACAACACCTCCACCAACAACAACAACACCAGAGTCTACAACAACTGTCAGTACAACACTTAGGTCAACTACACCTAAACCTCAAGTTCCAGAGAAACCAGAGAATGTTGTTCCCCATGTTCGTTCTGATACTGAAATAGAGTTGACCTGGGCACCTCCAGCAGTAACAAATGGCAAAATTTTGCACTACATTATCTACTATAATGTAGCAGATGGTAAGAACCATTGATATAATGCTGTTCTTTATAAAGAACAGTGGAATCGTGATTCCACTCAATGAATCCTGTCAATGTTCATGTCATATCTGACATTTATTTCTCACATTCCACTGGTAGCCATGTCAAGTTGAGCTCTGCAACCTGACCTTTATTACAAAATCAAATCTAATACAAATAGCATTACACTCAAGACTGGAGATACTGAAAGAAGTTCAAGGCTTGTGCATTATACTGGCATTTTTTAAAACCCTTAAATCTTTGGGTGGGTGGGTGGGTGAGTGGATGGTTAAGTTGGCAATGGTGGACACAGCAGAAACATCTGTCTACCCCATAGGTGTCATGACCTATACCCAAGCCCCAGCTCTGCATGAGAAAAACATTTTTCACTTACATCATTTCACTCATCCAGTAGAAACTTATTTATTTACTCATTTATTTGTATAAAAATGTAATTTTTACAGGTGCTGGTCCTGTTGATTTTAAAACCATAAACACGTCAGGAGATAACCTAAGAGTACTGTTGTCTGGCCTAAAGCCTGACACAAAATACCGTTTTAATGTGTTTGCTAAAAACAAGCAAGGTGCAGGGGCCATTTCTGATGAAGAAACAGCCACGACATTATCAAGTTCACAGGTTCCAGGAAGACCTCTTAACTTGGTGGCTGAGGCAGAGACTGATTCATCAATAAGGGTCACATGGGCAGAACCAGACACTGGGTAAGTTGGACTAAGGTGGTTGGTAACAGCTTTCAGCACTTTGCAAGACTGAAAGGGGCATTAGAATCGCTCTTTATTGTATCACTTGATGCCACAGTCTTGGTAACAAACACCTGCTGAATCATTGGTGAACATGTTATCATCATTGCACAATAAGTTACTGTAGCAACATTCTGACCTGCCAAGACACCCTTAAATGATGAAAACATAATACCAAACTCATCTTTCTTTATATTTAATCCCTCTTTACAGGCCAAGCTCAGTATTTAGATATGTTATTATTTACAAAGATGCAAGTGGTACGTCTGGAGAGATGCGGGAAATCACTAAGCAACAAACAAGACTCCTGCGCAACCTTAAAACCTACACCAAATATATAATTAGCGTGTATGCTGAAAATAAAATAGGGAAAAAAGGGGCATCAGCAGTAACAGAGGCAACAACCAAAGGAGGAGGTATTTCCACCTATTTAATTTGTTTAGCAGCTTCATCAGTTTTACATGTCTGGTGATTGGTGGTCTTTGAATTTGTAAGTTACAATCATTGCCCTGGGCTGGTTGGTTGTCCATATTTACTACTGGGTATTAGACTTACTTACTTACTTATGGCCATAACGCTAGGTGGGTATAGGGCTGGTTATTACAGAGCTTAGGCAAAATTACAATAGAGGCCTCTTCTTTGTGTTTTTAGAGTGTCTGTGAAGAGGATTTAGATTAAGTTTTGAATGGCTAATAGATTTTTTCTGAAGAAGTTAGATTATTTGCCCTCTCTTGAGCTTGTAATGTAATTGTTAATTAAAGTTGAAAACTTAGGCTCATATTATCATTAGATACTAATGCTGACAGTGATGGCTTTAATTTTAATTTTTAATTTGTTCCATTTTCATTTTTCATTTGCTTTATTGAAGGTTTATCATTGTTTGTTTGTAGTTCCAAGAATACCACCCACTGACTTTGTTTTAAAGCCTGACAATTCAGGGCGAGGTCTAATTGCAACTTGGAAGGCTCCCGATCCGATCGAAGTGAATGGAAGAATTGCCTTCTACATCATCAAGTTCAGGAAAGTTGGAAGCCAAGTGGAGAACACAACCGCAGTCATAGACGTATGTAAACTTTCAGTTACTTTAATTTGCAACCTAAAAAAAATATAGTATGCTAGTATAGTACATTGCAAATCCATTGTATTGTTTAAGGAAGAAAAATACCATAATTTATATACTTATAAAACCTTGAATGTCAACTTGATATAATTGTTATCGGAGCAGTGACAGCAAGGCTGTGGTCTAAAAAACAATTATAAGGAACCCAAAGTTTCCTAACCCCAAAATTCTGGGTTCCCAGCTTACATGAAAAAAGTAGTTTTTTTCCTGTTTATATTTTTGACAGTGATGTGACTATATTCTACAATTGGGACATTGAAAAGTTTAAAATTCAGATCAGGAACATCTAAAACTGTGAAAAAGCCTATTAATTTACCAATTTAGTGAACAATGGCATTTCATGGCTTTACTTCCTAGTTTTTTTCAGTATGTAGAAATTCATCATATGGTAAATTTTAAGTTTGAGTTACATTGATGGTGAAGGATTTTCTCCTGCTTCCATTTAAGGCTGACAGACAGAGCTATACTATTAAAGGGTTGATGCCAAGTACAAGATATGAAGCTAAAATAGCAGCAGGGACTAACTCAGGGCTTGGAGTATATACAAGAAACTGGGTGAAAGCAAGCACAAATGTCACAGAATGCAAAGGTGGGTAAAATATAGGCTGATAGTCTTTGCCGATGTCATTGTTTACATTTTGCCTCATAAGCACACTTGTTTGGATGGAGAAGGCATCATGCTAGATGTAAATTAAAGAGCTAATGAAACTTAGTACATGATATTTTTTTCATGATAAAATTTTTAGCTCCTTGAATGTTATATTAAGAGAGATCTTGGTTTTCAAATGCTACAAAATTTCTGGATGACAAAATAACGAGCCACTAATTCTTTAAAACATTTTTGCCTTTTTAAAACCATGTGGCTAAAAAAGTATGATATACAATGGGTTTAGTTAATCATGCTGTGCTCTTTCAATACTCAGAACTGAATGTTTTTTTTGGAGATCAATCACAAACTAAAATGCTTGTGCCAATCAGACAATTGTTGCAAACAAAGATTCCCCTACCAACAGACTCTAACCTTTGTGTTGGGATTGCATTACTGATTTGTTATTTATGATTTCTTTTGATTTTGATACCTGCAGAAGACACAACCCCAGGGAAACCAAAATTCAATATGCTGAAGGAGTTCTCAAATGCTATTCTAGTGGGTTGGCAACCACCAGAAAATGCTGGCCTGGTCTGTGTTACTGGCTACAAGATAGAGTGGGGAGAAAACATCCCACATCAGTTCAGTGTAGGTCCTTTGAGTAGTGACAAAACTCAACACCTCATCAAGGGACTCTGTAAGTACATTGCTATTTTTACTTGGCTTACTTCCTTTGCTAGTTCCTCTTCTTTTGTAATTCAGGGCCAACAACTCAGGGCCAAGTTGTTGGCCCAGATCAATTATGTAACTTTTTAGTGAGGTTTTGGTTAACTTTTAATCTTCAGTTGTGGTTAACTGGCTTTTTACAGCCCAATACAACTGTTTAAGACTCTTCACTTGCATATTTGTGGTTTAAATATTTTTAATACATGCCTTGATTGTTTTGAATGTAGGAATAGGGTTTTGTCTTGGGTTTTTTGAGCTCACCTACCCAACATCATATTCCTTGTGTCTTCTTTGCTTTTGTGAACTGCACCTGAGATTCTATTAATTGGCATTCTTTGCAGTACCTTAAAAACATATTTTTCCATCAGTTTGAGAGGGAATCAATATCACTAATAATATTTATTAGAGATGACATATTTTGAAACCTTTTGATTTTGCACATTAATCTGCAGTAGTTAAACTAACTTCTGGAGTTACAGAAGTTTGGTATCTATTGGGCATGTTTTCAGGCCCTGTGCTGCATGAATATCCAACTCATACTGATACCAATTATTGCATTTTTGTGCACAGATCCAAAGAGAAAGTATGTTATTTTACTTAAAGCTGTCAACAGCAATGGAAATGGCCCAGACATTCAAACTGTAGTAAAAACCTCAGATAGCAAAGGTATTACACTTATCAACAAAGAAATTAATTGGGTTTACTTTTTATGTAGCCTTAAAACATGTGCATTGAGAGATCTTTGTAATAAGGGACAGTAAATGCTTTTTCTATTTAGTAGCTCCTATTTTAATAAGTAAATTTGAACAAAACTAGATTTTTTTGTAAATTAAACTAGACTTTTTGTAAGAAGATGAGGGAAATTGGTGTGCCATACTCGTTTTCTGTTGTCTCCCTTCTTACTTGATTAGTGTTTACATTCCACGAAAAACACACTAATTTATATGGCAATGCAAAGTTCTTCATTGTATGGATGATATGAGTTAATCTCTCCTTAATGTTGTGATGAAATGTTGTTGATACATGGACAAAATGTTTAAGCTGTACTTAAAAGTGCTTATTTTGTTTTTTTAGTAGAACTTGAACCTGTTAAAGGTGTTCAGGCTCTTCCTGTATCTTCAAAAGCAATGAGATTATCATGGCGAGACACACAGGTTTCCAGCCCAGTGCCAAGGATTTATCATGTGTACTATGCTCTGCGCAAAAAACTGGGTTACTGTGGAAATACAACAGAGAAGTCAATCAAGTGCTCCAAATTGAAACCTTACACTAAATACACCTTTTATGTGAGACGCAATGATGAAGCAATAAATGCAACCATTAGCAATTTCACAATGGAAGACAGTAAGTAAATTGTAATTTGTCGTCCATGTAGCTTTTTCCTTCATATGGTGTGAATTTGTTGAACAGAGTACTGTCTGAAGTAATCTGGAATTCCTTTGGCTTTGTCATACTTTGCTCCAAGTCTTAAATGCTATGTGTAGCAACTGTTCCTGAACAAAGAGCTTTTCTGCATTCTGCCGGCATGTATGTTGGAGCGAGAGCAAAATCTCTATCGACCCACCACTCCCTGCTTCATCAAGCTTTGCTCTTGCTCCAATTTACCCAAAGCCAGAAGGTAGGAAATCTCTTTATATGGTAACATTCCCTATGCAGGCTACCTTGTGACTGTTCAGAATTTGCTAAATAATCTCTTGTTTTAATCTTGACTCTTATTAACTCTAAGAACCAGGCCCTCCAACGGATTTGACGGGAAACCCAGATGAAAAGGACTTTACTCGGCTGTCTTTACACTGGCAACCTCCCCTTGAACTGAATGGCCACATTGTAAAATACCGCATTTATTACTCAACAAATGTCAATGCTTCCCTCAAGACTTGGCAAGCAGTGGAAGCTGAAGGCTCCAAATTGACTAAGCAAATCAATGGACTGAAGCCAGGAACAGCTTACTACTTCCAAATGCAAGCAAAAACCACAAAAGGCTGGGGGCCTATGTCAGAAAAGGAAGAGGTCTCCACTCTGACAGGTAATATATTTGTACATAATATTTTTTTCCCTTTTGCAATTGCAAGGTGGCATGATCACAGGCTAGAATTTGACTTTGTTTTTCTACTGTGTAAGATCACTGCATGTTAATTGCAACAGGATGAGATGATTGGTTTAAATGTCGTTCAAGTTGCAATTCATTGTTCTTTTAGATATACTGATCAAATAGAATTCATAGCAGTTGTTGGTGGCTGTAAAATGTCCTATGAAATCCAAAAATCCAGATTTGACCCAGTGGCTTTGGCTGTGTGTCTTTGATACTTCCTACTGATATTAATTCAAATTAAGAGAAAATAAAATGCTAACCGCAGATAAAGTACTTTGTGCTTTTATTTGCTCTCATTACACATTTTTTTCTTTGTCATTGTTTCAGCTTTCTCATTAACAACAGCTGCAGCTACAGGTTTGTCAACCGCTTGTCTTCTGCTTGCAAAAAAAATTATCCCCTCTGGATTCACCCCTCTCCATTCAACTTTCCATTTGACATTACTCTCACTCGGAAAATGTTCTTCAAATAAACATATGTCATGATTGAGTTGCAAGTAAAGTGTAATCCCAGTGGTTTTCTTAGAATATATTTCCCATCAGAGCTCACTTCCAAACAGTGTTTTTATGCTGCTGATAACCCTCGACCTCACAATATAAGCTCCTATACCCGTACAAAGTTGAGTAAACGTAGAAACATTTATGATATTTTTAATAGCTGTTAAAGTGGTCACAGGCCTTATGTATATTCAATGTAGGCTTGTGCAGGGAATATCTTTTAAAATAGATTTATGACCTTTGTATTTGAAAATTAGCCTCGGGTACAAGCTAGTTCTAGTCTTATTTCTAGAATGCAAATATTTATCAGTGTAGTTTCATGACTTGACAGCCTTGAGTTTGACACCTGCAGCCAGTGAGCCTGATCCTGCGGCACAGCAGGGAGCTGCAGGACTCAAGAACAAGACGCTGTGGATTGTAATAGCTGCTGTGGCTGGCATCACGCTTATTGCTATCATCATCATCAGTGTTATACTCTGTAAGAAGAGATCAGGAGATGACATACAAAGGTGAGCTGTGTTTTACAACACAATGCATGTACTTGTTTACTTGTCTTTGTATTTTTTTGTTGTTTTTTTTTTAACAAATATATTTTTCCTGGACATTTGCTCTTAACATGCTCGTCAAGAGAGTTTGTCTTCACAAATAACTAAACATTGTTAAAAACTGGATCAATAATTATTGATAATGCAATTCAAGAGTTCTCCTTTCATTAAAATTCTCTTGTGGTGGTCTAGAACAATTACTAAAACATATTTGGACAAATTCACAGAATATCTTCATCCTGGTTTTCTAAAAGCATTTTGCACGAGCAAAGCTACTCAGTTTGACCAAAAATCTAGTAAAAAGTGCTACTACAGTGTGCCTTGAAACTAGGCTTTCAGGTTATTGCAGCAGAATCGTTTTAACTTGTTTTACTTTGTTTGCTTGCCTTCTTTGACAAATCATAGAAAACCGCCAACTTACAAGTCAGTTATTCAAGCCAATGGTTCAGCGAAGAAGAAACATAAAGAAGAGAAACCACCAGATCTATGGATCAACCACACAGAAAACCTTGAAATGAAACCTGTCCAGGCTGTCAATCCTGCTCCTGATGTCACCAACACGTCAACAATACCGAGGTAAGATAGTGACAAGCTAGAATTTATAAATGATGGTTCTCTTCTGCAGAGGAGAGACTAGGATACATTCTAAACAAACTGTGTCATACCCATAATCACATCGCTCAAATCAAAGTTAATAGAAGGGAGTGGATATGAGCCTGACAAAGTTCTTTTGTTGTATGTTTTTCCTCGCTTTGTTGGCCTCGACTGTGCACAGTATGTAGGCTGAAGAATTAACTAATTGGAACAATTCGGTTATGTATTTCATGCAGAGTATGTGAACGCTAAAGAAAACACTATCGCCTACCTTCCTTCCAGGGTCAGGATTTGAAACCCACAGTGACACCCCTATACAAAAATATGGAACAAGTACTCTCCCCCTGGGCAGAAATATTGGTGTTTTCCTTTGCTCCTTTGAAGTTTGCCACTCTCTCTCTCTCTCTCTTCTGTTAATTATGTTTGCATACGTTATTCGACGTTATTCTTCACTTGTCCTAATCTGTACTTCTTGGCGTCACTCCAATAGGAGCTCCGAGGAAATGAAGCCCTTGGATGATTCTCCCCTGGACCACATCAAGGTTGACCATGACAGGAGCTCGTTTATGAATGGCAGTGAGGCTGATCCTGACGATTTTGCAGACCTACCTCCTCCTCCAATGATTGACAGTAAGGGGGATCCCTACCCGGAGTACGCTGATGAAACCAGGACACCAACACCTCCCCCGTCCCCTGGAGTGTCTCCCTTCCAACCGCCAAGAGTTGTCACGCCCGAGAATGGTACCGTGACTTTGTTGTGAACCGCTCTTATGTACAGTAACGTAGCTGTGAAATTCGTTGTTGGCAGGCTCAGACCCGAGCTGTACTATATTTATCATTATTATATATTTAACAATTATTCCATGAGACCGCGTTGGATATGAAGTGATAAATAACCAACGAGCGCGTAGCGCGAGTTGGTTATAATCACTTTATATCCAAAAAGGTCGAATGGAATAATTGTTTTAGTATATTCTTAATCGGGCTTTTGCCGCAGATTTTTATTTCAACAATTTTACAATGCGGAAAAATTTTAAACTTGGCTCACTATTTTCCATATTAGGTAAAACTCCGACTAATGGATCATAGTAGGAGTTTTTTAACCAATTAGAGAGCTAGAAATGCAATAGTCGGAGCTGAGAATATACTAAATATTAGTAAAGCAGCTGACTTTGTCTGCCTAGTCGTGCCAGAACACCTCTATTAGATGGTTCACATACCCTTGCTAAAGTGCTCAGTAGGTGAAGCACCTTTGCACCAGAGCATTACTCTTGACAAAACCTCAAAACAGTTGAGCTGTTGATTTTAGAAATAGGAAGTGAAATTATAGGCACAATACAGACCCTCTTGTAGTTATAACATTATGTAGTGTGTCGAGAAAGAACACCAGTCAATAGGTTAATCTATTTATCTTGCCTATTTTCAGTTAAACCACCGATATATCCTAAAACAAGTACACCACGATATCAAATGAATCTTCCGCGGTCAGGCTCGTGTGACAACACTCTTGATGTGGCAGACCCTCGTCCTCCACAGAGGTCCAGATCGTATGACCCAGATTTCAGGGCGCCGAGCTCTAAGGTGGGTAACTCTGACTCCTTTCTCTTACCTAAGTTCGTTACTTTAGATAGTCCTGGTAGTCTCTTCCAGTCAGTTAGTTTGTGTGCAGCAGTTCGAGAGGCTATCCCCATACCGCCCTCATCTCTGGTTTTTTCTCCCACCGTTTTTCAACCAACCGAATGCCTGGAACAGGCCACGTTTCTCTAATTTTACATTGGGAACTAAAGTTCTCTTTCACTAGCACGTGAAATAAATCTCCCACGTCGCAGACGCAAAGTTTCTAAGCCCTCTGACAGTAGAGTTATTTAGTTTGGGGTATCCCTGCGATATGTTGGGAGAATATATGATGGCTGTAATGCTTGGTTTACGTTTCGTTAGATCGCGATCAGGTTTTGTTTGGCCACCTGACCGTAGTATCTCAATTCTTGTATTTGTAAAAATGTTCCAGCAAACTCGTATCCAAATATATGGCTAACCCTCTCGATTACCACCCCCCCCCCCCCCCACCCCCCTTCCCCATTCTTAAATTAAAATTAAAAAAAATTTTTTATTAAAAACAACCTTTGTATT
>Ga0126337_10002298_pt1 | contig 12099 bp, 10 predicted proteins | sample DipCmetagenome_FD_92527 | JGI IMG/M metagenome (GOLD analysis project Ga0126337, IMG submission 92527) | Coral microbial communities from La Bocana,Puerto Morelos, Mexico - Diploria C A metagenome | ecosystem: Host-associated > Invertebrates > Cnidaria > Coral | place: La Bocana,Puerto Morelos... | reverse complement strand
TTCCTCCCGGACTTCGCTGATCGGTCTTTCAGTTTTAAATAAAGCTTTTATTATTATTATTATTATTATTATTATTATTATTATTATTATTATTATTATTATTATTATTATTATTATTATTATTATTATTAATAATTCCCGTCATGTCACTTCACGTCATCTGCCATTTAAGTCATGTCAAGACAGGCATAAATACTATTTTTGTGATTCGTACGCTTGTGTGTGCTTTGTGTTGGCCAGTTGAATTTGTAAAAGGCTATGCATCCGTCAAACAAAATCATCCAATACAAGAAGCCAAGATTTTTTTAAGCTCAGAGCTGACCAAGCGGACTGCTTATTCAATACTACTTAGGATGCTCAACTTCAATAATGTTGTTAAAGAAAACAAAATACAAATAAAAGTTGGATGGTCTCAGTAACAAGGATATTTGAAACAAATCAAATAAATGCAAACAACAGTATAAAATATTTATTAAAATAGTAATGATAATCCTTTCCCTGTAGAGAACAAGCGAACAGTTCTTGATGTACGATACGAAGGCTGCTACCGCGACGGATTTCAGAGCGACTTTGAGACCATAATTCCAATGAAACGCGAGCTGCTTGGTGTGAAGACATGTTCGAACGAATGCCACTTAAAGGGTTACCCGTATGCTGCTATACAAAACGCCCAGTTCTGCATGTGTTCCCAGAAATATGGACGATATGGACTGGCTGATGATGAGAGCGAATGCCGAAGAGTGTGCCTTGCCGGTTCGCTCGAAGAGAAATGCGGTGGGCCATGGAGGAATGCCGTGTACAGAATAGGTACATTCTTTTGTTTAGTATATCTATATTTGCACTCGTAAAAAACTGCCTTATAACGCATGAAACGAGCAACCAGCAGCAAACCTTATTATGTCTCCTATAAATCGCTGAAAGTATGTTCGGTCAGACTAACAAGCGTTAAGTTTAGTACTCGCACCGAGGTCCTCCTTGTTCCAAATTGGCAAATGCCTTTGTTCTAAAGTCGCACCACACTCGACCCTCTTTAAATTAATTTATCCTCAAACCTAATTCCACTTTCCATTTAGTGACCTTTTCCACCTCTGACTATTTATTTTATGATGTCTTTCCATAGCTTCACGAGAATTGTTGAGCTCAGGTATAAACTTGAAAGACGTGGAAGAAAGGCTTGTAGACGCGGCGCGTCAGGAGCACGGAATGGAAAGCCGGGCTTATGACAGATTAGCTCATCAACTGGAACGCTTGAGGGCAAAAAGGGATCTTTACAAGAGATAGGTCGTTTTTCTTCTCACCGTTAACACTCGTGATTTAAACATTGCCTTCACCGGGCCGAGGTAACTGCAATTTGAACAGCAACCATTAATCTTGTCGCACTTCGCCAGTTACTAGGATTACTACTTTTCTGTACTGACCACCTCAAACAAAACAAATACACACACTACCCTTGTAAAAACGACTGAATGATGCTTTGCACGTTCAAAAAGGACTACACTGTACGAGCGTGAAAGGTTGTAAACAAAATGTTCTTGCCATTTTACTCAGTTTCTAGAAAAAAAAAATCGTTCTTCCTATCAGAGAAATGTGCTCTTGTGTGTAAAAATTGTCGAGGAAGGAATATCAACTACGCCGATTATCCGATGGCAAACTTCAAAAGCTTGGCATTCAAATTCAAGTTTACGTATGGAATGGGGGCAGGGATGGGTGACATACAAAACAACGAATATCTAATAACAGCAATGTTTCAATCACGAGTGTACATGATAAGAAAATCAATTGTAAAACATATTTTTTTTGGTATTTATAGTCAAAACGAAACAGCTAAGAAATCAAAAATCCATACCAGTTGTTTTGGGTATTTTAGTTTTAAACTCAAGACCCTTTTTCTTTCCGGAATGATCCAGTACTTGGTACCTACCAAATTGTTAACTTAAATTAAAATATAGTTATATAAGTGTGAAGCAGTTAGAAATCATTTGTTGCTAGCCGGCTTAGGATTTGAGGAGTATTAAAAGAAGTTACTAGAGAGCATTTTGTTTGATTGTTGTTTGGAAATTTGGGAATAAAATAAAAAAAACTGATTTATTTCACTGTTTATTTGTGCTTTGATTCTGCGGTGGACGCTGCCTCATGCGTTTGAACTAGTTAGGATTAGCGGTTAACATGGTATACTGGATTACTCGCTAACAGACCATCATGGTGAGACGATAAGTTCCACGTTAAATTACACAAATGGAATACGTATATACGTACAGCGTTTGATGATATTTGCGTCAGACTTGCACCCGAAGTACCGCTTTCGAGGGGCAGAGATTCCCATTTAAATAAAAAAGAACACGCGACACAGGTTTGCAAAGAATTGTTTGTCAACCCAGATATAATTTTTGACCAGAGAAAAGTTTTGGGGGTAATCTTAGGGAAACCATAATACTCATAAGACCTCTATAGTTCAGAACAACAAGACATAGCAAGTTGCTCTGCAAGTCAGACAAACTTCTTCGCAAACACGGAGGGGGAAGAAACATGGCGATTAATCCAATCTTCCTTCCTCTTTTACAGTCCCCAACACCCACTTCATGGCTGTCTGATGCATACATGTTCCCCAGTTCTCTCCACCTTAAATATTCTTTTAAAAGAGCTATTATTTAGTGTTATGACCCACGTAGACGTCATGCAATTCGACGATTTGGCTTTGCATCGTATTCAAGGTTTACGACTATCACTAAAAAAAAAAGAAACAAGGCAGAATTGTTCTCCGCCATCGGCTTTGTCCGAGATACTGTTAGGATGATAGGGCCTGAAACAATAAAACAGGCAAGAGTTAAATAAGATCAATGGAGAAAAAGATAACCTTTCAATCGTACAATAACTAAAAACATCCAAAAACTCTTCTGGATTTCGTTAGTTTTCAGTACCTTACACTTTGATTTCAAATTTTTCTAACAAGTTTTCACTAAAGACAAGGTCCAACTTCATCGCAAGCGTTGTTTTCTCCCCCTCTCCTGATACTATACTTAGTTAATAAATGCGTCACAGACCAAACATTTTGCTTTCAAAATGAGCGCACCTTTTTGGCGAACTGTGGTAAAATAAACGCGGTTCTGTGGACTTCGGTACTGTAGTATTTAAGTTGCAGTTCTTCAAGTTGATCGTCAGAAAACACTGTCACGGGACTATCAAATCTTGTGTCCTAACAAAATCAAAATGATACTTTGGTGAGCAATAATAAGATTTTTTTAGATATAAAATATTCTCAGAACCAACGTGTCAATTAATAACGAAGATCAATATCCCGAGCTTGATAAGGCCTCACTGTTATTTAGCAATTATTTCACGAGCGCGCGTTGGATATGAGATGGTAGATGTAGGGCCGAGTTAGCTATAAACATCTCATATCCAGCAAGCGCGAGCAGAATAATTGTTTTATTCAAAAACGATCCCCAAAAAATAGAAAACTAGACTGGCATGAAAAATAACGCTCAAAGTAGAGCTTTGTATAATTGCTCATGGCCCATGATGGCTTAGCCAATGAAGACTCTCAAATTACATTATCCACTGATCCAGTTTTTAATAACATAAATTAGCAATGGCTTTTATATACTATGAATTACTTCGAAACGTTGATGTTAAAACCTAATGAAGAACTGCGAATTAATGGTCAATCAAGGTATTCTTGTTAGCCTTTGTAAAAGTAAGTAAAGACACTAGTTATAAAAATCAGAACTACTCAGAGTAATTCAAATGTTACAACTGATCATTCTTATTGTTGTTACAAATCATAAATGAAAAATAAAAGTAATTAGGTATTAGTGCGAAGCTATAACGTATTTAGCTTTTGTAAACTGGACCTAAAAGAGGGATACTGTTCGAGATAAAACATAAACAACATGTAGAATAACACATGATTAATGAAAAAAAAGCATTATTAAACAAGTCAAAACAACTTTTTACTTTTTACAAATGTTAAAACTGCCGTACCTTATTCTTGCTACAAAGTATGAATCCTATCTGTCCACTAGGATAAGTCGGTATAGTTGTGTATCCATAACTGACTATAGGAAATAACCTTCTACAGAACTCTAAGACTGACTTGATCAGTGGTATGTGAAGCCAAATACATTCACCTATGGAATTCAAAATACAGACAGCAGATAACTGATGTTAATGTTTTCAGCATCGATGAAAGTTAGTGAAGTTAACAAACGATTCAGAAAGTCACTGTCTTTCAGTCTGGCTGGACTCTAATAAGGAAGAGAGTATATCAAAGAAGGAGTTGTGATCTCTTCTAAAACAGGGAGTTTTAACGAAATTCACGCGTCACGCGTTGCTCAACGAATTTTGTTTTCATGAATTCACGAATCACGTGTGTCTGGTTGCTTTTCACTAGTCATTCACTAATTTCTGCCCTCGTCACCTGCCACCCGTAAAATCTTTTGCCACTCTCGCTGAATTGATCGTCAGATTGTAGTTTGCCAGAAGAGTTGACATACTGACCAATCATGTACGTGCATTCACAAAATCATAGAGTTCAACAGTACTCTTTACAAGGATTCGACTGCATTCAGATAGTTGAATTAAGTTATGACAATATGAAAGTGAGCGGTTTTCAATTGCGTGTCGTTAAACCAGAGTGAAACCAATTAATTTGCAATTAGACTACTTAGCCAATCTCAAACCATAGTAAAACTAAAACCTACATAATTGCTTGACTACTAGAAATAGCATTATTATAAATGTTGCAGGTCAAAATTAAACTCCTTTGTCTCTTAACTCTACTAATTCATTGATTATGAATAATTAGGGTTGGAAGACTAAGGAAATTCAGAATCAAACTAGGTTAAAATAATTTTGACCTGAATTTAATTTTGACCTGTAACATAAATACAGTGGTACCCCTATTAAACGGCCACCTCCATTTTGCAGCCAGCAGTCAAAGTCCCAATGATGGATTTTCTATTTTTTTCTACCTCTGTTAAGCGGCCAAACCCTTTTAAGTGGCCACACTCCATTTGCCTGAGGGTGGCAGTTTAATAGAGGTTTGACTGTAATAGTAATTTCTTGCACCATGTTGAATTGGTTTGAAAAAAAACAATGACCTATATCAATTTTGGTCAATGGTAGTGCCTGCTCAATCATATGTTTGGTGCACACAAAAATGAGATGTTTACCTTGGCAACACAATAAACCATCAGGTTTTAATGCTTTTTTCATGAGTTCATAATAAGATTCTTGAAATAAAGACTCCGCTGGACCTAGAAGGGAAATAAACAACACATAGCATAACATGAGTTACACCTTGCTGTTTTGTACAGAAATGAACTGTACAAGATAGTACAAGCAACATAACATAAATGTACAATTTGTCCATGCAGGCAGTTACTTCAGTAACTAATAAAGAAATAAAAAAATGCATCCGAGTGCATTATTGAGTTATATAAGCACGCAGGAAGTTTTAAGAACACAAGAGAAGTGCATAGAGAAGCACGAGGCGCAGCCAGAAGGAAACCGCGTGCGTTCAAACTCATAACGTAAGCAGCGTGCATTATAACTCGATAAAGCACGCGTGTGACGTAAGCCACATGCTTTATGGAGCTATAATGAATGCAAACTGACCAATCAGGGCACGCGCAATCAGTCAAACATTTTATAAAAGTAAATAAATTAACCACAACATTAGTTGCATGTAAGAAAATAATCAGTGATTATGTGTGCTTTAGTCAGGTTAAAATGTTTGGCATACATGTAAACATTTATGCATGGAATTCAGTTATTTTCAAGCACACACTTTGTTGGATTAAATTTAATATATTTTAAATATAACCATTAACTGCATCTTTAAATTACATGCATATGCACATTTTGCTCAAAAAACGACTTTTTTAAGGCTCCCTGAATAGTTATCCTACGATGAAGCAAGTGTTAGTTACCAGTAGGCCTTCAGAACATTAGATTTCAAGCATTATTGGAAGGAAATTAATTAATTTGCAGTTTTCTGCACTCACACGTCTGTCTGCACTTACCTACAGGATCTGATGAATCTGTTATGATAACATCAAATTCATTTTCATGTTTCTTCATATATTCAAATCCATCTCCAATATACTGAGCGAGTTTGTGTGAACTAAAACCTTTAGCCATATTTGGTAAATATTTTTTACACACTTCAATTACCTCCTATTGTGGCAAAAAAGTGCATTATTAACAACAAAATAGCAATAAAAAGATGATAATAATGAAAATATTAATTAAATTTACTCTCAGTATGACCTGTGCCAATTTTGTATATATTCTTGCCAGAGGACTCGTATAATATTTATAAATGAATGATGACTTGTATATATTGCACATGTGTATTTTATGTTAGACTGCAACCCACACCCTACTTCTGGACCCTGTTCTGGTCTCCTTAATTTTTCTGTGAAAATAAAGAAACTAGACATACAAGATAAAGCTCTATACACACAATGTTCATATGTGCTAGCATGACTGCTTCTTTCCTACTTTAGTTTCTTTTGATGCAGCCTCAGCTTGAAAGAAGGTACCGGTACTCGCCTTGACTCAACATATTCCAATGTTTTTTGTTTTTTTTTTTTAAATCCCAGGAAGAATTGACAACTCAAGCAATTTGCACGAATAGTAGGGACTTCCCCAGTTTTCTTTTGCACCATCCTGGTTTTTCTGCTGACCACCAACAGGGCATTGCTTGACATGAGACACAGCAGGGCACCCATGGACACATAAGATGGAGACTGTGTGTCCAAAGTTGAGAGTTCAAGAGTTGAAAGAGAACTCGAAAAAGCTGTGGAGACACTCACCTAACAGTTTGTGTTCTCATAGCATTTCCTATATACCTTTGTACTCTCTCAAACTTAATTATTATCATTCCAGTTTCTATACTCTGATAGCAACATGGAAAATGTTTTCTCCTTCTTGTAATTTCAACACAATAGGCCATATTCATGTTCTTGATATTGGAATGGAAATAGCTTGCAACTTACAGTAATTAACTTTGTACTGCACCAACATCTAAGCAATAGAATGTCTACTTACCTCATCTATCTCACACTGCACTATAGATTCCACAGCAGGATGCTTAGAAACTTCCCGTATAACTCCTCCATCACCACCACCAACGACAAGAACCTACATGTACATGGGTAGCATTTTATCAATACAGAGTGGATCAAATTTAACACATTGTCATGCAATAAGTATCTGCAAGGTGAGCATGAGGGAGAGACTAGCCACTCAGCTGATCTAGTTTTCTACAAGAAATAAGTCCAAAAACTAAAAGTCAAACTTCTGCTAACAGACACATCTCATGCAATGTAAGATTACAGAGCCATCTACTCTAATCAAACGGTATCCAACAGGACTGACAGTACCATTACATACATGTACAGCTGTACATCACCACCCCTCTGACTGTCATCACAATGCTGTAATACTATGAAATTATAATATAAATTAATTTTTAGTTAATAGACTTTATCAATAGCTGTTTAGAGGAAGACTGCCCTAGCAGACTACACACAAGTGTAATGGTAACATTAGGCCAACATTAGGAAATAATATAAAGCGAGAGATCAAATACAGTATTCAAGATAACTTCTTCCACCACAGTTTAAGACAACGATTGAGTTTCAAATTGTGAGCTACCATTTGATAATTGCTCTTGCATCGCAGCAAATGAGCATATTAAACCTCTTTAAAGGACTACCTTTCCCAACACTGCTATGTATTTTGATCATGATCATGTTATGGTGTCATGTTGGGCTATGTGTATAAACAATGTACAAGTACATGTATACTGTCATGAAGGTCTGACTAAACCATAATACCTTTTTAGGGCATGGATGTGAATTTAGTGGAAGGAATGTTATCATCTCTTGATAGGAGAACTCATCTCTGTCAGTGCATTGTATAACACCATCCAAAACAAGAACTTTCCCATGATGTTTACTAAAAACAAAAATGCAAAGTATGAGGAGACATCACTATCTGGCTGCATTCATGTGGTTTCTTTCTTACAAAGGAAAGTACTATGCTGAGTCTGTGTCAGCTCATACAGGTAAAGCTGACAGTGTTTCTGTAGCATATTAAGCATTAACTACAGTACTGTACAGGTAGGGTTCCACAACCACCTGGAATGGATGCTAGTCATTTGCAGGATTACCTCGCTCATGCATATAAGTTTGCCAGTACCAATGTGTGCCAAGTGACCAAGCCAGAGCTCAAATCTGGACAGCTCAATCCAGTGACCAACATGCTAACCATAAGGTCACTATGCACCCACATACATATGTTCAGCTGTACATGAGTGTAACATTAAATTATGGGACATTCAATGAGAGGGTACTAGTATAGTTAAATAAAATTATTTATTAAATTATCAGCCAAGGATTACAAATTGCATGCACTTAAACAATAATTAGCTGGACAGATAATAAAATCCACCAATCTAGGAGGTACATACCTTTTAAACACGAGTATATCTTGATGTTTTGACTTCCCTTCAAACAGAATTTCATCCACTTCAAGAGACAATGCTTGACCAGGCCATTGGTCATTTACTTCTGAAAACCAACCATTCTGTATTCTGTTCATTTTTTGGTCCAATCTTGTAAGTAAATGTAAAAATAAAGTGAATATCAGTATTTGAAACTTGAAAAAAAACTTGAATTCCAGCTCGCACTTGGAACAAGCACAGTAGCTCTCAAAAATGCCTTCTCTGGGCCAGTCTTACTAATTGCTCATTTAATGCCTTTCTTTTGCAACTGACTTTCCTGATTCCTAGCTGCTCCCATTGCAGAAGGAAAATCTATTTGCCCCAAGTGGCCATGCAACACTTTATAACCCTACACTTGATAACCCTATACTTTTCAATGTTTCTAAACTGGTTTCACCAATATAACGGGAATTACATCCCTCACAAGTAAATTGTAATTCCTGTTATATTGGTGAAACCAGATGCCATTTTTCAACCAGGAACATACAGTAAGCAAGAAAAATTCAAATTCCTTCATGCAGGGGGCATGTACACACCTTGTTTTTGTATCTTGGACTCAGCGAATAGCTCTATTGATAAGTAAGAATAAACCTGACCTTAACAAACAGTTACATCACTTCAATACCTTTTTAACTCTGTAATTCCCTGTTTCACTGTTTTGTAATGCATATATTGTACGATGAAGTAATGAGAAGACAGGGGCTCGGTACGATGAATGAAAATGGTGAGTACTTTGCAGATGCATGTGCTTTAGACAACATGGTGATTGGAGGCAGTGTGTTTCCGCACAAGAGGATACACAAGGTAACATGGGTGTCCCCGGACCTAATAACAGAGAAGCAGATCGACCACATCTGTATTGCAAAGTAGTTCAGTCCAATAGATACCAAATCCTACAGGAGTTGCATGAGGACGAGGAGGGTTTGGACATTAATTCGCAATGGAAGGATATAAAGGAGGCAGTTAACTATGCTTGCGAAGAAGTGGTGGGCCAAAGAAAACCTGATTAGAAGGAATGGCTTTTAGCAGAGACATGCCAGAAGATACAGGAAAGGAAAACTAAGAAGGTGGCAATTAACAACAGCCAAACAAGGGCAGCAAAGAAAGAAGCGCAGAAAAAAATATGCTCAAGTGAACAGTGAAGTAAGGAGAAATATCAGAACCGATAAGAGGAACTTTGCGGATAGAATGGCCTAGGAAGCAGAGGAGGCGGCAGCAAGTGGGAACATGAAACAGCTTTATGACATAACCAAGAAGCTTGCAGGAAAGTTTGGACGAACAGAGCGTCTGGTTAAAGATAAGGATGGAAGTGTCTTGATGGGTGTGGATAAACAGCTACGTAGATGGGCAGAACACTTTGAGGAGCTTCTTAACAGACTAGCTCAAGCAAATACACCAGACATTCCCACCGCAGAGGAAGACCTGCCAATTGATTGTGGTAAGCCCACCAGGGAAGAAATCAGGAAGGCCATCAAACAACTGAAGAATGGCAAGGCAGCAGGCACAGATGAGATTCCAGCAGAAGCACTCAAGGTACATTGCGGATCCAGAGATGCTTGCTGAGATGCTCTATGGATTGTTTGAGAAAATCTGGGAAGTAGAAGAGATCCCTTCAAAATGGAAGGAAGGACTCCTGATCAAGATCCCCAAGAAAGGAGACCTTGGCCTGTGTTCAAATTATAGAGGGATCACACTCCTGTCTGTGCCAGGGAAAGTGTTGAACAGATTCATCTTGGAAAGGTTGAAAGGGCCGGTACATCTCAGCCTCCGCAATCAGCAACCCGTCTTCAGGCCATGCAGGTCATGTACCGGCCAGATCACAACACTGCGAATTACCGGTATAGTGGAACAATCAATTGAATGGAACTCCCCCTTTTTCGTAAATTTTGTTGACTACGAGAAGGCTTTCGATAGCCTAGAAAGGGAGACATTATGGAAGCTGCCCCGACATTATGGTGTACCCATGAAGTTCATCAATCTGATTAGGAACTCTTATCAGGCTTTGTCTTGCAGAGTGGTTCACAAGGGGCAACTGACAGAGAAGTTTGAGGTTAAGTGTCACCCTTTCTGTTTATCTTGGCTATAGATTGGATCATGCGAGCTGTGACAAACCAGAAAAGACACAGGATCCAGTGGACCTTGTGGTCGCATGTTGGACGACCTGGACTTTGTGGACGACCTAGCGTTTCTGTCACACAATCATCAGCAGATGCAGGAAAAAACATCAGACTTGCATCACACCTCAATGCAAGTATGACTGACGCTCCATAAACAGAAGACAAAGATAATGAGGATCAATGCTGGCACTGATGAGCCAGTCAAAATTGAAGGAGAGGAACTGAAGTCCTTTACCTATTTAGGTATTATAATGGACAAAAATGGGGGAACAGACGCAGATGTGAAAACTCGGATCGGCAAGGCACGATCAGCATTTAACATGCTAAAAAAGGTCTGGAGCTCCAGAGAAATCGATACATCCACCAAGCTATGTGTGTTTCACTCAAACGTTAAGTCGGCATTGTTGTATGGAGCAGAAACATGGCGGACAACCAAGGCATCGATAAAGAAGATCCAGACCTTTATTAATCAGTTCTTACGTAGAATCCTTAGGATCCATTGGCCAGAGACTATCAGCAATGAGAACCTATGGGCAAGGACGCAGTAAACTCCAGTAGAAGAGGACATCCGACGAAGGAGATGGAGCTGGCTTGGCCACCTACCGGTAGTAGCTTTGGCCATCAAGCCCTGACCTGGAACCCCCAAGGTCAAAGAAAGAGAGAGAGAGAGACCTGGCAGTGGGAGCTTGAAAAGGACATTAAAAGGACCGGACACACATCAGGCGCATAGGAGGGGGGGTTTCGAGGGGTTCGAATGAACCCCCTTTGGAGGTCAATAATGGAGAACTGAACAATTACATGAGATATACCATGGGCGAGAGTAGGCTCGCCTCACTGGCTCTCATGCATATCAAGTATGCCTGTCGATCTGGACGTAATTGTCAATCTATTTCAAGGCCTCCACCCGAGGATGATGCAATTGTCAAGTTTGCTTTACGAATAGTCCTGTAATGAATTAGTAAGTAAGTGGCCTCAATATATCCTAGTGACCTAGTATTATATGTAGTCAAAATAATCCCATCGTTGAAAAAATATTTCCTTAACAGGCGTTCAGTATTTGAGTATCAGACAAAAGGTGGGGAATACAATTTTGGGGGATCCAGGTGATACGTGTATTTAGTGCATATTGACGCTGCTTTGACGCTGCTTTTAGTACATTGACGGTGGAGCCGGGGGGTGGGGGGCTTAAGCTTTTACCATGAGATGCCTTTGCAGCACACGTCAAGCCAGTATGTATATATGAATGTATCAAGTTAACAAAACGCCGGACATGTTATGACTAAAAAGACCTGTTATTTTATACTCCATCGAGTTTGAAATATTGACGTGCACAATGCTGAAAATAGCATTTCCAGGCCTCTAGATTTCAAAAATTCTGGGGGGGGGGGGGGGGGTCTCCCCCCCACCCCCCCGGGGGAACAGGCCTTCGGGCGACGTTTTTTTAAAAGTTAAAAAAAAATTTTTTTGTAA
>Ga0126337_10002296_pt1 | contig 12100 bp, 6 predicted proteins | sample DipCmetagenome_FD_92527 | JGI IMG/M metagenome (GOLD analysis project Ga0126337, IMG submission 92527) | Coral microbial communities from La Bocana,Puerto Morelos, Mexico - Diploria C A metagenome | ecosystem: Host-associated > Invertebrates > Cnidaria > Coral | place: La Bocana,Puerto Morelos... | reverse complement strand
CAGGCGAAATGATCGAGTTTTGTTAGAGATCGAGATATGTTTATACATAGCTCGCTTGTTTTGTTAATGTTGTTTCAACAGCAGATTGGCTTCAGTCGTGTACTGAACTTATCAGTCCAAAAAGAAGAGGAAGAAATTATCTTTATTATTCTACACGTACACGCCGCCTGCACTCCTTTATCAACAGGTTACGCTCTGTTTGTCTTACTGCCCAAAGCTCCATCTCTTTGTTGGTAGGTTTTCCTGAGGAATCGGGGTTTAAAATTAGCTGTGGTTATAAGAAACCATTATACTCAGGGGAGTGTGGATGTGATTTTCTCGTATAACAACAGCAACAGGCAAGGGCCTGACTGCTTAATGGGAAGTCTAGTTTCCTTATACGAACCATCCAAATGAAGTGCACCAACATCTAATTAACCAGATGCACAGTGCGCGTTAAGACGATTGGTGAAAATGGCTTCTTTCTGACATTGGTTATGAGTTCTGGGACTTCAAACTGAGAACAGTTGGTTGAAAATTGTGCTGTTTCATTGATTCTTGTACATTCCCGCAAATCATAGAAGTACTGAGTGTGAAACCCTTCCGGATTTTATGAAGAGTCAACCTAACTCTTACCTGGGGAAACTTTTGAGGGGCAATTACACGTTAATAACTACTTTCTTCGAGGAAAGTCATGTATTTCTCGAAGGTAAAAAGTCTCGTGTAACCACTGTTGTTAATCAGCGTTTGGTTCCTTAAGAAAAGAGATATGTAAAATCTTTCTCAGGGGGAGCGGGGTGGAGCGGTGTAGTGGTCAAAGTTCAGTTCCTCTCGCCAGTCTCCTCCTTTAGGAAAGTAGGCGACTTCTTCACTGGCTAAAGCTTACATGATAAACTGATCTATGCAAAGTTCAATCTTACAATGGAGCTACCATTATTGGAGTTAAATGGGACTCGCTGTTGAAAGGAGAGAGTTTTAGGACTACTGTCACCCATAACCCTCTTGTTCCATTTTTGTCCTATCGTACGTATCTTGTATTTTTCGAATTTGTTGTTTTCTAACAACGCTAAAATAGAAAATCCGGCAGAGGTATAGCTCTATGGGAGCTGGGTGACTCATGTGCCGTGTTCAGTAAAGTTACGAATAAAAAACCCGTTCATTACTTTTAGAGTGGAATATATATCTGATGAATGTTCAAAAACATACGTAAACATCACGAGTGAAAAACAATCGGTCGTGCATGGTGTTGTTACGGTAAAAAAAAATGTTCTTTTGGTAGTCATCTTTCAACAAAGTTCTTGTTACTGCTGACTACACCGCAAACATCTTTGGAATTCATATTTCATTAATTCTAGAACGCGAGTGTTCAACCATTACTGACACCTTTAACCCTTTCGTTCTGTTTTCATCTCAAGGTAAGTGCTTTGGTATTCACCTAATTCGTTTTCTCAGAGGTAACAGCCCCACAGTAAAATTTTTACTCTACTCCAGCGGCACATTTACTAACTTGTTCATTAAATTCATGATCAAGGAATCTGTTCTTCACACCTTTGGACTGAAATATAATTCAGATCACTGTTCATAAACAAGTATATCCATCAGTTCCCGCATAAAATCATGGTAGAATGCAAGTTTGTTATGTAGAACAAACGGTAAAATCTTAAACTCTTAAATTACGGTGTACTCGATGTCCCTCCGTAAGGACAAGACAGGAGGTAACTCCGCATGGGTGTTGACATCAAATGTCAGCTCAAGACTAAGCCTGCTGGTGGTTTTGTCATTAGTGGACTCTCCTTTTGTCTTACCTTTAATTAAAAACTCCTTACCGGGTTATAATCTCTGTTTTAAAAGAAAAGCGTCTTATCCACGCTGACTGGCATTAAATTACATTGCATGACATAAGACGAAGCGTGTTAAAGGCTGGGCACATACCATCACGGCACCAGTTACGAAACGAGTTCATACCACACAGACGTCAAGTTCTACTGTTATAAGGCGTTAGCTCTAGAAGAATGGCACAGTTTGTGTATTTTGCCGTTTTGCTTGTGTTATGTGGAATAGGGGACTCGGCGGAGACCACTTCCAGTCCTCAGCAACAAAATACCGGCGATACCAAAGACTTATGTCAGGTACAAAGTTAAATATCAATCAGTTGAACTTAAACTGTGACAATATTTTACATGATTTACAGTTGAGTTTCGGATTGAAGCATAAAAGGCATTTGTCTCTGGTCCCAAATAAGAAACTAAGCAAAGTGATATGAGAATGTTGCTTCCCGAGTCAGAGTAAATTCCCTCAAGGAATGTTAATGATCTCCATATTACTCTCAGTAAGAGTCGGCTTCACATCACTGTCACGTAAGAATTAGAGTAAAATATTTGACCTGATTAAGAGGGGAGCAGAGGGACACTCAATATCATCTGATATAGATATCAAGAATGTGTCTCTAACTTAAGGGGATTTTGTCTTGTTAAAAGAGACCTACAAGGCCATAACTCTAATGAGCGGCACGCTCACAAATATACTGTTACAACAAGTTACTGATATCGGCTAAAGCACTAAAAGACAAAAATGCAGACTGCTTACATAAACATAAGAAACATTGTGTTCTCGCGTTTTTCTTAAGTTTCACACTGTTTCTGTTAGTCCATTAAAAGCATTTTTTGGTTCTTCCTTAGAAATCCGCATCTACCCATGGATTTCCAGGTATTCCAGGATCCAATGGCATGCCGGGAATGCCTGGCATCCCAGGGCCGCAAGGACCACAAGGGAGAGATGGAGTTAAAGGACAGACTGGTGACAAGGGTTCGCAAGGATTGCTGGGAGAAAGAGGCGAGAAAGGCAATGAAGGGCCTCGTGGAAAGAGCGGACCGCCAGGAAAGATGGGAATAAAGGGATCGCGGGGAATTGCAGGAGATCAAGGAATAAAAGGCGATAAGGGAGAAAAAGGAGAAAGCGTGACAAGTCCTTCTAGTGCAATGCCACAAACCAACTGGAAACAATGTGTGTGGAAGAATCTAAATGATGATCGAGATAGCGGTAAGGTCAAGGTAAGAGAGAAATATTCTGATTGGAATTGGTTGTGAGCAAAATTGCTTTAGATTTAGTTAATCAAAGTGTTCGTAGATTAACTAAAAGTGTCGGTAGATTGACTCCAAAATATCAAACCTTATTAAGTAGGGTCATGGTCCTGTGAGACTGATATAACTGTATATATTTTAATGACACATCACGCTTAGGTAATTATTATAAGAACTGTGAGTTGCATTTTCCTGACATACGGCTCGCCCGCCTGTAATCTGAATTGTCCAATTAGAGGTCACTAGGCGGAAAAAACTGGGCTGTCCTGATGTCAATGTATGCTCACTAAGGGCATTGGAGTTGGGCAACGCTTTTCACTGCACTGAATATTCACGAAAGATATTTATAATTCCAAATCTCATAGACTGAAAAAAGCAAAACATTTAAAACATATTTTAACTTGGCGGCGAAAGCAATTCGTTCGCGTCCGGCAACTCGCTTGTATTTCGTCGGTTGTCGCCATGGGATAGAGTAATAGTTGTATTATTTTAAACAAAATATGATTTCCTCGTCAGATTAATATGTAATGATAAATTGCTTCTTAATTTTGGCTCTAAGCTTCAGTGTTAATTTATAATTTTACATGTAAAATTACACGGCGACGTTTGGGGTAAAATTCTCGATATGATAAAAAGTCGAAAGCCCACGATAAAGTGTAATTTGTCATCCTTTATATTATAAGGTAAATCTCAAATTTCCAAGCTATTACGAACATCAGAACCCACGTGGTTTGGACCTTTACATTATATCCGAGAATTTACGCAGCTATTAATTTTCCTTGTTCCAAGTCTTGGTTGAGAATTGGAGTAAATGTCATACTCTCAAAAATACCACGCGGATTAAATATGATCACAATTAGTGTAGAAAATTGAGAGAATATGAGAGCAAAGTTTTTTGTTTTTCTTTATGAGAATTGCAGTACCAATTGTTATTGTAATTTCAACCCGTGTGGCAACCTCGTTCCCAGGGTCCTCTCTCTTCCTCCCTGGAGAAAGTATACTGTTTGCGGCTGGTCACGTGTCTATGTATACAAATCAAATCCGCAGCGGGGGTGGGTCTTTGGCTGAATTTTGTCAAAACTGTGTATGGAGGTATTATCAATGGTATTGTCTATGGAGGTGAAAGCTGCTTTGCCTTTGCCGTTATTTTGAAAGTTTAGCAAGTTATTTGTCAGAGATCCTGCCTGACCGGTGCTTTGTTTCTATCCGAACTTCTATGAGTATGGGATGTTGATTGAGAGGGAAGTTTGCTTATTTTCACTACTTTTTTAAATAACCGTCAACAGCCTGTTTTAGATTAGTTCAACCAGTTTTTCACAGCACAAGAATAAAATAATCGTCAAATTTTCGATGGGATTCATTCAATTTAATGAGAAGCTAGTCTCTCGCCCGAAAATTGGATTTGCCGCTAAATAGTTTTGAAACTAAAGCCGTTGGATTTTGCAAACGCGCGGCCGATGTCGTTGATGTCCAGTTCTTCAATAAATTTTTCACTGCAAGAGAATCGAATGACCCTCAAACTCTCAAATGGATGAATTAAATAAAATTCAGAGTTAGTCTCTTGGCTAAACACTGGACGTATCAAACTCTAAACGAATGCATTAATGACGCCGTTAATGTTGTGATTTTGCCGATCGAAAAATATAAATCTAGCTTTAATATTCAGCACGAAGAAGTTTGTTGATATGAAGTTCTTCGTAATTTTTTTTTCGCCGCAAAGAATGGGCTGATCGTCAAACTGTCGACGAGTAATTCAATCAAGTTCAAGCGAACATACAACGTATTTAAAGTGCCTATGAAGTGAAATTTGTTTTTGTTTAGTATTAAAATTTACCTTGTCAAATACGCGTTTCCAAAGTTTAAGACGTCTGGAATTAAAAAGAACGATTTTACAAGCCTTCAAAGTTGAGCATTTTGTCTCCCAAGAATGGTCAGGGGAATGGGTCGAGTTAATCCAAAAATACCGCGCTGTGACGTCACTTTGGTGCAAAACTTTTGTTTCCATAACCAAAGTTTCTTGTCGGCGAGGAGTGTTTACGTGAGAAAAATGTCGAGCGACTCAGAAATGAGCGATTTATCTGAAAGATCCAGCAACACCGAGGAAGGGGAAACTGATGAGGAAGAAGATGAATATGTCGAGATAATATACAGCTAACTTACGTCCTATCAAGACGAACCTTTGGCCGAAGTTGACCCTAGCGACAAAACACGAGATGCAAATGATATCGAGGAAGGGGAATCTGACGAAGACGGGCTTACAGCAGCAACCCTGGAGGCGAGATACGAAAGGGTTGACAAATAGTAGTTTTATTTTAGACTTTTATGCTGTGATACCCGGCTTTATCATTTGAAATCGCAAAGGCAAACCTGTCTCACAAGATCACACATCACACAATACTTAATTGATATCACAAGCTTTTATAAAAGTCCCGCTTACTTTTAGACTTTCGAAAATAAAGATCTTGCGACATTCCTTCCGATTCTTTTTAGTTGTACACTCACTTTTTCATCTTTTGATGTCGTTGAACTTTTAGGTGCCAATGTGAACAATGCTCGGACAAGAATTTAGTTCCTTGGTTCGCGCGTGTTTCGTTGGTGCAGAGAGGTCAAACAATGCGTCAGCGAAAATGGCATTCGATGGTTCGATCGAACAGTGTCCCTCGTTGGTATCGCACCCTTTTTTAAACATGATTTCATTTTTATCCCCTGGCCCTCCAGGCTACTCAAAATGGACAAGCTTCGCTCATAGGACGACTCTTCAAAATGTGCCGAACATAGCGAAGCGTATTTTGATGTCGGATCCTTGAAGTCGTGTCGGTGTCTTCGGACAAACTGGACCCATTTCGCTCGAACGGCCGGATCTGAGGGGAACTGATACATTCGTATACCCGGCGTGAATGTTGTGTTTTGGCAGCTTTGCTGATTTGGGGCATCAGCAACACAATATCGCCCTCGCTGTTTTCTCTTCTCCTTTCTATCCACCATTGTGAGAACGATTTTGGCACCAAAGTGACGTCAGAGGTCGGTGTCACGTGGTATTTTGACCGCGCGATTCAAATACCATTTTTGGGGCCAAAATGGCTCAACTTTGAAGGCTTGTAAAATCGTTATTTTTAACGCCAGACTTCTCAAACTTTGGAATCGCGTATTTGACAAGGTAAATTTTAATACTAAACAAAAACAAATTTCACTTCATAGGCACTTTAACTCTAACGGGACGAGTAAATACCTTCGTTGTGATTTTGCCGAATGAAAATAAAATTAAATTTACCGCGCGGTTCATCCATTGTGATGCTCGTCATTTCTAAGTTCTTTGCGAATTTTTTTCACTGCCACAAATTCCGCATATCGACGGGGAAAAATTCAGCTAGATGAAACGCATTGAACTCCTATATCGAATGCGTCAATATGCCTTCGCTGTGATTTTTGCCGATCCACAACGAGAGGGTTACAAATTGCACTCCCTACTGGGCTCAGTAGGCAAGCTCAATGCTGTGAAAAACTTTAACTTTCCAGCCCCACCCTTCAATCAGATCTCTGGAATCTGCAAAAATCTAGCAGACACGTGACCAGCCGCAACCAGGGTACTTTCTCGAGGGAGGAAGAGAGAGGACCCTGGGAACGAGTTGCCCGTGTGGTAGTTTTGAGAGTATGACGTCATTTAATCCAATTCTCAACCAAGACTTGGAACAAGGAAACTTAATGGCGGCCGTAAATTCTCGGAAATAAAGTTCCAAAAAACGTGAGATCTGATGTTCTTAATAGCTTGAAATTTGGCACGATCTTTCATAAAGACTTACTGTGTACAAAAATGTAAAAAAATGGATATCGAGAATTTGAACTTAGTGACACTTTAAGTTGTGTATATAATAGCGATGATCATCTATGTCTTCATTTCTTTTCCACACTTCAAATATATTATCTTTCATATATTGATTTTCGAAAGTTACATTTTTGTATTCTAACAATAATATTGAAATTTAAGTATTTTATAGTGTGGAGTCTGGTTAGTGGTCAGTGGTTAGAGCGTTCAATTTTATGATGGTTCGACTATCTTCAATCATACTCTGACCGTTGAGGAGGGGTTAGGAAGTTTCGCTTTTATTCCCTCAACAACTTTGAAGCTTTGAGGGGCTTGATGTCTCCATAGTAGCCATATTCTAAAATTTGATGCCTTTAATGAAAACGTTTTAAACTGATTTCAGAGTTTTTCCTCATTTGGCTACTTTTATCGGTTGCGGACCATTTTCTAGCCATTTTTGTCGCCAGGGCTTATTATAAAAGTTTAAAATATAACATGTCGGATCCAAGATAACGGCTGTTTGGAAATGATGACGTAATATCTACGTCCTATGAAGTAATCGTTGCATGTCGTGGACAACATAGAAAATAATTTTGGACGTCTTATAAACTCACCCACTTAAGAATAACACGGTGAGAGCCCCGCCTCATTCTAAATTGGAATAACAGCTCAAGTTAAAAGCTCAAGTCAAAAGACATTTTCTGTGTGAATTCGAGCTGCGTTTTAACCTGTATTTAAAATCTTTTCAACAGCATCTGTTATTTTGTCATTTCGTGTTTGTTCCTATGGACATTTGATAAGGGCTATGCGTTGAAATGAGTTTAAGGAAACTATAGACCTAGAGTGACAGAGATCTATGCTTGAACTAGACCTTTGGAAGCGTACTGAAGCTCCCGGTTGAGAAGGTTTCACGGCATTTTATAACAAGCGTTTTTGCTTGTTAGGACAAAGATAATAGAGACAGGCGGGAGTGGTGCAATTTTAGTGTCGTAGGTGCCGGCGTAAGAGTCACATTGCGGGTCTACGTTTTAGTTTTGTCGTTTTTCATAGTTTACCTTTTGGAGTATGCATAATCCCGTTCTTGCGATGTAAACGTTGTAAAAATAGTAACGGTGGCCGTGCTTTTGGTATGTTAGTATAAAGGATGATATTGCTTAGATAACTGAGCATTGTGACGACGCCAGAAGTCCCAAAGAGTCATCTAGAGAAATTCAAGGCTAAAGATTTAAGGGTAGCTCTTTTACGGTGCTAAACATTTTAAACCCACGGAGCCGACGCTGATAACATTGACATTGGTGTCACTCCTTTAATTGCTATTGGTTAAAAGCAGCCAGCTAATTCTTGCTGGCACTGTTTTGCAGACAATTGTTCACTTTGTTTCTTTCCAGGACTGCTCGTTCAACAAGCTGCAGTCTGATACAGCGATCAAAGTCTCATTCCAGGGAAATATGAGAGTCTATGGTTCTTCAAGTAAGTGTAACCGGTGGTTCTTCAAGTTTAATGGTAACGAATGCAGTGGACCAATGACAATCGAAGCTGTTGTGTATAATGGCTGGCCATCATCTGCTGGGAGTCCCAATCTGCTTCATCATCGATCATTTGAGGGATACTGTGAAAACATCCCACAGGGCACGGTGGGAGTGGAATTATGGGTAGGACCATGTCCTAGTGGCTACACTTTGGGCGACGCTAAGACTGGATGGAAATCAGTGTCCCGGGTAATGATTGAGGAAGTGTCTAGGCCCCAGTCCTAATTCATTACTGAGAGTAAGAGTCTTAAGCTTGTACTTATGAAGCTAGAGAAATGAGAATGAGAGCTCATATATGCTTGTGTGGTTATAGTGAAGCTGTTTTAGCCGTACGATTGCCTAAAGGTAAAGCTATAAATTTCTTTTTTTCCAAGCGGGCACTGTAAAAACTGAATACTACAATCTGATTAGTTCTTAGCGCGGTCCGGATTTTCCTATCTCTGACCACGGTCACATTAACGCTTGTGTGAGTTTTTTTTCCGTGACTTCGTTTTTCGTTTGAGAGCGTAGAAAAAAAAAATTATTTACCGGCTTAGGGTCGGTCCGTATAGTGAATAGCGTAAATCTTTTATAAGGTGGCAAATCTAGAAAATTTGCGGGGCACAATTTCTTGTGTGCACGACACTAGATATCTGACGGTAAACTATTCTCATTATGTTAATGCCGCGGAGTTTCAGAATGCGTGAGTTATGTAACCCTGTTTGTTAAATGTTAATTACGCAATAAAGTGATGAATTACCTTGTGCAATTTTTCGTTCTTTAAAGGTCCGTCTTCTTAAATTCGGGTCATTTCTAAAGAGATACGAAAGACTGTAAGTCTGTAAGTCACCCTCTCGCCTTCAGGATACACACGACGGGACGGGATACACAGGCCACAATCTTTTGCCATAACTTTACCACGCAAGACAATGAGCGATATAATTAATGAAAGAAAAACATTCTTTGTAACTCTTCTAACCTTCACATAACGACGTAGCCAAGAGGACTTCGGTAAGTTTAGACGAAAACGCTCATAAACAAATTCCTTCAGTTTCCTGCCCTTTCTTCAGTGCCGTTTCAGAGTAGCTTCTGGTATTCTACTGGGTTCTCGATCGCGTCTAAATACATGGTTGTGTTTACATGTGCAGTTTTCGTTTGATATTTCTCGATAGAAGGTTCATTCGTAAAGGACTGCTCGTAAATGGATCTCTCGTAAAGTTCGCGGACCGACCAAAACGCTGCACAAGTTTTAGTGTGGATCTACCGCGAACGGTGTGTGACTTTCTATGTATATTGAGCGCAATAGCCATCGAATTTCTTTCGTTTATATCAAGCGAGGAATTTTTCAGGCAGCCACTGTTTAAACCATGCGCTCTAGGGTTCATCTTACGCATGCGCCTACACGTCACGCATGCGCTGTAATTGAAGTGCGTTTTGTGACTGAACGCAGCAAAACGAAAAAAAATGAAGCCGAATTTATACCTTGGGCGCTTCCTTCGGAAAGCCCGAGTAATGAGAGCTCTTATTTTTCTTCCAGGCTCCTGATCTCTCGCGGCTTCGCCGTCGCCTGCCCACACCGTCTAGTGGTGGTTTTGATCTTGCACTTGGCAGATAAATCAAACTATTTCCATGTGCATGGCAAAATAAAATACTGTTACGTTCTATTCTTTAAGAAGTATATGTTACTGAATAAGTGAAATTTCAAAGCAAATGAACAACAGGAAGAATTAAACTGGCATAAAATGGGTCCGGCATCGCTTAGTCACGTGGTGTTGGGGTAACACTTTATGAGTGTTTTGGACTTTTCTTGCGTTCCCGGTTACAGTCCATGTTCATTAAAAATAGATTTAAACGCAGTTCACAACATTTTTTCTTTCATTGAATCTCGTGTTTGGTTGTGTAATCGAAGATGTAGAATTCGTCATTTGAACGAGCAATATTAAACAAATAGATTATGAGCTCGAGATTTCTATCGCATGATAGTTAACGAGCCCGAGTCAACTATCACGCATAGAATCGAGAGCGAATAATCTAATTGTTTTAGTATAAATCTACTAGTCGTTCAAAACTTTATAAAAATCCTCGCTTCGAAAACGCCAAAAAGCGGTCGTCATTTTGTTAACAAGGACACACTGCTACGCTACTCACTATCTATCACAGAATAGATAGTTGGTAGGGTAGCCAATCAGAGCGCGGCATTTGCGATAGAACGCTAGTAGATTTATATTAAAACATATTAGTATATCCATCTCTATTCACCTCGACTTCGGTGAATAATTGTTAATTATTGTTATTTTCTGCGTATGTTGCTTTTACCTACTCGCAAGTGAAAATCAGCTTATAATCTCGCTCTGATTGGCTCGCATTGAGCATGCGCATTCAAGTTATCCTAGACTCTCTCCTCTCTCGCTTGAGCTAAGTCACTATGGTAGGGAAGGGGAGTTTAAGGACTGAACTTAACGAACAAAATACGCAAGCCTAGTCATTAGGGTGTGTGGATTACATTACACAGTGAATCTGCAGCAATGTAAAATCAACATTGTTTTTTATCTCATCAGCATGTGTTTTAGTTCCAAAACTGACCGAGGAAGATGAATAAAGGGTGAAGGTTTCCAAAGAAACTGTGGTGCTGCGTCGGTGGGGGTAACAAGGTAATTTGGTTATATCAACTAAGTTGAAAATGTAAATTGGCCAACGTAACGAGCTATAAAGCTGACGTTTCGAGCGTTAGCCCTTCGTCAGAGCGAATGGAGGAATTGTGGGTTGTGTGTGGGTTGAGTGTGTGCCGATTTGAAAAATGAACTTTTGTTCAAGAGTTTTACAGCTTTCCGAGCTACCTAAATGTAACGAAAGGCCGCAGATTGCCATATGTTGCTTAGAATGATTAGGTTACCATCATATATCAAAGACAGCCAACACGCTCTTCAAATTTTTCGCGACTTTAATTTCCTTGGTCAAGACAAACTTATTTTCACTACGGACATCACATCTATTTATACTGCCATTCCTAATGGCGAAGGTCTTCTGGCCCTTAAACATTTTTTTGATCAACGCACTGTTAAGGAACCTAAGTCTGAAACATTACTTCGCTTAGCTTAACTAGTGCTCACACTCGTTGTTTTTCATTCGGGGATAACTTTTTCAAACAAGCCAATGGCGTAGCCATGGGTACCAAAATGGGACCCAGCTATGCTAATCTTTTCGTAGGTTTTGTCGAACATCAATTTTTCAGCCAATACAACGGCCCCAAACCTCAACTCTTGGGTCGCTACACTGACGACTGTATCGGCGCTACCTCCTCTACCAGAGGGGAGCTAACTCAATTCATAACCGCAGTCAATTCCTTTCACCCGCGGCTCTAAAATATACCTGGGAAATTTCCGACGATTCTTTATCCTTTTTAGACATCAAAGTTTCAATTGAAGGCAACGGTTTATGCACTAGTGTGTATTACAAACCTACAGACTCAGATAGTTACTTGCTGTATTCATCTTCGCATCCATCTCATGTTAAGAATTCCATTCCCTTTTCTCAGTTTCTAAGACTCCGATTTTTTCCACAAATCAGAGTCAATGTGCCAGTTTTTCGAAAAGCGTGGTTACTCTGCCTCTATCGTTCAAGCGGGTCACCACCGCGCGCAACTTATTGATCGACAGTCATCACTACAAACGTCACAAAAAGAACATTCCGACCGCATTCCATTCACTCTCACGTTTCACCCTCACAACCAT
>Ga0126337_10002295_pt1 | contig 12102 bp, 14 predicted proteins | sample DipCmetagenome_FD_92527 | JGI IMG/M metagenome (GOLD analysis project Ga0126337, IMG submission 92527) | Coral microbial communities from La Bocana,Puerto Morelos, Mexico - Diploria C A metagenome | ecosystem: Host-associated > Invertebrates > Cnidaria > Coral | place: La Bocana,Puerto Morelos... | reverse complement strand
GTGATTTGGGTGTGCCGTAGACCTGTGATTTGGGTGTGCCGTAGACCTGTGATTTGGGTGTGCCGTAGACCTGTGATTTGGGTGTGCCGTAGACCTGTGATTTCGGTGTGCCGTAGACCTGTGATTTGGGTGTGCCGTAGACCTGTGCTGTAGACCTGTGATTTCGGGGTGTCATTGACCTGGGATCTGTGGTGGTGTTTGTGCCATGTGCATGGGATTTGGGAACTGGGCAAAGGTGAGAATCCTATGGCAACTGGGAGTTGCCGTAGGATTGTGATTTGGGCGTGCCGTAGACCTGGCATTTTGGATGGCTGTAGGATTGGGGAATCAGGTTGTAGGATTGGGAATTGTGACCCCAGGGTCCAACCGTAGGATTCTGAGGTCAGGTGCAAAATCCAGGAATCCTATGGCAACTTGGAGTTGCCATAGGATTCCTGGGCTGTATACCTTCTTGAATTTTTTGTCAAACTTTCATTAAGGTAGCTGATAACCCCCCAAAATCCTATGGCAACTGGGAGTTGCCATAGGATTCATGGGTTTGAGCTTGACCTTGAAAATCCTATGGTCAGCCACTGCTGTCAATCCTGTGGACTGAAATCTTTAGCCTTCTGGCTCAGTTTGCAACATGGCTCCCGCAGCTGTGCATACACGCGCTTTGCTGCCAATTTGGGCAGATGCACTCAGTTCAGGCAGAAAGCCATTCGAAGTGCAGCGCTACAAGCAAGTGAACCACAATGCCATGAAGTTTGGGGAAAGGGGCGCCCTGGTCATTGTCAGCTCGAAGGGCAGCAATTTGGTTGTAGCTGTGGCAAGGGTTAGCGCTGTTGTGAGAGATGCGGACACTTCCAGTCTTGCAGGATTGGTGAACTCTATGGATGATGAATTTCTGAAGGGGGCGCTTCGAGATTACATGCGTGAGGGCACCAGCTTTGATGTCATGCATTTCTCTGAAATTTTTGACCTTCGGCAACTCTGCCTCACATGGTCAGCGCTAGAGTTGAAGCTCGATTGCAAGGCTCCTCGAAACAGTGGTTTCCCTCATGTGGATTTGAGCTGGTCAGGGCACGTTGCCCTCCAGGAGATCTTAGCACGATCTGCTGTTGTGAAGCACCGGATTGAAAAGGATGAGATCCTTGAAAACCCAGAAGAACTCAGTGTCAGTGTCAGAACCTGATGATGATTCGAGTCACAAGCCAGAGTCTGATGAACTACACGGACAACCGCCTCGGAAGGTGCAGAAAGTTTGGCACAGAGTGACCTAGGACCTGTAAGGTATCTTGAGACGCTGTTGGAATAACCAGGTGTAGAAAATTAGTGCGTTGCATCGCTCTTATCGTTGTCAGTATGCATTCACAGCAACATTGAGTGATTATGTACTGATCGTTGGGAACATTGACATACCTTGACTGTTTGTCGACTACTGTTTTCAATAAAGAGTCATGCACTTTGGCTTGTTGTTTGCCACATGCATTCACACATGCACCTTTAAGATCAGCCAGTGCGGACGCAGCCAGTGTTTGCCAAAGCAACCGGATTTTGGCTACTAGGAAAAGGTGCCATGTCGGAATGGCTGGTGAAGATTAAGTCATACATTGCGCAGCTCCACGAGGACAGGTTAGTTTCATGACAATTTTTCCTTGTTTCACTCACTTGGAAGTTGGAAGCCTTCAGAAGGTGGTGTCAGTTTGTTGATGTGTGTCAGGAGGCAAGTGAACAACGTGAATGCCTTGTCCCGAAGATTGCAGGGTTGCCGTTGCCGTTGGAGATGCCAGATGTTGTTGATGAACTTGCAGAGATGTATGCAGCTTTGTCTGGAACAGTTCCTTGCCTTGATTCAAACATGTGAGTCTTGTGTGCGTGTGTCATGTGGTCTGCTCTCAATTTTGTCAAATCGTTTTGTGATCAGTTCTGAGGACCATGAGCATGCAAAGGCCTGGGCTGAGCTCCGGATAAAAGCAGGTCAGGACATCGTGAAAGACCAAGTTGGTGTATCGTTGATCCACCAATGGCGATGGGATTCTGCCTCTTTGTGGTGACTTGGATCTAGATTGAAAATTGATATGACAAATGATTGGAGTTTGCAATTTTTGTTGGCCTTCCCATCCTGCCTGCTTTCCATTTTTTCAGGTCAGGCCACTCAGCAGAGTCTCGCAACATCATTGGCATTGCAAATAGCATCTTGGTGAGTGGGTATCACGCAGAGGAGACCATTATCTCTCGGGATGTCTTGCCTGGAATCTGCAAGCTGCGTTTCGGAAACGGGATGAAACGTGGTTTGGCTGTGAAACTAGTGTTCCTTGGCTTTGAGAAAGGTAAACAGCAAAGCAGCATATCTGCTTGATTGAGAAATTGGAAGAAATTGCCATGAGAGTCCGTGATCCCGAAGACATGTCATCTTGCCATAAAGGTTCGTGCTTTTGCGAAGGGCAATCCAACACGATGGGCTGGCAAAAAACCTGGAAGCGCTGAAGGTCTTCCAAAGCATTTGCGCACTCCCCACCCTCTTTGAAGACAGCTCCGGTGATGTGGACAACTACTCGAGTGATTTGATTCGACAAGCTGTCAGGCAGAATGTGCAGGGAACATACATCAGTCCTGTGAGTTCATTGCAGTGGGTGCATCTCACCTTGCTCACTCATTTTGGCGTTACTGAGCCACGCTTGAATTAGACAAATTGTTCAACAGGTTTCTTCCACAGAACTTGCTTTTGCCAGGGGATTTAACTTGTAATTGCAAACTGATTTGTCAAACCAGACAAAGAGTGAATAAGGACAAGATGGGCTCGGACTACAGTCAGATCTTTGCTTGGGATGACCCCTCAGAGCGCAAGTCCAAGGGCAAGATGCTATGCCAGACTCTGGATCAAATTTTGAAAGGCTACCACACCCAAGTCGATCGGGAAGGCGTCATTGTTGAGCAACCCGTCAAGAAGCGCAGAGGAAGACGTCAGACTAAGGATGATGGGAAGAAAGAGAATGTCACTGGGCAGAATGAGCGGCAGCCAGAGATCAAAATTGGAACAACGAAGCAGGCTGCTATCAAGAACCTGTTGAACTATGTGACTCCTGAGGCATACCAAGCAATGATGTGCCATGTGAGTTTCAGCGGAGGAGAGCGAAGGAGTGCCTTCACTGAGTCAGTCCTGGCATGGAAGCACTTGTGGACAGCATCTGCGCCTCCAGATAACATGGTTCCAAGTCAGCCTGAAGAAGTTGCGCGACGCAGTGCAGCGGCAATGCAAAGGAAAATGCTTCCTGACCGTGTCACGCACCTTGATTCTGTTTGATTATCTTGTTTGATTTGCTTTGACTTGTTTTTTGCTTCCAAGTTTTTTTAATTTTTGTTTATTCTGTCCATTTCTCTTCTGTTAGTTCTGTGCACATGAATGCAGCTCAGGTCAAAGCCACTTCAGTTTGGACAAGACTTGTCTCCTGATGAGCACAACGCGTTGATCAAGAAGATCACTGCCGTTTTTGAGGGTGACTTGGCTGTTGCAGGTGACGGGCCTCCTTGAAAGGTGACCATGGAACAGCTGTTCAACTTCCGCTTCGTAGTTCAGGCATGGATCCAGACCGCTGTGCACTGTGCAAAGGCAGATCTCGATGAAGCCACCTTTCAGACCGTCTCTGCTGCTGTTGAAATGGGCGACGCCCTTGACAGTCAGATGGTAAGTTGTCTCAAAGGATTCCCCCTCGAATTTGGTCTCACGATGCTTCCTGACGTCAGATGCTTGACGAGTGAAGGTGATGTACCAGAGGTTGAAGCTGAAACCATCATTGAAAAGGCAGAACGTGAGGAGTGGAAACTTGGTTTTGCTTTAGGGAGAATTTGCAGATTGCATTGTTTTGAAATTGTCCGGTGTTTGTTTTCTTTACCTCAAGACTCAAAAAACAAAAAGTTGTTTTCAGTTCCAACAGCAATGTCTTTGACTTTAGGCTCTCGAAACTTGTGGCCCTCGGAGCGAAGCTGAAACTGGACCAACGGCTTCTCGAATCCATTTCTGATGGTTATGGCGTTTTGGGGGACTGCCTGGACTTGGATCACAACGCAGAAGAAACTCAAGGTTGCAAAGCAAGCGAGAACTGTGGTGGAAGAACACATGGAATGCTTTTGCCCTGTGTGGACGGTGGATGGGTTTGACACTTTCCCAGGTGATCTCCAAGGGATGCTTTCCAGACTGTCCATGATGTCAGATGATGCTTCTGCACGGCGCTTGATTTTGTTCCATCTGGATTTCAACATTCCAGGAGTTCCTTTGAATTTGAATACTTTGAAGCCACACAGTTTTGACAGTTTGGTGTTTGTGTGAAGTTTAGTGACTCGTAGTTTGGTTTCAAATTTTGCCATGCTTGCTTCCTTGCTTCCAGTGAGTGAGGCACGGAATGCCCTCAATCAAGCCAAAATGATCACAGCCCTCGCTAATGCCTGCCGGACTCAAGGTGCTTCAGCTGATGCTGGCAATGGTTTTGATTTTTGTTTCTTGGTATTGTTTTTAGTCCTGCTGTTTTGGGATTAGATTCTGATCGTTCTGATTCTGTCTGGGCAGGAGTCAACCAGTGCATAGTGCTGGCGGTGATGGCCAATCGGCCCCGTGAAGATTCAGAAGTCGATCCATTGGAGGACGAAATGGACTTCTGTAAATCAATGCGCCAGGCAGGTTTCAAGAAGCAGTTTCCATTTCAGATGCCGCTGAGCGTCCCCGGGGAAGAGTGCCTTGAAAGAATCAGGAGGCTCTTGAAGTTTTGAATTGAAACTAAGTTTACCTAAGTACTGAACCATGAATCTCAGGACCACGAATCAGCAGCAGTGGGACTTTTGGATGAAAGGCCGACTTCTTGTTTGGGGTGATGATTGTGCCAACAACCACTTTCTCCAAGCGTCAGAGCTCATCCGCACTGGAAAATTGCCAGAAGCTTCGCTTTCCTCAGAGATCCTGTCCATCACTTCCAGCGCTGCGGAGACTGAAAAGGTGGATGGCATGCGCATTTGTGCTGCTACTCGCAGTGCTCAAAAGGGAGCAGATGTATGGGCAGTTGCGTACCGTGCCTTGGTGACAACCTCAAAAGCCTTGCCTGCAGGTTCCCAGCCCTTGCTGCGAGGATGTGATGAAATGGTGATTGTTGACTTGCATGTCCACAGTGGGGACCATGCTTTAGGAAGCATGATGGTTGCAGCTGATGGTGGCCCAACGATCCGCCATTTGATGACAAGATTCAAGGACAAGAAAAGTATGACTGCAACGGAATGGAGCCAGAAGAGAGTTGGCGCCTTTTTGTGCAACAAGTGGCTGAAACACGAGATCAAACTCTTCACGAAGTCTGGCAAGACAGCTGCTCCGCTTGAGGCTGACGTCACCATTCTGGATGAGGTGGACAAAGGCTACTTGAAGGGAGTAGCTGGGGCCTGGGAAGCCTATGAAGGCACCCGCGCTTGGGAAAACAAACTTCGTGTTTGCAATTTGATTGGCAGCCAAGTGTCTTTGACAGCTTCGGTCAAAACAGACTTCTCGCATGCCCCACCATCCATCAAGGCGAAGTTTGATGAGTTGGAGAAGAAACATGGAGATGAATATGGATCCATCCTTGTTGGGAAGCTCACAGCAGTGCCTGGTGCAGCTCCTGGTGGAGTGGGCAATCAGGATCCCAGGCCGGTTGGTGTGAACACAGGCACTCAAGAAGGCGGAGAACGTGGGTCCGAAGGCAGTGGAGATAAGCCTGTCGTTTTGTCTGGGCCGGAGTCGGAAGCAACTCTTCGATCGCAATACAAGATCGCAATTGACTGCAAGAGCTTTGATCACAGGAGCGTGGGCTTCTTGATGGCTGAGAATGGTCACTGCTTCCTTCTCACCAAGGATGACCTCATCCTCAAGAAAGGCACGAAGCTTGCTGGCGTTGGTGCTGGCCGGATGACCCAGGATGCTGGAGATCGTGTATTGCCGCTCAAGTTCCCCGAAGGCGACCGGACAATGCTGGAGGCGCGTTTATCAAATGTGTTTTTTTGCTTTTGTTGTTTTGGCATGGGTGTGTTGTGTGTGACTTGCAAGCACCATCAATGAGGTTTTGCATGGACTTCCAGACCGACGAAAACGGCAATTCAGAGTCAAGGGTGTTGTTGGGCATGTTCAACTTGACCTTTGCCAGCGGTTTCTGCAGATACGATACCACAATGAAGGCGAGTGGTTACCCGATAGATTTGATTTTGAAGGTTTGGGCCGCCCAACATTGGTTTACAAAGAAAAAGGTGAAAACCGTGCCGGTTGTGAGATGGCACTTGAGATGGCAGACTCGTCAGATGAAGATGTCAGTGGTGGTTGTCAGATGTCAAAAGATGATTGGGATGAAAAGGACTCGCGAGCATTGGCTTCAATGGCAGTGAAGGCGATTGTCACATCCAACCCCTTTCACAACTCAATGACTGGACCTGGGGTGGATTGCGCGCCAAGGCGCTACTTGGGAGTGGTCAAACCGGTGATCCTTTTTCAAATGCGCAGAAGATGGTGTGATGAGCAGAACTATCCAAATGGTCCATCGTTTACCACTTTCCTTCGTGCATTGAATGGTTCCCGCAAATTCATTGCTTTTCGAAAGTCATCTGGGCAACATGGGTTGTGCGATGAGTGCCAATATTTCAAAAATAATCTCCGAAAGCAACTATCCATCACAGAAAGATGCCATATGATGGAAGACTATGCGGCCCACTTGCTGAGGAATTGGCGTGACCGGCAGGTCGAACACTCTTGGCACGCTCAAGCTGGAGAGACACGTCAAGCAATGCTGAATGGAATTCCGTTGCACAGCCTGCAGCATTCTGTGCTGCTTCTACGCTCTGACGGGTTGGATCAAGCAAAGCACAAGATCCCACGGTGCCAGACCTTCACCAAATCTTTCACACAGCTGGTGAGACCTGCCATGCTTGCAGATGTTGTGGGCCCATTTCCATTCAGTTGAATTTGCAATCTCCGACCCTGACATCCCCAAAGACAGCTGCTCACACATGGAATGTTTGAGTCGAGTCTTTAGTGGAATCTACGATCAACACCAATGCCTCCCACGACATCTCTACCTGGTTCTTGATAATACAGCCCGCGATAATAAGAACAACTTCATCTTGCGTTATTTCATTAAGTGCCGGCTTTTGAATGTATTTGAAAGTGTCTATGTATGCTACCCTGTCAAAGGACACACGCATTCATGTCTCGACGCCCTTGGAGGGCAAGCTGTCGTAAAGTGCTCAAATTGTTCCTTCAACACGGACTTGGAACTGATTAGTGTATATCAGCAGTTTCTCACCGATGCTTGCTTTGAGACTGGAACTTTCAAGACCAGCTGTTGGAAACAAGATGTTTCAGCGGATTGGCGAAGGCTGGGTTGAAGACATCCCGCTAAATTTCAGCTGTTTGACAGGGCCTGCAGCTCCACATGGATTCAGAATCGTGTTCCGGCGTCAGTTGGAAGACATTGGTGATGCGAAGGTTACTGCTTGGCCAGGCGCCCCTGAACCAAATGCAGATGACTTGGTGATGAGCGTGCACAAATACATGTCTGATGCCACCCCGTATCAGGTCTGCCTGCTGGTGCCTGCAAGAGAAGTTGAAGATTTGAGGAAATCATGCTCCGTGCAACCATCCAGCAACCAGGGAAGGAAGCGTATGACTTTGGAAGATCGGGAGGCAATTGTCAGCAAAGCTTAAGCGTGCTTTGAAAAGGGTGGAATATCCAATGATGCTTTGCAATTTTTGGTTGGATGGGCTCAGGGAACCAAGAGACGGGAACCGCGGCCACCGCATTACAGTTTTTTGCAACACCGCTTTGACAGAGGGCCACAACCTGCAGTGGCAGGTAGGTACCTGCAACATCGGCATCATCAATTGCGGCCAGTGGTGGTTTTGCAGAGTGACCTGTCAGGACCTGTGCCTTGGATCTTATAAAGTTTTCGTAAGTTTGTTGGATCTTGTTTGCTTTGTCTTTGTGGCGCGTCTTCGTTTTTTGTTGGGTGGTTAGCTGTCCGTTTGCCTAGTGTGAGGTCCCCAACGTGAACGAGGAAGATGAGCCTGAGAATGGAATTGCGCAAGATGATTGATGTCAGATGTGAGATGCCACATGTGAGATGCCACATGTCAGTTGCCAAATGTCAGATGCCAGATGTGAGATGGTGATGACACATGATCACGACTGTTTCTTTCAACGCGAGGCCAAGGCTGCAAAGAAAAAAAGAATCATGTCGCGGCGTTTGACCTGTGTATTATGTTGTTTCAGCATGTTTCAGCACTCCAAAACTGACAAGTGTCTTGGTGCTTAAGTTGTTTCGAATTCATGTTTTTGATGCATGTGCTACAACCAGTGGAAGCACTGTTTGACCTGACAAGTTAGAAGTTTGGTGGTCCGACAACCCATGTCATTGCAAGCTGTCACCCTGCATGGTTTTAGTTTGTGACTTGCTAGCTTTGAAGCTGCTCAGGTCCGCGTCACTGGGCCATGTACGCAACCCAGACTGAAAGAAAAGACTGAACTGCAACAATCAATGCAATGGCAGTGGATCTCAAAGCTGCCAAAGAGTTGGCCGGCCTAGTTACGGATCATGAAATTTACGAACTTTGAGAGATGCAGTGTTTGGGTGGCAACCAGAAGTGTGTGAGATTTTTGTTCGTAGATTTTTGCATGAGGGTTTTGTGTTTTCTGAGGCCCAATGTGCCTTTGGTGCATCCATCATCAACTGGCAACTGGCAACTGACATCCCCAAGTCCCAACAGACGCCGTGAGTCTTGATGTTCTCACATTCATCATGTTTTTGGTGACATCTTCAACCATCTCACTACAAATCATTTAGAATTTCATGGAACTGACAGCTGCGTCAGTTTGTGGTGTCCAATTAAAACCATGTCTAACCATGTGGAAAAATCTGACAAATATTCTGGCATTATCTGACAAATATTCTGACAAGACTTCTTCTTTACCTGTAGAACCCAAAAACTTCAAAGCTATCCCAATTTGAGGATGCTAGAAAAGAAGGGCAACAGAGTATGAAACTACCAAACACCAATGAAACTCCCAAATGCCATGGTAATGGCTTCTTATCTGCCCAGGCTTTTTTGTACACCAAGTAAGCTTTGCTTGATGCTTTTGTTTCATGCACCCAGCCAAAGCTAGGAGAAGCAAGCCAGCTCCCATTAGCCTCTACAGGCTTTTTGGCAGGTTTTTTTTTGACTTGCTTTTTCTGAGAAGGTTTCTTTTGGACAGCCTTTTGTTTGGCTGCTTTCCCTTCTTTGGCAGACTTCAAGCTTGATGCTGGCACCAACACAGAGCTACTGGAAATTGACAAAATCGATTCAGCAGCTTCAGAGGGAACCTTGCCAGACTGGGAAGCCTCTGCAGGCTCTGGGTGATCCCAAGCAAAATAAATTCCAGAGGAAGAGGATGCTGGCGCACCTGGCTTTTCAGCCTCTTCAGGCTTTTCAGAAAATGTTTCTTTTTCAGGTGTCGTTTTGCTTCTGAGCCTCTTTGCAGGCTTTTGGCATGCCTGACTTTCTTCTGATTGCTTTTTTTCCAAGCCCTGAGCCAATTCCTAGCTTTTGTTGCCCAAGATTGCTTGGAACAAGCCTTTGAAAACAGGCTCTGTCTTCTCACCAGTCTTCTGGTTTCTTTTTTTTCTGCGCAGGAAGCTTTTGTAGTCATGCACATTATTCACAATTTGCTTGACCTCTGACTTTGACAAGTGAGGGCAAGCTTCTGCAAAAGCCTTTCTTTCTTCAGGCTTTCTCATCGAGCTTGTGTTGTACCACAAGGCCAAAAATTTGTGTTGCCTTTTGCAGGCTTTTTCAGGATCTGCTGGGAAATCATCTACCCTGCAGTGGGGCAAGCAGCCTTTAATGAGTGCCACCAAGGACTTCTCAACAGGCTTTTCTAAGCCTGTTGCAGGCTTTATAGGCAAAGTGGCCATGTCTCAGCAAGTCGAACCGCGAAAACGAACAAAAAACATAGTAAGTTTGTAGCAAAGTATTGTGTGTTTAATGCTATGTGTGTGAATGTGTGTGTGTGTATCTGTGTCGACATGTTTGAACATGCTGTCAAGCTTGCAGCTGCAAAGTGAGCCAAAAACAGTTGGTGGTTACTGTGTTTTTCAACCCTTTTTGTTGTAACATAGATTTAAAAAAGCTATTCAAAAAGTGAGCTTCTGGAAGCTCTAAAAAAGAGCTTCCAGAAGCTCATCCAAGAAGCGCTTCTTGGAGCTCAAAACATAGATTTTCTCAGAAGCTCTGTTTTAGAGCTGGCAGCTCTAAAACAGAGCTGGCAGCTCTATTTGAGAAGCTTTGAAACAGAGCTGCCAGCTCTAAAACAGAGCTGCCAGCTCTAAAACAGAGCTTCCAGAATGAGCTTCTGGAGGTCCAGAAGCTCCAAATTGAGCTGCCAGCTCGGTTTTAGAGCTTCTCGGACTCTTTGGGAAAGATGGCAAAAATGACACCGCAAAACATGGCTGGTATGGTGCGTGGAGATACTGCAGCGAGTTCTTCACAGGCTATGGACGAGACCACAAAGCCTGTACATGAGCCTTCTGAGTTTGACTCTTCATCAAAAGCACCAAAACAGATGCGTATGCAGGTCATTTCCTTTGTGGATATGCACGAGGACATGGATCCAAACCTTACAGTTAGTTCGTTCGGAGAAGAGGTTGTTGATTCACTGGAATCTTATGACCTCGAGCTGGACGATGACATCGAATGGGATGATGAGACCGATGCAAACAACAGTGATGTGGGAAGACAGTTGATCTTTCCTTATGACAAGGATGAGCCCAATGTTGCCGACGAAAGGTTGGTTTCCTGGACAGCATTGCAGATGGGATTGAGCTGGAGAGGCTATCTTCTATGGATGTTTTGCTTGACTCTAGTTGTTTGGATGGAGTTTCCTACAAACAGCTGTCGACCAGGTTCGTGAGAAGTTGGAGAGACAAGCAGATAGAGTTGGATGGAAAGCTGACCCGTGTCTGGCTTCGACGATCGAGGTTCCTGGCTAGGGAGTTCAGTTGGCTTTCAGATGATAAACAGAGCATGTTCAGCCCCGCAAGCAGTGCTATTTCCAGCAGAATCCTGCCTACGGTTTTCTTGCAGCACAAGGCAGATGATTGGGTCCTTATGTCCTGTGATGTGCAGGATGCATTCTTGACCGTTCGACAGAAGGAACCTACGATGGTGATTGCCAAAGATGCAGCTGGCAGAGAGCAGGCCTATGCGTTGGGTCGTGTGTTGCCGGGTCAGAGAGCAGGTAGCTTGTTGTGGAATGAAGCTATCACCAATCACCTGAAAGATGTTTTGGATATGGAGGAATGCACAATATATCCCAGCATGCTCAAGACCAAGGATAACAAGCTGTTCATTCTGCTACACGTAGATGATTTCTTGGTGACAGGGCATGTCGATATGGTAGAGAAACGCCTTTTTCCTGCTTTGAAGAGTTCTTACAAGATCTCGTACAGCATCATCAGGCAAATGGGTGAAGAGCTTACTTTCTTGAAGAGGTCTCATGTGTTGTTGAATGATGAGTTGATGCTTATCAAGCCACACCATAGACACATTTCTCATCTGAAGGAAATTGTGTCCGTGCACCCAAAGGCTTATCCCAAGAAAACGCCCTCTCACCCTTCAATTGATGACGAGGACGACACGGTATTGTTGAGTGATGAAATGATGGCAAAATACCGTAGTGCAGTTGGTACGTTGTTATACTTGGCAGCTGACTTGCCGCATTGCCAACACTGCATAAGGTTTTTAGCAACCAAGATGACTGCAGCAACTGAACATTGTTGGCAAGTGCTGAAGCATTTGGTCCTCTATCTATCTGGGACCCAAGATGTTTGCCTGAGCCTTAATTTCAAGGGACAGCAGAGAGGAGTTTTCCACGACTACACGTCTGTAGAACATGCAATCGTTGAAGTGTACACTGATGCAGACTGGGCATCATCAAAAGGTGATAGAAGGAGCATCAGTTCATGTGCCATATTTTATGGCGGATGTCTTTTGCATACAGCCAGTCGTACACAGAAGATCGTGAGCCTCAGTTCCGCAGAGAGTGAAATGTATGCTGCTGCCTCGGGAGCATGTGACGCAGT
>Ga0126337_10002290_pt1 | contig 12110 bp, 10 predicted proteins | sample DipCmetagenome_FD_92527 | JGI IMG/M metagenome (GOLD analysis project Ga0126337, IMG submission 92527) | Coral microbial communities from La Bocana,Puerto Morelos, Mexico - Diploria C A metagenome | ecosystem: Host-associated > Invertebrates > Cnidaria > Coral | place: La Bocana,Puerto Morelos... | reverse complement strand
TGTTTTTTTATTAAAAAATTAGCGGTAAATTTAAATACAAATTCATTAAAGGCTCCTCCCCCCCCCCCCCCCCCCCCCCCCCAACAAAGAAGAACGTTGCGTTAACAAAATAAAGTGCACATGTGAATTTGAATCTCATTTGAATGAAGGATTTATTGCAAATGGCTACAAACTTAGTTGTTATATATATATGTATTTTGTCCTAGCCTTCTCCTATATCTATGTACATTGCCCGAATAAAGTTAGCCTTTTTAAAGAAAAACTACAATTTTATTTCAATTAACTTAAATTTAGGCATTAATGAAATGTTAACAAAACGTTGCTTTGCATAATACTTTGAGTCTAAAATATAAACTTTTCTCTATTTTTTAAAACTTTTCGCTATCCTGATAAATGCAGCAATGAATTTAATGTGAAAAGTGACACAAAAACTTCTACAAATCCGTAATTAAGTTGATCTTTGGTGAGCTACTAATTGTTTATAATATCTTTTTAATTTATTTTTTAAAAAAACTTATTTTAAGGCATCTTAAAAAATGATGAAGCAGAATTTGTCACTTCAGCTTCTAGGAATCCTTAATTGTCAATGGTTCCATTTCATGGGTGTAGGCGTGACGTCGGAGATCAACTTTGCGGTAGAATGCTCGATCGCAAATGCGGCACGAGAACGGTTTGAAACCAGAATGTTTGCGACTGTGAGTGATGAGATTCGACGACTGACTAAACGCTTTCCCGCACTGCAAGCACTTGTGAGGCTTCTCTCCCGTGTGAATATACGTGTGTTTCTTCATGTCGGATTTCTGATGGAACCTCTTTCCACAGTAGTCGCACGGGAACGGTCGAGTGTCTGAATGAATGAGCATATGTGTGGAGAGGGTGGACGAGCGCTTGAACGTCTTGCTGAACAGTTTACACTCGAATGTTCTTTCGTTGGTGTGAATGTTCTTGTGTTGCTCGAGGCTGACTGTGTGTCCAAACGTCTTACCGCACACGTCACAAGCAAACGGGCGCCGACCGGAGTGTGAACGCCTCACGTGCACTTCCAAACCGTGTGGCGTACTGAAGACCTTTTTGCAGTTTAGGCAATCAAATGTTTGACCGTTGTACGGTTTCTCGCTTTTCTTTTTGTCGTTTGCACTCAACTGAGCGGTTTCACGAAAAGTTGGCTTTAATGCTTGGTCCGTCTCGTCTACAACACGCACGAACGGGCTTGGAAAAGCGTTTCCAAAGAGCGGGGACTGCCAATAAGGTAACGGAAACCGGTGGCCCCCCAGGAACGATTGGGGCGGGAAGCGCACATAAGGAGACAGCCCGAGAAATGGGTTGAATGCATTGGGCATAAATTGGCTCGGGAAACGAGGGAGATAAGGTCTGGCACCTAACAGATAACGAAAAGAAACAATGTGTTAGTTCTGTGAATTTTGAAACCCTACCGCGTAAACTGCGCCGCAAAATATTGGATTGTGGGATTCGTGTTTCGTTTTCCTTTCAGTAGTGTCCATGAAAGGGCAGCACAGCGATATATTTTCATGATTTACCCCCATGTCTGAACAAATAAAAACACTAAAAGTACTTTCGGAAGGGCTATTTAAATACGAAGATCTCATAAATGTTTAAAAACCGAAAAAAAAACCGGGCAATCTGCGCGCTTAATAACTTTTCCCTTTTTAGCGTTTATGGAGTGTTTGCCTTGCAAAATTGAATGTAAAATTCGTTTAGGGAGATCTATTGTCATTTCCTTTTCTCTAGAGTCTTGGTCAATTCGGCGAAGCCTAGTGATGATTCACTTAAATTAAAACCCTTTGTAGATACCGCTTCATTTTGCACTTTAAAAAGGTGTTTTTAGTCCTGATTGAGGAAGAAACAAACCAACCAAATTGTAACAATGCCCGAAAGGGACTGTAAAAAGAAATGACTGTATGGTATTTCCTCTAAATTAGAGGCGTAATTAAGCTTCTGTGTCGATTAATCTCAACGGAAAAATAAAGAAAGTACTAAAAACGAATTCGCTTCCATTTCCTCCGGTTTGTTGGCAGCCTCATTTACCGTTCTGGCGGGTTTAAGCCACTCTGCCTCAATCTAATTTTCGAAGACAATTCTTTAAGGGCGCTAGTTTGATATGCTATTTTTAATAAACCCAACACTAGGCCGAGATATATACACCGTTTGAACAATTAAACTCCAGCGAGTTAAACATACAGTCTTTGTGGTATTGTTAGGGTTTTCTTCGGGTTAATTAATCCTTATTTACTTGTCAATGTCTCGCAGTTTTATGATCTAAGACAACCCAACACACTGACTGAATAACGTTCTCATCTCGCAGACTCGCACGCGATTGGTAATCAAATAAAATGCGTTCCGCTCGGCTTTACACCATTTGCAGTGGTTTGTTTGCAGATTTTAACTCTTGTCTATGATCGAGCCGTGAAAATGCGCGCTATTTACACGCAAAGTCTATGGGCAAGCGGGATCATTTCCTGTGTGTCTTATTACGGCAATTCGCAAGTTCTGATTTCCGAAATTAAAACTAGAACTCCATAAAATGAGAACTTCGTATTTTAAAATTTAGACGAAAGCGCACCTCTTATTTTTTAAGTCTTCAACACTAAAGCTTTTTTGTTGCGCCGTCATTAGGGCTGGCTTTTTTTCGAAATTTTGGGAAAAAAAATATTCTAATCTCAACGACGCGATAAACGTTACTGCTAATGTGACGCAAATATTTTTACTTTGATTTTAAAGTGCACGCATTTGCCCAAGGAAGCAATCTGCCGTTTTCAGGCACTCCCTTTCTATCCAAAACGTGAAGCAATTCAAACACTGTAATTACCATTTGCAGAAAGCACAGCAGGTTCCATAAGGGCAAAATTAGGTCTGCAAGGATCTGACGGCCTCCTTGTCTCTGAGGATGTTATCTGCTTTTTCGTCGTTTTGTCCGATGCGAATAAGTTCACGATATCGAACGGACGGTTAGATGACGTGGATTTCGCTTCCTTTGCGTCCTGATCATCTCGCGCCATTTCGATCGTTTGCCCTGAAGAAACAAGAACCCGGCAAGTTAACTAGAGCGTATTTAAACCATCATGCCCTCGAGATGACAAATTCAAAAGCCTGAATATTTAAAACAGCCGAAATCTGGCCGCGTTTAGTTTGCATTGAACACTGCCCATTTGTGAGCAATCTCGAGGAGAAAAATAAAATCCGTTTTTCCTTATTAGAGTGAAGAGAAAAAAGTTCAGTTGCGATTCTGCGTAAAAATCAATCTATCAATAACAGAAATTCCTCTGCGAGTTTATTAGGATCTCACGATCATGTTAAGTCCGCAACAGAGCTTAGCTCAAAAGGTGAAACTTGTAGGAAAATTAACTAAGATTCACCCTCAGCTAACTCAGCCAATTTGATCAGAAAGAAAAATAAATCATGGCTGGTAAAAAGCTCTCCTTAAAAGAGCAACTAAATTTCCTGTAGCTTACCCGGTTCATGTATTTTTTCAGCGTCTGGGAGATCTTGCGATTCGTTACAAGCTGTTATCACTACCCGCTTTTTGACCAAGAAAGACTTCGGCATCTTGTTATCTCGCTTGGTGGAGTTCGACTTGAGCCGCGGTGAAATCTGAGTGCTGTCTCTAGTGAAGAACCGACTTGAAGCGGTCGTTTTACAATAAAGGCATTTTTTTGATGTCATGGTTTTTTAAACCCGTCATGAACAAAACCCATCTCAGCGGTGGCAGCTGCGACAGGTGAACACAATAGCAACAAGCGAGCCGCTGCGCACGCGCAATCAACATGCCTAAGATTTGATTGGCCAAAAGCTCTCCCTTGCATTGTCAGATTTTGGGTTTCCCTAATCGGAGGCCAAGTATTAGGAGGGGATCGTCATTAGTGGTTTTATAATCAAACAGTTTCAATTGTTCTCTGCCCGCTCAAGCGTGGCCGGGTTTTCCGGGTTTTCAGTGCAACTCACGACTGAGGAGGGGTGGGAAGCAAAATTGCAGGCAGTGAGTCAAAACACAGCTTCAACACGACGCCAACATAGCAAACCGTGTTTTTTTTTAGCGCCGATTGTCGATCACGTTCAGTTTAACGTAGGCATATCAGTTTGTTTGTTTCCACCTGAGCTTGGAAAGGAAAAAGGAAATCTTAAGGAATAAATTAGAAAAGCAATCAAGTTGGTTGTTGCTGTGTGTTTATCCGTGAGTAAGGCACGTGCTACCATCGCTGTGTCGCACAATAAAAATTTTTTTTATTTTAGACAGGGTGATGTGACTTGAAAAAGTCGTTTCTATTTGCGGGGGAGAATGTTGACGTGCTAATTACGAGGGAAGTTAGAGAAAGCTTATTATACTCTAATCAAACCCTTAACAGGTGCAGGCAGGTTTCCCTTACAGAAATTAAATCGAATTAACTCGGATGATTAATGGCGTGCTTCGAAATCAAACTTATGGCTTGCAAGCCTTGTTTTGAGTCCGTCGCTAAGCTGTGTAAAGTGACGATTAAATTTAGAAACATTTACTCGCCCTAAAATCCCGACAGGATGCGATTTGTTTGCAATCATTCTGGTTGTCTAGCGCTAATGAAGACTGTGATAATATCGATCAGTTATTGAAAGGAAGTGTGAATTCTCTGTTCTTAAAGCCTTCTTGCTCTAGTAATATATAAAGTGCTAATAAAACCGACTCAACTGGATTTTCTTGCCAAAACAACACGTCGCCTTCGGCACAACATTTCCTGGCTAATAGCGAAATACGACGAAATTGCAAAATCACTAACGACTACAGTAGGCTTTTCTTAAGAACTTGCGAATTGAAGTGCTCGATGTGACAAGAAACTGATTCGTAATTGCTTTCAGATTTAGCGGGTCAGAGCATTTTAACAGCGTCCATTAGTAAGACATGCAAATCTCCGTCATATTGTCTCTTCGTTTTGATTTGCTTCCTGTCAAAGCGAACCGAAAAGCATTTATTAATGAATGAAAAAAAAAGTGTCTTAAGTGTGGTGCACTCGCGATTTTCCAAGCTACACAGCATGAGAACCTACCACCGGTTGCCTTAATTCTTCCCTCGCTTGAATAATTTACCTCAAGGAGTCAAAATTATCTTCGGAAGTGAATGTTTTCGGGATTTTTAATCAGTTCATTGGGACTAAACTGTACAGCCTTTTTAAATTGACTCGCTGGTTGGTTTATATTATAGCGATCAACGGCGATAACTTCGTGTTTCACTATTCAACACTAACGCTGGCGTGCCTCTGTTGAATATTTTCTTTCAAGATATTATTGTCTACAGCCCTGTTAAACAACTGTTTTTTTCTTTTTCACTGGCAATTGTGAGTTGCTTTCGAATTACTATCGCGACCCCCTCAGGGAAAAATTAACTCCAAATGAGTAAAACATGTTATTGTGTTGAAATGGGTCCCGGAGTGAAGCCATTCTTCGGCTTCATACGAATGACGAATTAATCTTTGACTAATAAGCAAAATTGTGATGGCTCAAACAATTTCTTTGCTAAAAGCACTTAAGCTACTTAACACGACTGGAAAACCAAACAAGATGCCATCTAGATTAAATAATCACGTTCCATTTCTAAAAGTTGTTTTCTCGATAGAAATGAGAGCGAAACCGATTTCGTTGTCGAGAAAAATTATGTATACAAAACGGTACTTTTGTATTCGACAGAAACAGTGCTCTCCCTTCGCCTGTTAAGCATTCAATGCAAATGCATAAATTGTAACAATGAGTAAAATGAAGATGTTTCAGTGATGTGAAACTTTAACTTTTCGGCGTGAGACTTCATATTTAATATCCATATTCTATCATAAACTTCGACTGAGAGAAAAAAGTAGAAAATCGTGAAAGCACAAAAACGTAGAAAATTTCAAAATGATAAGCTCGTCGCCGTACGTTTTCCTGTGCGCTAATAAGTCAAAATAGGACATTTTAGTAAAAAAACGAAAATTGTCGTGAGTTTCGGTTCTTAAATCGTGGACATTTGTATTTAAATGCTTTGTTTCTAAGACAAGAATCCAACTGACGGATCCAAAATGTCATTTTTCAATGATTTATCGCAAGGGTTTTAAATATTAAAATTTCTGGCAGATCTGTTTTGGTGCAAGTTAATTTGAACCACCTCGTGTCTCTCAAACTCGGTACTTTAAATTTCACATATTTTTGTTTTCATCGATGGAAAGTCTTTTTCATTCAAATCTTACTTTTAAAAAGCTTCTGTAATCCGATATCATCGCCACTGTCGTAAAAGTCCACTAGCCAAGAAACATTGTGTCTTTTGGAACCAATTCTAAGATTTTTCTTCGCTAGGGCGGTCGTAATATCGGTGCGCGCGACTGATTATATCAACAATGGTCTTTAAACCCCTTCCTATTGCTGGAGCCAGCTTATTTTTTCTCGGATAAATGGCAGAGTCTTATCTTTTATCTTTTTATCTAAATAACCGTTCGCGTTCCCCTAAACAGTGGGATAATTAACAGTTTTTGTGAAATTTCTAATTCGACAATGTGGCTAGCAGCTGCTAGCTTATGAAATCGGTATTCAAGCGATAAGAAATTCACAGAATTGGTGAACCGAACGCGTCACAATTATACGCAACTTTTCTTCTACCTTTCTTTTAAATTTTTAAATATGCTCTGAGTAATTTAAGATATCATCCACGAAAAGAAGCCGCAACGAACAGAGGCGGGTTTGTCCATGGGTCCATTGCGATCGTAACGACAACCTATTTCTCTTGTTTTGCGTTTATTAATTTTTAGGTACTCGGCGTAAGTGAGGCGGAAAATTCACCCCCTATTCGGTCGAAACTGCGGACGCTTGCTGTTTGTTAAACGGCAAGTAACTGAAATACTGAATATTGCACTTTGTTAACAAAACGAAAACTTGAAAGGATTCGGTAGAATAATTCGCTCTACCGCTGTCAGCCAACTGCAGAGTAAACGGTGTCAAAATGCTGATGAAAACATTAGCATTATTAAAAGTAACGCGGGCTTAATTATTTGACAAAAAAACCTGCGGCCAGTTAACATTTTTTTTAATACGTCTACAAAACTACACCGCAGGTTTTCCTGGTGGAATTAAGCAAAATACAAATAATCGTCAAACAAAAGTTTGTTAAGCAAACAAGCTTGCTATAATGAACTTCCAAATGAGGAACTGATCTTTATAAAGCCTTCAAAATCGTGCTGAAACTAGGGTGTCTTACTTTACATCCAAGCTGAACTTCTAAAGACGAAATGAAACGGACAAATACAAGTATATTTAACGCACAATGTGAATCATTATTCCTACCTATGTACAATATATTTGTCAGTGAATGTTTTCAGTTTTTACTGAAGCTGTACTACTAGACTTCTACTACATTCTAGCAAAATTCGTCAATGAAGCAGCCGGCTATATTTAAAATCCCACATCCTTATCGCTTAAACCTATTTAACCGCCCAAAAAAAGAGCTTGTCCTCGAGATCTGTATGGATGTGAAAGGAAACCTGAGCCTCTCTGTGAGGGCGCAGCAATCATGAAAATCGCCTATTTCACTTTGATCTACTGCACTTTCCTTACCACTCATCGAGTGCTTGCCTAGTTTTGGTTTAGCTACTTACAATGGAAATTGCTCTGTTTCGATGGAGAATTTTGACGCTAAAAATAGGGTTCTTACTCACGAAATGATTTAAGTGTAACGACGAAAATCGAACGGGCCAGGTTTGAAAGAACGACCGTTTCTTAAGATTTAGCTAAGAAAATAAATGTGATCAAGAAACTGAACTGAAATCGCTTGTGTCTGTTCGTCTTTTTAATGGTACAGGCCCCGATGAAGCTGTCTAGGAGACAGAGCTAAAACTTTAAGTTCAAAGACCGAGCAACTTCTGTTTATAATTGCAGTAAAAAAAAAACAACGCATCAACAGTTTGCGAAATTAAAACGTACGACTAATTTCGGTTTTGTCATGTTAAAACCAGGTACAAAAGAGGCCGAGTTTATGAAATAAAATTAACAAGTTTGCCATGTTGTCCAAAGACTGTTTAATTTACTTGAGAAAGGGTTTGGTCGAGTCGGCTGAGAGCTGAATACAGTGTTCAAACTTCAACTGTCAACGTAGCTGGGTAATTTTTTTTCAGAGACCACGGTGCCGCTTATAAGGGCTTCACTTTTTTCGGCTTTGCACACGAAATTTTGAAAGAAGCAGGGGTCCAGACTGAAACATCTGTGTATCAGATGAGTTCTGTGCTTGAGGCATCTTACAAATACATAAAATTTGAATACTGCCCGTGTGACATTCTAAACGTCAAAGCAGAATTTCAAATCTCTTATTCGCGTTCTCTAAACTCAGAGTAAAGTTATTATAACCTAATGAACAAATGAAGATTTATAATATAGACTTCTTGATTGAACGCAAGCCAGAGAATCCTTTTTGCTATTTAAAGCACTGCATTGGATATGCATATGATAATCAACTCGGGACTGAATTTTTAGGAAAAAGTATAAGGAAAACCATTTCACTGACCGGGTGAAAAGCTGTGTCGATTTCACGGGGATGTAGCATCTCATTCATGACAGGCAGCACATGAGGAACAACTAATCATACACACGCGAACATCACCTTAACCTATAAAGGTTTTTTTTTTAAGCATGATTCAAATACAGTATTACAAGATACTGCTTAGTTTGTGATCACGAGCAGAACTTAACTAGAGGAAGTCAATCAGATGAGAAAAACGATAGCGAAATATTTTCTAAGCTTCGATTCACTGAACACCTATTAAAGGCCAAAAGGTTTCTTGTAGAGTTAATACGAGCAATAGCGGCCCAGCGGATGTCTATATCAGAATCAACAGACCTCATTTTGTCCATGCACGACTACGCGGCGCCAGAGTTTTCAACGCATCTTCTAATATCTGCCGGCGCCCAGAATATCTCGGCGCTTAGTTAATGTGCTTTTAACAGGGGCCGTCAGGTTAAGTGATTACTTGATGCGGGCCCGCTTTTTTCCAATTGATGCAGAGTGTTACGAGCTAATGGCAGTTTTTTTTGCCAGTCGAGAATCTCGATCAGCCACAATTTCACAAGAAAAATTAATCCTTATTGAAATGAGGTAGCTGGCTTAGAGGGCCTCTGACAGCATGCATTGCGCACTTTCTCGCTCGAAAGTTTCCCTCTCGTAAACATTTTGTGGACTGAAAACGACAACAATTTTGTGTGCGGTCTGCTTTAACTCCACTTTCTAATTTTATTTTTCAGGTAAGGGCGGGCTATCAAGCAAGATAGAAGCGGAGAGCACACTCAAGGACTGCACGTGCCTAGATCAAAAGGTTTCTTGCCAGTAATGGTCCCCATAGACGGAAAAACAAATACACAGAAAAACGTTGCGTGGAACCAAAACTCTTCGTTACTTACTTTCTTGGCTGCGCTCTGTTTGTGTCAGCAGGAATCCTTTGTTCAATGTCCGATACATGAAAAGTTCCCTCTTGAATCAAGACTTAAAGCCGATGCGAGTCTTAAATCACAACCTTATTATTTTGAAAGCGACCACCGTGTTACGCGTGCAACAAGAGACAAGAGAACGCTTTTTGTCAGTACAATTCGCGCGTTCTGTGAAGGGAGAGCGCGTAAATGAGGCGGCGATGAAGGCGTGCATGTAATATGTATTCATTTACTACAATGCCTCCGTCAGTTTCGAGTTGAATCTCAGTCGAACAAATGTGGAGAAGAGATTAAGATTTGTTTTCCTTCGTGGTCCACTATCAGCATGAGTTTTCGATAGTGGTTACACTTTCTAAACGATAACAGTGCAGTTGTAATGATTTGCTTTCTGCGAGGGGAATTTTCCGCTTCCCTACGAAACCATCACTGAAAAGACCAGGTGCTTCGAGAACATTTACAATCATGCAAACTGCTTTTGGACACCAAAAAGGGGATTTAAACTGAAATACTACACCAAATAAACACACAAGCGTAAAGAAACCAACGGGAAAATTTACAGAAAACAAAACGCCCAGTTTAGAAATGCAGAGTTTTGTTTGTGGCGATATATGAGCTGCAACAAAATCAATGAATTTGTATGGTTTTAAAAATCCTGTAATTGATATCTACACACCCACGGAAATGGAGTGAACATGATTTGAAATCAAAACCGTGAGTGAATAAAAACTTTACTGCGCCAGAAATAAAAGTCTTGAGATTTGAATACAAATGTAGGTATTTACATATATCAACTAGTGAGGGTTTAGAAACACCTACAAAGAAAGAAAACTCGGTTATCTCACTTAGATTAGCAATAGAAAATACCGCGCGTTCGATATGTTCTGCAGAACAAGCACGATGTATGTTTAATAATGCAATTTTCTAGAGTTGCTCTAATGCACTTTATTGGACTCACCCGTCATTTTAAAGTGAAGTCGATATCATCCACTTTGCGAGTATTAGCTTTGCGTGCTTCCCGTAAAGTTTTAAATTTCCATAAATAAATTAATGGAAAGAGAGGGCCGTCATATAATCTCCACCAGGCAGTTAAGTACTAAGTACATACAAAAGAAGGCATTAAGGTGTTTTTTTGCACGAATGCGCTCTTGTCAAACGTTCTTCGTTATTAATCGTTCAGGCACTGGGGCGGATATCAGGCGTAACGGGAAATTGACACTCTTAATGTAAGGAGTGATACATTAGGCCGAGAATCACACGGAAGCCTCCAGCGAAAAGCAGTCAATTTCAATTCACAGCAGCAATTAATTAGCGGTAATTTACACATTTTTCAATCTCTATCTCGCAATGATTTTAATTTTGCCAATTTTAAAAGCAGATGCTGTGGTTATTTTGATAACAAATAACAAAAAAGGGTTTTGATACCTTTATTCTACAGTAGCCGGTAATGCGGATTTACAAAATATAACCATTTAAAGAACGAAAGCCATTTCAGTGCAATGTGGCTCCATTGAAGGTTTTGCTTTTCAATGGCTCTCGTTTGTTACAGCCATCATTTAAACAAGCCTTGATACCGCAGGGTTTTTGCACTCTAATGTTGTTTGGTTTCCGTTTAGCTAATTAAGCAATTCCTTTTTAGTGGGTCGTCATTTCTCTTAACAGATGCGAACGATGGCTACACAATACCCTTAAATCACCAGAAATTCTGCGGATAGAAAGAGCCGGAAAATTAAATCCATGAAAAGAAAACCTTTTTAATGCGCGCTAATCGTACTCACTGAAACGCTCTCAAGAAATTTTTTTTTCTCCCAAACTGCCAGCCGGGCAGCTGTCACGGATTTAAATAATAAAACAGCACAAATCTGATCTTTGATTTAGCGCCTAATACTTCGTGAGTTAAAATTATCTATTTTTCTGTAAACAGCTTCAAGAATTTAAATCACCACTCGAAGTTCCGACTTTTTTTCTCCTATTATCGCACTCGTCGACAAAAAACAACAATTGTTAAGGGATGGAATCAATGAATTGAATAAAGCTCTGCGTTATCCATTCGAATCCCCCTAAATTGTCGCCCTTTTGTATGTCCATATTCTGATAGCTTTGTATCGACAATAGTAAAAATAATAGAACTGATAGAAGACAACAACTCAGTGCGGCCTCTTGATCAATCAGTCTGTGTTTCCATGCTGAACATTTGCGCAAATTGTTTCTCATCACGGCGGTAATCAATAAATAACTTTGAAAGCTTATTTCGTAGAAGACAAAACTTGAAACAGTGCTTAATTACCGTCAATATTTTTTTCTTTTTGATATTGTTCGAGTCTTTACTGGAAAACCTATCATTTTCTCTAGATAGGCCTGTCTTTTCATCCCGCTTAGCTTCAATCAGTGTCCTAATTGCATTATGTGAAAAGGAGAGCCAGATTTCCCAAACGCTGTTTGTCGGAAAACATTAATTAAATTAGTTTCAATCTGCAACTTGTATTTTTAAAAAAAGGGTGAAATTTAACCACAAGTAGACGGGAAGATCGAATATAGCATCTTTACAAATTTTGGTGAAAATATTGAGTAAAACTAGTGGAAAAATCAATGCATAGCGCTCTGAAATACGTACCCGTAGTTGAGGTTCCACTATTTGGCTACCTTTTAAATTATTAAAAATGGTTTTCACATTTGAATTAGAGATATTACTC
>Ga0126337_10002288_pt1 | contig 12113 bp, 11 predicted proteins | sample DipCmetagenome_FD_92527 | JGI IMG/M metagenome (GOLD analysis project Ga0126337, IMG submission 92527) | Coral microbial communities from La Bocana,Puerto Morelos, Mexico - Diploria C A metagenome | ecosystem: Host-associated > Invertebrates > Cnidaria > Coral | place: La Bocana,Puerto Morelos... | reverse complement strand
CAAAGCGAAAATTCTGTTGGAAAATGCACTTACCAAACCAGTTTCAATGATACTCAAACTACTCAAGTCACTAAGTATGCTGATGATTACCATTTCTTGCAGCAATCGTCACCACCAGGGTTTGCGACATCTTCAGGCCCGGGATTCCTGTAAACCTTTAGCCTTGTCACTGGAGGGTGGGGATAATCAAAGGAAGTTTAGCTCAGAAACTACTGAATCTCGTCAGCCCAGCTGGGCTACGGCTATGGCAGTTGTTTTTTTAGATGCAGGTGATCAGAGTGATTTCAACATATAAGTCAATAATGACATTTCCAAAGTAAAAAATTGTCACTTTAAACTTTAAAAGAAGAAGTTAATTAAGCATTCGTCACTCCACTTTTTCCGAAAGTGCTGGACGTCATCATCAAGCAGCAGCTGATAAAGCTGCAAGTGCAAAAACATGCAATGCCAACCTGAGGACCTTCTGGGATGGGCCACTTTGGGCGGGTTTCTTGAGAGGAAATTTGTTTCATTCCAATGCTTAACATCAAGCATTCGTCACTCCACTTTTTCCGAAAGTGCTGGACGTCATCATCAAGCAGCAGCTGATAAAGCTGCAAGTGCAAAAACATGCATTCACTCCCACACTTATCCGTCTCTCAAGGTTGGCATTTAAACAAAAGATACCACGCATTGGTAGGGATCTTGAATTTAAGAAAATACAAGCTCTGTTCAAGGACTTCACCAAAGTTTTGACTAAGATGATCAATCTTCTGGCGAGTTTCAGGCAACAAACGTGGAATGCAGGTAGCGACAGCGACCTCCTGCAAGTATATGTTCATCACATGCAGTGATGCCCATCTGCCACGTCGTTGTACTAAAGAAGTGTCCTCTGTCAGAGTCAGTAAATGAGTCGCACCACCAGGACGGAGCGAGCCTAGATCAAAAGGCCGGGCTCCATTACAAGGTCGAACTGGCAAACCCAAAGCTGTAAGCAGGCAAACAAAGCGCCTCCTCAAAGTAGCTGCTGAAAAAGACCACAACTTGTCTGAGGGCGCAAAATCTTGAAAAACCTGCGAAATCAAAGCAACTGCATCTTGTGGCTCTATTCGTGTAGATTGGTGACGTGCTCCACGGCCCCGAGTTTTTGGCTCACGGATCCTCAGCAGTATATGTTCGATTCCTGGAGCGGAATCTCGTGGCAGCAAAAGATCTGATCGAACCGCCTCAAGCACTTCGCCAATTCTCAACAATCCGATCCAAGTCATCAGCCAAATGGCAGCCTCAGTAGGCCAGCCCCACAAAAGTGACAAAGTACTCATTGCCAATAGCACACTCAGTGGTAAAGCTGGGTGATGAACATGGGGCTCATCCTGAAGCCACGAAAACGCCAAATCCCATGCAGGGGATAGATTCTTCTTCAAAGACGGCCGAATCATGGAAATTGCGTTTATTGTTTCTGAGTAACGCCCATAAGCCTTCCCGGCTCGATGCATCTCTCGACCGAACTGGACCAGCAGAGAAGAAACCTCCTCGGGGTCAATAGGCTTCTTGTCAAAAACCTGACTCCAAGAAACACCTCTTTCATCTTCAAGCCAGCTTCGGAAAACATCTAGCAGCTTGTAGCGATTAAGTCTCTCGTGGCATGTCGAACGACCCTATCTGTCTGAAGTACGATATGTTGTTGTTGTTCAGATCGTCTCTGCTCAGCAGTTGTCAGCGGTTCCATGGCAACCCCCCCGGCGGGACAAACACACACACAGGGCAAAAACGACACCTAGTTGGAGTTTGCAGCCAGGGAGAAAGGTGAGCAAGGGCCGTCCAAGGAAACTGAAAGTCCAAGAACCGAACAAGTCAAAAGTCCAGATAGAGAGAAGCAAAAAGCTGAAACACAGACTGCCTAAGGTAAGACAGACATGGATGAGCCCAAGCAGCTGAGACAAAATTCCACATAGATCGAGAAAGCGAAAATCAGAAGCTGAGACAAGGAGGAAACCAATGAAAAAGAGGATCCAAGGCGAGTCAAAATTCCAAAACGACAAAGACGACCGATGAGAAGGAAAGCTGATGGAACAGCCTTCTGAGCCAAGGACGCAAGTTGCAAGGATCACAAGCCGAACCCAGTTGGCCTGAGATCTTGAAAGTCCAGTGCAAGCAGCTGATCTGAGGAACTCAACATCAAGAAATTCACGAAGAGTCCACAGGGAAGATTCACGAAGGCGGACGTTACGGGTAGGATCGTCCGCAACGTTTAGCTTTGTGGGTGCAAAGGAGAAACCTGGGTACTGGCCACCGATCAGCTGAATCGCTGCCGATCGTTTCAGGACAGCCTGGAGGGCATGAGAAGAGCTCCTGCCTTTGGAAAAGGCACCTTTGCTGACAAGCGAGTCAAGAAGAATGCAGTGGCGATCAGATAGTCCTGAAAGTAGTTTTTGCTTTTGCAATGAAACAACCGTGTTCATCTCGAGCAGGTTGATGTGCGACTTCACCTTCCAAAACCAGCTTCTGATGATTTTCCAACCACCTCCTCGCAGAAGGTCATTCACCAAAAGACTCTCTTTGCCACTTCCATCTGCAAACGCCTCCTCAGCAAGCTCCTCACAAGCAATGATCTTCAAGGATTTACTGAAACCTTTCGCAATGTGCATTGCAACCCCCTCCGTATAAACAGCGGAGGCCTTTGTATATTTGCCCTCTATCCTCACATGGGGATGTCCTCCACAGCACTTCAAGGTCATAGCAACTGGGTCGATGTCAGAAAGAAGAAGTCGAAACTGCTTTCTGTGAATGCTACCCAGCATGCACGAGGCTACAACTGCCTCCGAACAGCCTTGTTTCAAAAGCCACCTCCACATAGAAAGCCACGCCATTTTTGAAAGATGAGGTTGTTCCAAAAAGGCTAGGACGTCGATGCCTCCTACCATACCAAACCACTGCAAGGCCACGAAATGCAAGGATGTTTCCGTGGAGCACCTTTGGCAATAGGCAGTCCCATCCTTTGGGTTCAGCGTACGATCGTACCGGAGGGTACGCCGCAGCGGAAAATGTTGTACATGGTGGCTCTACCATGCAAGAGCCAAATCTCTTCTCAGCCAACATATGATAGATCCAATGTAGCAACCGCAGCTCACTCAAATTGTAGAAACTTGAAAGACTAAGGTCAAGCACCGGGGCCACTACATGACCCAAAGCCGCCATGGCATCACTAACTCGACCAGCGCCTCCACAAATTTCGACAAAGTCAAAGTAGAACAACGGAGGTTTTGGAATGGGCTGCCAACCAAGAGGATCAAATCCAACCTCTCCAAAATCCTGGTCAACATCTTCACCAAGGGACCTCAAGATGCTCTTGAAAGGGTTGTCCATCATTGTGTAAGACCCTTTTTTGTCACATCCGAGCCAAAGTGCTTTTGCAACCTCCTCTGAAGCGTGGGTGGAAACGATAGCCCCCTTTTGCAATGATGCGTCTGTGGCATAAATCTCTGTGTCAATGGGGGCCGAAAGATCTGAAACCAATAGGGGCACCATCACAGCAAGCATAGCTAACTCCTGTGCGACCTTTCGAGTCAGCGGCACCACCACATTCTCTTTTTGAAATTCAGCACCAGCACCAACAGCAAAAAGGTCATCGACGATAGAAGAAACAGGCCTGCGATACAAAAGAACCGAGACCCAACTCCCAGAAAGCCTTGCAGCCAACTTTGAAGAAATTCCTGACAAAGAAGCCGTCCTCAAACTCAAAGTAGAAAGCGCCAGCCTCTTCTGCAAAGGAGCCCCGAGAAGGCAAAGTCCCAGAGCAACGACGTCCTCACTTGAGTCAATCTCTGCACCAGCCGCCTTGAAGACAGTCTCCGCCACCACATCCTTTTCAGGAGATCCTGGGAGCTCATGCTTCAAATAGGCCTCTCTGGCACACTGAAGCTTTTGGTAGGAAACTGAGTCTTCTCTCTCAACCTTCCTACTTTGGGCTGAGATACAAAAGAAATCGTCTATTATCAAGGCTTCATAGCACTTTCCAAGAGGAAGGACAGAGTGTCCTTGGAGGCGGCATCTTTCCTCAAGCAAACCTTCTCCAACCAGCAACGTCTCGTGACCCTCAAGCGCAAACTCCACGCCTAAATGATCGCCTTGAAATAAGGCGGCGAAACCACAAAAGAGAGGAGCACCATCATCAACCAGTAGGCCACGACGCTTCTCAAAATGATCACCTTCAGCAAGCCTCCCCTTTGGTTTATTCTTCCTGGTCTCGTCAAAGGCAGTCAAAGCTGAAAGGCCAGAAAGTTCATCACGATGAAAACCGAAGGGAAGAAGGTTCGACTGGGAGCGGCTTGCTGATGCTTTTGCCTGATGGTAAAAGTCCCTCCGATCAGTCACTGATCCTCGGAGGTTTTCACTCCCCCGAAGGCAAAAGATGTTCACCAAAAGGGGTCCAGGCGGCAAGCGGGAAGACGGACCGCCTGCATGACACTCTGCCTTGTTCATGTTTCTTCTATCGCCTATTTGGCGATCAGCTACTTCACTTTTGTATACATTGAAGACTCTGCTGAGAGGCCAATCATCCTCAGGAAGATGATGTAGGCGAAGAAGTCCCAAGGAGTCCCATTTCTTCGCCAACTCCAAGTTCTCAAGTCTATCCTCGCTCTCAAAAGAAGGACCTGGAAGATGATCAACTTTCTTTCCATGACGAAGGATGCCCGGCTCAACGTAGGGAAGCCACAGCACGCTCTCCAAGTAGTCCTCCAAGGGCCACCTACCATTTCCTGTAATCTTCAGCCTGTCAGCACAAAGGGGTCGAAAAGGTCGTAGTTGAGGATGCTGTTGCTCCTGAGTCTTCACAAGGTTGCGGTCAGTGGACATTGTGAGCTTTGCACCAACATCATAGCCACCACCAAAAACAGGCTCCTCCTCGACAAACCTCTCCAACCGATCAAGGCATGCAATCAATTCAAAACCGGATCGACCTGGCACAACTGAAAACTGGTCAGGACGATATCCACACGCTGCCACCAAACCATATAGCCTCCTGATGCACTGTTGCTGCACATAGTTTGGAGGCCTCCCAAGCTCAGCCAAAGTAGCAAAGCGACCCAAAGCCATTTGATTGAGTACCACAACCAGAAGATGGCAGAGCCTCTTTTGAGCCACCACTCGAAGACGTCTCCTGCTTAGCAAGGGGCCACTTCCATCAAAGCAACCTGGATAGGGTGCTGGAAGCGGAAAGACAGCGGAGAGCATAGGCTTGCCATGCCACTTTACGGAAAAGGATTTCAGCAGGTGCCAGCCAAAATTGGAACGTGTAGCCAACACCCACCTAGGAAGGCAAACTGCCCACCCAACAAAGTCCAAGGTGTCATTGATGGTGTCCAAAGCAAAGGGAAGGCCAGGTGGATCTACGTCTCCTCCTCTTGTTGTTGCTGGCCTCCTCCTCTGCCTCCTCCCCTGCTCTTTCTCTTTGGATTTCCTCTGCCTCTGCCCTTTTCCGAAGTTGAAGGATCTCCTCCACCTGTAGAAGCTGAGGCCGTTGATAGAAGCTCTGTCCTCTTCACCGTGATCGTGTCGAGCTCCTTCAGGAATGCAAGGGCAACTGTGATCCAGCGTTGGTCCGCTAGAGGAGCGAAACTGCGGGCTCTTGAGACCTGACTCAACTGACGGTTTGTAAACACTCCTGCTGGCGGATCTTCTTGAAGCGTCAAAACCTGACCAAGGTCGAAGCGACCATGATCGAGACAAGCTTGCTCGACCATGACAATCAGCAAAGCTAGAGTGTCCTTTGCCGCCTCCGTGTTCTCCGCCATCAAAAAGTCGAACACCGTCATGAGCTGAAATTGAATCAGGCCCAAATCGCGCTGCTTTCCATACCCTCCAAATCTTTCTAAATACCTTGTTCCTGTAATGCCCGAAGCCATCAACTGCCCATACGGTTGATCTGCAACAGCCGTAGGAGCCATGCGACGAGCCATAGCCAGAACCACAGAGTGAAAGAACGTGCCCTTCTGCTGAGCCAGCTCGCCTTGCAACTTGGCCCTTCCCAAAGCTCCTCTGGTTCCTGAAGTGGAACTTTGAAGGTCTTGCATCGGGTCCGAACTGCTTCCAGCTATTTGGGCTACAAGGGATGTGATAGCCATGCTCTGCGCCATCATAGCTCTTGCAATCTCCGACGACTGGCCCTCCTCCTGAGGTTTCTCCTGCTGCAACTCGAGGACTGGTGCGGGAACTGCATCTCGAGAGGGAACTGGTAGCAATGGAGCTTGAACTTTGGGAGGAGGCCTCATCATAGATGCCACTTCTGCCACGGATTTTGCGGGAGTCTTCACCAAGGAGGCTGTCAAAGGCTTTGACAGTTGAGAAGCCACTGTGCTCCCCTTCCCCACTTGCTCTTCCAACTTCGTCTGGCGATCCACCAAACTTTGGATCTGATTTGAAAAGACCGGCAGAGTGTCCAGAACAGCCTGAATCGAAGTCGCCAGGGAGGCCGTTGTTACTCTTTTGGGCTTTTCGGAACCTGTAGCCCCGCCTGGAGGAGCTCTTTGCCGACGAGGCTTTGTAGTAGAAGCTGTCGGAGTTTGCGGAGTGCTTTCTGCTGTAACCTCGTTTGCATACCAATCCCCTTCCTGTGGTTGGTTGAAGCTTTGCAACCATCCCATAGTCTTCGCCACCAACTCTCCCGAAGATGGAAAAGCAAAAGGATCGTCCGGGTAAAAGCACTCGGCAATGCTCTCTCCTGACCTCTGGAAAGGCCTCATAAATCTGCAAATCTCTTGGTCGGCATCCACCACCAAAACCTCTGCATCGACACCGATTGGGGACTCTTGATCGTCCACCATGACAACGCCTGAAACAGTCAAAACCACTGAAGGACCCAAAACATGGTCCCCTGAATCTGCCTCTGAAAGCTCTTCTTCTGTCAAAAAGGAAGCTGGAAGAGCCAGTAGAAGTCCACCCGACCTCTTCATAACGGCAACCACCACAGACTCTCTTCTTCCATCCAAATCTCCGCCGGATTCCCACTCCAGAACATAGGTCTGCAATGACTGGCTTATAGTTTGCACCGACTCGAAGTCCAAAAAGTCCAACTCTGGAGCCTCCGCCATCATGGCTCGATTTGGGGAAATACCACCCCGGCTGCTGAGCAATACACTCTGGCTTCCGTCTCGGAAGGGAAACTGTGTGAGATGGACTCGGTATCTTGAAGGGTCCTGATGCACCGCCAGTAGGATTGGGAAGATGAGAAGCACCTGGGGGTAGATGATGAAGAGGTCCGCAAAACCACGTAGATCCTGGATCGAACCCGAATCTGAGGTGTCCTGGAAGGAGTAGAGATTCTACCGTCCAGCACTGCTCTTGCCCACTGGCCTGCCAACCAAGCTCTTCTGATGCGGAACTCCGTGTCAGAAACCAATCCCACCAGACGACGAGCTGAATGCAAGCAAGAATCCGGGCAGGCCGGGAACGAAGCCAAGATTTGCTCACGGGTCTCTCCCACCAAAGATGATGAAAGGGCAGGAGGTTCAGAAGGCAAAGTCCAAGAAGAAGACCCAAGCTGAGAATCAGCAGCGGCTGAAGCAGGTTCGCCCAAGTCCAATTGAGCAAGGTCCTCAGCCAGCTGAGCAGCGCTAGGCAGTGGACCAGAAATGGTGACCCGCAAGTCACGAACAGAGATTGTGAGCTCAACGTGATTGCCGACGGAGGAGGCCACGCTCATGCAAGTAGCTTGCAATCCGTGGAGGCACAGTGATGACCGGAGCAGGATTGTGAGCAGTCAAAGCGGAGCAGTTGATGAAGATGTGATAGCAAAGTCCAAGGGTAGAAAGAACACCGAGGATCCAACCAGCCAGGAAGAGGGCTAGGAAGGAAAGGAAGGGGAAGCTTCCACAGTAGGAAGGACAACCCAGGCCCCAGAAATTCGAGCGAAGACCCTGGACTGCAAACTCCAACAACGCGACACCCCTATCCATACACCTTTTTCTTGAGAGGAAATTTGTTTCATTCCAATGCTTAACATCAACTAAAGAAATTATAGCGGCCGGGCCGCTCAATCTACAAAGCGGCCGCGCCGCTCACAAGACCCCGTCCGGCCACCCGGTCTTTCTACATTGGCCTGCCCTGCCAATCCCTTTCAGGGTGGTACCGGAACCTACTACTACCCGGTTGTCCGCCCCTCGGCCGCTTGTAGCCCGATTTCAGTTCCCTATCCAGGGCTCGTTTACTACCTCGAGCCCCGGATTTTGAGGATGGCACCAGTGGGTGCACAACCTCACCACCTCCACATCCTCCACCGCCACCACCGCCACCGCAGCCACCACAGCCATCGCTGCTGCCGCCACATCCTCCGCCGCCTCCACCGCCACCGCAGCCACCACAGCCATCGCTGCTGCTGCCACCTCCTCCACCGCCACCGTCGCCACCGCAGCCATCGCTGCTGCCACATCCTCCACCGCCGCCGCAGCCACCACAGCCATCGCTGCTGCCACATCCTCCACCGCCACTGCATCCGTCGCGGCTACTCCCACAGCCACTACCACCACCACCACCACTGCATCCGTCGCGGCTACTCCCACAGCCACTACCACCACCATGGCCATCATCACGGCCATCAGCGTGGCCGTCTCCACCGTAGCCATCGCCACCATAGTCATCGCCACCATAGCCAGCCACGGCCGCCGCCAGGGACGTCTGCTGCTTCTGGGCAGCTTGAAAGTAGGTGCTCAGCCGCTTCCAGGTATCATCGCCATCGTCCCGACTCATAGTGACAAGGTGGTGGTACTAGTGCAGGTGTTGTGGTTTAGTTAGTTTATGACATATGTCGTCCGTCGTAATATGTGTGGTATGTGACTGCGATATATGATAGTAGTAAGTATGTTATAGCCGCAATATCATCCTTGAAATGAATATATTTTGTAGTAATAGTAGTCGTAGTCGTCGTGATCTTTGGTAAATTGATGTCACATGGTTGATTCCTATATAGTATACACCTGGGTCATTCGTCTGTATGCATTGGTCACCGTCTGAGAGTCTGTGTCTTTTGATATGTGAGTGAAATGAACTAACGTGATCAAAAAGTGAAATGAACTAACTCGAAACTGACCGGTGACCTGACTGCTAGATTGAAGCGGCACAGGCACAAACGTGAAATGAATATTTCAAGACTTCAGCCCCCCCACCCAAAAAAAAAGAAAACGAATCAATAAATAGATTTCAGATTTACATTCTCAGTTCTCCTAACGCATCAATGCAGTGAATTTCTCAATTGTATTCTGGTTACATGCAACATGACTGGATACATTCTCTCACACAGCATTGATCGGAATACGGAATGACTGCTTGTTTAAAGCGGCATGGCCGCTCACTGTCAGGACCACAAAACATGGATCGCTTCGACTGAATTTAATCGACTGCTAGCTTTAAATCGGAATGACTGCTTGTTTAAAGCGGCATGGCCGCTCACTGTCAGGAATTTGTGACGATCTCCTCTTTTTTTTACACCATCACGGTCACAGCTTGCGTTTTTTGGCTGGACTGTCTTTTGCATCCTCACCAGCACGCCTCGGACGGTTCTCAAAGACATATCCGCATGCATTGCATGACACTTTAACCCAAACTGCGTTGCTTCCAGTTCGCGTCACTATGTGGTGTGGGCATTGATCATCATCACCACCATTGTGTGCATCTGAAGTTGCGGATGCACTGTGACTTGAATCTGAACTTGAACTTGAGAGTTCAATAGGCCTAGCATTGTCCAAACGCTCTGCAAGAGGATTCATCATCCCAGGGATCACGAGCAACATCTTGACAACAAATCGGCGCCAACGCTTGAGCGGTTCCACCCATCGCAACGGAGAATTTTCCATGGTCTTTTGTATTGATTCCAACACAGATTGTGATTGAATTGAAAGTATCGTGATGTTTCAGTATCAGTATCTATCCTTTCTTGTATCAGTCTCAGTATCTATCCTTTCTTGTCACTATTGTCACTGTTGGTGGCTTGACACTGGCCTGCTGATTCAAGCATTCAAGGATCACAAGTAAAGATCACTTTGCAATCTGAACAAAAATCCATAGCAATCGTAAAACATGTCATATACAGAAATGTCTTTAATAGTTTCAAGATTAGGCACCCCCACAATTTCCGTTAGACTTCTGTTTGTAATGATTTTTTTGAAATCCCGCAAACGATGAACAAAAGAAAACAGTGACTCTGCAGAAAACACAATCATTTTTTGAACCTCGACTCGGACCAATGTTGTTGTTTTTTCGTGAAAAAATACACTAGAAGCCTAGAAGCGGCCTGGCCGCTCAAAACGACTATGTGGTTTTTTTGTGTGTTTGTTTGTTTGTTTTTGTTTTCCCATCGCTTGGATCCCGGAGAGCGTTCAACTGTCTGCCAGCCAACACTATACAATTCGAAACAGCATTGAAATTTTCACCTGCTTCAGTTTTTTCGGCTGACTTGTTGGAACAAATGGTGTGCTTTTGACACGTGACTTGTAAAACCAGGCATTCAACGTTGTCTGTCTGCTAGGAAGTGGACGATGCACTCGGACACATGGAGAACTCACAGCGATGCGACTAGAAAAGTAATGCCTCAATGACGATGCATTCTTGAAACTTCTGCAGTTGCTGCCGCGGCTACTCATCGCCAAATGCTCAATCAAATTCGTAGTTGGAGTTGTAGTCACAGCCGTCGCCTTTGATGGGGGGTGCACACCCAAGCACAAATTCAATGGCGAATCCACATCCATGGCAAAAGGAAATCCAAATGGAAATCCAGAGATGTCACCACTCGGACCACTCGCAGCTCTACCTTTGATTGAACAATAAGGACACACACACAAAGATGCGGACCGTCACAGTCTGTAATGATTCACTTGTAGTCAATTCATCATCAGTTGCGTATGACGTATGAACAAAAAAAATCATGTCAGTGAGTCAGCATAATCCGCAACGTTGCCTGACTTATTGTCTGCAGCAATGAGACTGACATGGGAATTATCAGCGGCAACGCCGCTCACTGCTCTGGGAATTATCAGCGGCAACGCCGCTCATCTGACAGTTGAGTGATGAACGAACGAACTTTTTTGCTCAGCCTAATGGACCCACGTATCGCGTCAAGCACCCGCTGTCTTAGCGGGTCATTCAGGAAAGTGGAGGATGCTTTTGATTCAATCTTTTGTACCCCAAAGACAAACAAATAAATCATTCATTATCAAACTCAAACTCATTCACAAAACAGAGACAGCACTAGGAAGACGATGACGATGACGATGACAACTAATTATATAATTATATTGTTATTACTCGACACTTACCACTACTACTGCTGCTACTAGTACGAACGAATGCTTCAGTGATTGCAATGTTGCAAGAAAAGCATCCTTCCCCGCAGTCGCAGAAACTTATGTTCCACGGCCACCACGGCCACGGCCACGTTTGCTACGAGTTTTGGCCGCGGCTTGTTCTGTGGCTTTGGTCTTGGGAACGGCAACGGACTGCTTCTTGGAAGTCTTGAACATAGGTGGTACTACAGGAGCACGGTTTTTCACTTCAATCTCGCTGTCCTTGCCGTGAGCATCTTTGCCGTTGTCATCTTTGGTGCCAATCTCATTGGCAGCAGTCTCAGTCACTTTGGTGTTGCCATCGATGATGCCTTTCCCAGCGTCAGTCTCAATGGCATCAGTCTCAGTCACTTTGGTTTTGCCATCGTTGATGCCTTTCTCAGCGTCAGTCTCAATGGCATTGGTCTTGCCATCATTGGCACCTTTCTCAGTCACTTTGGTTTTGCCATCAGTGATGCCTTTCTCAGCGTCAGTCTCAATGGCATCAGTCTCAGTCACATTGGTGTTGCCACCATTGGCACCTTTCTCAGTCACATTGGTATTGCCATCGTTGATGCCTTTCTCAGCGTCAGTCTCAATGCCATCAGTCTCAGTCACATTGGTCTTCCCATCATTGCCATCTTTGTTGTCTTTCTCAGTGCCAGTCTCAATGGCACCAGTCTCAGTCACATTGGTCTTGCCATCTTTGTTGTCTTTCTGAGTGCCAGTCTCTTTGGCACCATTCTCAGTCACATTGGTATTGCCATCATTGCCATCTTTGATGTCTTCCTTAGCGCCAGTCTCTTTGGCACCATTCTCGGT
>Ga0126337_10002287_pt1 | contig 12114 bp, 7 predicted proteins | sample DipCmetagenome_FD_92527 | JGI IMG/M metagenome (GOLD analysis project Ga0126337, IMG submission 92527) | Coral microbial communities from La Bocana,Puerto Morelos, Mexico - Diploria C A metagenome | ecosystem: Host-associated > Invertebrates > Cnidaria > Coral | place: La Bocana,Puerto Morelos... | reverse complement strand
TGGAAGTCATCTTCAGAGTCAAGTGAATAGTGTTTGTCAGGCGATGATGTTATATGTCTGGTTCGTTGAAACTGATTGGTCAGTTTAGCCATGATGGTATTGGCTGAAAGACTCGTGTAAAGTATGTGTAAAGTTTGTGTAAACGTCAGTCACCAACAACAGTTCTTTTCAGAACTACCTTCACCCGGACGATCACACTATACAAACTTTGTTGTCAGATGTTTAATATTAAGCTGAAAAAATGTCCAATCACAAGTTTTTTGTCATTTGTCTTGTCGTCAGTTGTGTTCTTGATGTCTGTGTCAGTGTAACCATCAGTATTGTTGACTAGATCAGTGCTCAGCTTTTTCAGCTGAAAAATACTTTTGATTTCTTCACATTTATGGTAAAGCCCGAACAGTGAAACGATGATGCTGGCAACCATCGCCCAACATGTGGCAGATAAGACACCTGCAGTGTCGGTGGTCTTGTTAGATGGAAGGGAACCAGACGCTGACCCTGTTCACTGTATCTTAAGCTGCATTCCATCTTTTGTGTCGACCAGCTGGATGCCTCTGGTTGTGTGGTATCATGTTGCCTACCGACACTTTCAATTGTTTGCTTGTCTGCCATTGTATACATTAACCAAAATAATTAATTACTCGGCAATTGTTTGACATTGTAATTTCGTTATATCAACTAAGTTGAAAATGTAAATTGGCCACCGTAATGAGTTATGAAGCTGACGTTTCGAGCGTTAGCCCTTCGTCAATTGCTTGGCAATTGTTCCACATTGCTCGGTAATTCCTCAGTTTTGCTTGCTTTCATTTGATCAAAGTCAATGTGGCATTTTAAGAAACAAGACACTGACCTTGTTCTCTGGATCTTAAGCTGCACTCCATCTTTTGTGATGACTAGTTGGATGCCACTGATGTGCATTTTGCAGTCCTTCATGGGCTGTAGATCAATGAACAGCCCAAACTTGTACTCCGTATAAAAGTCTGTTGCATCTGTGTTGTTGTCGGTGTTGCCACCAGTTATGGCAGCAAAGTGCTGGAGAACCTCCTCCTGTTTGTCCCGAGGCTCCTGTCCCTGGCTGTTCACTTTGTTAGGCACACCGTTTATGCTGACCTTTACGTCAGAACTTTTCCAAGTCTCTTGCGCCTTAAAGGTGGATCCCTTGGGGTGAGCTTTTGGCAAGAAAAAGTCCTCAAAAAGCTTATAGATGTCGAACGCATTTGTGTCCTGCACTTTCTCGCCAGCGAACTTGACCATCAGCCTCGAGACAAGGACCCTGGACACGTTCACCACGAATTTGTTGTAGTGTATTAGGACAGCAGTTGTAGATGTGGAAGTTTATATCCAGGATAGTATGAGCACAGGAAGAAAGTGTTCAAATGTGCACTGTGTGTAATGTTGTCTTTCGCCTTCGTGTCTGCCTTTGGTGGCTTACTTTTGATGTTCAACACTACAGTTGTCAACGTAACCACTAACAACATAAAGACAGTCAGCTCGGGATGGGGACAACCCATCTTCTAGCTTAGGGACTGCAATGCTATGTTTGCTTTGAAAGTGAGCCAATGCTTGACCCTATCCAACTTTTGGACGTTTGTTGTTTTCTTTTCAAAGGACGGGCTGAGAATTCCACTCACTTCAGGCATCATTTTGTAAAGAGAATATAAAATGTTTAATATGAAAGATAAAAGATGGCTGCCAAACATCGTTTCGATGGCACAGATCCTCTCATAGATGATACAGATAGATGATTGCAATGATGACGATATATATATTATATATACATGTTACAGTGACAGAACAGGACCATTTCGGCCTGGCTCCACGTCAACAGCCGGACCTAGGAAACGTATACCAATAAGAACCACCATAGTGAATTGTAGAAACCTCTTCTATCAAGAGCCATGGCAATTTCAGTTATAAGAGGTGCAAGAAAAGATCAAATACTATTTTCAAGACAAGAGGCCTAGAGGCCTTAATGCGGATGCTTTTTTCAAGTATGCAATGATTATCATTGGTCTCTGTGTGACGATTGAGGCCTGTAAACGAAATTAAGTGAAAATGGCTAAAGATTTTTTTCTACTGTAAGGAAAGATAAAACCTTGGTTGTTATGATTCTTTTTTGATTGCGATGACTTGAATCGTGAATAGTTCAGCCAGCTGAAAATTTTCATTTATGTACAACGCTTCAAAAAACAAGCAACATATCTTTTAAAGGCTTTTAAGATAATCTGCTTGGAAATTTTCTCTGTGCTAAGATTTTTGGGGGAAAATTTCCAAGTCCCCCACAAACAAAGATTTGACTTTTGACTCGTGCCCTACGCGACTGCGACATGCCTGTGAGCTCAGAAGCGAAAAATAAACTTGCGGTCACGCGATCTTACTGATAGATCGAGAGATAGATAAAGATACATGAAGACAAGTAAATACAAGAGTGAAGGAAATTTCTCACATATAAAACAACTCCTGATGATCTGCCCCTGGCGTGAAATCTTGGCTTGATAAGAGCAACATAACGAGAAAAATTTCCCCTTGAAAGATTTCCCTTGACGGGTTAAAAGGTAATGTCAACATATTCAGTTAGCTTCAGTTGTATCAACGAATTGCGGTTGTTTCGCCAACGACTCGTTCACCACCGTCTTAGGTTGATTCACCAACATCCTAAGTCATTTTACCAACGTCCTACTGGTCAATTCGCCAGTGTCAGATATCTAGTACTAACGAGAAAAAACAGCTGCTTATTGATGTTTGGAATCCTTGGGTCAAGAAATTTTAAGTCACTGCCAATTTCGCTTGACTGACTTTAGATCAATTTGCATGTTTTTGATAGCTTCACAAGCCAGCCCGTGGGCGCTACATCGCAGTAATTTTCACAGTGAAAATTGACTGTTGAATACCAAAGTCCAATGGTTTCCAAAAGTTTGATGGCTGATAATGCATTACGATACAAATTAACATTATATCTTTTCCTTTTTCAAAAGCACACAGAGTTTGTTTTCATTTTCCAGTCTTATAATCGAGTTAGAAATAAAATGGAACGTTGGGTAAACAACAACAGCAATTTTATTACAATCTTGCATGGAAAATAATTCCAGCTAAGTGAATGAAATAAATCTCAACACACACAAGTGAAGGTAAACTTTTATTTAGACGTTGGCAAATTGACCAGTAGGAAGTTGGCGAAACGACTTAGGACGTTGGCCAATCGACCTAAGACGTTGGCGAACGAGTCGTTGGTGAAACAACCAGATACTGTATTAACCAAACAATTACAGTAAATCCAGCAAATTCTTGGGATCAACACCTTGAAAATGTTGTTTCAATACAGCTCCTATACTGGATAAGAAACACCTTTTCATTGAGAAGTAGATAGAAAGACCTCAAGCAAACAAACGCGCTCTTTCTAGCGAGAAAAGACATCAAAACAATACAATGTAGTAATTTTCCGAACGCTACTTTCATATGCATTGCTGAATAAATCTCTCAAATCAATATTTTCTATTATTCTGAACAGTTTCTGGCGGATGTTACCCCATATTTTCTATGGGCCGTACAATTCTCGTTCTCTTGTAATGCAGGGCTTTGTTCATCGTTATTATCTGATCTCGAAGCGTAAACAACATACATTTAGGACATTTAATAAGATCAGTAAGTTGCAGGGCAAACAATAAGTCCTTCCTCAAGCGTTCGATATGTTTGTTCAAGTTTAAATCTTTCAAATTAAAGCAATGCGAAAATAAATTAAGCTCAAACGACCGACATCCAAGATTATCATAACTAAACAAGAGGTTATTTTGATGGTTCCTTATTGATATACCACATAACGGGTTACAAAACAAAATGAATATCTTGCGTTGTGTTCTTAAGGCGCTGAAATACGAGAAACAAAAAGCTCTATCTCGTATGTCGCCGATTTAACTGAATATTCGATACAAAAACCCTCAACTTGGCTTTTTCGAGTTTCTCACCTTGAATGTTCAACTTGTTGTTGCGAATAGTAGAGAGTGGGTCTACTTTGAGCAACAAATTTGGACTTGGCTTCCGTTCATAAAACTACCACCTTGTCACTCATAAAATTTGCTCACATTTGGCGACAAGTTAAGGGTTTGTGCATCTCGTGAAGCAGTCTCAAGGTTTACCACATGAAGCCTTCCATGTTGTGACAAAACCAGCCTTGAATCTGAATAGAAAACTAACAGGAGCTACCATTGGCTACAATAGTAGCTCATCCATGTAATTATGATGATGTAAGCATTGATTTGACTATAAACAATTGTGGCAAAATCATTGGGAAAGGACCCAGAGGTGGAGACATTGAAGTTTTCAAAGCAGACAAAAAAAATCACTTTTTGCTAGTTTCATAAATAAATTAAAAATTAGAAAGATACTTGACTTGCAATGAGACGACTTCTTGGAAAAACAGAAAAAAAGAAAAGGAAAAACAGAAAAACGTGACACCATTCTCAGGGCAAAGTGAATAATTAATGCGATGTCCATTTCTCGTAGAGACTATAGAAATGGACATCGCATTAATTATTCACTTTGCCCTGAGAATGGTGTCACGATGATGCCGAAACATCGGCTTTTGATGTTAATAAATGAAAAATTCTAAAATAGGAAAGCTAAATTGATAACTATGGGTAAACAACTAAATAGATAAAAAATAAATGAGCAAACACGCCACACATACTTTCTAATCGCTACCTAGGTAATCGCGCAGTCCAGACTGAAAACGCGCAAGAGAGTCAGACTCAACAATCGCTGCAGGGAGTGCGTTCCACTCTCTTATGGTCCTTGGAAAATACGAGTAAAAATACACGTTTTTCGTTGTTCTATATTGCGTATATTTGAAATTATGGCTGCCGCGAGTTCTGGATTTGTTATGTCTACTAAGATAGGAGTTGACATCTATATCTACAAGGTCTTGACTCATTTTATATAGTAATGTAAGTCGCAAAAATTTTCTCCATTGCTCCAATGTTTGCCAACCCAACTCCTGGATCATATCGGTTACACTGGCAGTTGGGTGGTAGCTGTTTATGGAAAACCGCGCTGCTTTCCTCTGTACCCTTTCGAGGGAGTTTATGTCCCTTTGGAGATAAGGATCCCAGGCCGAACAATAGCTGTGTATGCAGTTTCTTTGACTTTCTTGGGGCAATTCGAGAGGTTTCTTTTAATCACGCCCATAACCTTGCTTGCTTTGCCAGAGATGGACGAGACGTGATTTGACCACTTCAAGTTGTCGTTCAGAATTACTCCTATATAAGAAATAGAGTGAACTTGTTCCAACTCAGCTCCACAGAAGACATACTTTCTCTGTGGGGAAACTTTCTTAGAAGAGAGACAGATGGTATTGCACTTAGCAGGATTAAATGACATCTGCCACTTGCATTGCCACCCTTCCAGTTTCCTTAAGTCCTCCTGGAGTTGATCGCCATTCTCCACACTTGACACAGTACCGTATAGGAGTGCATCATTCGCAAAAAGCCTAATTGAGGATTTCAGATTATCGGGCAGGTCACTAATGTACAATAGGAATAGCAAAAGTCCTAATACGGTTCCTTGGGGCACGCCAGAGGTTACTTGGGCAGGATTGGAGCGCTTGCCCTTGCACACCACAGACTGAGAGTGTTTTGTCAAGAATGATTCAATCCAGCTTAACAAGGGTCTACGGATACCATTGTAGTGTAGTTTTTAAATTAGGCATTTGTGAGGAACCTTATCAAAGGCGTTACTGAAATCCAAAACAGCACAACTTGCACTGGGGGATATAAATAAAGTGTATTTGCATCTCTAAAGAGTCAGTGAACCGCGACAACCTTTCAATACAAACAAGTCATCCAAATCAGCGTACTTTAAAACTTTCGTTCGCCACCAATTTCGCCGCATTGTTTACTTCATTTCGCCTATCAGGCCGTGTGTCTCCTAGGATGCATACAAATATATCTAATCAAAGACTGGCTCTTCTTTGCTTATTTTGCTTATTGTGAGAAACCTGAGAACTTTCAAGCCAGCTGAATTACTAACAGTTCAAAAAACAAGATTGTTAATTAAATTATCTAGTTGGTGACATGAAAACCAACACTTCGTGAGAGCGCACGGCTTGGATGTGAACAGTTACAGTAGTGTTTTAATGAAGTCACAATGTCTGTCAATTAAGAAAATTCTCTGAAGCAATGAACAGTTGCAATATTGTTTTTCATTAAGTCACTTTGTGCTAGTGGGTAAAAGCTCCTTAAATTATTCACAATTTGTGTTTGCAAAATGAGGATGTAGAATGATAAATTTCTACCTCAGAATGCTGGGGAAATAGATTTCCAAGCGTCTAATTTTAAAAATTTTCCAAGTGAGCATGACCCCAGACCCGCCTAGCGGTTTGGGCCTTTGACCCTTGTGTCGGCAGGGGTGCCCGCTTACTCTATCACGAGAACCCTCCTACTTCAAAAATTTATGAAACCCCTGGAATCGCCTTAGCAAGATCAAAGGGGACAACAAACCACATCCAATCATTGTTAAATTTAGCTTTCACAAAGATAAAGAGCACATACTATCAAATGCCCACACACTGGCAGGAAAAAATTATGCCATTTTAGAGGATTTTCTTAGAGAGATTGTTGAAATACAGAAAGGTCTGGTCAAAGTGAAGAAAGAGGCAAAAAAGGAGGGGTAAGGTACAAAACTGGTTTAAGATAAACTGTACGTAAGTGGTAGAGGATACAGACGAAGTGTATGATATCCAGGGACAACATAAATACAGCAGCTGGAGTGTCCCAAGAAAGGCTTGCTGCAATCATGACCATTTACATATTTCTTTACTGGAACCTTTACTGAAGCCAAACCCAAACAAAGTATATTTTTATGTTGTCTCTTGTTTATATTAGTCGGGTAAGTTACATGAAAGGGACAGAGATCTTATGAATAACTTATGCAAATATCGGACCACCTAGTCACATTTATCTAAGTTGTTTTATTCTTAGATGTCAAAAATAACCATACCTTTGCTCAAACTTTGCGCCAATGTTTAGGTCTCAAAGGAGAGGAAAGGGCCTTGTTATTTACTCACCGTTTGCTACTTGGTAGATTTTACATTTACTCTTGTAAGTAAATAAATGTTCAACCATCCTAAGCTGAATATGTTCTTCATGTAAGATGCCAGTTCAAAATAGAAAAACGCCTCAATTATAATGGGAACATAAAATGCTTTCCAACAGAAGTCACACAGAATACTCCAGTCATTATAACTCCCTGATCTCTCCATTGAATATTTGTTCGAACCGACAATTTATATGAATTATAAGTTCTCCCTTTCATATTAACTGCTTTTATTTAGTATTTCATGGCCCTAATTTTTTTTTTAATTTTTCGCTCATATTTTCATTCATCAGTTGTTACAATAGTGTATTACTTACAGTAGTAGTATTGTATCTGTTAGTTACATTTTATTTTGTCCCAATTAGTTAAGATTTTGTTATTTAAAATTAACTCCTGTTTAAAGGTTTTTACATTGCTAGTGTTGTAAACATTGTGAAATGGAATTGTAATTTTGTTATTTGTTAAGTAGTGATGCTGAGTAAGTATATTTTAATAAATATACTGTAATTCATGGTTTAAGTTGAAGGAAGTTGGTAAAATCTTTGACATGAATGTATGGTTGATCTTTCACAATTGACATTGACAATAAAAATGCTAAAAGAACTCAATCCCTTTTGCAAGGTATTAACACGATCAAAGCAATGGCAAAAACATTTTCAGTTTTTTTAAAAAAATTATGGTGTCGAATTAATCAATACTCCTTTCAGTCAGATGTTGATTGAAAATGCGGCCTTAAAGAAAATAGAGTTTGATAAGAATTTATCCAACTTGCTTGGTATTAGTAAACTTTTATTTATAAGCTTTGTGTCAAACGTTTGCAGTCACCAACCACTTACTTCATGTACTGCAGCTTACTTGACAGAGAACAAAATCTGTTAAATGGAAAACCATCTGTTATATGTAGTAGCTAGCCTCGTTACTAGGGGCTAGCCTCTCTCTAGTGTGTCCAATGTATGTATATAAGGAGAAAGGACATTCAAAATAAAACGTTTATGTTTGGTCCTGTTGAAACATGGTGTCAGGAGTGCTATGGATCCAATAAGAAAAAAAATGTAAATTCCTTGAGGGATCAAATTAAGGGTGGTAAAGGTTTTCACACCAAAAAGCATGAGAAGGTGTATAAAAGGCAAGATAGTATTGAAAGGTGTGAAAAGTCGGAGAACGATAGGCATGAAAATGAAAGTTCTGTGCACGTGGCACATCGTAAAGAAACAAATGTTTGCAGTCACCAACCACTTACTTCATGCATTGCAGCTTACTTGACAGAGAACAAAATCTGTTAAATGGAAAACCGTCTGTTATATATAGTAGCTAGCCTCGTTACTAGGGGCTAGCCTCTCTCTAGTGTGTCCAATGTATGTATATAAGGAGAAAGGACATTCAAAATAAAACGGTTATGTTTGGTCCTGTTGAAACATGGTGTCAGGAGTGCTACGGATCCAATAAGAAAAAAAATGTAAATTCCTTGAGGGATCAAATTAAGCATGGTAAAGGTTTTCACACCAAAAAGCACAAGAAGGTGTGTAAAAGGCGAGATAGTATTGAAAGGTGTGAAAAGTCGGAGAACGATAGGCATGAAAATGAAAGTCCTGTGCATGAATATGCGAGAAAACTGTTTGCTACAATAAATGTCAGAAATTCGACGGTGAGGTTTCAGCTAGACAGTGGAGCAACTAGTAACCTGCTACCAGCAAAGTACCTTGAGGATGGAAACAAACTAACACCGACCAGGAAATGGCTAACAATGTACAACGATACAATAGTAAAGCCTCTGTGCACTATGGAGGTACTCAACGCAAAAAACGCCAAGTCTTACCGTGTGGAGTTTGTTGCTGTCGACAGTGACAGAACCGTTTCCATCCTGGGAAACGAAACCATACAGCAGATGGACCTGGTCAGAGTGCAACCTCACAATGTGATGTCGGTCAACACCAGTCAAGCTTGCCGCACTGCTGAACAACTCCTAAAGGATTACCCCAATGTCTTGGAGGGTACTGGAAAGTTGGGGGGTCAATATACATGTAAGCTTGAAGTCGAAGAGGGTGCTACACAGGTGGTTCATCCACCAAGAAGAGTTCTTGTAGTGCTCAAGGGTAAACTGAATAAAGAATTGGATCGTCTTCAGAGCCTTGGTATCATAGAGAAAGTCACTGAGCCTACTCCATGGGTTTCAAGCCTTGTAACCATACAGAAGCCTAATGGACAAATTCGTGTGCATTGACCCCAAAGACCTGAATTGAGTGTTAAGGAGAAGCCACTACCTGACCCCAACCATAGACGAGACACTTCCAGAGCTTTCAAGGGCAAAAGTTTTTTCAACTGTAGATGCTAAGAATGGGTTCTGGCATGTTCAACTCGACAATGTCAGCTCACGCCTTACAACTTTTAATCCACCTTTCGGATGATTTCATTGGCGTTGCCTTCCCATCAGGCTTTGCACAGCTCCAGAGGAGTTTCAGCGAAGATTGAACCACGCCCCAGAGGGCTTAAAGGGTGTTTGCACCATTCACAATGATATCCTGGTTTTTGGTGAAGGCTCCACAGAAGGTGAAGCCTTGGTAGATCACGATCGAAATCTGTGCTCGCTAATGCAGAGGTGTTGTGAGCAGAATGTCAGGCTGATCAAAGACAAAGTGAGACTGCGCTGTAAAGAAGTTCCTTTCTTGGGTCATCTGATCTCGAAGGATGATCTTAAAGCAGACCCAGAAAGATTAAGGCTGCCTTGGAGATGCCAACTCCGACTAATGTGGCCAGTGTACGCAGGTTCATTGGATTCACAAATTAATTGATCAAGTTTCTACCCCATCTCAGCGATCTATGTGAACCCCTTTGGAAGCTCACACTCCCTGACATAGGATGGTTCTGGACCAGCCTTCATGACAGTGTGGTCCACCAAGTGAAACAACTTGCTACCAATGCTCCAGTTAAATGAGTCGACCAAAAGGGCGTCACCCTACAATGTGATGCATCAGGCAAGGGGCTTGGCGCAGTCCTGTTGCAAGATGGCCAGCCCATCACGTACGCAAGCTGCATGCTGATGGATCCCGAAACTCACTACGCCCAGATCGAGAAAGAGCTCCTTGCAGTTGGTTATGGTCTGGAGAAGTTCCACACTTACACATATGGAAGACAAGTAACTGTGGAATCGGATCATAAGCCATTAGAAAGGATCGTTAAGAAACCACTCCAACAAGCGCCAGAGGCTCCAGCACATGCTTCCGAGAATTCAAACCTACTCCATCAACCTTGGCTATACGAAGGGGTCCAGAATATACCTAGCTGACGTTCTGAGCCTAGCGTATCTTCCCTACGAGGGAAGTCAAACAAATGCCTCAGAAGTCGAAAGCATCAACATGACGCAGAATGCATGCCTAAAATCTTCCACTCTCCAAGAAATCAAACAGCACACAGCAAAGGACGAGAGCCTTCAAGAAGGTTATTAAGACAGGCTGGCCCGAGACAAAGGGGGAACTTTCTCATCTAGTATTACCATACTTTGGAATACGTGATGAACTGAGTGTTGACAATGGCATAGTTGTCAAGGGAGAGAGATTAGTAGTTCCAAAATCGCTGCCTTGAGACCTGATGCGGCGTCTTTATTATGCGCATTTCGGTATTGTCAGCAGCCTTTCGAGAGCAAGAGAATGCATCTACTGGCCGGACATGGGTAGTGAGATCAAGCAGTTCATTGAGATGTGTGACGTTTGCAGAGCCTATGACAAGAGACAGCCTAAAGAGACGCTGATCTCACATGAAGTTCCTGAAAGGCCTTGGGCCAAAGTCGGAATTGATCTGTTCAGTTACAGGAGTAATAACTACCTCATCTGTGTGGATTACTACTCCTTGTTTTGGGAGATTGATCTTCTTGAGGACACACAGTCAGCAACAGTGATCCGGAACTTGAAGGCCCAGTTAACTAGGCATGGTATTCCAGAAGTGTGTGTGTGTCAGACAACAGCCTACAATTTATTTCAGATGAATTTAAGGAGCTCAGTCGTCATTGGGGTTTCACTCACGTGACAACCTCCCCCAACATACCCTCAGAGTAATGGGAAAATTGAGGCAGCAGTCAAATCAGCAAAGGCAATTTAAAAGAAATCTAGAAAGGCCAGGACGGACCCCTTTCTTGCACTTCTCAAATATAGAAATAAACCCAGTCAAGGAATGGACGGTAGCCCAGTGGTACGACTCATGAGTTCTCTACGACGCCGAGCGCTATGTGAAAATTTTTCGCTAGAAGCCCTGTTGAAACATGGAAGAGCGTTGGAACTGAGCAATAAACAAGCAAAGGACGTGGAAAAAACCAAAGGCGACGTCAACAACATCAATTCAAATGAAAGGGATCAACGATGCCACTCCCGCCACCGAGCCGAAGATTTCTTTCAGTCATGACCTAAACGCTCACAGTCACGCAATCGTCGTTTTGGAGGAAAGCAAGGCAAATCTCCTAGAAAATGTGGTAATTGTGGTGGATATGCCCCTCACATGCCCCTCCAGCGCGAGGAAAAACCTGTAAGGCTTGTGCAAAAATTGGTCATTTTGCTCATGTTGGCAGATCAAAACCTCGAACTGTGGCCCTCGTGAATACTGGTCAAATGTCTGATGAAGAATACGAGAAAACAAGAAGCCACCAATATGTCAACTGCAAATAAATGGAAAAGCAGTGGAGATGATGATCGACTCGAGTGCATCTGTTAATCTTCTAGATGAAATGACTGTTCAAAGAATCGACAGTTCTGGTAACAAAAACCTGAAGCCTACTCGCACCAAGATTTACTCCTATGGATGTGAATTTCCTCTTCCTCTGTTAGGAACTTTCACTGCTGTGAAATCCAGTAATGCAAGCACTTCTGCCCCATTACTTGTTGTAAAAGGAAGAAGAACAAGAAGAACAAAGAGCATTGGACAAGCTGAAAGAAGCCCTTGTTGGAGATCAGGTGATGTCCTATTTCGATCCAAGAAAGAAGACTGAAATCATTGTCGATGCAAGTCCAGCTGGTCCTGGTGGTTTACTTGTGCAGGAAGGCA
>Ga0126337_10002286_pt1 | contig 12117 bp, 15 predicted proteins | sample DipCmetagenome_FD_92527 | JGI IMG/M metagenome (GOLD analysis project Ga0126337, IMG submission 92527) | Coral microbial communities from La Bocana,Puerto Morelos, Mexico - Diploria C A metagenome | ecosystem: Host-associated > Invertebrates > Cnidaria > Coral | place: La Bocana,Puerto Morelos... | reverse complement strand
TCTATGGAACTTTGCGAAATACGTAGAAATCCCATATACACAAGATAGGATCATATGGTTTTGCTATGGGGTAGTCCCATGCAGTTCCCACACAAATCATATGGAGGATGTATGGAACTTTACAAAATACGTAGCAAACCCATAGGACTAGACAATAGAATGTGACCTGAGAAGAAACAGTGACCAAGTATGGGTTTGATATGGAAGGCAATAGCCCATATCAAGGCAGTAGAAATACCATATATGGACCATAGTTCATCCCATATTTTTTCCATACTTGGGCCATATATGTCCCATATCACCAGCTTTGGTAAGGGTTCTTGAAACAGTACTAAGAGAAATGTCAAACCTATATGCAAGGTCTTGCAGAGGAACATTCAATCTTAGTTTCATAAATACCATAATAAATTCTTGAAACAAAGACAAGCTTCTACTCCTTTGAGTGACGAATGGACTGATGAAAGAAAAAGTTGCATTGAGCACATCAAAACCCGGCAAACCAGTGTAAAACCTCACTCTGTCATCATGATCAGCAAAACATTCCTCAGTAAAAGGTTGCAGAACAGCTTCCTTAAATAAATATTCAAATTCAGTTGTTTGAGTTTCAGCATTTTGAGTAATTTTTCCCCCTGATTCTGGCGTTTGAGTTTCAGCATTCATTGTTTTCTGGTCATGACTTCTGTATAATTCTTCCTTGGTTTCTTGCTCTTTGTCATCAACACTCAAAGCCTCGGCCTCGCAGAATATCTCATCAGCTGTTTCTCATGTATCATCAACATTCATAGCCTCAGCCTCTAGCTTGGCCTCATAGAATATCTCATCAGCTGTTTCCCCTGTATCATCCACTCATTTCCCTTTTTCTTTGATCTCTGCTCGACGTATGCGTCTGTTGGCAGCTCTCTGTGCTCGAGCAGCTGCTTCTTCAGGATCCTTGACATGCTGTTTTGAACGACCAAGATGAAGGGTAGGGACCCAATCTACGTTGAATCAATCCCAATCTTTCGCAGCTTCTCCTGAAATGAGTGCTGGCTGCAAACTCGATCGCGTTCTAAAATATCATCAGTTAAGTCATCTCTACTTATTGCTGAGATCCACATTCTTGTTCGCTCAGAAGTAAGTTCTTTGGTGTACTCTCCTTGATTGACTACAACACGTGGGACACGAAAAAACCTTACTTTTTCGACGTTAGACCGCTTCTTCCCAGTTTTGTTCCCACAACTAATGACAAGGCAGAGGACCATGATAGAAACAATATAAATATTACACTAACGTCTTCTCAAAACTGTAAAACCTGCTCCAAATGTTGCTGTCACGATACGCACTGGTTATCAGTGGAACACCAACATGGCGGATGAAGTCAGTTACCATGATGATATAGAAATTTGGTCACGTGAGTGAAAACGCTCTATCCAATGCTTTTATCTAGGATTTCATACCTGATCAGTCTAAACCAAAAACACAATACAACTGTATTTTCTTAATTTTCACTTGCAACCCTAAGTAAGTAATGCTTTGTCTAGTGAAGACAAGGCATTTCACCTGGAATTACCTTAGCCAGGGCTGTAGCTAGTATAAGGCAAACCAAGGCACTTGCCTCAGTCCCCCCTGTAAGTAATGCTAAACTGTTATTGTATGAGTTTTTCATCAGCGTTGTTCATCAGGGTGCTGATCAATCAACTTTTTGCTGGGAAAATGGACAACACGTATTTCCTTACGAAATTGTACAAAATCACAACACACCAATCACAATCCCAATTGTTATTTAAATGGTACTGCCTGATGAAGACTAGGAGTGGGCAGTTCACATGTTGCGATCTACATCTCTAGTGACTTTCAATAGACAAAATTAATGATAATACCACAATCCTCTTTGTAGCATACAAAAAGAGCCAACAAGTATCCACAATCATTTCACATGGTAATTCCTCCACTAGGAGTTTGTAATAAATATTTATAAAGGCCAATAACATCTTTAAAACCTAAAAAAGCTATTTATTTGTCTTTGATTTGAGAACTTCTAGTTGAAACTGAAGTTACCTATCTGTTTAGATTTGTAGGAAACTTGCTGGGCTTGGTGTGCCATGACCCTCAGGTGCTAATGTGTCACCTGATTGAGATCTGTTCTGTTAGAATATTTTTTGTTTTGTATATCTCTCATGCATTTAATTGCGGCCTGCTACCCAGGATCTTTTCATTCAGTACATGTACTATATGTCATATTTAAAAGTTTAACTGATGTTTAGCTGATGTGGTGTGAATAGCAAGCTACAACACTTCAGTGAGCAAGTAAGTAACAATATTTATCAGCATAAGAACATCAGTTGAGAAAGTAGAAAACATTGAGTCTGACACATTTTAAATGGGCAGGTATTAAAGCACCTATAAATTCAGGGAATAGCATGAATAAAGGAAGAATACAAATAATTTACCAACAGCACAGGTCATTAGAGTGTTTGCCACAAGTCACGCCTACCACATGCAGTTATCAGGTTTCAAAATTCCCTGACTTTTCCTTCCCTGACTAAATAATCACAATTTATAATGTCAAATGTAGTAAGGGCCTCCAGCTGAACCCCAGACCTCTCAAGTCTTACGATTTTGTTGTGAGACTCACGGTTTTCAGTTCAATCTCACAGTCTCACAACAAGACAGGCAAATCACACGATAAAAAGAAGCACAAGCTGAAAAGATGCAATTTCTTGTATAATTTCATTTTTACTTAGGTGAGTCAAATTCTGTGCAAATCAATAGTTAAACTTTCGCAAACCAGGCCACCGTTCTATTCAGTTTTCATCCGTCTGTTTGATGTTGTGCACTGGAAACACAGTCCATGACCATATATAGAAGACATGTTCCAAATTACGTCCCCATCATTACCAGTCTCTCGCATTCTAAAATTCAGCTCAATGCTCACACACAGGCTGGACTTAGCTGTGAGTATCGAAGCTGTGAAAATAAAGTTAATTTCTATGCTGTGGAGGTCCACACATGTTTTGCGTTAATTATAAGCAAGATACAAACACGTCTTAATTAGGACGTGTTTACTTGGTTTTGTCTGCCGGTCGATCAATCTCCAGATTTTTGGTGCTTTGAGGTTGAGAGGTCTGCCCCCCCCCCAAACAGCCATTCCTTCCACCCATTTACAAGTGATAGTTCTTCAACAAATTTACTTTTTTATCTTTTGTTATCTTTGAGATCATGACAGACCTGGAATCTTTCTTCCAGCGATGCTATATTTCAAATTTATCTTATTTCCCTTCAAAGTGTCAATGTTTATTATTTCCCTGTCACAAAATAAAATTTCCTAACCTTGATGAGCTTTTTTCCATACGATTTTCTGATCTGTGAAAACCCTGCAACCCATAGCATTCTGACAAGAAAAGCAACTGCATGGCACTACAACTTCAAAAACAAGATGAGCTTAAAATCGCCCTAAACAGCTATCAGTATCAGGTGAGCCATAGCTAACTAATTATGTTTATATCGACTGAAGTTTTACCTGATTCCAATGGTTTGAACATAGATGGCTGTATTTGGACATTTTCAAGCCAAAACTCAAGGTCTTGGCCTATTTTCTCATTGACTAGTCAATAAATGCCAGAAAATCTTTAAAACAAACTCAATGATTTTAAGGAAATTATCTGGCTGTGATGGTAAGCTCGCCAACTGTGACATCACAAATACCCATAATTTGCGTGCCATTTCTGGTTCGTTTTCATGAAGCTCTCGGAAATCGTCGGATTTATGTGTGTTGACTGCACAGTTCGCCTTAAACTAATTTCAAAGAGTTGATTCTTTTTTATGTTGTTACAACTGACTTTTTTATGTAGGTTTTTCGTTGCATTTGACCTTTAAATAAACACCTTGCTTCCATATTGCAGCTCAAAGGGTTACTGGAAAGGCATGGCTGCTATCCAAAAATTAGCAGTCACTGCAAAAGTCCCTGAAGAAACTGCCAAGCAGTGGCTCGTCAGACAGGCTCTCTTGCAGACCTATCTTCCTGCGCTGCACTACATTCCATGCCTAAATTTGACATATCAGCATCCCCAAGTGGACCTTCTTTTTGTGCCTCATGACAAGCTTCGTCGCAGCCGCAAAGTTTACACAACACAATGACCATTGTTGACGCCACAAGCCAGTACAAACTCTGGGGAGATTGCGAAAGCTTTTCATTCAATTTATGAGTGCAGCCCTTTGATGTGGCCTCAGGTATTGCAGGTGGGCCCTGGGCATTCACAAAACAGCTATACACAGGTAAATCCAATCAGATGGCTTGAAATTTCTACAGACCAGGCTATTGTTGAACGTTTCAATTGCATGCTCACCAAGAGCTTGTTTGGTCATCAGTATGCCATAGAAATGCTCTTACCAGCCGGAGAGCAGTCGGCTGCCTGGGTCAAAAAGCCTCCTGTTCCAATCAAAGCTGTTTCAGCAAAACCTTCCACTCCTTACCCAAGACCTGTTAATGTGAACAAAAAAAACCTCATTCCCACGTCAATGTTCGCAATCTATACCAGCCCAGTGAACTCAAAGGTGGCACTAAAAGAGCCACAGGCCTAATCTTCTCTTTAAAAGTTCACACACTTGCAAGGGCTGTTACCTGGTCGGATAAGCCAGTCTTGAACTATTTAACTGATGGGCCTAAGCAGGGCCTTGTACGCAAAGAGCTCTTGGTTGTGCTACCAAACTCACAGCTTCTGCCTGCTCATGTCATGTGAAATCTAATTGGCTCCATGTGGATCCCATCCATCAACACCCAGTGTTTGTCATAACACACCATTACAACTTCACGCCGCTTTAAGTGTGTCTTTCTGAAATGGGTGATACCGCTGGATTTTTGAGCATGAAGGCTCAGTTTATTCCTTTGGGCATTACCTTCGGCCTTTGCTGAAAATGACTCAGCCACTTTCGGTTTTATTCGTTTCGAAGAAGGTGAGATATTTTGGAAGAAGGTCAGGAAGCAGGCGGAAGCGACTTCAAAAGACTGGAACAATAGCGTAATTAAGCTACCTTGATGAACGGAGTTGTGAACGTATCCTTTTGTTCTTAAACTTGTAAATGAACTCCAGATGTAACCTGTAGACATTTCTTGGATTGTTTTTTTTCACAATGTTTTTTCATTGTCTTTACCAATAAAGAGCGTGTTGAGAGCTTTAAAAAGAGATCTTGAACGAGTTGCTTTGATGGACGTAGGGGAAATTAGGTTTGTTTATTGTCGAGCAGTGGGCCAGACTCGTGGAGTTAATTATGCGTAGCCATCTTCCGACTCATTTTTTGTTCAATGCAATGCGTGTTGAATCGAATGCCCAGATCGCTTTAATGACTTTAAACATTTCCTTTTAGCTACAAGTATTTAATTGAAGAAGTTTTAAGAGCATATAAAAGAGATATAAAGGCGTATTCATTTCTCTGTACAAGCCGAGTCAATGGTTTGTTTACAACTCGGGCCGCTAATCTTATAAAAGTGTCTTCAACGTCTTTGAAGTAGTTGTTTCCCCCAGAACAAAAGAAAAATTGTTTGATCAGTTTTATTTCCGAACAACAAACCAATTAAACCTTGATTTATGTGTTTGTGAATGCAAGGAGCTCTATCTCTGGCCACAAATTAAGCACTGTGTATTGTGGAAATTCCGACAGTCACCGCACCCAACGCACGAGTATACACGCTGGTTTTTTGTTTATTTCCGTCAAGAATCATCAAGCTTACTTAAGTAGAACTTTTGCTTAATCAAGTGAAGTTGTCATGCACTCAGCCCCAGCTTTTCTTGCTGATAGGTGACCATCCGTGTGCACCCCCCAAAGCGTGTAAAGGAATTATGGGACACATTATCACGTCACACGAGAGCTCAGGAGCAAGCCTTGTAAGCATTTTCCTTGTTTTATGGTCAATCAAATATAAAGTTGTGTTCATTCCGCCGTGGTCCCTGTTGATTCCCCTGCAAATTCATCTACAAGTGGTGGAGAGCCCAAATTCCGTCAAACTCATCATGCCAGCAACAATTGAAGAACTACAAGGCATTGTGGCTGGACTTGTTGGCATTATAAAGGATTTGACTACAAATGTTACTCAAGTCACCCAAACAGTTGGTAACATGGCCGACATGGTTCCTGCATCCATTCATCATGATAATACACAAGACCTTTGCATGCCTTCCATGCAGCTTCCTTCGTTTTGTTTAATAGTGTAGTACAAGACGACATCTCCGAATTCCTCGAGTGATTCAATCAGCAGACATCTCATCTTCCCGCCGGAACATGCTTTTCGTTTCTGGAACAAGAGTGTGCTGGCAACTGGCCGCAATCTGTGTTGTTGATAGCTAAAGCTACAGAGGGCTACACAGAAAAAGTGGTAGAAGACCAACTTAACATTGCATCGAAATATTACGTGCAGAATTCGGCAAAATGAAAGAAGACAAGTGCCGCCAATTACCAGCTGAGTTGAGCGCCATTTAACAAGAGTGTGGCGAGTCAATGGCACAGTTTGCGTTCAAATACAAGAAACTACTGCATCAATTGGAGAAACTTGGCGAACAGATTGTGAAAGTTTATCCTACCTTTGATATTTCACAGTTTATTTCTAAAGTCAAGCCTAGTATTGCTCAGCAGCTTGTTGTGAAAGCATCAGAATTTGAAACCCTTGATAAGGCAGCCAAAGCAGCTTGTCGTGTTGAGATGTCATTTCAAACTCCGCCCATGGCCTCGAAACGAAATCAGTCGGCTGATGAAGGAAAAGTGACACCACCAAGATCAGCATTCCCAACGACAGCAGAGGGCTTGTTACATTTGTAGAGAAACAAACCATCTGTCAAGGTACTTCCCAAAATACCACAAAGACACTTCAAAACAACCGGAGATATGCAGAAATTACAATCAATTTCCCAAATTTAATTGCAAGGAAGACGGCAACAAATGCTCATATGATCATATGGCCGACAACACAAGTGCCAACGCTGTAACAAGTGGGGCTTTCAAGCTATCAAACACTCTGAAAATCACCCATCAAGCACATCTTGCAGCACTTTTCCATCTGATGAGGTTAATTTGCTTAGCAACTGGTAGTCTTGTCGTAGTCTTGTCCATAGTGGCAACTGCTTTAAGATTAGGTTTTGAATCCACTGAGGTAACAGAAATGGGTTCTTCAAGGGCACAATACTTGAGGTCAGGTCATTTGGATGCAACAAGATCAGAATGTACTTTGCTCACAAGAGATACAGAACAGCAACTATCCAAAGGCAAGGGCAGTCGTTCACCTGCAGATGTAACAGAGGTCCAGGCTTTGCTGAATGTGCAGGAATGGTAACAGCAGGTAATCCAAGTAATGGAGTAGATGTTGATGGTTGATCAAATGAAGCTGGAGGTGGTGGTTGTGAAGCTGAGGTTGAGGTTTGGTTTTCAGATCCTACAGGAATAGAACTCGAGGATTTTTCTGTACACTGAGCTTCGTATTTTTCCAGACGAAAGGATATCAGGAACAACATTTCTTTCCCCTTTTCTGTGTTCAATGAAAAAGTCAAACTCAGCCATGCTCATACACGATTTTGCAACTATTGCCTGTTGTGGTGCCATAGTAGTCAACCATTTAAGATTCGCATGATCGGTTACAACTTTAACCCTTCAGCCTAGTATGTAAGAGCAAAACTGTTCAAGTCCCCATTTCACAGCAAAGAGTTCCTGGTGCATTGTTGTCCAACGTGATTCAGCTGGTGTAAATGCTTGGGATACAAATCTCACAGGGTGAAGTACGCCATCCTTCTCCTGAGCCAACATTGCTCCACATCCTAGCTTGCTAGCATCCACATGTAATTCAAACTGAGTGTTCCAATCAGTATGGAACAACATAACATCCCGGGCCAGTGACTGCTTGCTTCAAGTCTTGAAACTCTCTTGCTGTTTCTTTGGTCCACTGAAATGACACACCCTTCTTGAGAAGAGATTGCAAGGCTTGTGTTCAGGTAGACATGCATGGAATAAAGTCCCTAAAATATCTACAAAGTCCAAGAAAACGCTTGACTGCAGAAGTGTTTATTGGTGTGGGCATAAATAGGATTGCTTCTACTAATTGGCTTATTGATGTTCAACCTTCTTGGGTGATCTGCTAATCAAGTTTCATAGCTCAAATCAAGATCTTTCTGCATTTAAGAACATTCCAAAGCAACACTTGCAATGGATTAAACAAATGGCAAAGTGCTCAGATGAATTTATGGTGGATCCAAATCACTATCGTATTATGGTTCCCAAGGACATTCAACTTCAATGTCATCTCTTACAAGTATATTATGATTCACCCGTGGGAATGCATCGCTGACGCCAAGCTACTTATGGATCTCTTTCATATGACTTTTATTAGCAAAATATGACTAAGCATTTGAGGAACTGGATCAGGCGCTGCCCTGCCTGTATCAAATTTAAGTCTACTGATCCCAATGGTCCCATATAAACTAGGAACTACTGCAGCACAAGCTCTGTTTAATGATGTTTTCCTGCAATACAGATTTCCAGCAGTCTTACATAGCGATCAAGGAGGAGAATCGCTTGATGTGGTATCACACCAGCTAACAAAACTTCTCTCGATAGAACACTTTGTCACAACAAGTTACCGTCCACACCTAAATGGAAGTACAGAACGTGTTCACAGAAGGAAAGCAAGTTTATGTTAGAAGACCAACTCTGAGTTCACAACGAAAACGATCAGCCACACGGTTCATTCGTTGATTTGATGGTCCTTACACGTTATTTTAGGACATGTCCATGGTCACCAGAATCTATTGTGACCTCGACACAAATTCACTCAGGATGAGATTAAAACAGTAAACATTGAAAAGATCATTGTTCTGTTGTGTCAGATGAACTTTCAGAAGATTATGATCTCAGAAATTATGAAGACCCACCACATAACACAGAGACAGTTCCCCCTCTTGAGAATTACCCACTCGAAAGGGTACAGCGATTGATCCTGATTTGGCAAAGTTAGCATTTGGTTTTGGATGTTAACCTCAAAGTGCCCTTATCTATCCATATCTGGAGGCTCACATGGAGGAACTTACCTGTTAAAACTTGACAGAGACATGTTTGCAACTTTAGTTTCAGAAAAACTAAAATCCCTTTCAAGGGGTGGACTCATGCGAATTATAGACTGTTAAGATTTTGTTGTTAGCTTATTTCAAATTTATTCACCATGAATATTGTAAGCTTTTGTTGCAAGATACTCCCTTTAAGAAGGGGTGGACTGTAGTGGAATTATGGGACACATTATCACATGGCACGAGAGCTCAGGGAGCAAGTCTTGTAAGCATTAACCTTTACGTTTTACAAATACAAAGTTGTGTTCATTCCACGCGGTCCCCCTTGATTCCCCTGCAAATTTATCCACAAGCACACCATATGGAAACCTCTATTTTCAGCTCTATCGATTCTGCCATCCAGGGCCTCCTCCAATTCCTATGCACGCTAATTTAAGGAAACCCCCACAAACTAGATACTCATAGTAAGGTCACAAATGTACAATTTGATAAAATTATGGGAATTTTCTGGAATCTCATCTGCAAAAGTGCATGTACATTCACAAAATCAAGAGATTTCCTTCAAGCTAAGCTTAACAGCAGAATGAATGCTCATTTACTGTGACCTACACTTTTATTATATAATTTTGGTGTACAAGACACGCATTCTCTTCAAATTGAAAAATAATTATTAGGAAAAAATTATTCACAAGGAAAAAAAGGTATTGGCTAAAAGAAAACAAATAGGTTTCAGCTATCACAAAATGTAACATGAACTGAAGAAATGATGCACATGATTAGGCATAAATGGGGCACAACTGGCATGTAGAATATAAAAGCCTGGATATTTTTGGCTCGAACATGTCTTGTAAACCCTGTATTCGTGTGCAAATTATGGTACCTTTGCTTTTCCTTTTGACTTTGGTTTAACATGTTGAGAAAGGTTCGGCAGCCCTGAAAAGAAAAACAGAACATGCAACCTATTTCAACACAGCAAGTGAAAACAAGCTAAACATAACAGTCACTACAGTGACATATGAAGCATAGACCCTATACAAAATGAAAGGGGACTATGCAAGGCTCATTGGGCTTTGTTTTGTTTACTCATGGTAAAAATGGCTGCTGATGACACTGTAAGTGCTAGCTGTCTTTTCGAGGGCAATATTCCCAGAGGATCATCAACACTCACCACAGACGAGGTTCACAGGGCGACCCGGCCAAAGGACTAAAAATAAAGGCACAGTTGCATGCAGCGAAAATGTCAGTATTGAAGCTTATTGATGTATTTCTCAGTTGTCGTAATAATAAGAAAGGCCTTTGCTACTTGGTTAAAAGGATTAGTTATTAAACTTTTCTTATTTTAAATAGAGATCAGGAGATTTAATGGAAATTCCATTGCTGACCTGTTTCTGCACAAGTAACTGGTGTTTTAATCACAACATGAAATTGTAAATTGTGACCTTTCACGCGAAAACGTGCATTCGTTTGAACGACCTGGGTCATCCGTTCAAAAAAAATTTGCATACATTCGAAAGGCTTGATCACCCGTTCGGTAGAAACGTCCAACTGTTCGAACGGCTTGATCACCGATTCAGTCGAAACGTCCAACCATTCAAACGGCTTGATCACCCGTTTGGTAGAAATGTCCAACCGTTTGAATGACTTGCTTGACCGTTTGTTAAAAGCATCTAACTGTTCGAATGACTTGCTCACCTGTTTAGTAAAAACATCCATCCGTTCGAATAAAAACGTTCAATAAAAACGTTAAACCGTCCGAACGACCTGCTAACCCGTTTGTTAAAAACATCCAACTGTTTGCTGGAGCATAATCAGTTCAAATAATATCAGATAAAGAATTACACAGACGCCCGGAGTCAATGTAAATGACGCCTTCTGACAGCTGTACTGATCGTTATAAATCAGTCAATAGTTTTTATTATCCAAACATGCACAAGTTCCAGTGGACCAATAAAATTGTCATTCCATCGTTCGAAAAAGTATGTGCTTTGAAGTTCAAGACATGAGCGTACCCTTAATCGAAAACCTTGTTAACTGTTTTGCCCTTTCCTTTGTTTCGTCTTAAAATCTGTTTTCGTGACCTGGGTTTCACCTGAGAGGTTATTTTGTCCGGTGTTAAGCGTGTCACGAAAACCGATAAGAAAGCACTCGGCCAGAGCTCTTTCCATGCCAGCCAGTTTTCACCGCATCTTCGATCTTTGAAGGCGCCACAATGAACAATCGATCTCTGGTAGTTCAATGCTTGTCGCTTTTGCGCTAAAGGCATCCTTGAACGAAGAGAAAAACCTATTAACAAACATTACTCCTTCCAGCTAGAGGGAAATCTCTTCATTTTTTTCGCGGATCCTCCCAAGAGACAGGTGCCTGAAAACTTGAAGATCCAAGACTCCGAAGTATCCTCACTACTAATTAATTTTTGAGTTGACAGATAAAGACAATTGAAGGGTTTCATGCAAAAATTAGAATTGCTGAAGGCAAAATCACAATATATGGTATAGTACATGTACCAATGTTTTTACTGTTGTGCCCACTACCATGTATTTAGTGTTTGGGAATTTAAAAATACAAAATATAATTGTTCTGCCAAAAATATCATTTTGAGCTTTTGGGCTCTGCCATAGCTGTTACAAGTATCAATTATTATCAACATAGACAGACATACAAAAAAGGCGAAATTGGTAAGTTGTCCCTTGAATTGAACCTTGCATGTTAGCTTAATTTGTATTTCTTGTAAAAATATATATTTTGTTGACAGCAGACAGCTATTTATGGTTTGCAGACCATACATGTTTTCTGGACAGAAAAAAACTTCTCGTCAGCTTGTTCTTCTGTTTACACAAACAAGCCACTTTGCTTTTAATAGTCAATTGATCGAACCTCTGTGGATAACTCGACTCAAAGGATAAGCAAAGCATCAACAAAGTTTAAACATTTTAGACAACCTTCGAACCTGGGGACTGATTTAAACTTAAACATACTTAAGGAACTTCGCACTAATTGTTTCTGCGCATCCTTACTGCACACGAAATTCACACGCCACGTCATGCATCGAGCGCGCGCGCTGAGAAGTAAAGTGAACAATAATAGGGCAAGTAGCCAT
>Ga0126337_10002284_pt1:7500-12118 | contig 12118 bp, 9 predicted proteins | sample DipCmetagenome_FD_92527 | JGI IMG/M metagenome (GOLD analysis project Ga0126337, IMG submission 92527) | Coral microbial communities from La Bocana,Puerto Morelos, Mexico - Diploria C A metagenome | ecosystem: Host-associated > Invertebrates > Cnidaria > Coral | place: La... | reverse complement strand
GGCTGTGATAAGATATCATACACCAAATAAAACAAAGGAACCTGAAAAGTTTTTTCATCATTTGCTACAACTTTACTATCCATGGAGAGATGAGAGTAAGCTCTTACACAGTGATGGTACCTACCCGTACGAAACTAGCAGATCTGTTTATAGTCTGTTACAGATCTGCTGGCACATCTGTAGCAGATCTGCAGACAATCTACTGATGATCTACAGATTATCTGCAGATCATCTACAGAATGTCTGCAGAATATCTGCAGAATGTCTGCAGAGCGTCTGCAGCGATGATCTGCAATAAGTCTGCAAATTTGCAGACGCTCTGCAGACGAAATCAGCCTATCATGTTGAACAAAAAGCCCACAAAATGCACCAATCAAACAACGTTTATTTAAAAGATACACAGGGGAGGTCGGTCTGTTATTCATCAAAAGTAAACAATTAATGTTGACAGATAAAGCAGATAATTATCACTAGCAGGAATTTAAAGTATTTTCTTGGCGTGATATTTTCCACGCATTCCAAATGAAAAAAAAACCTAGGGTTGTAGGGTAGCAACCAGTCCTTTTAAAAAAATCTAGGCTTCGCGTAGCCAGCGAGCAACAAGGGAGCTTGCTAGCAGGCTAGACTTCGTGTGTTTTTTTTAGTTCGCTTGGCAGGCTATTTACAGAAACGAGATCGAGTAAACTGGATACTGAGTGCATGGGATTCATTTCTTTCTCGTCTGCGCTTGGCTTTAAAGGAACGAAAGAAGTAAGTCAGAGAGAACATAAATAATGCACAACAGCGACCGCTTATTGTGTTTCTGTTCGCCTTATGTATCGATTTTTTCGTTTGCTTTGTAACTTACTTACACATATCAACAGATATCAAAAATATTCGTTAATAAGGTGCTCCGTTCACGGTGCAGCATTCTACTGTGGCCTAAAGTCTATGGTGCACTAACCTTCGATCCCTGAATGGCTTGTTTCGAACATGTGCCACTAATATTCCAGCACACCAGGGCCGAGCAAAGACTGTAATTAGGAGAGGTCGCTACCAAGAGTTTACGGAACACTGACGGAATCTTGACCCGGATTGTTATCACATACTGAGTAAGTACGCTTACATATTTTAACAAGTTTAGATAACACATTGTATTCTAGTAGGTAGCATAAAAAGTAAAACCTAAAGCCACTGAACTTGGCATATTTTTACAGACCAGTCAGAAGATTATTCACGCTATTCTTTTAGTGTGACCTTTTAATAAGGTCGGTTTCTAATTCACTGCAGTGAGTAAATCCAGGTTTTTCAAGACATACAGTATTCTCAATAAACGAGCTTACCGCCGAGCATTGTAGATTTCCTGTGTTCAACAGCACACATCTAAATACTCGGAATAAACATAATACACCCGCAAATGACTTGATTCACTCACCGCTCTAAACATAAACTAAACATGAGTTTAATCCATGCTGTGAGAATTACTAACTCTTTGTAAATACTTTTAGTGATTCCACAAAAATAACGTTTCATTCTCTTCACTCAACTAATACTTGTTTGTTTACATTGTTCGATCGTGTTATGAAAAACTACGTTTTTGTTTCAGCTGTTTAACAACTTCTATTTGCTTCAATAAAAGCTTTTACTCGCAAAATGTTCTATTTTTTAAGTTCAAAATACAATAAGTATGTCACGCGACAATTCGAGCACTACAATTTACTGAGTGGAGAATAATCTTGACATCTGCTTTTTGTTGCTCGCTGTGTTTCATTCTCTTCACTCAACAAATACTCGTTTGTTTACATTGTTCGATCGCGTTATGAAAAAACTACGTTTTTTTCTGTTTAACAACTTCTATTTGCTTCAATAAAAGCTTTTTCTCGCAAAGTGTTTTCTTTTCTTAAGTTCAAAATACAATAAGTATGTCACGCGACAATTCGAGCACTACAAGTTACCGAGTGAAAAATAATCTTGACATCTGCTTTTTGTTGTTCGCACCAAAATGAAACAACCTACCGAAGAAGTTTTATCGATGATCTAAGCATTTAGTTTCACAACAGTGTAAAATCAATTTTGCCCTATTCACACCAAATGAAGAAATAAATAAGGTGGCTAACCTACTGATACTGATAGAAAAACTATCAGCTGTTTTCATTTCGTAGAGACGGTCACGGTCACAAAAATACATGTACTTTAATAGAACGTTCCATTCTTATTTAGTTACTGCTTATCTGTAGTTCCCTGAATTTTTTTCTTTTGGCTGTTCCAACTTTGTTTGTTAAAATGCGGTTCATCTGAGACACGGAAAACTCCACTTCGTGGAGAGTGGCAAACCTTCCAACATACGCTGTAAAAAATAAAAATATATTGGTAAACTACATGCATGTATTACTTTTAAAAGTAGTCAGTTTATTGTTATCGCAATTATAGCAATATGATTACAAAAATCCGACACATCATCTCTGATCATGTGTGTTTGTGTGCGTGTGTTTCTACAGGTTGCTGCCTGAAGCCCTTACCCTTTAAAGTCTTCACCACATCTTGATTCAGAGCCTTGCTAAGCGCACCCGCTTTGCTTGTCTGTGTTCGGGAGCCATGGGCAAGACTTGTTGCCAGAGTCTCCTCACTGAAGAAGGCTTCAATTAGCAGCAAGTATAATTTCTTCGGGTCTTTATCGCATTGATTGTGAATGGAGTGAAGTTTAGCAGAGGATATGTAGATTCCAGATCCTGGAACAAGTTCTTGTTTTCCAGGGCCTGCAACGTAGTTTTTTTTACTCTCATCTTGATTACCAGACGGCAAGTTCTCGACCTAAACATTAAATTAAAATCGAATAGAACTGCTTAATACTAGCCTGTGCGCATATAACGAGTTTGATTGTTTCACTAATACTACTAGACGGTTTGATTGTAATACTAAATTGATTATGAACCTACCGAGTTGGAGTTAGTTTCTGCTGCCTTATGAAAAGTCTGCAAAAGAGTTGAATAGTTTCAGGTGCAGAATAAAAACCAAAACTTCCAACATTCTTGCGTAAGTTAACTACATATCTAAAGTCCTACTCAAGTTTGTTTCCAGAAATTTTGTATGTTGTATTTTGTACATAAATATCTATAGGAAGAAACAGATAATAGCTCACAGGCTTCATAAAGTGACATTTACCTCATTGTCAGCTCCAGCAGAAGTTTGTTTGTATGCCTTCACAATGTTCTCTAGGAAACTGACATTTTGAATACTGCAGAGAGCTGAACAGGAGTAACCACAATTTAGATATTACAGATAGTATTCATATACTATATTTTCACATAATACACAATTTAAATTGCTGTAGAAAAGAATTAATTCGATAAAATACTTTAGTTCAGGAAAACGTGTTAGCCATAGAATGGCTCCCCCACCTGAATTCCTAAGCAGACTTGTCTTTACGACTGTTACAGATTAGCATTATACACTGGTTCAACTGAACTATATACTTAGGAATCTCAGGGGTACAAATGTGATTTTATTAGCGAATTAATTTCATTTTCAGAAATCCACTTACCAGGCAATTGTCTCTTCTTTAGAAAAATGATTTCAGCTTTAAGTGCTTTTACAATCTCGCGGCAGTTATCACACGGCACTGTTTGTCTCTCTGGTTCCTCTCCATCAGGCTTTTTTCTTTCTTCCTCTGGTTCCTCTTCTTCATCCGGACTGAAGTAACCGCTTTCGTCTAGGTTCTGTACAGAGTCCATGCCATCCGAGAAACCGTCTATGTCATCTAAGGATGACCTAATTAGGGACCCTGTTTCCCCAAGCGTGGCTATGGAAAGTGAGGGCAACGGTGCTGAAACGATAGGAGTATGACTAACGGGACATGGCGAACAAGAATTATGCAAGGCAGGTGAATCGAGACAATGTGGATTTTGCAAATGTTCTTTGTCTTGAGAAGGTAGACATATCAAAGTTGCATCGTGTGACAGAAGGCTCTGCGAAGCCGTAGTTTGCTCTAAAGGTAGACTCCGCAGAGGAACATTTTGCGATGGTAAGGGCAGACTTTGAGAAGTATTTGACAGATGTTCCTTGAAAAAAGCCGCAGCCTGAGCTTTTCCTGCCTCTATCTCCGCATTTTTTTTCTGTTGTAAGTCTGCTTTTTTGCTTATTTTGGGGGGCTTGTCTTTAGTACCTCTTGCTGAAGTTTTGGTTCGCTGGATTTCTTGTTGTTGTTTTTGTCCTTTTTTGCGATCCTGATGTGGTTGCTGCTACTTCTGCTGTTGTTCTTTTCTTTGTTGGCCCGGTTGTTTCCGCTCTTGCTGGTTCATTTCACTTTCTTGTTGCCGGTTTTGCTGTTGCTGTACTTCTTGCCGTTCCTGTTCATCACATGACAGCTTCGATTTCTTTGGATTGGATGGTGTCAAATCTATGAAATTCATTTCAACGCTTTCCATTGCCAATCGAGACTTCTTCCTTTGGCGTTTTTGGGGGATGGTGTTTTCCTTTTTTTCTTCTAATTGTATGCAAATAAGTTCGAGTTCCTCTGCATTGTCTAAAATTTCAAGAGCATTATTTGGGGTTAGATGCATGGATACTGTAGAATGCTCAATTTTTTTTTCTATCCCATTGAGAGAGTTAAGAAAAGAAACCTTTTTACTTACAGGAAAAT
>Ga0126337_10002284_pt1:0-2500 | contig 12118 bp, 9 predicted proteins | sample DipCmetagenome_FD_92527 | JGI IMG/M metagenome (GOLD analysis project Ga0126337, IMG submission 92527) | Coral microbial communities from La Bocana,Puerto Morelos, Mexico - Diploria C A metagenome | ecosystem: Host-associated > Invertebrates > Cnidaria > Coral | place: La Bocana,Puerto... | reverse complement strand
CTAATAAGATACATAAAATAACTACAATTAATAGATAATTAATACAGTTTATAAAAATAAATTAATACAAGAATTTAGTAATTCTTATAAAAAAGAAAAATATAATTTTTGATAACAACGAATGAGATCAATAGTTACAAATAAATAAAATTCTCCGATCTTTTATTAATTATTTGTGGGGCTAAAACATTAAAATTAAATTCCTTAAAAGTGTTACACTTAACAACATTCTTCAAAAAAGATTTCAGGTCTGTTCTCTCTAGTATCGCTCTATTAGTTCGCCCTATAGCGTTCCAGAGGACAGCCCCCCCCGTAGGAAATGGAGTTTTTAACGTATTTGGATGCAAAACTCGGTACAGCCCATGCTTCAGTCGTGAAGAAGGTCTGTCGCCGTGGATAATCAACTCTTCAGCCAAAGTGCCTGGGAGCATGCCAGGATAACCCTTGAAAAAAAGTTTAATTAAAGACCGTTTATACATATATGTTTAAGTGTTCCACTTAACGGTAGCTAAAACGTAAACTGTTGGCATGTCCGGTGGAAAGCCAAAAATAATTCTAGCAGCACGGCAATGTTGTCTTTCCAATGCTTTAAATAACTCTGTCTGATTAACCCCGCCCCAGACGGGCATCGCGTACATAATGGATGGCTGGATGACCTTTACGTAAAGTGACTCGGAGTCCTCGGACACATGGCTGTGCATTGCATTGAACGAAGCTCTGAACGAAGGTCAAACTGACAATAATTGCATGGGGTAATGTTTATAATTACCTGCAATACATGTATTGATCTCCACCTGACCTACAGACCCTGCAGGCAAGGTTAATTTAGTAACGAAGTAACGAAAAATGTGACGTTGACGTCCCTCGGGATTCTGACGTGCGCTATTTATTTATTTATCTCAGTCGCTTCTTGATTATCGTGTTACCACAAGCGTCAATACCGCTATTATGCAACGTTTTAACTGACAATTTGACTATGTCGGTGTTTCAAAAGGGATAAGAAAGTAACGACTCAACTTTCAAAGACACAAAAATGATTGCTTATTTTGAGGCGGATTACGTCACTAATCAAGTTGAGCATAGTTAAGATCGTTCTTCCTTTTGTGTTTTGTTTTCTTGCAATCACCCCTGCACGAAAAATAATTGAAGAATGTTGAAAGTCAAAGATAATAATACTAGAAGGGGAAAAAACTTCTCAATGCTCATTGAGTGTTTAATAAGTCAGAAGGATTGTTTTCCCTGGATCAGATCGGAGGAGAGCCGACGTGTCAATTCCAGAAGTGTTTTCGATTTTGGCGGCGACATGACCTTCACGGCAATCACGACAACTGATAAGAAGAACGTCTCCTCATGTTTTGAAGCTGTATTGTAAGTAAGAAAAATAATCGTAGTACAGACATGACAGAAATTTAACCATCTTATTCCACTTTTCATGATTCATTCACGTCTTGACTTCAAACTTCGTATCGTTGTTAATCTATCAACACTGATATGTCGATCAATGAAATGCAATGTTTTCCCCTAAGCGTTTGGAACTGGGAATTTAACACTAACGCGCCCTGCATTGGTATTAAATTTTATTGAAAGAATGTGTCAGGTATATGTGTATTTATCGTTCGATTGACGGTAACATTTGATTTACCAACACGTTGTACGTAAGTAGCTGACCATTTTCAATTTGCGACTATCGTTTTATCTACAGAATCGAAATATTTTATTAATCTCAAACGAACCAGTAAGCCGGGCAGTAATGACTGCTCCAACTAAGGTTTGATACAGAAGTCACGTCGATGCAATGAATGTTCTATCGATCCGTTTTTGGACTTAACGTGTTGCAGATCATCTGCAGACGCTGCAGATAATCTGCAGATCTGTTGTTAGTCTGTTTTTCGTCTGCAGTCTTGGAATCGCGAAGAGTATTTAAGCTTAACGTCTGCAGCAGACTGAAAACAGACTCTGCAGACGATAAATTAGTCTGCAGATGATCTGTTTTTGCCAAAACAGATCTGTTGCAGATCTGCTGCAGATCTGTTCGTTTCGTACGGGTATGCATCAAAATACTATGAACCTGATATTCAAACTATTGTGGATCGCAACAGATCTGTATTTGAGCATGATTGTGAAGCAGTAACAGAAGCATTTGAAAGTGTAAGAAATAATCCGGGAATCATTCATTCATATGATTCTATGAATGATCAAGAAAATGATGATATGCATATTGAAGAGCAAGGTGATGAAAATCCAGATGAGTGTTTTAATGAACAAATACCTTCACATCTGTTTTCATCAGATTCTGATCAACATGTGCATACAGGGATATCAGGGTATACTCAGCCTGCTGCAATTTCTGATAATGAATTTTGTGAGTGTGTAAGATCTTTAAACAGAAAACAACGAAATGCATTTGATTATGTGTTGTCTTGGTCCAGAAGTAAAATGAAAAATATGAACACCCTCAAGCCACAAGATGTCAAAGAAATATTTCTTTTTGTTACAGGAG
>Ga0126337_10002282_pt1 | contig 12120 bp, 13 predicted proteins | sample DipCmetagenome_FD_92527 | JGI IMG/M metagenome (GOLD analysis project Ga0126337, IMG submission 92527) | Coral microbial communities from La Bocana,Puerto Morelos, Mexico - Diploria C A metagenome | ecosystem: Host-associated > Invertebrates > Cnidaria > Coral | place: La Bocana,Puerto Morelos... | reverse complement strand
TGATGATGATGATGATGATGATGTCGTTGTTGTTGTTGTTGTTGTTGTTGTTGTTGTTGTTGTTGTTGTTGTTGTTGTTGTTGTTGTTGTTGTTGTTGGCGTGGTAGCAAACGGATGGAAAGTCGGCAACGCTGATGGAGACAAAAGTTCTAGAGGCAAAGTCTTTCTTGAATACGGTTACTGTCCACCCTGAAATTTCTGCCTCCGGCTCGCATGTGATTTGCTGGTATATACAGCAGCTGATGTACCCATGTCACTGATGTTTATATTCGAAGGATTTTTTTTCGAAGAGTGTTGTTTTGACTCCAAACTCACGAAATGAGTCTGTGCAAATTTTGCATGATAAGGGGTCCGGGGTGGGATGCCAACAATTCTAGAATTTTGCGAGTCTATGGTCATAGCCTCATGTAGACTTTTTTAGAGCGATCCGCGCAGTAAAGATTCTAAAAAGACGGCCCAGGCCATGAAGTGAATCAAGTGCAAGGTCCGAATTGGCTTAACCAAAGGTTTGAACTAATCGTTCGATCAATGGACCAACTTGTTCAGCCGTTGTGGATTTCAGGTGAATCCAATGGAACTAACTTTGTGTAGTGAGAATGCCTTTACGTCCTCGACGTCGAGGATGAATCTCTACGTACAGTTTCTTGGATTTTGCACCTTGAGAGTTAGAGTTCTGGCCGACTCAGACACACGAAGTTCGAGAAATATTTGTGAAATTTTCGAAGCATGAAAGAACTGTACGGACAACGCACAAGGAAGGGCACCTGTTGATTTTTTTAAAACTGGGAGCTTGGACGATGGAAATGTTGTTTGTCGAACATGTTTATTTTGCACCATTGCTATAGTTTTCCTTGTATTTTCTGTGGAATTTGAGTTGCCTATAGCTTGCTACACAAGACATGCTTGTTACTTGTTGAATCTTTTATGCATCAAAGTTTCCCTTGCTCGATTTTTGATTCCTTTGAGCCACAGCATCCAGGTTTTCCGGCGATTCTGACGGGATGACGCAACAAGCAGATGGGTCTTACGTTGCTAAGTGGGGGTCCCTGAGGGAAGAGTCTAGCGATTCGAGATGAAACCAAGGTAAGAAAGGACTCTTGCAATGTTTTCATGTTTTCTTTCATATTGGTTACAACATTCTTTTTTTCGCATCACTTTCAATACATCACTCTTGGGAGCTTTTCCTCTATCCATCTTTAATCACATCTTTGACAAAGTCAGCAAGCCACTCTGATGGTCCAGAAAACCCTGTGACGCTGTCAGGTGTCCAGATGGACGCTGGTGGCCAGGACCTGGTTGTCGCAATGATCTCACAAAGTGCATTCCAGTGCTCACGTATCATGGGTGGAAACTTCAAGCGATCATGCAGTGGAGTCTTGGATGATGTTGGGCCAGTGGAACCGTGGAACCTCTGTGGTGGATTTGCTGGCTGGCGGAAGCGTTGAAAGAGCTCATTAGGGCTTTGTCACTGGTGATTTCTTTCACTTTCCTCCTTAGTGTTCAATTCAGGAGTACGGAATACTGTCCCACATACGATCATTTCTCCAGGCTTTGGATGTTTTTATTCGAAGTTCAACACTCGCAAAGCATCTCACGAACTCACATCCATTGTATGCTACCCATGCCCTGTGGACACATGGAAAGACCGAATTTGGCATCTATGACTTTGTATTATACTTTTACAGGGGTCATCAAATTTCCCCTTAAACAATGCAAATGTATGATAATTTTGAGGGATTTGCCACTGGTGCATTGTTTGGGTTGGTAATGCAACCAGCCTAGTTCTGTTGACATGACGGAAACAGGAAACCCATCAAAAAGGGGTGATCCAGTTGTTCACTCCATCGTTATTTTGCTTTCAGGGTGACGGCCTACAATTTTCCAGCAGCAGTTGCGATGTCCACGACTTACGTCTCTCGGCAATCAAAACGTCTGGTTTCACAAGTGTGTGCATGGTCCCAAAAAGCCGACCTTTGAGCGGCGCACATATGATTCTTTGGGGCCTGTCCTGCAAGCTTTGGTAATTCCAAAGGGGCAGCAACCCAAGGTCATAGTAGATATTGTCTTGCACAAGTTCCTTTTTTAAAACATGCATACCTGCCCTGAACGCAGAATTTGGAGAGATGGATTTGTAAAGAGATGTTGAGTAAGTAAACTTGAATATTTATACACTCGATAGACTCTATATGATTTCTTGCATTTGGATACGTCTAGCAGCTTTTTTCTATTGCTGAGAGATAGTCTATCAGTTCTTGTTGGTTTCAAAAAAAAAGATCAGGTCCAATACACCCCTACTTGCTGGCTGAATGAACAGGCTCTAGGTCGCTGAGTGTCAGCCTTGAGGTTCCCATAATGAGAGGTTCTGGTTCTTGTCAAATCATTTCCGCTGTAAAACAACAAACACGTCGCTGTCAAATTGAAAACAGATACAGTGCATGAATAGATTGACTTGAAAATGTTAGTTGTGATGAATGCGGGAAAGTAGTGTTGATCTCCTACAACTTTTTGTTGCCGCTTTTGGAACATTCAAACTCTGCAAAGTGCCCAGGCCAATTGGACGAAACACGTTGCGAGCAATGAGGCCCTTCACTACTGGTGGGTTTCTGAAATGCATTTGGAGTGGTTGTGTTCCAAAACGTAGTGCCGGCTGAAAAACAGTTCTTTCAGTTCAGGTTCCGGACGCGACCTTCATTGAACGGCAGCCGGAGCCCGTCATATTTCCTCGACACTCTCCCAGTAACTGGGTTCCTTGGAACGCACAGTGAGGCTTTCATATCCCAAATTCCACTTGAACACCTCCAATTTGGACCAATGCATGAAGCTATTTTTTACGTCAAGCGTTATGATATTATGAGTCATGATATTCTCAATCTTATACTTTCTGAATCAATGGACTAGATGGTGATAGCATGATCTTTCAGGCAGTGCTTTGCCGCTATTTTTGGACTGAGATAAAATGACATGCACAAATAGATCAATCCACTTGGAGACTTCTTGGATCACGAGAATCATACAGGTAGAGGCCTTGTGTTCTTTTCTTCTAGTGCAGGTCATTGAAGATAGCCAGTATCAAAATATACACTGTGATACTGTGATGCTCCTTTGAGTATCCAAATGAAACTCATATCATCCAGCTACACGAACAGATGAAGCATAAGCTGAAATTGCCACTCAGTGAAACTTTCTATTGAAACTCGAGTTTCTTCACTTGTTAAGCGATTCTTCACCTGAAAGCCTGCACCACGGCGAACTGTGCGGGAACCGAGGCTCTGGGTGATAAGAAGACAGGCGCACACAGCCAACATTGCGGATACCACCGATTTTACTTGTCAGAACCGATTTCTCTATAGGTCAATTATGATCAGATCCAATTCACCTCGTAGCTGAAATATTTGATATCTACTTTGCAACGACAAATTTGCTAAGCAAAATCAAAATTCAAATGAAGACCTGGTTACCAGACATATGACCTCAAAGGTCTCCAGGTTCTTCATAGTTCCTGCACCACAGGTCAGTAGCCCAATATCTGCCATTGATGAGTAGAAACCTGTGCACCTGCAATGATACAACATGTATTTTGAAGAGGTATGGAGTCGGCATATTGTTTCACCAGATATGTACAACATTTTGTCATATCTTGTCCGTAGCCAGCATATTTCTTTAGATGACATGATGTGGCCTCAACCTAGACAACATGGAGAAACCACCACATTGAGCTTGATTGAAATCTTTGATTTGACCAGATACAACACGCACATATACACAGACACACACTCAGGTACTCGACCCACAACTTCACACAAAAAAGTGACAAGGAAACAAAATGGGCACCCTGGTGCAACTCTTGGGTGGTTCCGCGTGCTCGCGTGCGAGCCTTTCAAGAGCCTTGTGTTGGATGTGACAGGCGGAAAAGGAAGCTACGTTGCCAAGATGGTGAGCAGCAACCTGCAAACCAAAGCTCCTGGCGTGAGAGAGTCTCAGCCGGATTCATTCAGTTTGGGACTGTGTGAGGGAAGATGAGTGCTGGGCCGACGAGGGTGAATCTTTGTTGGATCAACAGAAATAAACGACATGCGTGCAGAGGTTTTGTAGTGTGTTCCCTGCGTTCCCTTCCTCATACCCCAAGCTTGCACAACCAGCCTTGAACTTGGGCTCAATCAATCATCCTACTAAGGAATTTGTGGCTGGGGTAACGTTCGAGCTTCCCGAAGTCATGGATATCCTACTGGAACAGAAGCAATCAGGCACCCTTACCTGCCTGCTGAGCCGGAGATTTTTTTGGGCAAAGAGAACTGACAATACGAAAGACGCAAAAGGGAGGTCAGTTCATTATATGGGTCTTTGGCAGCAATTTTTTCGAAGAACTTCCAATGAAGTGCTACACATGTTTTTGGTTACCGAATGTGGATTATGGTGTCAGAAACTATTGCATGAAATTTGGTGACTGGGTGACTGGGTAACTGGGCGAGACACAGGAAATTTGGAATTATGACCAACGTAGGCTGGCCATATGCCTGACCATGCACACGGGGATGCAATTCTTGCATTATATTTATAGAATATATGTCTCAACCATGTATATATATATATATACACATACACATACATTTACATATACATGTTTTGCAAGCCAAATAAATACTCCAAAGTCCTTGCCATGTATTCTGTGATATGCTTTCTTTTCCTTCAGATAGGGGGGTACATCACCTGACAAATTGCGCCATAAAGTAGGAAATTTTTGCCACTTTGCCTTTGGCCCTGTGAATCGTACAGGCGCAAGCAACTCTCAAACAATGTGCCAGTGGGTCCAAAGGTCCCTGGGCAGTTGTCAGTGGCAGGTGAAGTTGTGCCTGGTGCAGAAATGTGGCTTTCACCAAGGGTTTTGGTTTTGTCCTAGATGGTTCCTATGCATAAAACCTTCTCATAAATCTTAGTCATAGGAATGCAAATCCAGCATGGAATTTATGAGGAACAATTGGGATTTTTCCTGGCTATGTTCGATTGGAGGCTCCCGCTAGATCTCACCTTCCCAAATGATTTCCACTGTGTTTCAGGAATCGGGATCGATGGGAAGGTTGGGTCCCAGATCGTACGAAATGTGCGGCGCAATTCGGAGTCTTGCTTGTGATGGTTGTGATGGTGGTGCCAATTGTTTAGAATTTGTTCGAGCGCAAGGTTGTCATCGAAAAGCTGTTTGCATGGTTTTTGAAATGCTTGCATAGGGTGATGTTAGCCATTAGCCTGTATCGGAACTTTATTTTTTGGGCGAGTGTGGTCATCGAAAAAAAACACCTGGCAGAGTGGGTCAGAAGGACTTCCCGGGTGGAATGCGCATGTTTGAGCTGTGACCAAACCCAGACTAGATCCAGATGATCGTTGGACCAGCTCTTTGTCATTTTCATTATATAATATATAACAAAATAATCATGCAAATCCTGCAAATCATGCAAGGAAAACATCATGGACCACTAGGGTTCGGCAGTAATTTAGCTCTCAGCTTTCCGGCATCAAGGATTATATCGTGAGGAGGCAACGAATGGGGAACTCGGTCGTGTGTCATGCAACTCCCGGATGTTACTTAATGGAAGGAGGGTGACGAAGTGCGTGCTTACCATGGAAAACATCAATTTGAACAAATCCAAGTTCATCCGCTCATTGTTTTTGATGTCATCCGATATCATCATCCCTTCCAATAGCTATGTCATTTTGGTTTGTGGAAGTCAAACTTGCCAAGAGCCAGTGACTTTGATGAATTATAACGTGCAATACCGTGCAACTCTCTTCTCGTTCACTGAAAGAGCAAACATAGGACAACGTCTTTGTGACGAATCGCTTGAATCGGGAAGGAATCACCTGTGCCTTGGCTTCCTTGCTTGGTCAAATCAATGGGACCATTGGTGGGGGATGCATATCAGCAAACTGAAAAAAATCGTCACAAACAGATCTCACTGTGAATGGTGGTTTGGACGGGGATTTCAAAAAATCGCCCCCAGACCGGTGAATATCCTTTGATCCACTGAAAATCACGATGTTGTCATGGTGAGCGATGGCATTTAACAATGACTTTTGACTTGGATCGGGGGGATAATTCCTTTGCAAAGTTCACAAGGCAAACTGAACCTGTAGAAGGTGGTGCACTTCAAACCCGTTGGGCAATGTCTGCTCATATTTTTCAAGTATCCCGTTCACTGCATCGGGGCATTTACATCTATTTTTCGGTCTGTGTAACAACTTTCATTTTGCAAACTCATCGACTCAAAGAATCTGCAGGGATAGAAAGTCACAGAGTGTCAGATCGTTGATCTGCTCGGTGCCAGGCAGAGCTTGTCCTTCGGGACGCTTTTCGGCTGAACTCACTGATTCGATTCTTGGAACACAACAAAACTGAGACCGGAAGGATGAGACGGCTAGGATGTGGCGTTGGTGAAGTGTCTCAAAGTGCAGTGGGCAGAAAAAAAAAGCGTGACACACACACACACATACACACACACACACATCGTGACAGATCTACATGAGATCTTCCTCCATACTTCAGGAATGGGACGACCTTCTTTTGCAAACCATGCGCTGCGGGCACTTCTCAGGTCCGGAGTTCCTGCGATGCCATGTTCGGAGTCATCATGTTCGTTGTTGATGGTAGAGATCTTGCATCACCATTTGTGACAGATGAAACATGAAACCCTAAAACCTGGATCTTCTCCGTCTGGTGCAGGGTTTACATCCATCAGTATGATACTGTTTGGTTTATCCATAGGGTTGCTGCTATCGGAAATGGGTACCCAAGATCCAAATAGGCGCAGGTACCACAGGACACAGCGTAGGGGTTCCAGCTTTTTCAGAACAGAAGGAAATGCTCCGAGAATCCTTGGCTTTGGCGCCAGACATTTTGCAAATTGAGTTATATAATTACAATTTGGATTTGGATGAATTGGATGACCGGCCGATCAGTCCAGAATTTTCAGCGTAACCATCAGAGGATGGGGCTTAGTTGTGCACACTTGTCCACTACTATTTTGAGCAATTTCCAAGGGGATAGCACATTTTGCATGTTCAGATGTACCAGGTGGCACCCAAAAAACAGAGAATCAAAACCGTGATGCACTCGGCGACACATGCAGATGGATCAAAGTGGATGAAGCTCTGATCCTGAAACCATGGATCTAACACTACGCATTTCCAAAATTTTTGGACCCTCCACAGCTGGTACGTCACTCCATTATGCAGGTATAGTTGTATATGAATATTTCCTGTTTTCCGCAAGTCAAAATCTTTCAGCTCATGCATCCGTTTCGCGGGTACCCGTAGGACGAGGTTGTTTGGAAACACTTCATTCTCGGCAGGCCTCCGGTGCTGCACTACGTTGTGACCCATGTGCTAAAGGTGGAGCGAACGGTTTGATGGGGCAACACCCAATCTATATGGCCTTTCTCACAATATTAATGTAATGCCCTTCGGAAGTCTAATGAATTCTAGAAGGTTGGCCTTGGTTGGCAATGGAAATTGAAACGGTGAATTGGTTTCTTGTATTTGCGCTGTGTGTCATGCTTTGCCGATCAACAGTTGATGAATCTTTGTAGTTGAGTAGGCTAGCCTTAGGGTAAGCCTCATGTTCATGTTCAACATGGAATCGCTTTTCCGCTCTGCATCCTGAATCAGAGAAGCTACCAATGCGGTAGAAAGGTGCTATTTTTTTGCAAGATCTCCTGCACCACTTGGGATCATTTTGAAATTGGAAGGTTTTTGAAAGGGGTGGGGACATCTCCTTGTGCGGGAGTCTTGGAAGTCTCGTACTTCAAATTCGTGAAGATACATTGTCGAGAGGTCCTCGAGAAATCTCGATCTACCTTGTTGCAGGTGAGTATCAAGATGAAGAAGGTCAAAGCTCTTGTAGCTTGGCTTTTTAGAAGTCTGATCGAAAGATGTTGGACTGAAAAATAGCCCACAGAATCACTGACATGGCAGATGTTCCAATCTGGGAGCTAGTATTTGCAGCCTTGAATCCGGTTGAGTTTTGTAGTCAAAGAATTGCTCCTGGTTGGCTTGCTCTCCCCTGTTGCAATCAAGAAGTGAGGGGTTCAGATGAGTTTCAAGTCTCACACGGTTGATCTGTAATACGTACCAGATGTATTTTGAAAAATAACTGAGTATGACAGGGAGCTATCACAGCTGTTTTGTTGTTTTTCGCGACTTTCATCCTCTTCACATATCCACAGAGCTTGGCTCAGGTAAGAGATGCAATCAAGGGCAGTACCAGAGCTTTGAGGGTCAGAAGCAGTGTATTGCCTGTCCCAATGACACTACCACGTTGGGCTTCAGCTCTAAGAATCTCTTGGACGCTGGGAGTGGGAGTCCTTATTGTTTCCTTTTTTTTCTTGTATCTTTTTTCATGGAGAGATAGGAGGTACACTTGAGAATGGATGGGTTTTGCCTCAGATTCACTACATAGGTAGAGATGACATCATTTCTGGAGGCCCGCTACCGCGCAATTTTCTGAAGAACGCTTTGTTGCTTCGAACCCCATTGGTGATTCAAGCACAGGACGATACATATCGGTCAGTCAAATAGGAAGTTTTTTGGTCTTTGCGTCCACTGCTCTAGTGAAAATCAGAGTTGTGAACAAGTGCCTCTTGGAAAACAGTTCCAGTCAAATTACTTCCTGTTATAGACCCATAATTGGTCAACTTCCACTGAGGACTGTGGGTGCAGGAATCACAAAATCAACATTGCCCGTGAAGGATCAGGGTTGTTTGACTGCTTGCCCTGCAGTCTCTCCACTGCACACAGACGGATGGTTCAGGTAGAAATACCCACAAAACACGCGTGTCGCCCACACAGGGTTTAGGGTTTTAGGGTTTGGGGTGTGGGAGTTCGGTCAAGGACCCAACTCCCAAGCATTGCAAACGATCAATTTCCCCAATAGCCAAAATCCTCACGCCTGCCACGTTTTTTATCTTCCCGTTGAATGTTCCCGCGGGGCCACGGGCAACACATGCGTTTTGGCCATAGAAATACTGTAGATGAATCATGGGTGATCATATTGTTTGGATGAAATCTGTCCGTCTTCATTTTCACATGACAGGCGTGGAATGTGTTCCAATGCAGACATGTTGCTTTTTGTTTCTTGCAGCAGTTTCAGCGAATTTCGCAGCTGCATATTGCCAGTCCATTTCAGTACTCTGAAGGACTCTTGTTTTTAGCTCCAAGATGTGTCAACATTTCACATGTCCAAACATACAGTAAACATTTTCCAGCTTCAACCACCAAATCTGGTCAAAATATCCGTTGGTATTATTGATGCATGGGGGTGCTTCCATTTGTTGCATGCCAAATGTCTGCAAATTGGACTCATTAGACTCTAGGCTGGTCGGGAAACAGAAACTTTAAGCACACACATGTTCCCCTTGAATCTTGGATCAGATTTACTCGTAAGATACTTTTAGTGTCTGAATTGCAAATGCCTGCATTGGGAATTGTATTCTTGCATGGTTCTTTGAGGAATAGAAACAAAACGGCTATCATGAAGACCAGAAAGGTTGATGCCAGGCGACACCCTCCCCCAGGCAATCAAAATCATGAGTGTGCAGGCTGACATAGAAATACTGAAATACATACTATACCCGAAATATATAAAATGAATATAAGAAGTACAAATACCATGCGGTTGCTTGGAGAAGTAGGAAGCTACCGAAGTAGAACAGATTGTGCAACAAACGCCGGACTTTTTAGATGATCCACAGACACAAAGCACAAGACATAAATATGAACAGACTCGAAAAGGAGATACACATGATCAAAAGGAGACACACACACACACACACATGATCAAACACACTAAGCGAGGCAGTCAACTTTCATAGACTTTTCTTTCCTCACTGTGAGGTGATGGGCTGAATTGTCAATTTCCATCCACCATCCAGAATCTCATGGACGGCCCTGAGGACAGCCGACCATGAAGGGATTGAATCGTTTTTTCTTCTCAATTTTTTTAAAGTTTTGCCCCACAAGTCAAAGACCGTCGTGTCCAATTTTCTTGAGGTCACTCTTTTTTCCAAAAGTTCCTCAAAAACTTTTCAAAAACAGGTACAAAACTATTTCTTTTCGATGGCGCCAAAATGCAATTCTTTCCTGAGACCCGCTGGGGGCCTCATTTTTGAAGTACTTGCTGTAGTTTATTAAAGATCATTTTGAAAAAAGATAGAGTGAAAGGCATTAGCAAGTCTCTGGGTCCAGCATCGAGAATTACAGTTTCCACGCAATTTCGTAGTGTTGGTAGCCAAAAACAAATTCTATCTAGCACTGCCACCTGTTTGCGAGGACCAGACTTTCGCCACGATCAAATCTGGCTACTTTTCCACAAAGGACGACCCAACCAGCCTGCACCTGGACGTTCAAAAGGTCTTGGGAATCCATCTGAATTTGGCATTGTCTTTCCAAAATCCCAATTTTATTTCCCCGGGGCTTTGGTACCTACACTTCTGAGAATAGCTTTAACGCCACAGGATACTCCAAGCAGCTTGGTAGTGAAAGAAATTGCTCCTTAATACTTAAGTGTCCCTATGTCCAGAGTTAATCGTAGCGCTTCGAGTTTGTCAGAAATTAGGGAGCCAATCCAGCCATACCAATTGAAATGTGGCATACTCTGATGTTTGTATATATAAGAGTCTTTCAAAGCTTCACCCACATGATAAGAGTCTCTTGCTGAGAAACCAAATTGGAGGTTGACCAAAGTCCTGCTGAGCTTGAATGAAAGGTTAGCGGTTAGTTCAATGTTTTTGCACCAACTTGGGGTATGAGCGACCTCATTTCTTGCTAATTTCCTCTCTTTCTGGGATGTGGGGCTCATTCTTAGGTAGCCTGGAGCGGCAAAGGAAGCCAGAGAAGCTATTGACTTCTATTACTAGATTGATTCAGATCTGTCAGCACTGAAATTTGGGTAATAAATAGACTAGGTCCCTGCTATTTTGTGTGCAGACGGGCAATGTTTCGTCTCAATATTTCCTGTTTCTTCGACGACCCTGTCGTTGACGCTCCAATGAGGTACAGATGTGAACCAGCATCCTACTGTTACTTGGCGGCGACTGAGTGATGGTCCACAGGCACAAACCGTGTGCGTGAAAAAGACACCTTCCTAGCGCCACTGAAGCGTGAGAAAAGCTCGATTTATGATGTGGTTGTTTCCAAAGACTGTAGTACTAGTACTGTATCCCCACATTATCCTGAGACCATAGGACCAACCTTTGGCTTCATCATGCCCATGAGGGCCAGTTTGGGGTATCCAATGACAAGAAAAGCAAGGTCCAGGTGGCAAACCGGGAGAATGCACTGGTGGCTTGACTGGTGTTCCCTGTGCGATTTGCCCTGTTGGGCAGAGCCTTGTGCAGAATGTGGGATGGGAATTACCAAATGACTATGCTGACTCAGCTAGCAACAACCAGTCATTCGGAAAATGGAAGTTGAGTTGAGTTATATAGACTCCAGATCGCAATGAAAAACTCGTAACTCGTTGGCCAGTTCAGAAACAGAGTTTTGGATGCCAATCCAAGTGAATTTATCAAACAAAAATGCCACACCTTGGAATATACCACCCGTGATACTTGGCAAAAATTAGTTCAGGGAAGCAACCAGCGCTGAAGCAGCACGAAATGCTAGGGAAGGGATGTATTGCTTGAGGGTTTCGAGTAATAGGCATTCACCATTTGGACAAGAAAATAATGATTTCAGACACTCCTCAATGTGAGAACTCTATCCCAAGTACTCCACCGAAGTTTCGAAGTTTCATCCCTTTGAAAAACTGGAGTTTGCACAGTGGGTGAAAAACGCCGACCTTGGAACTTGAACGACTGCAAAATGGTAGGGCATCTCGGGTTTCCACAAATCACAAGTGTATCACGAATGTATATCATTTTTCGGACATGAAGGGTATCACAATTTCCTCCAGACACATTTTTCGTCCCAATTGTCAAGGACTTGGTCGGACACAAAATGTGTGGATTGCAACGGAGCGGCATGGGCGTGGCCTGGAGGCACCAGGGCAGTTCACCGGTCGTGTTGATCGTTGCTACTTTAACGTGGCACTGAAAGCATCGACTATCATCAGTGAGTTTAGTAGCTTCCTGTTCA
>Ga0126337_10002281_pt1 | contig 12120 bp, 6 predicted proteins | sample DipCmetagenome_FD_92527 | JGI IMG/M metagenome (GOLD analysis project Ga0126337, IMG submission 92527) | Coral microbial communities from La Bocana,Puerto Morelos, Mexico - Diploria C A metagenome | ecosystem: Host-associated > Invertebrates > Cnidaria > Coral | place: La Bocana,Puerto Morelos... | reverse complement strand
TGTGGGTTAATTGAGTTTAGATGTTTGTGAAACTTGTCGACTTGATCTTTTTTTAGACATGAATGGCTGTCGTCGACATAGCGAAACCACCACTTGGGGGGATGTGGAAATGTGGATATCGCCATTACTGATGAAGGCTTAAGCATTAGCCGAAACGTCTAACAAAAACCCAAAAAGAGTCAGTGACAAACCGTTTAACTTATAATATTCTAGTTATTTAACTACTTCTAGTACCGGTATATTACTTCTTCCAAAACATATCAAAATTATTTTTTTTTTGTGCAAATGTATTTTTCAGTCTCATACTTGAATTCAAATAATAAAATAATAATAGGAACTTATATAGCGCATTTTTCATGCCGAACATGATCAAATGCGCTTTACAATTTGATAAAGTGATAAAAAAATAAATGAAATTTACAAGCATTTAAGATTGAAATTAAATAATTGAATAAATAATAATAATAATAATAATAATTACAAAGTGAACAATAAATATTTGGCAAATTAAAAAGATTTTAAGAGTGTCAAGAGTGAGTCAAGGCGAGATATTTTGCAGGGCAGATTGTTCCAAAGCTTCGGGGCTGCATAACAAAATGCCCTTCCTCCCTCCTTCTACTTTTGATTTAAAACCTCGTATACTTTAAAGTTCTGAATACTACTTTTTTCAGTGCCTCATTGCTTAAATTAAATTCACACTTTAATTTTCTCACATCATTAGCAAAGCAACCCCTTTTATGGACAAAAAGAGAGAAATAGTCTTTTGATTTCTGTTTAGTTACATCAAAAAGGTCACAGTCAATTTTGAAAGATGGGTATTAAGGGCTGTATGATGCCAATTATGATAAGCAGTCCTTAAATCAAATGGCACAGAGTGACAAAGACTGGTTTGTATGTGTTTTGCGATTAGTTCATAAGAACTGATGTAGTTAAGGTGAGTCTCCCACTGTCTGAATTCCATAATTAAAGTACCTTTTATAAAAGACTGGTTTGTTGTTTATTCTTATTTCCTGGTTATTCCAAATTTAGTAAATTCGTTTCTACTGCATTATCTTTCCGAAATTCAGATCAACATTTCAATAACTACATATAAAGAACTGAGAACTGCATGATAGTTAAGTCTTTGACGTTGTAGTTGCAATCAAAGCAACCAGACCACCTGTTTCTTTTAGAAGATATTCTAAATAGATTTCCATGTGCCAGAATTATCAGCAAAGATTCTTTTCAGCCAGGCGAGACAGAGAGATGTAGTAATGCTCTCAATATCAACTATTTTGGTGCCTCCTCCTTCATAATCATTTATCACAGATTTTCTAGTTACTTTGTCTTTACCTTTCCATAAATATTGTAAATCAAATGTTTTAATTCTTCAATTATATTTTCAGGGGTAGGTAACAAAGATGACATGTACACAATCTTCCGTAGGAGCAAATATTTAATTATAGTCACCTTTCCTAACTCCATGTGAATGGTTAAAATATTCTGAAGGCAGGCAATTATTATCACACAACTTGGAGTATTTTAAATTAAAGCCGTCTAGACAGTTAAACAGAAAGTTCCACTCTTAAGTGTCAAAGCTTGACAAAAATAAAACACCAGTTATATTTTCTTTTTCTGCGAAATCCATGATGTCAAGAATCGATCTTACTGTCTCACCAATATAGCAATCTTTGACGTAATCAGTTTGATTTCTGTGAATGATACAGGGTCATGAAATCTCCTTCGCATGAAGTATCGTATAAAAAGTGAAAATTCAGCAGCATTATAGCAAGAGAATGATAGATATGAGGCATGCTAATTCTCTAGAATCAAACTCAAGAAGTTGCGATTTAATTTTCCACCACATTTACAAGACATTAAATTTTGTTTTACCTTGAGAAATCATTATTCACGTGTTACCTCTGGAACCAGGGTCTACTAAAACCCAAGTGTAGTGTACCATGGGAAAATTTACCACAGGAAATGCCCTTTACCATACTGTTTGTAATCACAACTTCTAGAAATTTAACCAAGGTAAAAGTCCAATTTGCCCTGTGATGAACCATGGTTTAGGTTAGGAACCGAGGTGAAGATACATCAGCTCCACTTGCAGTTGCATGGTATCTTGCACCCTATGGTGCAAGATTATCAATCTCATTTGGTCACATTTTTGACAACTTTTGTTTTCATGGCAAAAAGTAGGACAAATCTGGACCAGCCATGTATGTCTAGATAGTCTAGATAGTCTTCTTCTCTTTCCACAATTTTAGTGTTATGAGGAAATCATAGAGTAGGTCTAAACCAGCAGCCAAGAAAAGTTAGCACAAGTGATCAAGCCTACTTGTGCCACGCAGCTAGTGCAAGATGGCATCCAAACCCTGAAATCCTCTGGCATTGCAGAACATTGTGTGACATAAAACAGCAGGAATGGCAGATTAAAATGCATTATCCAGTCATCAAATGTACTGAACTCAAATCTTATGGAATAAAGCTAAGCATAAGCCCACAAGTACACATTGCAGATCTATTTTGGGATCTTTCTGTGAAAATTCTGCTGCTGTATTCTTTACTCAGTTATTTTTGCTTTACATTTGCAAGCCTTTTTTGATTAAATGTTTCAAACTCTAAGGCCCCAGTTGTATGGTCTTGGGTACTCAAGACAAGCCTCCCCCCAAGACAACTTTATTGAGCGCTTATATGTGAAAACATATTCTCTGTAGGCCGAGTTAAAGTTGACTCTGCATGATTATTTATAACCCTTATTGAATAATCAAGTGTGCAAATATCCCTCTTTATTTGAGATTTCCTCAGCCATTCACTTGCCACTTGACCCAGTTAGGGGAACCAAAGTGTTTATTTGAAGAAATGGTGCCCCACTTTCCAGGGTTACCCTACTTGCAAAGACAACTGACCCACCCGAGTTGTCTCGCCACCTCCCCCCATCCACGAGACGGTGTTGTGATCCTTGAACTTTGCAAAGAAATAAGCTAAAAGTTACCTCGCCCAGGGTAACTCGGAGGGGGGGCGTTAACCAGGCTTTTCGTACCAACGTCTTTTCGTACCACCCATTTTCGTACCACCTAGATACACGTACCACATCGCATACATGTTCGTACCACATAAACATACATTCGAAATAGCACAGATTTAGAGTATCTGATAAAGATTTTAGATGTATAGCATGTTTTGGTTTGATTTCTTTACGTAAAGGATATCACAGAAGAAGTTCTGGAGAATAATTATCCACCGAGTAACACTCTTACCTTCAAGTGAGCGAGTTACTGTGTGACAACAACAGTGTGAAGACTCGTGTCAATCAGTCAGATTTTTTTAAGAAACTCAGCTTTCAAGACGAGATCTTTATCAAAGAAACAATTATTTTTATTCCTAGCAAAGTTTTGGGGGATTTCAAGTAAGTAAGTAAACATGTACGAAAAGACGTTGGTATGAAAAGCCCGGTATTCAGGGGGGGGGTTGTCTTGGGTACTCAAGACTGTATAAATGGGGCCCAAGTATTCTAAATAGTGTCTAGGATGCTAATCCCAATTATTGCCTGTATTTTCAAAGTAGAAAGCTCACCAAATCTGTTACTGTCAGCCTTTTTTTACCAACAGAACTTAACATTAAGTGACACATGTTGCCCTCATTTTCCATGTAGAACACACAAATTATGACTGGCAACTGACATTCCATGAACCATTCAGAAAGCTAGGGAATGCGTTATCTAAGGTTTAGAATTAAATGCCATTTGTATAGAATAATGTCATAAAGCTAGTTTCATTTTCTTTTCTACAGTAGGAGGAATCGGTGTGAAAGAGCATTTTGAAGTGAACGTATGTCCTCTGGCTGTTCGCTTAACATATCGCTTGTTCAAGAAAGTTATGGTATTTTTCTTCCCTCAAAGAGCACATGAATATGAGGGTGATGTGGGAGAGGTTGACCTCGGATTTAGAGGTTAGTCCTTTTCTGTTATTTCTGAATATGGCTAGGATTACTTTACAATTTGTATCATCCTTTATAAAAAGAACACTTTTAGGAATGTATAATTATATGTAAGTTGATTTTGGACAGAATCCACTACCTCCAGGAGCATCCTATTCTAGGGGGAGAAAGGCATTGCCAGAAAAAGTGTTTGGTCCATGAATATCATAATGTTTAGTTGTCCAAACATGGTTGTCTGTTTATAAAGCAGTTAGTAATATCCCTGTCCTTCTGTCTGGAGAGTTTCTTTTCAATTCCCTTTAAAAAGTGATAGCATAGGTAGACTGAGTTATTGCAGTTAGTTGAGCAAGGGATAATTCATTCACCCATTTTCTCGGTCAGTCAGTCAGTCAGTTGTTGAGTCAAAAACTATTTTTTTTAGGTTGCAATTCCACTGACTAGGGAATTGGCAAGAGGGGCAACATTTGCCTGACCATTGTTAAAAAAAAAATGGCTTCTAAAGCAATGAACAAATGCTCCCAAATTTAAAACCATTTGGTGTAGAGGAACGTTGGGTGTACATAAAAATTTGATGCATCGACTACTTTGGCAGTGGCTTTTGATTGAGAAGTGTTTTCCTCTACAAATTCAATATTTGGTATTTCAATATAGTCTCATTTTCATTTATACAGGGTGTAAGTACATTATTTTTATGGCTTACATATTGTCATTTCATACATACTGAGATTTGCACATGGAAAAAAGCCTAGCTACATTGTACATAAAATTGGTTTGGAATACACAACCAACCAATCAGAAAAGCAAACAACTGCGAAAATACATTGTTCATCCAGTCAGAGACACAAAAAATAGTATTTCACAGAGAAGGGTGACAAGTGCGTAGCTTTCATAAAACCAAAGTGGAAAAAGAAGGGTCAAGATTTTCTCTCCTTGACGGAACAACAGATGACTTTATAGACGAGCAAGAAAACAAAAACTCAAGAGCAAAATACTGACAGAGATGAAAGCCTGGTAAAAACCTTTCTTCAAAGGAAGATAAAGTTTAGTAACATTGAGGAAATACTCCTTCCTCAACTCAAAGAATTGCTGAGCAAGCTCGTACTCACTGTCAGAATCAAAGATGTAAATGACTATGAGCACACATCACTGAGAGGGATGGTTGTCATTTTTGAATGATATCTCAAACGGAAAAAACTATTAAGCCTTCAGAATCATCAATGATTTAGCATTTGAGAAAACTCCCGAAACATTGCAGTCAAAGCAAAAACAGCCCAAGAAACAAGGGAGAGGCAAGTTTTCTCTGCAAGTTTTCATACATGTACTTCATAATTGTAAGCATCAGCAAAATTAAATTCACGATGCCATTTATAACTTGAATTTTAAAAATATTAATTATATTTTTCTGTCACTTCCCGTTAGCAAATTAGTGTACAGACAAATAACAAAATAAAAACATTAAATAGTTGTCAATAGAGACTAAATAAATATGGTGCTACGGTGTGGATTTGGTGATGATTTGGCTTCGGTCATGAAAAAATCTCAGTATGAATGAAATAAGAACATCATTCCATGGAACAGCAAGCCTATAGTGAGTAACCATGGATTCAAATGGCAGGATTTGTGCTGGAAATTACTCAATTTATTAATAAAATGACTTGTTTTACTAGCCATATAAAGATATAAATAATTACCTGAAGTAACACTGAAAACAATTTCCCATGGGAGCATGGGGAAATATATTTGAAGTTCAGAGAAATTGTTCGAACACAGCAAAAATTTGATCATCAGTTTCATTTCACTAGTACTTTCAAGTGTTGCATACAAAGTTCAACATTTTGTTTTAGATGTTTGGTGTTGATAGACATGATTGTTTTTTTTAAGAAAATATACAGTGTATCTCAATTGTGCAGATGTTTGCAGTACTATGTAAATAAATTAAACCTGGTACTAAGTTTTTGTCCATTTGTTTCTCGAACTTCTGGTGGATTCTGTCTTTATTAATAAGAGCAAGTAGACATAAAATAAAATGTGTATTGGGTCTCATTTGTTAGACAGTATAGGTAATGGTATGAATGCGAGTGAAATTAAGGATGTACACTACTGTGACATTAGGAAATTCTCTTCAAATTGCACGAGCCTTTAGCCAAGTGCAATTGAAAAGAATGTTTAAGTAGTGTAAATCCTTAATTGCTCAAGCTTGTGATCTCATTTATTAAATGACTGAGAAAACTGCAAATGTGCACAAATTAATTTGCACTGCACTAGTGCAAATTAAGAAAAAATAAATTGGCCTTTTCTCAGCTAATCACAATAAAGTAATTTTTTGAGCCTTATAATAAAGTTGATTATTAATACTAATAGTTCTGTACCTATAAAGTACTGTGTACCTGTTTGTAACACATTCAGTTTTTTGTTAGCGCTTTCTTTAAAGTAGTAATAATAGTAATAAAACACCTTAGTAAAACACCTCAAGTGTTGCACCTAAATAAGCTTAATGATTATCTAAAAATTAATGATTGTTGTAGAATTTATGCTGTCGTCAAAATCTTTTTTTACCACCCGTGTCATATGTAATATCGCGAGTTGGCTTGGCTTAAAGCCTTTTGACAAATGTTTCGGAGCACATTCTGAACTAATGAGCAACAAATTTATGTGGTCCCAATTGTTCTTGGTTTGATAGGGATGGAAGTAGAGGACAAGGATGTTTTCAGTTACGATGATGAGGTAATCACCAACAGCTAATGACTTCTGCTTTTTCCTTTTAGCATTGCTGAAATGCAGGTCCACACCCGCAAAGAATTTTGATCACATATTCCATGGCCTTAACTCTTATAGACAAATAGGAGTGAGGTCACGATTTGGAATGTTTTGAGATCTACTTTTTATGGTCTACTGTAAGACTGTCCACTGCAAATTCACCTGTATGTGATAAACAAATTTGCTGTACTAATTAAATTGATTTATATTTTATCATTCAAATTAACAATTAACTTCTTTTGATAATAAAAAAAGAAAAGTATCCTTTACTGGCAACAAAAAGAATGATGATGATGGTTGGTTTGCAAATGGCAAGACAAATTTGTATTGCTTTACATGTAGGCCATTTTTGTGGCCCATACTCTGTTTGAACTTGCCATGCATGCATGTAGGGTGGGGTGTGATACATAATTAAAAAGTGCAAAGGTGAGCACAGAGTGCGAGAAAGAACAATAAAAATGTTTTTTTCGCCTTGTGTTCCACTCCAGGAAAGAGTTGTGCAGTACATGTAGCTCTAACATAACTCTTGACCAATTAGGATGCATGAATTCCATCAGTACATTATAAAACTTTCTATTACATAATGGAGAAAATTACTTCATTGTAATTGACTGAGAACAAGCAATTTTGTTATTAATAATATACAAGCAACAATTTCTGCATTCTGATTGGCTGAGAACATGTCAATCAACAATCAGTGCAATTTCACTTGGTCAAAAAAGTGAATTGAGTGCAAAACGATGCAATTTAAGATGATTTACAGCGATCTGACAAAATTGATCTTGGACAAACAAAATAATGGACAAAAACTAGTCAAAGATTACATGTAAACTAGTTATCGCAAAGTGCGTAAGCTAAGAACTAAACACAAAAGCAGTGAGGAGAAAAACAAAAACTTGAGCTTGACTGAATGGAAATATACTGGAACTGATCACAACAGCATGACAAAATCCCAGTTGAAAAAGTAAATTTTATAATTCCATCAGTATTATGCAAATACAAAGAAGGACCCAACAATACATCCTAAGAACCTGCCACGTCATAATTTTGAAGACAAAAGTCTCAAGCATTCTACTTTTGCAAGGAGCAAAGCTCAGAAATTAGGCAAGATTCTGTACTGCACTGCACAACGTCCGATAAAGAAGCTTAAGTCAGGAAGCAACCAGAGAAAGTTAATAAAAAATAATGTTCTTCAGTGTCTTTGTGAAAATCCACTTCTTGGTAGATCTTAGCTTTGTTTCTCTGCATTTTGATAAAAGTAACTTGTGCTGGGTTGAAGAGTTTCTTCTTTGCAAAGATAGGCTTGAACAGGGCTCAGAGATTTTTGACCACTGGAAAAAAAAAGTTGTAAAGAAATCCACTCTCAAACCGCAGGGAGGTTTTCTATTCAACTGTGAAATTATAAAGACTGCTTTGCACAGAAAGAAAACTGCTTAGATTTCATACATGACTCAGAGAGAGTGAATGAATTTTTATGCATGAATTCACATGTTAAATTTTCATCCATTAAAGTTGAAGTAGCTTGATGTTTCAATTGTCTTGTAAAATACTATAGCATGACATAAATTTTGTATATTATTAACAAACTAGACGCTTTGCTGCGTGTACCCAGGCAGTCGTTATACTGAGAAGCACCAGCTATATTGCAATTGAGCTATATGTTATGCATTTGAGGTTGTACGAAATTCAATGAAATCAATGTGGTTAAGCTCTTCTGATTTTTTTCATTTCATTTCTTGGAATCGATAAAATTTATTGATTCCAAGAAATTAAATGAAATAGCTTCTTACTCATTAATAATAGCTTATTACTCGTTTGTAGGTCTTTAGGGCATGAAAAGAGTCAAGGTCTTTATATTAGCCTATAAACGTTTCAGTTTATTTTCCGAGTTATGGCAGTGCGTGACATACAGTACACCTACGAACGCGTTTATCAAAAAACATATACTTATCTCGTGATTTTTAGCCCAATCAGTAGTTAAAGTACTAGGAAAGATGCTTATGTAAATGCTTGTTTGTTCAGTACAGATAATCAATGGCCTAGATAGCCTAAGTAAGCTCCAGGTGTTTACACTATTTTCTGGCTGCAATGTTGGTGTACCATGGAGGTACTGGTCTCTGTAAATTTGTGCAAAATATTTCGATGAAAATCTGAGCTTGGTAAAATGCACAGGTTTAAAAATTAGCGAAGTATCATCTTTATTAATCTCCTATAACATCACCATTTTCTTGATTTAATCCACTAAATTGTTTTCAAATAATTTTTTATTTTGTCAGGATTGCGTGACAGTGCAAGCCACGAATTGTTTTGTTAGGGTCAACATTCATGTACATCAGTTTCTTTCAGCTGCTTAAATGTACAGTAATTCACTACATATGGGTTTCACTCTTGTAAAGACACATAACTCTGTTACAAGAAAATAATGAGAAAATATTGTTTACATGTAGTTTGAGATTTTATCTTTGTTCTTATTTATTTCTTAGAGTGTTTTACTTAGGTGTATGTACTCGAACAGATACATTCGTAAACAAATTCTCTAACCATTCTGCTCTCGTTGCACATGCTGGGATTCTACTCGGTTCACGATCATACAATGACGCTTCTAAAGATGATTTTTATCAAGAGTTGATAGCCCTGGTTGATGGCTATAACATCATTTTTGATAAATTCACTCAAAATGTTCGCTAGTAAACTGAGGCTTGTAGACCGACCCGTTCCAAAAACGCTTAATGTCCTTTAGTGTTGGTCTACCTCGAACGGTGTGTTTATTTGTAAATGATTTCATCGCCCTAGAATTCATGGAATATATCCCTGCTAGCTTCTCACGACAAAAACTTCTGTAAATTCCATGTGATGTCCGCATGCTCAGTTGGTGCAGGCGCTTTAGAGACCAGACGGTGATTTGTGACTGAACGAGGAAAAGAAAAAAAAAAGGAGCCGAAATTTAAACCCAGGCCTCACTGCTTGGGTAATAATCAAAAGTTTTTTCTTGTGCCATTTGCAATAAGTAATCACTCTACAAATTGAACTTGCCCTACAGGCTTGTGCAATTTTTTGTAGTCTTGCAGTCGAAATCCCTTGATTACCTATACAAAATTTTCACCTAAACTACACACTTACTGTGTATGTGTTATGGTATAACAAAATGGTCATCACATGAAAGCCCCGGCAATAAAGGATTTGCATTTGTAAATTTCTCCACTTAAAGTGTAAATCCTTAATTTCACTCAAACTCATATAATTACGCATACAAATAAAAGTGATAGCAGAACATTTGATTCATTGACCAAAATTCAATTTAATTTTTATTTTTTAAAGTCTAAAAATGACTTCAATTCACATACATGTAGTTATTTAACTACTGTAAACGGAAAGAGTAAGCTTTCAACTAGACACCACTTGCATTCTCTAACTCACCATCTTAACAACTTGTACAGAGATTTATTTTCACATTAATCTTGTCTTTCCTGCATGAAACTGCTATTGCAGACAGTCTTCCTTTCTTGTCATTTTTTTGACTAGGAGTTACTTCCTCCTCCAAGTGGACGATCCACTTCCCTGAAGCGATCACCAAGCTCTGTGTCTGCAGCATCATCCGAAAGTTCTATTGATTCCTTCAGACACAAGAAATCAAGCATGACGCTCACAGACTCCCCTCCCATGTCACCTTTAGCCAAGGACAAAGGGGTAAACTTTTGTTTTAGAAATTATTTTTTTTTTACATAGGTGATGATGAGGTTTTTTTGGTTTTTCATAAGGGTTCATGATACAATTTTTTTTCTGGACCATACCTTTCATATTCAAATAGCATTTTGCCTGTCTTGGAAAAGGTGTCAAAACTACACCAGCTGGCTACTGGAAATATTGTGGATTGCTAAAGTTTGTTAGAATGATATTGATAAGTTGAGTGTTGCATGAACCCCATTTGCCTCAGAAAATGCCAATATGTTATGTTATCTGTATATAAATTGCAAGTAAATTGCAATAAAGTGGGATTTTTCCAACCACACTTCCTGCTTAATATCAAATGGGCTGTTTGCTGAATGCAATTTTGATTTGGCCATTTTATATCATTTCACAAAAATCTGTCAAGCAGTTTTCAATAAATTGAAAACTCATTCATAATCAAAAATTGCGATTATGATTGGCAGCAGCAAAAAGCACAATCGCTAGTTAGGTTTGAACATCAGTATTGAGGTGTTCTTGAGAGGTGAAGTAAGAAAAGCTATAGTTAGGATAAACTGAATTGAAACACCTTGCATAGGATGAAACAAGAAGACAGTCCACTTCCCTCTAATTATTTCTAAGCTCTGTCTGTGGTGTTATGCGAGAGTTCACTGATTCCTTCAAACAGGAGAAATCAAGCATGATTCTCAGACTACCTTTCAAAGGACAAATGAGTAAAACCTGTGTTTTGTTTTGGTCAATTTTCTTTAGAAAACTACCGCTATAAGAAGAATGAGCCGTTAAGAAAACATCCACCCACATGGGTAATACTCCCTGTGCCAGTTACTATAACCATTCAGCTGCTGTATCTGACTTTAATGTTTGTTGTTCTAATTCAATGGTAGACAAAGAAGAAAAGCACATTCTATAAACAAATCACTGATTATGATGACTTGGACAAAATGAAGGTAAGTTGATGTTTTATATATGTTGAGCAGTTACTTGAAAGTAATTATTTTTCTAGTTTACAATGTACGTGTGAAGCAAGTTAGTTACAAAGCCCAGGGAAAAAAGTCTTGGAAATGCTGGTGAGATGCTCTACCTAGAGGGAATTATGCAAATGGCAGCTAGTCGGTAACATGTGATGGATTAAGTATAAGTTCATTTGACATAATTGTAAAGGACTTGAAATTTGCTGTGGGTCATAATTTTGAATTATGGTAGTTCTTATACATGTAGTTATCACTCATTCCCCACAGTGGAGGTAGCTGGGGATGAACATGATCTAGATGTGTGGAATGACAATCGGCATAAAACACATTACAACACAGTGTGTACCCACATTTTGTGTGTCGATTATTATTCATATATTCACACTATTGTTCTTTCTCATTGAATATTCAACATTCACGGACCGACTACTTTCTGAACATGTGGCTGGCTACTGCATGAGCGCAAACGCTTTGATGTTAGGTGCGATATTTTTGTTTTGTTTTAGGATTTCTGCTTGGTTGATTGTTTTAAATCCTATTCCTGCGACATATTAATTTATTCATAAGAAAGGTCTGGGAAACCTCAAAGCATGCACGTGGAAGGCCCCAGGAAAGGCTGAGAAATTGACATGAATGAATGATTGGCGCCTGCAAATGTCAGACACCACAAAAACACTCGCAAACATTCTAGTTTCTGGAATGATATTCATCAATAAATTTGCTCCTTTCATTCATTCCAGTGTTCATTTGAATCTAAGCTACAATTTTGACGTACCACTTTCAT
>Ga0126337_10002280_pt1 | contig 12123 bp, 12 predicted proteins | sample DipCmetagenome_FD_92527 | JGI IMG/M metagenome (GOLD analysis project Ga0126337, IMG submission 92527) | Coral microbial communities from La Bocana,Puerto Morelos, Mexico - Diploria C A metagenome | ecosystem: Host-associated > Invertebrates > Cnidaria > Coral | place: La Bocana,Puerto Morelos... | reverse complement strand
TATTGAAATAGTCCCTTGTTTAGTGGACATTTGCTAGTTTTCGGGGTGTAGATTCGCTGTATCTTCCCGATGCTCCAATGGCCATTGAGCCGCTCCCCCCGCCACCTCGCCATGTAACACTTGCAATATTCATCTAGATGACGCCAAGGGCGGTTAGCCAAGTGATTAGTAAGCAGGGTATAACTACAACCTCAATAGATCCACACAATTTCTAGGTTCACTACAAAGATGTCCTGTGGCCTCACTGAAAAAACGGCGCTTTTGTATAGAGTATCAGGAACTGTCCGCACTAATTTCAGGATTTCCCAGTTGAAAGATGGTCTCTGTGGTTTTTATACAAAGGCTTCTTATCATCTTCAGAACCAAAAATGACCTTTGACCCTGCATAGATGAGTATTTCTCTTATTACATTTATTCGCTAAGAAGTTTGTGTTCCCGTCATCCGGGGTAGGTCTCAATATTTGGCTCCAAAATTCATCCAAAATGCTTTTTGTTTACTTTAAAACTGATGGATTTGGTGGGCCCCTAATTTTGAGACACAAAGATCTCCTTCCATACTGTTGATGGTTCAAGAAATCAGGCCAAAAATCAATTGAGTGCAGTAGTCTCTCCCATTGAATCGTAACGATAGGTTTCACTGTTTTATACCCCCCCGAAAACTAACATGACAATGGAAAATCCACCATTTGAAGATGCATTTCCTATTGAACATGGGGATTTTCCGATGTCATGTTAGTTTTCAGGGGAGTACATCCCAGATGAGTCAAGTTAGTTAGAAAAACCAGGATTTCCAGATTTCAACGAGAACCTCAGGAAAGGTCGCATCAGCTCTGGTGGAGCTCGATTGTTGAGTTGCTGTGATCGCGTGTTGGCTTGCGATGGCGCTCAATTTTACCAGGCCGATTTGGGGCTTTGGGATGTGTACAGTGACTGCATGAATGGGTTTGGTTAGGATCAATGCTCTGATGACGCCAAGATGAAAAAAATTAAAAAGGCCTACCCTCCCTGAAACTAACATAGCTCATGAACATCACCATCTTTCCTGGTAAAATACAATCAGAATGGTGGGTTTTCCATGGCTATGTCAGTTTACAGGAGTGGAAGTGGAAAATGGCCATATTTGAAAGGTATCTATTATTGGAGATACACCCATTTTTCACGAAAAACCATGATCATGAGAGGAAGGGTAATGTACACTGTATAGCAATGCTTGGGTAGACCCTCCAAAGGACCTTAGATCCCAAAAGTAGGACCTCGGATCCAATGGGTTGATGGAAGCAAAACACCCATCATGGCCTGACTCATGACCATCATAACCTTTTGGAGCGTTGAGCGCAGCCCCTTCGGGATCGGAGAGCGGATTGATTGCCTCTCTTCTTTTTGGGGTGTGGGAAATAACCAATGTTGGATCTGATCACCATGCTTCAAGAGGAGATGTTTGGACCTCAAAATTGCCGCAAAAAACCTCACATTTTGGTACCTGACCTCCGAAAATCTAGAGCTCTTCCCTGCTGCTGATGGCATCGAGTTGTTGGATTTTCACTTGGATTTTCATTTTCCCATTTGGGAGATGGACCCGTTCCCATGAAGGGGCGGTTCTAAGTTTGCCATAGACATACTCAGTAAGTTTTTGTACGAGCATGTGGTATCATACTATGAACATTTTGTTTTTAGCATTCTGTATTTGGGGAGATGATCCAGTTTTACAATGCTTTACATGCATATCCCCATGAACTTTTTTCAGCACCAGCGGTCCAAGTTAAGAGTTAAAAGTCAGATGCATTGCTTACATGAATGGTTGGAATTTTTATGGGTTTTCTCTAGTCGCTAAATATACCTACCGTTCCTCCCATGGGAATCCGTAATGGGTGCCCCCTGGGTTTTCCACCCAACGCGTGTGACCCCCACCCATGGCCACCTTTCATCGCAAACAGGGCAGTCGCGAAGCCTTGGGACCTGAGACCGTACCGGTCCAAGCCTCGGGCTTACCGTGAGGCTTAGCCCATTGGTATCGGGAATCTTTGGGAATCCATGGGAATCCATCGATCCTCAAAACTAGCCACCATCTAGGTGGTGGCAACTCAAAGATTTTTTTATTTGCACCCCGAACCCTGGGGAAATGATCCAAGTTGACGAGCATACTTTTCAAATGGGTTGAAACCACCAACTAGACCATTCTTTGTTTGGGAGAAAATGGACTGGAAGTCGGGTGTGAAAAACACCCCCCTGAAGACCTAAGATTTGTGCCTTAAGACCAGCGTGTTTTGAGCTGACGGTTTGTTTTTTTGTCTTTTTTTTCCAATCAGCAGCTGGGTCATTGCCATGGATTGCCTATGAAACACATGAAGGTTCCATGCGTGTATATATCATCGAAACACCTACCCTACCCTCATGGTTGGCATATGAACTTCAAGAAGCGCTGTCCTATACTTGGAGGGGAAACGGCCTTTGCTGACCCTAAAGCAGTATAAGAAACCGCCATGTACTGCGGTATAGGAAACTCATTTTTGCGATGGTTAAAACTGAGGCTGGCAATCTAGGCAGGAAATGGGGGTGAGTTGGGGACAAACTGGTTGGGTAGTTGCATTCTGGGCTGAAAACACCAAGTAGGGTTCATGGACAACAAACCACTGTAAACCAGCTGGGGTATGTACACTCACCTGGGATCTACAAAAGTGATTCGTTGTTTGACATTTTGCCTGTAAATCCTACGAGAACATCGGATCAAATATATGGATTTTACTGCCTAACTTCCAAGTGAAATAAGTCGGAGAAACGTAGAAAAAAATGCATGGAGACTTTTGTGAGGTGACCAATGATTTGAGGAAAAAGTTGACATGACAACCTTATGGTCAGAAATTTGCTAGTAAAAAGCTGAACCTCTCAGCAAAATGGATCAAGATGATGATCATTCGGACTTAGGAAAAGACTACATAAACTATTGGCTTAGCAACCGCAACCTTGCAAGTTTTTTGGATTTTAGCAGTAGGAAAACTTTTCACAGGTTTCAGGTACCTTATGAAAAAAAAAGGCTGCGGGAGATATGGTTATGACGGTCCGACCTCCCAAAACATGACTGGGTCAAACACCAAACTCACCTCAATGACTTGGTCTTCGCCGAAAAAAAGATGTCTTCCGGGAGAAAACAAAAACCATGGACTCCGAAAATTCACCGCTTCCAGAAACCTACCAACAAATCATACCCCCCCATTTACGGATCCATGGGACGAGTGGTAATATTTACCTACATGAATTTGTTGATTTTTATGGGTAAATGTAGATAAATATATGAATGTTTCCGAAAATAGTGGGTTTTCCCCCCAACTCATCCATTAAACAATAGGGGTTTCCATGATTTTAACTACATCCATTTTGGGGGTAAAATCCCCCTATTTTTGTGGAAAGACCCCCATATCAATCCCATGGGAATCCGTAATTTACGTACCAACTTCCTGAATCCAATTCATCGCCCATCCAGGTTGCGAGATGGCCTGCTTGGCTCATACGTTGGAACGATCCAGCCTTGTCTCTTGGCAGTTGAGAGCCGGGACAGCTCCTGGGAATTTTGGGTAATGACCCTTGGAAGTTGTTAACGGAGGGGGATCTGACATTCAAGTTTTGTGTGGGTTTTTCTGTTCGGCAGATTTGGAGGGAAAGTTGTGGCAGGAACACAGGTTTTATTTGTAAAGGTCAAGTGATTTCAAGACTTTTTCTGCTGAAGTATGGATCTGAGGTAAACAAAATCTCGCAACAACACCCACATGCCGTTTGTTTCAAACCCACCGTGGATTCCAAGTATGGTCGGTACGGTGGTTTTTGAGCGGGAAATCTTACAACAAAAAATGACATCCTTTCAGATGTGAGAACTAAATAGGTTTACTACTGAAAAGCCCTTGGTAGGACCTAGGATTTTCAGAACTCCTAGAGTTGTTGCTAAAAGAGATGGTTTTGGCAAGAGATGATGCAATAGTGGTTGATAAAATCGGATGATCACTCTTTTGCTGCATTTTATGACCAAAGCATACTGCAGCCATAACTCATTGACTGACTGACTGACTGACTGACTGACTGACTGACTGACGGACTGACGGACTGACGGACTGACGGACTGACGGACTGACGGACTGACGGACTGACGGACTGACGGACTGACGGACTGACCGACTGACCGACTGACCGACTGAACCGACTGACCGACTGACCGACTGACTGACTGACCACTGATTGATTGATTGATTGATTGATTGGTTGATTGATTGATTGTTTGATTGGTTGATTGATTGATTGTTTGATTGAGTGATTGAGTGATTGATTGATTGATTGGTTGGTTGATTGATTGATTGATTGATTGATTGATTGATTGACTGACTCACTCACTCATTCCTTCACTCACGCACCCACTCACTTCCTTGATGACGATACCTACTTGCTTACCTGCTTGTTTGGGATACATATTTACTTCCTCACTTATGTAATTCTTACTTGCACGTAAGTGCTCACTTACCTGCTTACTTGCTTACTTACTTCCTATTTATCCAAAATCTATCATTCCAGTTTGTAGTACGAACGACATCTCGGTGACCATTTTTACGTGGGGAAATTGGTTGCCTCCATTCAGGCCACCTTAGCCTCCATGAAGTCCAATTTTCTCGTTGCGAAGGTGGGGTTCACAGCAAATTGCTGGAACAAAAAAAACACAAAGTGGTGGACTTTTTAATCGAGGTTTTTCTCGAGGTCTCATTTTTTGCGGGATGTTCAAGAGATATAACGACCAAGATAAGTCTTGATATACAGCACTTATATCCAGGCCATATCGAGGTCAATCCTTTTTCGGGGTCTAAGTCTTGCGTCTTGACCCTTTTGCGGTGATTTTTGAGGACACAACTTTCGCCAATCTTTTTTCGTAACATTTTTTTGACCGAGGGCGTCCCTTTTTTATTGAGGTTAAGGTTACCCTTCACGGAATTAACATATCCCACCTTGGGTCACAAGGAAACTCATCGACTCAAAACTGCCGGCTGGAAAGGGATATGTGAGTTTCCAGGAATGTATGTTTTTTTTTTGGGATCTTCACCAGCCGGTCATGTTTTTTTTCAAACAAATTTTGAAAACCCAATCCTTGGGAGCAATTCTTCCCAGTTGCTTCTTGCCATGACTTGGGGGGGGGGGGGGGAAAATTGCCCCCGAAACCAGCCGTATTAACCAACCGCCTGTTGGTCACCCGAAAATCGGACCCCGAATTCCCCGAAAAAATTCAGGTTTCGGAACTATACTAATTTGACGAAAATGTATTTTTGGGGTTTTGCTTCCAATCAAATCAATTGAATCGCCTCAAGTACAAAGATTATCACCACTTAGGATGACCATATGGCTATTCTCCAATCCAAATAAATCCAGCGTTTTTTCTTCAGGAAAATTTTTTAAAGTAGTGGTATATATGCACACGAAAAAAACAGTATGCCGCCATAATTATGGGACTTCTATTCATGTTTTATACCTATATCAAGTCTATGTTGAAGGATCGTGTTTTTCCGGGGATCCCTTGAACCGAACCTCGGCAGAAAACCTGCAACTGTCCGATGCCAGGTGCTTCAACGCATGAAGCCGAAGGCATTCGGGGTTTTGCACGAGTCGATGCTGCAAAGTGTTGGCAGAGTGGTGGTTGTTAAGGAGGATGTATATGATTGTTGATGATGCTTGACGATGCTTGATGACGGTTGATGATGCTTGATGATGCTTCATGATTGTTGATGGTTGATGATGGTTGATGATGGTTGGTTATGGTTGATGATTGTTGATGATGCTTGACGGTGGTTGATGATGGTTGATGAGGCTTGAGGAGGCTTGATGAGACTTGATGATGTTTAATGATCATTTTGTTCAGAGTTATTCTGATTTTCCTCATCAGCAGCATATCATCAGCGTCATTCTTTTCACAGGGTAGGGGTGATGAGTTTCTTCCAACTGTGTACATTTTAGCGATATCAACCTAGGAAAATAACAAACCAATCAAAGCCACTTTTGACGAACACTTTGTCCCGAAAAATCTGGGGCCTGTCTCATTTTTTGACGACAAGTATTTCAATGGATTCTTCTGGTCCTGGTAATTGGTGGTAGGGACTATATAACTCATAACCCCCTAGAAGGCAATATATACCTGGTATATAAGCGGTATATACTGCCAATTTGGTGACTACATGCTACTTATGACCTTTTACAAGAACCTGAAACATTTGTTGAATATTCGTGATTGGTGATTTGCCATTTTGCAGGTCGAAGACGACTGTAGTCAGAGGTGCAGCAGAAAACATGGGGAGTTCAGATGAGCAATGATGAAAAAAGGGCCCCCGGTTGTTTAAGGTATATAGGGGATGAAAAACTACCCAGTTATGTGGGGATTATACTAAACCATAAAAAAGATCCGTATTGTTTCATGGAAAGTTATGATGGGGATAACCAACTATATATAAACCAGTATGTGGGCTATACTCACTATTCATCCAATATATAAACTATATATCTACTAGGTGGTGGTTTCAAATATTTTTTATTTTGACCCCTATTTGGGGAAGATTACCATTTTGACTAATATTTTTCAGATGGGTTGAAACCACCAACTAGTATAGTATTTCATGGAAAGTAGAAGAGATTTTTTCGTGGCTCAGATGAATGTGATCAAACTGAGCCACTTTTAGAAAACACCAAGGTTTTCGACTGCGAGAGTTTTTCTGCTTGGTGTTTGAATGTTGCAAAGTTTGATTGGAAGGCATGGTTTTTTGGTGACAACAAACACATATGCTATATGCTATATGATATATGTTCTTTTTTTTAAAAAACATTTTTTTTGGGGGGAGGGTTGTTTTTTAGACTTGGAGAGTTTTACTTTGGATGGCACTTGTTGGATATTCTGTTTTTTTTGCTGTTGGAAGCATCTTGAATGCATATCAAAGAAGCGATACATATGAGAGACAAAATCCCTCAAAATCCAGCGCCAGTTCTTTAGCGAAACTATTTCATCAAGAAAGCCAGTGTTTTGTTGTCAGACCGATTTTTCCGAGATGACTGGCCACCATGAATCATATATTAAGATATATATATATATATATATACACAGTATATCTATCTGGGCATTTTTTTTACAGTATATCTATCTGGGCAAATTATAGCGACCTCAACCCGAAATGGTGGTTAGTAAGGGAATCGGACCCCAAAATCCCCTTAATTCAGGTTTAGGAATTATAGTAATTTGACCAGATATATGACTCCTGGAGTTTCCTACAGGTTGCCCTTGTGATGGGCAAGTGATTCTTCCGCTCCCTTGAAAACCTGGTGGCCATGCATGGTATGGTTGGCTGGATGATTCCACAGTGGAATCAAAAAGCTGGGTTAACTCGTTGTTGTTTCACCATCTCCAACCATTTATATAAAAAGTTTGATCATTTTAGAGAGATCCCGAGGTTTTTCAAAAATTAGATCCAAAAAATTGAGCTTTGACACAGGAGAAAATTAGTGCGGGAGTTTTTCGTCGGCAGGTTTCATAAGGTGAGCTTTCATCCTTTGGGCAACCCGCCGATGCATGGAATCAAATGTCACCTACCATCTGGTCCTTAGAAGGGAGCTAAGGAGCTACTTAGAGGTTCAGGATACTTAGTAAGTGGATAGTAACCAGAGTTATATCCCCAAATCCTAGGGTTACAAACCTACATATATCCAGTTACATCCAGTATCCTGAACCTCTAAGTAGGGGTATCAAAATGATGTCATAACAAGGAGCTAAGAAGCTCCCAGGTTTCAATCAGCACATCTTAAGCCTTGAGGGTTTCGTTTGCGTGTCATGGAATCCAAGTTGATGACCGGCCTGTGGTCAGTTTGAGTTTTCAAAAAATAAGGGAAATAACTATAATAAACTCACTCTCTTTTTTCTTGAAACTGAAATTGCCCCCTCATGAGAATCCTCAAAATCACCCCAGTTTATTTCATGAGGCCGGTGGTTGTTTTTTTCGTGTTTTCTCTCTTTTTGTCGTACACCCCTGAAAACTAACGAACATCCCCTGAAAATTGATGGTTGGAAGATGAAATTTCCTTCTAAAATCGTCCCTTTTCAGTGGAGATGTTAATTTTCAGGTCCCCAGGTATCCTCAAAGAGGAAAATATGAAGAAACGAAAGCTAGGGAGCATCTCCAGGTATCATCACCAGGTATCCTGGGGTGTTTGGTGTTTTTCCCCTTACCCAACTTGCCGGCCGGACTGCCCTTCAGGAGTGCCAAGGACGAGCTGGCCAGACGCGAGGCGACCCTGTCCTGGGTGTTGTTCTGGAAGACAGGGATCATCAAATGCGCGGGGGAAGTCCTTGGCCACCATTTTGTATGGCTGGCTCGGTTTCCGAACCACCATTCTTTTTGGAGCAAAGGTTTATCATCATCCAAAAGAAACCACCTTTTTTTGTTAATGGTGGTTGATTACCAGGGAATGGGACCCAAACCCAGGTGGTGGTTTCAATTTTTTTGAATTTTCACCCCTACCTGGGGAAATGATCCAATTTGTCTATATAATATTTTTCAAATGGGTTGAAACCACCAACTAGAAACATATTTCAGGGTTTCAAGTTGAAAGCGGGGATACATTTCTGAAGTCTTTTCATTTTTTGTGGGGGGATCAAAGAATCTAAATCCATGGTAGTTTTGAGGGATTTGCCCTCAATAGTGCATTGCTTGGGTTGGTAATATATGGTGGTTTCCAAAATGGTGGTACCCAACAGCCATTGGTTTTCCTACGAAATTATGATCATTTTGGGGTGTTTTGGGGGTACCACCATTTAAAGAAACACCCATATATATACGTATATATATATATATACACACATACAATGACTGTGAACGTCCTTCCCCCCCAAGAAGGACAGTCAAGTAGTTGGACTTGACATCATTTTCGAATATTCTAGCTAGCCTAGCTACTCGAAGCTATTCTTTTTGTTGGGAACAAGAATTTAGTGAGGGAGATAGGGTAAAACGAAGCTGCAACATTGAGTTTAATCTGGCTTGGTAAATTGACAGAGCTTATGCTGAGACATCCAAAATCCTCCGCATAGTTTCTTTATGGTAATGTCCTAAGATATATTTGCACCCCCCCAAAAAAAAACAAATGCACCTGAAGCAAGTTCTAAAAAAAGGTATTTGGAGGATTTATATAGAGTGGTTCTTAGTCAGGAATCTCGCGGTTTTTTTGTTGACTTGCTGAAAAAAAGTCCATCCCCAAGAATCTTTGGACCCCTCCAATGGAAGGGGTTGAACATGGGTTCAGGTCCTAAACGCCATTTTTGAGGGGTCAGGATTCTTAGGGATGGAGAATTTATTCCTAAAGTCCAACAATTATATTGTTTCCGTGGGTGGAAAATCGACCTTGCGCACTCTCCAGATGGCGAAGAAAGATAGGATGAAACAAGCAACAAAATCCAGACAACTCCCTGAGGGCTTCCAAATACCCTTCCTGAAACTAACAGCGCGCCCCTGAAAATAGACCCCTGGAAAAGGAGATTCCTATTGGAAACCACCATTTTTAGGGGTTATGTTAGTTGTAGTTTTAGGGAGGGTTGCTTGTGAGCAGCCTGCCAAGTTGGCTTAAAAAAAGACCTTCTTTTTCCTGGCATATCGCGTGAGGCAAGTGTGCCTGCTGCCAAGGGTAAAGCTAAAGCCCTGCGATATCGTCGGGGACGCTCCGGAGATTCCATCAAAGAAGAAGACGACCTGGAGGACGGGTTCTCGGGGTGTGGCTTCAAGTGGAAGATCCAGTTGAGCTTCCTGAAAACAACGGGGCCCCGGGTTGGTTGTTTTGGGGTTTTAATAAATGGGATGAAAATTCCTACCTGGTGTTATGTGGGGATCATTTCATCAACCATGAAATTTCAGGATGCTTATGAAACAACCAGTAAGGAGGCCGTTTATTTTTTTTCCCCTGGCTTTGAAAGTGGAAGATCCAATTTCCCCCAAAGCTCGAGAAATTTGAGCCCTTCGCCTGGCAGCTGAGTCATTACTCCAAAATGGAAGGGTGCTGTGGATTTTTCCCCAAGATGGCAACATAGATGTGTCCGCAGATTGTCTTTGCTTGCATTGTTACCCAAGCTGTTGGGGATAACACTTGGGTTTATTTTTTAATGATCAAAAAGTGGCGAAGAACATATTTCGAAAGTTGCAAGGGTAGTTTCAGAACTCTTTCTTTGACCTTGGAAGATCGTTTATTATCCAAGCTCTAGACTACTAGGATGTCCCTGGAAGTCAGTAAAAGGTTAGGAAGTGGGTTATAACCCTAATATATCTCATTTGTATAAGTAGGCTATAACCAATCTATTAACTATTTACTAGCTTCCTGAGACATCCAAGTAGAGGGGTTTTCCCGAAGTTTGTACAATTAGAACAGGTAGTTTGTAAGCTCAGTCTTTTTCAGCTCGTTTCGGAGTCATCATGGCCACGTCGAAGAACATGCTTTACACTCCGGTAAACTAACATACTAGTAGCAATGGAAAATGGACCCTTTGAAGATGTATCTCCTATTAACAATGGGGATATTCCATTGCTATGTTAGTTTACCAGAGGGTATCCAAAAAAATCTATATACTAAACAACATCCAAATCCAACCTTTCTTCCCTCAAAGCTTTTCTTAAGTTTCCTTTTTAAAACAAATAATTAGATTCGCATTGGACCCAGAAATAAAAAAATCAGAACTTTGAACTTTGAACCGTCCTCCACCGTCCCTTCCCATGTGCAGGGCCTTAGTGAAGCCACCACTTCGTCACCTTCTGGTGACATGGAAGCAGATGATTTCATCGAGATGGACGATGACCCGATGACCGAGCGGCTTGGAGAACCCATGGAATTGTGGGAAGTCGTTGGGGATTTTCTGGGACCCAATGCCAACCTGGAACCAATTCCAGAGTTTAAATAAAAAAGCCAACCTTGAGGAATTTTAAAGGTGTGTCTCCAAAATTAGGGGTATCCCAAAATGGATGGTTTATAATGGAAAACCCTGTTAAAATGGATGATTTGGGGGTGCCTTTTCGGAAACATCCATATATGGAATTCTTATAAACATCACCTAATTGGTCCCCAAAAAATCTTACATTCCTTGAAGTTAGGGGGGAAAAGTGGCATTTGGGGGGGTGGAATCCTTTAGATTCCTATAAATGAAAGCCGTGGTAATTTTTTGTGGCTCCGGAACCCTCATGCTGCCAGCGGTTCCTTTTTTGGGATGAGTTCTGATTTTTGGTTTGACGTAGGGGATGGATTTCACCCCCGTAAAGACTTCACTGAAGCTGACACTCAATGTACGATCTTTGTACTTTACCTCCAAGTTGATAGTTGGGAGTCTTCGCAAAAACATGTGAGGACATATACCAAATTTGCGTGTTTGGGTAGGGGAATCTTTTTGAGATTCGATCTGATTTCTGGAAATCATGGGGTCGGTGAAATATCGTAGATACATCTAAGATTACTAAGGAACTTTCCTTTGTTAGGGATTTCTCCAGGGACCGGCAAGCACATGGGACCCCCAGGGCCCCTTCCCGCCGCGGGACCCATACCATTCCCATACGAACCAAGGGATTCTTATGGGAGGAGTATGTGCAATGGGGGTCCCACGTGCAGGAAGGGGTCCCTGGAATTTCCCTTGACAGTTTCTGCTATCGGATACTTGTGAGGTTGGTTTTTGGACGAACATTTTTTGGCGGCAGAAAGGTAAGATCCAGTGTTTTTTGTTAGTGGTTGCAATTTTACCCATGACGGATCCATGTTCCTGGTGTATATTTACCTGTATTCACCACAAAAATCAACCATTCATGTAGGTAAATATACCAATCCCATGGATCCGTCATGGCTGATGCGGATGGTGTCGGATCACCATGTCGTCTAGATCGAGTGTTGAGGTGGAAAACTTGAGCCAACCAAAAACATCAAAACTCCCAGTCTTAGCTGACCTCAAGACTACGGACCTCCCAAAAGTTCGAACCTGGGGATTCCTGGTGACTTTGTGATAAGAACACCTAGCAAAATTTACACCCTGGAAGATTAACATGGAACCTACAAATCACCCATTTAGAAAGGAAAATGATCTTCCAAACCTCCATGATTATG
>Ga0126337_10002279_pt1 | contig 12127 bp, 5 predicted proteins | sample DipCmetagenome_FD_92527 | JGI IMG/M metagenome (GOLD analysis project Ga0126337, IMG submission 92527) | Coral microbial communities from La Bocana,Puerto Morelos, Mexico - Diploria C A metagenome | ecosystem: Host-associated > Invertebrates > Cnidaria > Coral | place: La Bocana,Puerto Morelos... | reverse complement strand
TCAACATCTGTACCTGTTTATATAGGATGTAAGAAATAATATGGAAATAACTGCATTTTCTTACAGGCATCTATTTTTTTCACTTTGGTAAGTTATTATGAATCAGCAACTAACATGTAATATACCTTAATTTCCTTTTCATTCCTCCAGATAGCGTGGATGACTGAGAATTGGTCTTGTCTGCAAGATTTATGTCACTTATCATCTGACTCACTTCCTGCATGGCTTCTTGACCAAACTTGCCCTGTACATGCAACAGTACAGATACATAACTACAACTGTATGTAAGGACTAGGCATTATTCAGTTGGGTGGAAATTTGCAAAGTGTTACTGAATCAGTCAAAATCAATAAAAACAGCCATAACCAAGACATCCTAAAACTAACCCATCCATTATTAATCCAAACATAATTTCATTTAAATTTTTTAATATGAATATTGAACTCTTTATTAGAATTCTGGTATTGTTACAGTCTTATTAATTTTCTTTTCTCTTGTCATTTTCGACTGAGAAGATATATACAGCCAAAAATATCAAAAAGTTTAAATTGATTCATCTGAAATGCTCATGTTTCAGGAAATTTAGCAAAAACACAGTCTCATACTACACAATGTAACTGCAAAGGGAATTAACTTACCATTTTTACCAAGGAAGACATACAGTGGAGGAGCGTATGTAATAATAACAAACATAATGACCCAATTACCAACAGGCTGGCTTCATACCTTCAAGTTTATAAAGAAATCAAGATGTTCCTTTACTGTTAGCCGGTCAAACAGCACATTGTGTTGGGGGCAGAGTCCCAGGCTGTCCCGAATAGTGTCCATTTCATTGATGATACTCTTTCCATCAATGTGAGCAGACCCAGAGGAAGGTGGAAACAAGCCTGTCAACATAGATATTGTTGTTGTCTTTCCTGCTCCATTGTGCCCCAGGAGAGCAGTTATTTGGCCTTTGAAAATGTTAAGTGAAAGTTCATCTACAGCAACTTTGGATCCAGTGGATCCCTGAGGGATAAAACAGTGAAAGAAACAGATTGAGTAGGCTTGTTAAGTTAAGCAGAACTAAACAACAAGACATGTGCTTTCGACATCAAAGGTAGATCACTGGTGTGTGACAGAATCTCAAGGAACTTTCTGATATGTACACACATTTGCATTTTCAAGGATATAGTCATGACTTCAGAAGTGACATATTAAATGTACATGTGTACCTTTCAACATATCCTTTTGCCATGCTATATACTCCAATAAAACTAACAACAGTATGTGAGAATTCATGATAATTATATAATATTTTTCATGTAAAGGTATAATGTCAACATATCCATCTGTATATCATAAAATACTTGCCTTGAAGACTTTCCTGAGCCCTTTGATTGATACACCAATGGGTAGCTCTGGTTCCTCCTCAACTTCAGCATTTTTAACCTCATCATCATTATCAGTTATCACCAATGTGTTCAACTCCTGAACATGAAAACATTTATAACAGTCCATTTCAATCTGAGATTGTTGGAAAACAAATCAATGTTTTCTTGGTCAATCACCAAATAAGAAAAAGTTCACCCAATGCAAAAAGAGTGAAAAAATGAAGAAGATAGAATTACCAATAAACATTGCAGGTAACTAGTACTTTGTGAAAGTACACTTATTATAATTGTGGCTTTTGATATATTATGTTGCTGGTATAATGTGTGCTTTAATTGGTCAATTCAAGCGCATTACATGTATTCTCCTACCATGCCCACAGGCCCATTACAGGCGTCCAAAAACAAATTCAGTTTTCATGTATTAACCTAAAAAAGTTCAGTCTTTACAAGAAAATTTCAAACTGGGCTTTCCCTATTGACCTCACTGTCACTTGTCAATAGAGCAAGGTCTCAGTTTGGATTTTACCAAAAAGACCTCACCACTCTCAGTTAATAAGTAATTAGCCTGAATCATCCTTTTAATATAAGTATTACTAATTTGAAGAAACATTATTTGAACATTTAATGAGACTGCATGCTAATGAAAAGTTTGAATCAGAGCCAAAAAAGTATAAATTATTAGAACTACATGTGTGCATCTGCAAAACTTGCTGTCCCAATTTAGTAAGCTGCAATAAAATTCTTCAGTATTAATTAAGATATAATGTACCATTAGATATAAATATTGAAAAAGCCTACCTGACCCATGCATGTATCTGACTGAAAACAAAAAAAACCAAAGCATTAAATATTAGTTACTTATTAGAGTGTGAGGTCTTCACTCTGAATTGGTGAAACAGTTTTTTGTTTTGCCCAATGTATGCTGCTAAACGTTATCTCCTCCTTACCTCTGTTGCTAATATTCTTGATCAAACATGGTGATTGAGCAGCAATGCTAGGAAACCTATTTTTTATTGTATGTCGTTCAGTCTGTAAATTATGATATCAACTGTGCTTTTTGCGAAAAGTACAATACTACTTAATAATCACTTTTCAGTGGCCATGGTTTGACTGTTAAAATACCATTTCTAGATATGTAAGCTTAAGAAACTTGTTTTTAGTGCATTTTTTGTGAGTTGTCTGTGCATGTGTTTGTGTGTGAGCCTAAGTAAATGAAGTAAACTTGTAATATTGCAATCCACTTGATAGTAGGTATTTTTGGGGAGAACAATAACAAATATTAATAAGAAATTTACATCAAATGCAACTTGTAAATTGTGACAAAAACTTTTACTTCCATAAAAGCTTCACTGAGTTGTATCAGGACTAAAACTTTGGGCAAAATATAAGAAATATCTCATGTATGCTAACATTTTAAAAATAGAAATTATGATTTAGTAAATGTACACTGTAATACTTACTGGGTTAACAGTGCAAGTGTTCTGATGAGAGTGGCCTCTCCAATAGGATGGCAAGAACGGGAAATAAAATGGTTTGGGAATTCCAAACTCTCCAGGAAACACTCCTTCAACATACCTGATAAAAGGAGCCAACAGTTTTAATCTACAATGCATAACAATCACAATATTCTTTCCTGAAAAAATGTTTAAATTGATACCAGGTTATTAATAACTCGCAGATTTTAAACATGCCTCCCTCATAAATAAGTAAACATTAATGGTAGTAATTTTTAGAGACTGACACCCATGCCCCTTGCAAAAATTTGTTTTGCCATGAAGTATCTAATGTCTTTGGGAAAATAAATGCACAAGGTTTTGTCTTATTTGACACTATATTTTTTTCCTTGTTGGTGGCTTACATGTATATGTACAACTTTGTCTTCTCCTGGTAGCTGGTAACAGTTTCCAGTTGCGTAGTAAAAGGCAAGGGCAGTGTATAATGGCTATGGATGAAGGAGCCTGCTACTGAACAGATAATTATGATTCTCTCATAATATAAACAGCTGATTTGGAACAGGTTAGGCAAGGCAAGAGCTGACTCAAAACTTGGTCACAGCTTTACTGTTGCAGATGTGTAAATTTTCAGTTTATATATTATATTTCATAATACCCACCAAGTAACAGTTGCAAAAATTGCACTTTGTGCCAATAGCATGTAAAACACCCAGGCCAAGTTGAAGTTTTCATCAGGTGAAGGGAAACCAGAAACATCTTTCCATGAAATTCCAACTCTTTGAGTCTCAAATTGTGCAAACAGTTTAGCAGCAATTCCCAAGCAGGTGTTAGGTAAAAGACATGCCCCAGCTTTCTGTGATCTGAAAAAAAAAACCAACACTGGATGACTGTGCTGCAATAATGACAAATTGCATGCAAAAGAGCATCTGTCAGTAAGGGTATTTTACTGGAAGGGATGGATGACCTCTATCCCTTCTTAAGAACTAAATCAAATGTATTTGCTTTCTATTTTATTTGACAATTTACCTGGTTAAAGTTCTGTACTTTTTGTTGTCATAAACAACAAAATATGGCACCAATGTTGCAATCCAAATTAAGGCACCCAGAAGCAAACCAAGAACAGGGCGGGAGAAAAACACACTGAAAAAATCAAACACATCCAGCAATGCTTAATTCTCCTCACACACCACAGGACCCTCAACCTAACTTACTATCTAAACAACAGTAGAGGTCCAAAGTGCATGAAAATATCAGTGACTATATAATTACAGTGAAAGTAATTTGAGAAATTGGGGATGTGAAATTACAGTGTTCAACGGATGGAGGAAATCAACGGTTGGTTTGATCAGGAGGTTCAAAAAGTTGAGGGCTTGAAAAATCAGGATCCCACTATATCCACAAAGGTACAGGGACAAACTCCTGAAATTCAAAGGTTGGAGAGTGGAAAGATCAGACAATAGCAAACAGCAACTTAAACAACTGCTTGCCTTTCATGTCATATGGTCGTGTACTTGTACTCCCATTAACAAATGCAAAATAAGAGTACTGGTACATACTAATGTGGTGTCAAAGTAATGTGAATAATTATCATGTGCGATACTGAGAGCCTGTGCAACTTTCACTGTGTACTGTAGTTAGTTATCAGTGTATGTGTTTAATACAATATTCTTATTATGTATATTTATACTTGTACATTTATGTTATTTGCCGGCGGGGAGGTCCGTATTGGGAAAAACTGTGCCCGAGGTCTTGAGTACACCTCATGTGGGAAATAACTTTTTTAGAAATATTTGTGTTGATTTTTTACTGAAGTAGTTTCACACCGTGCACGTGCGTTTGACGTTTTGGACAAGTTATGTTTTCTTCGTCTTGATAATAAAATTCACTTTCGCTATGATAGCTGTCATTATCTGAATCCATAATTGTTTAACCTTTTGTCCAATGTTTACATTTCATGTAGATTTTCAGTGCTACAAAAAGCTGCTAAAATAACCGCAATCCTGGAAAACTCGGAGCAGTCTGTACATGGGGTCTGGATGGAAAAATCCAGACCTCTGGAGCACACGGAATAAGCCAATCAGATTCAAGGACTTGGGATTCCAGACCACTGAGATGCTTCAGAAAAAATTAAAGTCTCTTGGAGCCATAATCTTCCCAATTGGTTATTGTATTTACCTGACACAGAAGGCAAATAAAATACTAGCAATAATGTAGAGGATGAACAGAATCAAGATAACACTTGCATCAGAATACTTAAAAACCAGGACCTGCAAAAGAAACAAACAAACTAAGAGCAGGCAGCAGCCCAGGACATGTTATGAATAACCAACATTCTGAAATCAGTGTCAAACATCCCCAGGGGGACTTCCGTGTAAAAAAGAAACAGGGGGTGGTTGTGGTCCCTTTAAAAGGTTAAAAGAGCAGAGCTTATTCCAGTTTCTGTAGCATGAAGCAACTAAGAATATTTCTACTCCCCCCTGGATGGAATGCTAGTCTATCGCAGGGTTACCCCCAGCATTAAATTCGCTGGTACCCATTAATACACCTGGGTGGAGAGAGGCACTGTAAGAGTGAAGTGTCTTGCCTATGAACACAACGCAGTGTCCTCGGCCGGGTCTCGAACCCGGACTGCTCGATCCGGAGTTGAGCGAACTAACCATGAGACCACCGCACCTCCCACAATTTACCTTTTGGGGTACTTAGCCAAAAATAAGTCACTATCAGTAATGTGTTGCTTTTGAATTGATTTCTCTTACAGGTTGAAAAAATTTCAAGCCACGCCTACAAAATAGAAAACTGGTAGCTGTAAGGGGTTCTTTTCAAAATTTACGACAGCACCCCCACCCTTTTTAATAATGCATGCATGGGAGCTCACCTCCAGGAAACATTTGGTAGCTCTAAGGGATTCTTTTCAAAATTTCTAACAGCACCCTCACTCTTCACCTCCAGGAATGTCCAAATGAAAACAATCAAGGAAAATTCATATTTGCTACTGACAACAATATGGAAATAACCTTCAATACAATGACTACCACAATAACAGAAATGAGGAGGAACAACAGATTCTTGGTGAACCAGGCACACCAATGAATCCAGTTAGCCAGTCCCATCATCTTCATTGACTCTTTCAAACGACTCTGTTTCTCCAAAACCAGCTCCTAAAGATGACAAAACCAGTTTATTTAAATAGTTATAACTGTGTCTCAATCAAAAATAAAATAATAATAATGATAAAAATAATAAGAAGCAAAATAATAAATAGTTATTTCATATTTTAATTTGCATCCATCATTTTAATTTGAGGTGATTGCTTAGTATTGCATTGTGCATCCCTACTGCGCACAATTTTTGCGTCACTAGCTAGCGTATGCACATGAGCGCCCATGGGCACAATTACAAAATGTTAGAGATTATCCTCTTTAAATTAATAAGGAAAAAATTGTGTGTTAAATAAGAAAAAAAACACATGGTTACTGGTAATTGAGTGCACAAATCTGTTACTTGAGGATGCAAATTATGACCTCAAAAACGTCAACTGGATGAATGTTTCGAGTCAGTGTCATTTAGAATTGTGTGTGATTTTTCCATATATTATATATTCCAAGTGCCCAAGACTTTGTGCCTATCAAGTTTTTTTTCAAGTATTGCTTTAATAACCTTTGCTTCCAGCTACGGCAAAAGGTAATTAACTTGAACATTTGGAAAAAGGGCATAAATTATTAGGTATAAATCGGGTAAGATTGGCCCATCATATCATATATGTCTTAAGCAACCATTGTGACATTGCTTTTTAATTTCATTTTTGGACCATCACTATCATTGCTACACTTAATAAATGGAGAAAGTTTGAAACAAATGTTGTGTTGGGTACCGTTCTATTTCAGGAAAATGACCTTAAGTATGTTGTAATGCAAGTCATGATTCCTCTGACAGTTATTATAGTTATGTATTCCTTTGAAATTTCAAATGCCTATGAAGTGAAAAATAATTGCTTCTTATTTTAAAGGCTTTCCAAAACAAAGAAGAATGACATTTTCCTCTTTGGATTTAGGGAAATTAATGTTTAATTTGTATTATGCAAATTTATGAGAAAAGTAATGACATCATAAATTATGTTACTAAAACAGTAATATCAAGAATATCTCTAGAAATATTTGAGCAGTGCTATTCAAATTTGGCACCAGGAATGTACATCACAAAGAAACAGGATGATACCATTATTTTTTTATTTTGTGTCAACACTCTTGGCTCCAGTCTCTTTCTGTCAATATGCAACTTCTCCTTGCAATATCACCACACTTTAAGGCAAACTGGTGATGAGAATTGAGACAGTCATCAATCCAAGGATATTGAATTGATATACCACCGAATTCTCACTACTACAGTATAAGAAAGTATATGGTGCTCACTAAGGAGGATTACTATTCAGAAGAAGCCATTTTGATTTCAAACAAGAAAGATGATTTAATTTATTATTAAGTTAATTAAGTTAAGTTAATTGTAATAAGGCATTTTAATTGTAGGTCTTGTTTCTTTTGTGATGTACATTTCTGGTGCCAAGTTTGAAGGACACTGCTATTTCAAGAGATATTCCTGATTCAGTAGCTTACTGTTTAATAAAACAATATTTATGATGTCATCACTTTCCTCATTTGTATAACACAAAAATGTCAATTGATATGTCTAAAACGAAAAAAGATAATCCAAAAAGGAAAATGCTATTCTTGTTTATTTTGAAAAGCCTTTCAAATAAGGTGCAATTATTTTTTACTTTATAAGCACTTTAAAAAAGATGGTAAATTGAAAGTCTTTACATACCTTGATAATTGTCATAACTGAATACATGAAGCCTAACATGACTAAGAGTGGCATCATGAGAGAAATCAACTCCATGGCGAGATCTGTTGTATAGGATGGGAAAGGAAATTGCTGTACACAAGAAAGGAAAAAAAGAGAGTGAAAACACACAAAAAATATAAATATCTCACTTGGACCCTGCTAGAGGGATACTGAACCCTGGAGTCAAGCACATCTAAAAAGAGTGCATGTTGACTCATTAGTTAACTTAAGCCTCTAAAGCTGACTGGCTAAATAGCTGCTGATGCTTAACTGTGGTTATAAATTTATAGCATTAAGCGACAAGGACTATTTCTACTGTCCCTTGGATGGGATGGCAGTCCATCATGCATTGCCCCCCCCAGCAATCTATCAGATTACCCCAACAAATCGTGTGTGGAGAAAGGAGAAGGTTAAGTAGCTTGCCTAAGAACATAACAATGAACAGGACTCAAACCCCATCTGGATTTGAGCATCCTAGCCATTAGGCCACTGTGCTATCACAGAAATTGTATAACACTGGGTATTGGCTTGCAAGGACAGAAGGTTTACAAAAGGGTTTTACATGTAGGTTCCAGTTTTGGTGTCTTGAGACGTCAATATGGAATTCTAAAAGGTTAAATGATTTCAGCCCTATCAAATTATCAAAAAAACTGTTGGTGAACTTGCTGGTATTTTGATCAGGTGGAACCCTTCAGCTGAGCTAAATCCTTTCTAAGTGCATTACAGGCAAGTGTGAAAGGTAACTTTTTTTTACTCACATGCATTTTCACCGGGATAAGATATGAAGAGTTTCTTTGGGTTTGCAATTGTATTATTGCCATATCCATTGCATACTGTAATTTCAGAAAGTTTCCATCTCCATATTTATTGCTGCAAAGATATTTGTAAAATATTCATTTAAATTATGCTGTCAAACAAAGGGATAAATTGTACTGTTCGTTACATCTAGTGAAGCATTTAATTTGTTTACTATTATTAGTAGTAGTAGCAGTAGCATAAAAGCAAAGACGAGTAAAATTCCAAAATTAGTAGAAGGTGTATAGTGAAGTTGAAGTTATGTTCCTTTGATTACTTCTCACATACAATTGCATACAAACTGCAAAATAATACTTTTGCTACCTTTCTGCGACAATTTAAACAAGCATTAAACAAGACTAGTATTATTCACCACACACAAGAGTGCATCCAATCCCAGTCATGTCTCTCAGTATGCGGTTCACAAAAGAGTTGATCAAATACATGACCAATAAGTACCAATCAAGCTACCATTGTCTTGCACATTCAAACAATTCTGTAAAGCAATCTCCCATCACACTGACTTATACTTGATTATAAACTGTGTTCATCAGTATGTGTGTTTGTACATGTACTGTTTATACAAACACCTTTCAAACAAATCAGATTGAGACCTACAGCTGTAGCAGATATACAGTCAAACCATTCTTACTATCTCACAGGTCCATCAGGTGTGTAGGGTGGATAAGTTGAGTCCGTTGACCAATAACCGGCAAAGCGAATGGAATATCGGACTTTTTTGGGAAGTGTATTCTCTTCATCAATGTTAAATTCAATGGCTAAAAAAATACAGAAAGAAAATGCACTGCAATAAACTGAAGCTTTATAAGTAAATCAACATCACACAAGGTGTATGTTGTTACAATACCCTCAATTTGATGTAAATAAAGAACAAGATTTCAAGGAGGCAGGTCAAAAAATAGCTTAAAGTTTAAAAATATGTAGATAACTATTTTTTATTGTACATGTACTTGTACAGACAAAGTTGTAAGCTAATGGACTTAGATAACTTTGTAAGGGATTATGGATGGGGTGAACCGAAAACAGTGACCCCCGTTCCTTGGACCCCCCTACGAACCCGGTCCATGGACTACCTTACGGACCGGTCCACAGACCCCTTTTACGGACCACCCATACGGACCACCCCGAAAAATAACCGAAAAAGAAATAACCCCAAGAAATAACCGAAAAAGAAACCAAACAGAAATGACAAATTAAAAGATTTGACTCAACAGACTTACCATATAAACAGAAATGACAAAAAGATTTGACTTACCATTTGAATGGACTGACGGCTTGTGTCGGCGAAAATTCAAGTGTTTCCTTCTGCAAAATTAACAGACTTGGGCGCAAGGTAATATTAATTGCATATTTTGCTGTGGAGATGTATGAAAGACCAAAAGAATAAACGTGATTAATATTCACAAAATCTCATGGGTCATGACTGCCACAAGAGAGGAGACAAGTCGTGCTGTTTTTTTGTGAGGCCTGGGTTGACTTCGTGAGACTGAGCCGAACAAAATGGCGGAGGCAAAAGTGTACGCAAATGAAATTCTTGATCTTCAAAGCACACAGGTCTTTCGTGGTCTTTCATACATCGCCACAGCAAATATGCAATTAATATTACCTTGCGCCTAAGTCTGTTAATTTTGCGGAAGTAAACATTCAAATTTTCGCCAACATGAGCGGTCAGTCCATTCAAATGGTAAGTCAAATCTTTTTGTTATTTCTGTTTAGTTTCTTTTTCGGCTATTTTTTTGGGTGATCCATAGGGGGGGTCCATAAAAGGGGTCTGTGGACCGGTCCATAAGGTAGTCCATGGACTGGGTCCATAGGGGGGTCCATGGACCGGGGGTCAGTGTTTTTGGGTCACCCTTATGGATGGCCTCATAAAAGTGGAGGAACTTATACGTGTATCTGTGCGATCACAAGCAAAAAAAGTAACAAAGAACAAGATGACTTATAATAAAAGCTGCTGTAGTGATTATTCTATTTCGATCACCAATAACAGACAAAAATTTTTCAAGCAGGGAAGTCATGTAACACATAATCTTTACAAATGATTGCTACCATATTTTAGAACTAACCTCCAATGTACTGGTCCCGATTTTGAGTGACATCCACCGCCATATCATCACCAGATGGCCATTTCTTACCAGTTGCAACACTTCGGCTGACTGGTATCAAACCAGTAATATTCTGTAGTCTTGCCATAAGCTTAATTGCTGCCGTAACAAAATGGTAAAAAAAATTCATATCTTAGGCTTGACATTCATTATACCTAACTTCCTGAACTGAACTTTTCATGGAGTCCCCCCATTGCATTTGAGATCAAGCAAATGATGGAAAAGACAAGAAAATGGTGTTACATCTGCAACTGTTTATTGATAAAACACTACATTTACATTCAGTCACAAAATCTACATGTCATTTGCTTCTGAAATAGCAAATACTGCATTATATTGTCCTGTTCTGCATCACACAGCTAATTTTGTCTCAATAATGTGTTACCCTGCTAATTTTGATCATCACCCATCATACAAATACTCTTTTGCCATTCTCTCCCAACTATACAAGGTAAAGTCTGAATACAAGGAAGTGGTCCGTCAGCCTAACACTTGTCACTGGTTTCTTTGTAATAAGAAACGACTACGAGTATTTGTACTCCCTCCAGATGGGATGCTAGTTTATTCCAGTGTTACCCCACAGTAGACAAGAAATTGAAACAACTTATAACCATGCTTTTTTAACTCCTTAGTTTGCGCTCATAAAAATGTTATGCAACGTCGATCACTTGCGTGGAAAATTGATCATATTCCAGAGCAGTCACTGACACTTTAGTCTGCACAATAACTTAACGCTTAGCAAATAGTCACGCCAGTCACACAACCCATGGTTTTCACTATCCACAGCTACATTGTAATTTTAGAACAGTTGTGGTTTTTTCCCTACTATTGACATAAACACTGCAACTTCGGGACGCTGTTATACATTTTATTTTCGTACAAATCTCTGAACTCGTTTCGATGAAACAGCCAAAGAATTCACTACAATTGCCTAAAACAACAAGAAATGCTCCCAAATTGCAAATAACTTCACTGTCATTTCTGGTGTATTAAACTGGCAAAGTAAGCAAGATCTGATTTAAAAATTTTTTGGTAATATTTTAGCAGGATGCCATTTAACATTTTACATTTCCATCTTTTGCTGAAGAAGGCAACAGTAGTGGCCGCAATGTCTGATAACCATATTTTTAGTCAGTGACAACTATTTAATTCTTTTTACCAAAAAAATTTTAACATGCCTGGCTACAACCAACAAGATCTGATTTGTCACATAGTAAAAGTGAAGCTGCAACATCAGTGCATTCTATTGCTGATGTAATACCTTTTCATGGTGGATTTAATTTTTGCTCTAAGTCTAATGCTTCAATAAAAGCCAAAAATAAATTTTATACACAATAAAGAAAACAATATCTGCAACAATTTCTGTACATAAATTTTTCAACAGGTTTTGGTGAATAAACATCACAGGAAGCGTGATTCAAAGCCCCGATCATGATTTGACCAAGTGGAGGTTTGGGATGTGTACATGTAACTGACAAAACTGTACAGTAATTAGTACAGAGCAACTCAGTCCATGGCTAATTGCTAATACCAATCTATA
>Ga0126337_10002278_pt1 | contig 12127 bp, 9 predicted proteins | sample DipCmetagenome_FD_92527 | JGI IMG/M metagenome (GOLD analysis project Ga0126337, IMG submission 92527) | Coral microbial communities from La Bocana,Puerto Morelos, Mexico - Diploria C A metagenome | ecosystem: Host-associated > Invertebrates > Cnidaria > Coral | place: La Bocana,Puerto Morelos... | reverse complement strand
TAGCATTATTGCCTATTTAACATTCAACTTGCTTTGTAATTTTCCATTCAACTGAAGATGACAGAAGTTCTGTCGAAACATGTCTTTCAAACTAAAAAAAGTGGTCGTTTTCCTTAAAATCTCAACATGTATTATGATTTCAAGTTGTTCTAAACATGCAAATTATGTGAGTCAGTTTTAAGACAACAAAGTGTGGTCTGATGCACAGACAAATTTTGATTGGATGAAACGTACTGCCCGAGTGAACAGGTTTGTTTTTTGTTCTCAAAAAAATAGGCTGAAATCATTCACCCACAACATCTCTGAGTGCTAAACTTCATTTTTTCAAGCACTCAGGAATGTGTTGAAACAAAAGACGGGGGTTTCCCAAATACAAAACTGGTCTTAGTCAATCATAGCGTCAACAACCTCGCACGTAATATCACGCACATTTTTTTGCCACTCTGGTGTGAAATATTCATTCATAAAAAACGCAACCAATTGGAAACAGACAATCATGTTTATGAATAAAACTTGTGCATTTAAATGGCAACTAAGCGGAAACTGAAAATCATTTCTTTTTGAAGTGCAAATAAAACTTTGTGTTTTTAAATATCAGTTTTAATTGGGCGGTGGATTATTTTTTTTACCATTTCTCTAGTTTTTCAGTATCGACAAGCTTTCTGTTCGATGGTTGGCAAAGCAGCTTGGCTCGTACTTGTTCTTTGAGAATGTTGTACTGTTCAAACTCGGAAAGAATGATATCAAATTCATGTGAAGAAACAGCGTTATTATTCAGAGCTTTGGAGACAACAACCTGTTGACCATGTGACGTTTGGCAACGGCGAGCGTCATGTTCTCTTGATGTTTTTTTATTTTCTTCCCAAGTTTTTTGGTGGCAACCATCAGCCCTGAAGAAAAGAGAGCAAAACAGCAACCAACACCGCCTAATGGAACTGTAGCCGGCAGGCGAACGATGGAAATAGCGGAACCAAACCTAACACTGAAAAACGCTGCCGAGCAAAACTGCCACCAACACCGCCTAATGGAACTGTAGCCGGCAGGCCAACAATGGAAATAGCGGAACCAAACCCAGTGCTGAAAAATGCTGCCAAGCGAAACAGCCACCAACACCGCCTAATGGAACTGTAGCCAGCAGGCCAATGACAGAAATAGCGGAACCAAAACTAGCACTGGAATACACTTCTAAGAGAACAGTCGGAGAGGTGTATTTGTTTCTGTGGCTAAATTGTACTTATGTGATTTGAAAATGTCTTTTATTTCATCGGCGAAGCGATCTAAAGAGTAATGTCCTGGGGGGATTTTGCCAATTGATACAGATTGATCTCTTTCTCGATCGCCCAATTCTCCTGAACCTTCTGTTTTCAAAGTGTGCCAGCTGTTGTACAAACTGCAAGATATGAGTTTTATTAAATTCACTTTCGGGATCGGGTAATCGAAGTTCAAAGTTTCTCCATTGTTCTGTGTGACAATAGTAAGGATAACCATCTAATTTAAAAACTATAATATAATATTCAAAATTTCAAAACTTTTCTTCAAAGCAGCAGACTCTTTTAAAATGGATGCAATCACCCAAGGGAAAAACTGAAATCGCAGAGGCTGAGAAAGACACGTGGGTACCGTTCAGCCAACAGTTCCTGAATGCAGACAAAAGTCAAAAGACAACATGAGCGTGGAAATATTTTTCAAAAAAGGTCCGGGCTCTTTGCAGAGTGTGTTCGGTTCTGACAGAAAATATTGGAGCCAACAGATAAAAACTGCTCTAGGTTTGGCTTTCCATATCAATTGTAGCCAATGAAAAATAAAACAACGCTGCCAATTCCAGCCGTTGATTTCACAAAAGCGGTGACAAGCCTGAAAAAATATTCAACAACCCCATAAACATCTACGTCACGCCTGACCTCTATTTCACAACAAAATTCAGAGAAATATTCCAAAACACGAAACTCAGGCACACCACTAGCGTTGAATCCAAACACTGGTTGCGCTGGCCTGACATGAAATATTGGCCACAACAACTCATCTTTGCCGTTTTCTGCTTGACACAAGGGTGTGGAATTTCTCGTGACATATTTGACAACGGAATATATCTGCCTCTTCAGATAAGAGCTTTTTATATCGTCCATGTGTATTTCACGGTCAGGCGCATTTTGTACCAGCTCGGAGGTATTCAGAGCATAAGCGCTTTCCCTGAAGATCCGACATTCAATCCTTTGAATAATCATTATGATGTTGCTTCTTACAAAAGGATATGCAGCAAGTTCGGCATTGACCCATCGAGCTTTTTTCGCTTCACACGAATGGCAAACCATGTCTGGGAAGCATCTACATTGGTGCGTCAGGCCACGCAACAATGAAAACAGGAGTGTCTTACCCCGGTTTTGATAAATTCAGCGATGAAGGTGGGTCAGCAGGCAAAGGGAACCTGATTTCTTTTATTGAGCCTGTTGACGTGGCTTACAGTCACGCAGACTGGTTCACCCCCAACACAGCTCTGGTTTGACGTAAGCTGGGCTGTCAAGAATCAATCAGTCAATCGAGTCTTTTGTTTATTGCATCTTGGGTGCACAGGTAAAGTTTCGCAGCAGTATTCGTGGCCAAGGCGGTCGAGTAAAAGAAGTACAAAATGAGTTCTTGGTGCTGGTGGAAGACGCTATCAGACAGCCTGACCTGTCCAGAAGCGTTCAAAGGTATCAGCGCACGGCAGATGAAGCCAAGGTTAGGCTCAATCTGGCAGTCTGCCCAGGGGCGTGGCTGATGCCTGTGAGAATGATCATTAACACCAAAAGCATGGTGGGATACAACAAGCTAAAACAGGCCGTTGCTGGTATGAAGCTTGGCGTCAACAATGAGGTAAACTTGGGCACAATAAAAGCAGCGCTTAAACTGATGGCAGGTGGCCCATCAAAAATCAACCAACCCAAAAGCCATCCTTCTAACCCGATCCACAAAGCGGCCATGGCCACACAAACAGGCAAACCACAGCAGGAGAAAGAGGAACCCACATCGGACCAAGGACTGCAAAAAGTAGAGCCCGTGCAATCAGATGAAACACCGCAACACAAACAAAACAACCTTCATCATTGGTGTGGTAAGCCTCGCGGTGTTGCTGTTTTTGGCACGGTGTTAACACAGCTTCTTGATTATTTTTCTTCTGGATCAGAAGCCAGGTTTGCTCGGCTAGAAACCCAGCCACTTGCCCTGCCATTTTGAAAAGAAAGCTCGTGACCTGGCCGATCAGCCCGGGCAGCATGGACCCAATCTTTGCTCCGATGTCTTTGAGGCTGGCTCCCAAAGCTTTGCCTGTGGCTTTCAAAGCATTCATAACCGTGCCCACAACAACCTTAACCGTGACGCCTGCTGCTTTTGATAGGCTTTTTCATTTTGAGCGGTGACCTTTTGCTCCTGTTTTAATTTCTTTTCATTTGCTTTCAGTCTTCTTTTTTCATTTCGCTTGCTTTTGCGTCTTTCTGCAATGATTTCTTCAGCACTAGGCCCCAGAGCTTTTGAATATTTTTCTATGAAACTCTTTACAAGTGTTTTTCCATCACTCTTGAAAATTTTGGTCTCACCACCCCTTCGGCCAAATGCAACAATCTCAGTTCCATCACCTTCTTTGCTGAAACCAATTGGGTCCATTTCTCTAAAGTCTACTGTTGGGAACTTGTTTTTCATTATTTCTTTTTTACTTTCAAGTATGGCCGGTTTGTCATCCTTATGTGAGAAAGAACCGAGCAAAGGGGTTTCTTCATAAGAAGTGTCAGGCAGCCCGCTCTGCTCGTCTTGCATTGTCTGCATTTCAATTTCTTTGGCACTGTGGCAATTTCTTCGGCACTTTGGGGCCATGGAGGCCGAGTGCGCGCTCAAGCGAATCACCTTTAACCGCACTGAAGCCAGCCCCAGAGAGACGCTGTGTGTTTCAGTGCGCAAATAGAACCAGAACGAGGTTCTGGTGCCGGACTCGCTAGCACTTCTCTTTGACATCGACCTTTCTGGAGGACACGCCAACAACTTCCTTGTCCAGAACGTCATGTGGGCGCTCGTTGACAAGCTGCTCGTGAAGTTTGTAGGCACTGTCTTGCAAGAAATGGTTGATTATGACATCTACAAAACCTTTGAAGACCTTTTCCTTTCACAGGAAAAACAACGAGACAGCATGATTCTCGAAGGGATTCAGAGCGAGAATTTATGCAAGATCCGCTCAGGGCCTGAGACAAGAAAAGCTCTGGCGTTGCCGCTGAAAACAAACTGAACGAGATTTACGGGACCAAGTAACGCATCAGTCTCAACCATCAGATCCTATCTGACCATGGCGTTTTCTACCCCCAGGCCCTTTACAATGACCTCTTATTTGAAATAACCCTTACACCAGCTTCACAGGTGGTGAAAGGCTCTGACCCAACCAAGCTGAAATACAAGCTGCCAATATCCAGCTCCAGAATGATCTCCAGAGAGATTAGGTTGAGCACTCTGCTGAGCACGTTGAGCACCCTGCTAACACTAATTGAATATTTGGTTGGTTGTTTTACAATGGATTCCAAAACACAACCACAACCACAACCACAACAAGTGGCCACACAACAAGTCACTTCAAAAACCCCGCGCCAAAAAAGGACCCCAAAAAGGTCGCTGCTGGCTTGGCCCTTGCTGAGAAAAAAACAGGCTTGCGAAGAACAGGAAAAAGCTTTGAAAAAGGCTATTTCCAGGGCTGAAAAAGAGAAGAAAAGGCCAGAAAAGCTGAAGAAAAAGCCAAAAAGCTGAAGAAAATGATGTCGAAAGCGGTTTCAACACAACTCAGTGGATCGGTATAATCAGCATTTTTGTTTCACTTGTTGGCATCTATTACAAACAAGAACAGATAAAAAAGGTTTTCAATCATCCACCACCACCACCCCTTCCATCCCCTGTTGATACTGAGCCTCCTGCTCCTAAAAGAGGACTATGCCTTATGGATTGATATTTGAATTTAAAAAATACGCATATTATACAATGTCTGGAAACAAGCTTGTGAAAATGATTATGGATGCTGCCACTCTGACCGGCTTGTCCACCAGCACTGGTTGGTGAAAGAGAACGTCACCGCTGACCCCAGCGCCGTGGTATGAACTATGCAAAGGTCACCATTGTCATGGCAGGCAGCATCGCGCTGAAATAGTACCTCGAGGACCAGAAGATCCTCCAAAATAAGAAAAAAATGTTGTCATAAATGATGGTTCATTCTGAATTCTTCCTCAAAGCCCTCACAACTGTTTCATTGTTATATTCTACATACAAAATTAGTTATATTACCACAAGGGCCTTCTCTGAAGCCATGAAATTAGTTTGGTTGCCTGTTATCAAAATTGAAGCCTCTGATAACAAAGACTCTGATAATGAGGACTTTGATGTCAAGGACTCTGATCTCGATAATTGAAAATATATTTTTTCTAATAAATGGCAAGTATCGCGATTACCAGTATGGTTGGTGGGGCTGTGGTGAACGCATTATCTGAGTTCTGTAAGAAAATCACGCCGTCTTGCATCCTAACAAAACAGGCCACGTCTGCGTTGACTTGCATGGTTCAGATATAACAAATGAGTGAACGATCGAGAAACCAAACCATCTTCTATGGCCATTAGTTCTTAACCTTTGCTGCATGCAGAATCCTTAGCACCCACACAACGTGACATCATTCAAAATATACACATATACATACATGAATAAAAACCATATCTGGCTCTTAACATGTAATAATTTGTTCATTACATATTTCATCCAAAAAATATAACAAGGCACCAAATTGAAATACAAGAAAGTTGCCTTAAATAATGGTGTACGAACATGAATACATACAAAAAGAGCGGAAACTTATGCGTATCATAAGACTTACAATTTTCTTATTTTTTAGGACTTGAACAACGCCATTAATTTGGTTAACAAAAGCAATTCTTCCCACCAAATTAGCATATTAATATAATATGTAATCAATAGAGGATACTACAGGGACGTGTGGAGATATCATGTTTTCGCCTGAAAGCTCAGCTGATATTTCATTGGTGTTTCTACCATAAACTTTAAAGAGGAATTAAAAGACAATTTTAAAGCAACTATTAAGACAAGAGGACGTACCTATTTGCTCTATTTTCACAGTCTTGAAATCAGGAGTGAGTCCATTGTCAGCTTCGCACTTGTAATCACCAAAATCTTGATCCACGCTCATCTTCACATCCGCTGTGTTCTGTGTAGCTGTAATGCTCTTTATTTGACTTCCATCAGGTTTGCTCCAGTTGAGTGTTGGTGTAGGAACACCATCTGACTCGCATGTGAGCCTTACTGTCTGACCAATCCAAGACTTCTTCATGGATGTAGTGGCTGCTTTTATTGTAGGCGGGTCTGGAAGAAAAAAAAAAGTGACATCCCTGATACAAAACAATGGACGATGATGATTGGTAGCAGCAAACATGTTTCACATTATGTAAGGTGGAGTGTGTCAACCTCAGTTCAGCTATTGCCTTACAGATACCGGCTCATCAATGTTATAGAACTAGGTTCTTATGTGACGATGTTCCAAAAGGTTAAAAATGTCAATGAGATTATGTAATATAATCTGAAATGTGGAATAGACCATTTTACAGTTGTCTGCTCAGTGACCTGGCCTTAGGATGACAGCGAGACTAGAGTTGACCTTGTTTTGATACAGACCTGACTGCTTTTGTCATGTAAATGCACCTAGTTAGCATCAGAACAACTTGTTTTACACAACAAATGCAGTGAGGTTTGTACCAAAACAATGTCAACTCTAGCCTCGCTGTTATCCTAAGGCCAGGTCACTGAGCAGACAACTGTAAAATGGTCTATTGTGACTTGGATAAAGTGTTTAAATTGTGAAAAAAGTGTTTACAGAGACGGAAAAAACCTCAGCAAAATGATTAATACATGAAAAATGGGGTATTCACTTTGTGACACATGAAGTTCGTATGTTAGGAGAGTGATGTACATTAAAGAGCAGGTATATTTGTCTACGGCACACAATTAAGCAAAATTTGGATGATCTAAATTACTCCGAAATCTTCTACTTACTTTCTTTCATGTCAAAAATCGGAGTGTAAGCTGAACTGGTTTATTATTTTTTCGAATAAATATACATTTTCTACATTAATATTTGACTCAGTGGAATCTTATCTCAAAAGAAGTTAGAAGGCAGCAGGCTGATCAATAGCTGGTGATTACTATTTATTAGAAATATGTCAAGCATGTGATGTTAGTTACTGTATCATCTTACTATTGTATAGTAATTAATTGTGAGAACATTAGTAATCGAAGGATTCTTACCAACTACCAGACCTTATATGCAAGTTCATGTTTAAAAGCATTACCAGGAAAAAATTATATCACAAATTAATAAGTTGTATTAAAAAATTAACCACTGAAACCAATTCAAAGTTTTGATTGAATTTATTGCATCACATTATTACTCCGTACAATGTTACAACAGTTAGTTTATGCTCCATACTAAATCATACCCTTAATTATCTGGTGAAGTATACCAAACAAGCTCAGTGATCATAACGGAAGATAGCACAGATGGTTTTGGATAGGACTGTGCACTAAACATAATTAAGAAGTAGTCATATAGCTGGAACATTTTGATAGCTAAGGTGTAGCAGCGGCATGGTATGAAGACTTACACTGCACAATAACATAGATTTTTGCTGTCTTATCTTGTCCCACTCCATTGCTTGCAGTACACACATATATTCCAGCATCACTTCTCTGAACTCTTTGAATGTTCAGTTGCTTTGACTTAGACAAACTTTGACCATCTTTTGTCCATTTGAATGAAGGTTCGGGAAAACCTGAGGCATTACAGTTCAGAACAACTGGACTTGTTTCTTTTACTGTTAGGTTTTGCGGCAAGGAGATAAACTGGACTGGAACTAAAAAGGAGAACAATGAAACTAAATTAGCTTTCTGTCTGCAGCTTTGTTAACGGAGTCTTGAAATGCTATATATTTTGCAATAGATAGTTCGGTACACCACTTATGAGGTCACTATTACCCTAAATGTGACCCTTACATGCTAGAAGAAGCAAATAAGAAAGCAATGTTCATGAATTGGTCTAAATTAAACTAACTGCAAAATTAAATGAAAGCAGTTCTTTGATCACTTAATGGGAAAAACCCAGAGCCACCTAAATGCCAAACAGTGATTTTACTCACCATTTACGTTAAGTACCACAGCAGCTTCTGGTCCATCTCCAGCATCGTTATGTGGTACACATTTGTACTTGCCATAGTGTTGAGACCGCTGTACATTGTTAATGGTGTATTGATTGTCATTACTATCTTTGACAAGAGTTGTGTCATTCAAAGAGAAACTGTACCATAACACTTGTGGCTGAGCTGCAGTGACATGACATGTGAATGTAACCGATCCTCCTTGTGTGATGGTATTATCAGCTGCACTTGTGATTAGGGTTATGCCTTCAGGTTTGTCTAGTAATTTTAATCAGTGAGCTGAGAATTCTTAAAATTTAAATTTAAAACATACCTTATATCGCTATGAAAACTTGAAGATATAATTATTTACTGGAAGTTAATTAATATTCTCTTAATAGCTAAATTTTTAGACTTTTTATCATCTAATGAGATTAAGATCCCTAGAAATTCTCCAGGAACATATATAGAGGTAAAATGTATGTTCATGGAAAATAGAGCAGCCTTTTTATTTTCCCTCAACCAGCCAGAGTAACTTAAGCCAAGTCAGAATTTTAAGATTTCTAAAAAAATCTGAAGTTCAAAAATGAATTCCATGTAGAAGCTCTCCTTGCGATCATTCTCATAACCCATCTGCTTCCAAGATGACTACTCTCATTAAACTGACCCTCAAGTCTCAGTAAAACTGAAATTTGACACTCCAGTTTAAGGCCTTACGAACCATGATATTTTCATATCAAGGTCTTTTAAGCCAGCGAACACCCAACATTTGGTTGTCTTTAAAATCTGTAAGTTAGCGTATACCTTAAGATTGGCAATTTTCTTCGTATTTGGATGTTGTTTGGTTTTTCCCAGGCCCCTTCTGTACCCCCCTTAGTGTGGGGCACCACATTTCGGGCTTGTTGTTTTTGAATGAAGCATGTTTTAAAGCTGCATTCTGTTCGCCTTTCTTTTGCTATATTTCATCGATGTTAAACAAAAGAGGCCTGAAGTCGCCCCCCCCCCAAAAAAAAATATAATAGCTTTATTCTTGATTAATCGCTTATTTTATTTGCGTCTTTTTCATTTGCAATTTCAGTATTTCTTTTTTTTTTAATCGTAAGCTTACATTTGTAATTTCAGCTGTACCATCCAATTCTACCTCTGTGGATGAGTTTACATAGTCTTAAGTGCCCAATGTTTGTTTTGTCTTCTGGTTTGTACAACATTGAACATACAGATACTTGTTAGTGGAGAATCTGGATTAAAGCACTTGTCTGTCGTTTTGAGCAAGCACAAGTCTGTGTTTGTGTGTTGGACTGGATTACATTTTGCATGTTTGGAGGTTGAAAACTGCATCTGTCATCGACTTTTGTGGTCTGGCTGTTTGTCGTGCTTGTTTTAAGTTTTTCTAGCAAAATGTACCTCAGAATTGGCAGACGAAGGAGCTTGTCCAAGGAGAATGTACGTATGGCTGGTCAGCCTCGAAGGAACAATGTGATGTTACATGAACATGCTAATCAGAAACAGCATATTTTGTCTTGAACATAGGCCTCTCAATTTGGGGCTGTGTAGCATTATGGTGTAAGTAAAAATGAGTGTGTTGTAGATAGATTTTTTATCACAAAAGCAAATCAGACTTTGAAATTTCAAATTTTTCCAATGTTTCCTTTGAATCTTCTTTTAAAATTGTTTTAAAAAGCACAATGTCACCTGTACATATGTAAATGGCAACAATTCCAATTCATTACTTACAATGAACCACAAGCGTCACATGTTTTTCATCATTTCCTGCTGAGTTGTTAGCTTTACAGGTGTACTGTCCATCATCTGCTCTGTTTATACTATTGAACAACAGAAACACTGTTTTCGTCCCTGAATATTTCTCATTTCCATTTCTGATCCATTGTACATCTGGGTCTGGTGTCCCTGATGCTGTACAGCTAATATTCACTGAGGATCTCTCATCATAACTTCCTTGTACTGAGGGAATGCTTATCTGTGGTGCCTCTGCAACAGAGTGATTTGAATGATGAATAATAAGAGAGAAGTGTTCTACATAAAGAAAAAGTTTTCATGGATGTTCAATTGACTAACAGGCATTGAAATGGATTATATTAAATTAGTACATGTAACTCCATGGGGCAAAAATCAAGGATTAATATAATGCATGTTTTTGAAAATTGCAGAAATTGTCTGAGTCGTGCTGATGTTCCTGGGCATTTCTGCAATGCACCCTTACCGGTAATATTGAAAGTGACACGTACAGCACTAGTTGAAGTTAAAAATATTGCCTGGAGCTGTTGAAAGTTGAAATGCAGATATACTCTAACTTGGAAAAATTGGCTATTGAAGTAGCTGGATCAGTGTTATCGACAAATTCTGTAATAGCTTCCTGTTCCCTCTTGCCTGAGATCTGTGGCCAGTGATTTTCTTTATTTTACACCTCAGGAGACCAACACTTTTGATCTTCTTGATCACAGTTTTTCTGGCCTAGTTGTTTGTGATATTTGTTTTGTTTCAGGACATGCATCCTATAAAGGCGGCTTTCAAACATCTTCAGATAGTGTTTGCTGTGTTTTTAGCTACTGGTTTTTCTTGTGCCATACACTTGAAATTGGGTTGTCAATCAAAGAAAGATAGAACGGAGCACTAGTTCTATTTCTTTTGGTCGCTTTTCTGGATGTAACTTAAAATTTAGGATAGGACACCTTTCCTGGAATACTGTGACCAACATTTTGGGCATACTAAGTGGTCTACAAGTAGTAGTTGTTTCTACGGAAACCTCTTTATGATCAATCAAAGTGGCTATGACACACTCAACTTGGAAAATGGACCATGGTTATTTTGATTCTACCTGAACTGGGGACTTAATCCATGGGTTATATACAAATGATTTACTTACATATCGAGCTAGAGAGGCAAAAAATAAGAAGGTAAGGCCTGCTGGCATTGTGAACAAATAATGCAAAACGCAGTGTGTGATGTCGTTGAGAATGTGACATTGTTGAAAACATTCAAAAGTCATCGCTGACTGTTGTCCAAGATGTTACCACAAATTAAGTAACTCTTCTTATTATATCACCAAAGCCAATATAGCCAAGTTAGTATTGGACGTGTAACCAAGTAATAAATATATCTTATTAGACGTTTTGTTCTGTAGTATCGCTGAGTATTTTTTGGAGTTGTGCCGTATTTGAAAAATTCTGAAAATTTCTCAGCGATACTACCCAACAAAACGTCTACGAAGAGATTTAATATCTAACACACCAAATTGTTATGTCCAGGTGGGTGAATTTCGCGTATATTTATTAACGGGGAATGCGTGACAAAAGTATGCGAAGCCGAACAGAATTGGCACGGGAAATCCAACTAACTGATTGGTCACCAGCAGGAGAACAAGGCAAACTGGATTTTGTGGTTTCAACCAAGCCATCACTGGTGCAATTTATTTCACTTTTCACGTCCAAATTACACATCAATTCAAGCTTTTCGCTTTAAGATTTCTGCCAAGAAAAAATATAGAAAAGAAATTTGTTTTGATAAGCAAAAATATTGAAAAAGAGTTGAATTTCATTACAATTTTTATGGTAACATAGTCAGCTCAAAGTTCATTCATCATCGTCATCTTGGATTACAATTCTTTTTCGCCTGGAAGGAAGCTGAGGAGATCTTTAGCCGATGACAATGGTACAGCTGTTAATCAAAGGAGACCTATGGTCAAACTCGTGGAATAATTAGCAGTTCACGGAAACAGTTCACTTGTTTTTACAAGATGTTTTTCTGTTTCCAGCACTTTTCTTGGTCTAACATTGTGAAACTGATAATGGTACTTCTAATTTAGCTTGCTTTTCAATTTTATAGGAATGGTTTGTGATTCATTTATAGGTTTTGGCAGAGTGTTTACAACTGAATTCACATCAGCTGGTACATCAACAACATTTCCATGAAT
>Ga0126337_10002277_pt1 | contig 12128 bp, 9 predicted proteins | sample DipCmetagenome_FD_92527 | JGI IMG/M metagenome (GOLD analysis project Ga0126337, IMG submission 92527) | Coral microbial communities from La Bocana,Puerto Morelos, Mexico - Diploria C A metagenome | ecosystem: Host-associated > Invertebrates > Cnidaria > Coral | place: La Bocana,Puerto Morelos... | reverse complement strand
TTCTTTTAACCTAACAAATTCAATGTCAGGCTTTTGTTAGGTTTGTTTCAGGTCTCAGGTCACCAAATAAGGCCTGAATTAGGCCTGATTATGGCTTTGTCAGGCCAGACATTTTCGTACGGGATGTAAAATTAATTCATGCACAGTTAAAAATTAAATGCACCATTTTGACCAGAACGGGCCCCCATAGAATTTGATTACTAGATATCATCTTTTTGTGTTGCTTTACAGTTAATATGGCATATATGAAGGTCATGTTTTTGTCACAGAATCTTTCTTTGATGGTGTATATTTCAAGGGTATTGCCCTAACCTGCAGATGTCAAAATGTTCTTTCTCACATTTGCCACACAAAATCTGCTCACTGTTGTGGCAAGTTGTTTTCAATAAAGGCATGCACTCTGATTGCATTTTGCAGTTAAGAATTAAAATCACCAAAAATCTAAGGGCCTTATCTCTATCTGTAAAGTTACTTTTAGACTCTATAAACTCATTGCTTAAAGTGCTACTATGACCAAAATTTTTGTTTTTCTTTTCGACTTTTTCTAAAGTCAATTTGGTCAATAAGTCTATATTTAACTAGCACGCTAGAATTTAGAACGTTGCGAGCAATATAAGCCTTGAAATAGCTTGCCGAAAATCGTGGAAAACCTGTCCGCCATTACTCGGACGGCTAAAGTGAGCTGGCGACTATACTGAAAAGCGGATTTACGCATGAGTTGGATCGTGACGTCATATGCGCATCGTCGCTTCGAGATTCAAGCGTTGTGAGAATTCGTAGAGTTATTAAAATGTCTTCTTTGTCGAATTCTTCTCACAGATTGCATACACGATTAGCCACGTTACCGTTGGTTTGGCCTGAAGTGCGCATATGACGTCACTTCCAATCGCGCGTGGCTAGACCCAACTCTTTCGATTGCACTCGGCCATTTTTGAATCGAGCAATGGCGGACAGCTGAAGCTGAAAAACAACGTTAAAATAATTGGACTTCCCACACGAATATTGGAATAAAACTTGGCATGGTAAGTTTTCATCGCTTATTGATTTCAAAAATGAAAAGAAAAGGAAATGGAAAATTTTGATCATAGTACCACTTTAACATACAACCAAAAATCCACCCACTATCATTGGTAAAATCTACTGAGTGATTTGCTCTTCACAAACAAGAACTTTAACAAATTTGAGTACAAAATAAAGATTTCAGATAGCTCACATTTTTGAACATGCTTTGCCAATTATCCCACTTTGGCAATTTAACAAAGATGACTAATCGCAAAATAACTTTGTTTTCAAGTACTTGTAGTCTGCCAGGGGTATTGGGTGTCATTTGGAAATTTACAGACTTACACATGTCAGACAATAGCCACTCATTGTTATAATTGTGAGGCAAATTGGTTGTCCTGTGCAAGTAACTGTGGACATACTTACCACAGCATGATTTAATGGCCACGCCTTCCTTCCTAGATGGAAGGCAGTAGCCACAAAAATCTTGTCTTATGGTCATGGTTGTTTCAAAAAATAATTTAAGTCTCTGCTGGCCATCTAGTTTTTGGAACACTATCTAGATGCAGTGTTTGTTAATAGATCATTTCATGTGAGAGATTAACTCCTGGCAGTAATAAAAAGCAAATTGCCAAGGGCATTCTTTGATCAGGCTTGCAGCTTCCTCAGAGGCTTGACATGCATGAACCTTGCCTGGGTTCCTCTGTACATGTTGTTGAGATTTTACAAGCTATGCTTAGTAATCTTAAGCTTGTGTTTGGTTCTTACAAAAGGGAATGCTCTGGTTAGACTGGTTATTGACCTGTTGAAAAGACAAGAAAAGAAGACCATAGAGAAGACAGAATGAATTCATGAGAAAACATTTATCATGTCACAGTTATTACGTAAAATTAAAGAGAGTAGAACAAAGAAAAGCGAGGAAAAGAGGAAGAATGGAGAGGAAAAGGGGAAAGTGGAGAAGGAAGATACCGATGGACCATCAGGTAGGTCATATGCATATGGTTGAAATAAATGTAAAAATTACAAATTCTCCTCAGCATTAGTTGAAGTATTACTTTTTCATTAGTGTAAGTATGCTGAAATGATGGAGTGAATGGGTAGCTTTGAATGGGATTGAATTCATCCCAACAATACTTTAAGGGACATTTCATGTAGTGTTGGAAATTAAAGCTCATCTGCTTGGCATTGTGAGAGTGAAAGACCTTCGGGTGAGTACAAAACATTGACACTAGCCCATTTGGCAAGTACAATCATCTTATTGTTCTATTTCAGCAAGTATGTCTCCAGATGATAACTTACCAGACTGCTTTTTTTACCTTTTTCATCTTTTGTGGTTTCCTAATGATAGGCTCGATTTCCGCCGCTCTCTCGTGTCTGGTCTGCGTCCCTCTCCGAGAAGAACGGCTGGACGCGTGAGCAGCTAGCCATGTATGTGACGTAATTTAAAATTTTTAATCATGCGCTCTCAGATATCACCAGTAGTGAAATCAGAGTCCATTTCACGCAAAAATTCAACTGCCCAGCACACGCGCTGCTGTCAGATCAGTTTGTATATTTGTGAAAACTTCGATTGAATGGATGGCATACAAGCTATTAATTGGCATTACTCCAACCAAATTTAGCACAACGAATACTGGTTGTGTCTTGTGCGGCTTTGAAGAAAATGATTCAAGAAAGAAAACGAAATTTAATGGAAAGGTTTCCAATCTGTGAAACAGAATTTCCAGTATATTGGGTATTCCTCTTTCCAGTGTAAATGTGGAAAGCTATATTTGCAGTGATCGCTGTTTTCCCTCTTTGAAGCGCTTCGATAAACTCCAAGAAGACACGAGCACTCATCGACATCACACGTTGAAGGAAAATTTTGTTGCAGCACCAACAAAATCTCTTCGCCATGGAGAAGATCAATGAAGGGTTAAGTCCGCAAAACGTTTGTCATATGAGAAATATTACCTAAAGCAAATGTCACCTTTTGATTGACAAAAACCCCTCGGGTGAACCGTATATAATTTCAGTGGCACTGCCCTCTTTCTACACGTTTTTTGGCCTGTTTGCAATTTTGTTTGTCTCCAGTGATCTCTGCACTTATCCTTGGCTAATAGATTTTAGAAAGTGAACTTGGTCTAACGTGAGCGAAACTAGAGGAGAAATTACAAGGAGGATCGACTTCGCACATTTCGGCCTTTACGATGTCGAAGAATATCGGAGTGGATTGAAAACTCAAAGACTTTCCCGGCCCTGTTGGTGTAATTAGCAACACGTCTCAGCTGCCAACTAACATTTGTAGCACTTCCTGCTGTAAATCAATCTGAAACGTTTCTAAAATTCTCTCGCGTTCCAAAGCTATAAACTCCACGTGGTCCGCCATTTTGTTCACAATGATCTGACAAGATAAATTATGTACTGATTTATGCCAGACAGAAATCTGCAGGCGGTTATCTGATTGGCTAAGACTAACAAAAGAATCCTCACGCATCCAGCCGTGCCTTCGGGGGAGGAGCGCGGGCTCCTTTCCCAAACAGTGGCTGGTGATCGAGCCTAGGTTTCCTATAGTGAAAATTTTAATTACACATGTATAATGATTACACATGTATAAAAATTGCAGATATGATGATTTGCTCTCATGCTCACGAATATTTATCTTGGAGTAGAAACTAATACTTTGAAAATTAAAATTTCTCCATTTTAGTCATAATAATAAACAACTTTCTATCGAGGGGAAAAATGCCAGTCTTGCATGTGCCAAAAAGTTATTTACTGCTCCTGCCCAGTGTCTTAATTCTATAGATGTACCGGTATAGGATGCATCTATTAAGTACACGTAGGGGCAGCTGTTGATTTGGTTGTTTTTCTGTTAAAAACTACTGTGCAGAAATGTGGAGCAATTCTTAAGGATTGTCAAAAGGTGATATTAAAAATGATAAAAACAGTAAACTCAGTCCAGGATCCTATAGGAGTATCTCCTAAATGGATCAGAACTAGAACGCTCAAACAGAAATGGCAAGCTAGGCTTCCACAATTACTGGTATGAGATTTCTTTTCACTGTTCAGTAGTGAAAAAAACTTAATATGATTAATTTTTTAATCATCGCAGAGATTTTACTCAGGGAGGGGAGGCATTTTTCTGGGCAAGTTAAAACTACACTGAGCAAGTTCCTGGAATTTCAGAGTCACTCACCCAAATGGCGAGTGCTGACAATATTTAGTTTCCAACACTGTTCCTGGGTGTCTCAGAAACTAAGACCTAAGATCTGAGGCTCAGGACTTCCAGAAAGACCTTCTACAAGACTCAAAAACTAAGACCTACAGGTGTAAGACCCTCTCCAAATCTGAAAAACTAAGACTTACATGTAAGACCCTCTCTGAATCTAAAAAACTAAGACCTAAGTCCCTCTCCAAATCTTAAAAACTAAGACCTAAGGATCCCCCTCCCAAATCGCAAAAGTGAAGACCTAATCTTGACCCTAATCTTGGCATTACTTCAATGTTCGGAAAAGAGGTTGTTGGATTACTAGATGACTGAATAAAATCAATTCAATATGCAATTCTGAGTGGAAGCTACACTGTCTTATAGCGTCATTCATGATCACTTTATCGGAATTGAAATGTTAAGAAATGATCTTTTATAAAGACTTACTAGTAAGAAACAGGGCATTAAACATGATCAAGGTTTTAAAAAGGAAAACTTATATTTTTTTTTTCCACTTTCATACCAAGTGGCTCTACCTATATAACAAAGTATTGCTTCTATAAATACATGTAAACTAAGTACTCATAACAAGAATAACATTTTTCTTTTTAAGTAGCAATTTGCCAATTTGCCAATTTTTCTCTTCCTGACTTTTCCTTACTACGTCTTCTCTCACATGTTTTTCCTGAACTTAATTAAGTCCCAATTATTGAATGTACCCTTTAGTCCCTTATTTCTTGAAATTCTTCACACTTACGTTAGGTTACAATAGAGAATGATGAACTATGTTTTTGGAATGCTACTCCCAACAGTATTTAAGTGGCGAGTAGTCATTGTTGATATTAGATCAGAATGAGTTAATTTTATTTTAGCTGAATTAGTAAGACTATTGGTTCATGAGTGACTCATATCAGGAATAAGTTGAAAAGGGAGAAATTATTATCTAGTAATAATTTTTCTTAATGCATGTTCATTAGATGATCCAGATAAAAGAATCAACATTCCAAGATCACTTGGATCATGCTGCATCAAAGGAATCGTTGAATGTGTCCTGAGTGAATAGCCAATTGCAGAAACGTGAGGAGGCTGGGAATGAATTGCTGTGCGCTGAGCATTCTGGGATTGCTTGGGTAGACAATGAGCCTGTAATAATTGCCTGTAAGTTGTTGCGTACCTCTTTGCACTAATAACTTTCTGAATTCGCCGAATCTATCTTTTTACCAGATCCCGAAAGACAGAAACTTACAGAAGAAATATGTGGTATTGATTCGATGCAATAATTTAAAGGTACAGTCGGATAACACGCGAATTTGTTCGGCACATTTCGAAGGAGGTGAGAAGATGAGCCGCAGTCACTTACCATTGCAAGTATTTTTCCTTGGAGCAAGAAACACAGTCAACGTAGAGCTCTGTCCAGGATGAACCAGGGAGATATCTGTAAGACGGCGAAGCGAGAAGGTAAACTCAAAGAATACGAAACTTTAGTAGCTGGAGATCATTCTGTCGTTGATCAATGTGTCAATGTTTGCTATTCAGATGAAGAAAACATGGATATCCCAACGCATCCAAAATACAATCATGAAAAACTTGAGGCAGAAAATAAAGAATTAAAGAATGATATTGAGGAACTAAAGTTGAAACTCAAGCAGCTGGAGGATGAGCTTGAGACTGTTAAATCTGAAAATAAATCTTTACGACAGGAAAACCATAGATTAAAAAACCCATGTTTTCTTCGTCTGAATAGCAAACATCGACACATTGATCGACGACAGAATGATCTCCAACTACTAAAGTTTCGCATTCTTTGAGTTTACCTTCTCGCTTCGCCGTCTTACAGATATCTCCCTGGTTCATCCTGGACAGAGCTCTACGTTGACTGCGTTTCTTGCTCCAAGGAAAAATACTTGGTAAGTGACTGCAGCTCATCTTCTCACCTCCTTCGAAATGTGCCGAACAAATTCGCATGTTATCCGACTGTACCTTTAAATTATTGCTTCGAATCAATACCATATATTTCTTCTGTAAGTTTCTGTCTTTCGGGATCCGGTAAAAAGATAGATTCGGCGAATTCCGAAAGTTATTAGGTCAAAGAGGCACCCAACAACTTACAGGCTTCATGTTTTCGCGAATTTGTCTACCCAAGCGATCCCGGAATGCTCAGCGCACAGCAATTCATTCCCAGCCTCCTCACGTTTCTGAAATTGGCTATTAGTCTAGACTTGTAAACCTTGGTCTGAGTGATCTTCATTGATCTCATCCCTACAGGCCCTTTGCATGACTGCGTACCTTGTGTTGTTATCCTTTTCGTTCTTTTCCATTTTCTAGTGCAACATCAGTGACTTTTAGGTCCTTCCATTTCCTTCTGATGGCTTCTTTGACTTTTATCTGAAATTCTTGAGCTAACAAATTTTAAGAACAGCACCAAGCTAAGCAAAATAAATGAGAATGTAGTTGCCAGTCACTTTTCATATTATAATTTAATCGAAGAAAGATCTGAAATATTGCAAAGTTGATTGTATCATATGTCCACAAATGTACATTTAATTTTAATATATTAAGCTCATTAAATGTAACTTTGCATCTGTTCATAGAGAAACTTAGGGTGTCTGGAAAACCCGAATAGCGAATAGCGAATAGTCGCGAATAGCGAACAGTGAACAGCGAATAGTCGCGAACAGCGAATAGTGGCAAATAGCGAATAGTGAATAGTACGAATAGTGCGAATAATGGCAAATAGTGGCGAATAGTCATCAATAGTCACTGCTTTAGTTCAGCACTGATCTGGATTGGAGCAATAGTGTTTATCCGCGGACGCTGATGGATCGAACAAGCTGGAGGAATTGTATTTTGCGGATATATAATTTGCTTCCAAGTCAAGTGGTCGTTTTCACCATCATCTATGCAGTTGTTGCAGTATAATTTGTAGCTGTTATTATAATTTTGGGCGAAAAAATTGTTTTAATTATTATAATAAGCCATCTATGATTCATTTTAGTTAGTGTTTGAGTCGAGCAGTATTTTGATCGCTGGATTTATAATGGGTTTTTCTATTCCGCAAAGTGTTCGCCACTATTCGCACTATTCGTACTATTCGCTATTCGCTATTCGCCAGTATTCGCTGTTCGCTATTCGCGACTATTAGCTGTTCGCTGTTCGCTATTCGCGACTATTCGCTATTCGCTATTCGGGTTTTCCAGACACCCGAGAAACTTATAGGCGAGACCGTAATAAATGTATACATCTTGACTTTGTCAACAGGCAATACTGCAACCTCCACTGCAGACCACATGGATGCAGGCAAGCTCTCAGACCACCAGTCCAGGTACAATGTTTATACAGTCTACAAGTGATTGTTTGATTTGCTAACTAAACTATTTGTTAATTACCTGGATTTAAGACACATACATGTAATTTACAATGCTATTAGTTAAATAACAGTGCTATAAACATGCAATTTATTTATTTAGAAAAATTGCAAAATCAGCAACTTAATGACTCTGACAGTTAAAATAGTGTACCTTTTTTTATTGGCCTTATGTAATGGCATTACATTTCTGATCACTGACAATCTCAGAAATATTAAAGAAACATATTTTGTGATTAACTTAATTCCTTTAGAATTTTACCATGTTTGTTAATGTTTGTTGAAAATGTTACAAGGACAAATTTGAGATTTTTATCAGAGACTTATTAAATCCCCAGACTAATTAATACAAAGCAGTAATTGTGGACTGATGTAAAAAACCTGCTTTGTGTATTGTATTTTTTGTTTACTGTGAGATTCTTTTGTGGGGTGCATGCATGTACATCAATGTTTAAGGCTACTGCTTCACTCCAAAGGAAGATTTTTGCCAAAAATGTTTTGTATTATATATTTAACCCATTGACGCCTGAATGAAATTGCCCGCAACCCACCCCTAATTCCCTGGCGGTTTTTTGGATTATTTCAGAGCAAGCAAAACCACAAGACCTCGTTTAATTACAGTTGAATAAATGAAGGGTCAAAATATTGAAAAATATTAGCAAAAGGAACTCAACATGATGTGTAAAACTGATGAGAAAACAAGAAATTATAATATTATTTCTTTACCGCATGCCAAAACGTCCCACAGAAGCGCAGACCAAACATAAGACTTTGTACAGGGAACTGTTGTTGTAACATAAGAGTTTTATTTGAAATAAGGATATGGCATTAAAGTCATTCAATGTGTAACACAGTAGGAGCAAAAAAATAAAAATTGGCTCAAATCTCGTTTAAACACTCCAGGACGAGAAAAAATGACACCATTGAATGTTCAAGAGTCGTTTAATTTAACAATTGCTTACACATTGAATGATTTTAATGCCATATACCATAAGAAAAATCGTCTTTCTAGGACCCCTACAGTCCTCTAAAAATATGCTCAGAATGTCCATTCTGATTGGTTTATTTGTCCTCAAGAACAATAAAACAATATTAGAACCAAAACATATTCAGGGAGGGTAGGAAAGGCAATTGTCCCCAGGTTCTTTTTTCATCGGTTACGGGCGGCACAGGGAAATGGAGGAGTTTTTCGCGCGGGCGGCACAGGCGTCAATGGGTTAAGCACTGATTTATCACTGAATTCTTTTTTATCATTTTATCAAGACCTACACTGTATCAAAAACTAGTAAAATGGATGTCAGTAAATAATTAACAAAAAATTTTTCAAATTGTTTCAAATTACATGTATGCAAGTCAACAGTCTGCTCCAGTGTATTAGTGAACAGAAGCCAATTAGAAAAGTCTCAATCAAAGATCAGGCAGTTTCGTGTAATGTTGTACATGTATGTGGCAATCTTGTCTCAGATGTCAAGCTTCAAATATTTGCTGCAGTTTATTTTTTCAACTGCTGTGTGCATTCTCTTGTCCCAGTGGAGGAACGTTCAAATTTAGGATTCATCAAACACAGACACAACATTATTTAAAAGGTGGTTTTTTTTTTACCTTTCTGAATATCTCCTTTCGTTTTAGAGAAATTGGCATTCTTGTATTGTGCAAATTAGGAGTGAGAGGTCATAAGTAGTGCAACTAAAACAATAAACCAATGAATAAAGAACATCTCTGGAAATATTAGAGTGCTGTTCTTCAAACTTGGCACCAGAAATGTACATCACAAGCAAAACAGAATGACACCCAATGAGGGGGAGGAAAATGCTGGCATGAATTCCATTTTTATTTGCCATTCCACCCCTAAAGTAATTAAGTATACAAACTGAAACTGGCAATAATAATGTTATGACAGATTGAGTAGAATTTCATCAAATGGGATAAATGTCCACAAATAGGAGAGGGGTGTTCTTGAATATATTGCACCATACATGGGAATATCAACAAGTTTGCTCATTGCTTAATTTCAGCAAGCCCCTCCCCCTGTACTTCCACCAATAGCAATAGACACCTGACTTGAGAGATACTGACCTGGGTAAACTTGATACCTATGTTTGAGACTCCTGAAGATTGCTAAAGGGAAGTTTATATCCTTGTAATTAAGCCTATTACTCGCCTTAGTCAAACTATATCCATATCTGTATACTTCATTTTATCTGCATTCTTTTTCGCAGTCTCAATCGATCCAGTTTTTGCATGGCTGGAGTGGAGGTGCACTACAAGGATGACATGAAATACGTCAGGGAAAAGCTAGATGACTTGACAGAAATAGTTTCTCCCAAGAAGGAAACCATTGTTGCAGGTTAGTAAAAACACTTTTGATAACTTTATATCAAACAACATCACAACTTGCAGACGTATTTTCACAGCTACATGTATGGTTTGTGGGAGGCACGGTGGCCTCATGGTTAGTGAGCTCGACTCCGGATCGAGTAGTCCGGGGTTCGAGCCTGGGCGGGGCGTGTTGTGTTCTTGGGCAAGACACTTGACTCTCACAGCGCCACTCTCCACCCAGGTGTATAAATGGGTACCGCAAATTTAATGCTGGGGGTAACCCTGCGATGGACTAGCATCCCATCCCAGGGGGGAGTACCGGTAGCAATATTCCTAGTTGCTTAATGCTACAGAAACCGGGATAAGTTCTGGCCTGATGGGCCAATTAGGCTCATACACCTGTATGCAAACTTTACCTTACATGTATGGCTTGCATCCTTCTTGCAGGGGATGTTTTATTTCTTGAATACTCTTGGAATGTTATTAAATTTCAAGGACGCTACAATAACAACTTTATTCACTCATACATTCACAGTTTTAGAAATAATGTATATACATATTCATAGAAGGACAGAAAAAATGTATAATTTGAGTCTGGATCTCGAGTGAAGTAACCCGAACGTTTTCCAGTCAGTCTTCAGTCTTAAGTAAGGTTTTTATAGATATCTACAAGAATACAGAATTCTTAAAGAAGACATGTCTACATGTACATAGTGAAGCCTTAGAGCCGACTGGCCCATAGCGCCGGAGCTTATACCCGGTTTATGTAGCATGAAGCAGCTAGGAGTATTTCTACTCCCCCTTGACGGGATGCTAGTCCATCGCAGGTCACTCCCCCACAATTTGTTAGGTTTCCCCAACAATTTGCCGGTACCCATTTATACTCCTGGGTGGAGGGAGAGGCACCGTGAGAGTTAAGTGTCTTGCCCAAGAACACAACACAGTGTCCCCGGCTTGAAGCCGGACCACTCGCTCCGGGGACGAGCGCACTAACCATGAGGCCACCGCGCCTCCCATTTACATGTACATGGTATAATAAAATGGAGAAAATTAGCTGTTGGCTTAAAACAACTCCCGAATTAGCCATTTCACTCCTTTCCGCTGAACATCCTTGAGAATTCTGTGTATGAAGTTTCTCTCCATGGAAAGTGCACACAAATAATTGTTGTACAATTGTATACGTATTCTTAAATATCATAAATATAGAAAACTGAATTCTGAAAATTGGGAATTAAAGTAATTGCTAATCTAAAGTATTTTTGGGATCTCTGAAGTCAAAAAGCGGGAAATGGCACCTTAACTTAAATTTGCGAAATCTCCTGGAGCACCATGCTTCTGGACGGGCAACATGCTGTGGCTTGTAGATACTCCGCGTTCAAATTTTGGGTACATTTAGAATAACAGATGGTAATCATACAGCATAATGTACGCTTTGTTACCGAACGATTAAAGTAGCTAACATGGGAAAAGAGTCTTTGATATCTGATATGGGAAAAATCTGAATACTGTATAGTAGTGTCTGGATATCAAAAACTTATAAACGATTCAGCGAAATCAGATGTTCCTTTGAGAAAGCATCTCAAGTAAGTGGTGCAATGTTTGTCACTGCGCATTTCATTTTCTAAACAAAAGTGGCTTGAAAAAAACTGCTGTTGAGATCATACATGTATGTTCTTTGTAAAATTTAGGGTTTCGAAACCCACGTTGCACAAAAACGTTATCAGATCGACTTCATATTCCTTGGGACTGTTCGTCCTGTTAAACCCTTATTGCCTTATCCCTCTGTGATAATTTTGTTGATTGATCTGAAACTAAATCGCGCATGCTAATGAAGCAAATTTTTTACACAAAGTGTTCCATATAGGGTAAGCTATTAAAAATGTACTTTTGTTTACAGAGATTGCTAACTGCGAAGCAGACATCGCCTTTTATGGCGAAAGGCATCACGCAGCTACAAGACAGTGGCTTCTGCAAGATTTTAACAAATGGTTCAGTGAACCAGGCGACTCCAGAGCGTATGTTCTCTTAGGTGATCCAGGCGTTGGCAAGAGTGTGATGGCGGGAGTCCTGGCACACCGTTCAAGGAAAGCTGGACACTTAGGAGCCGCCCACTTTTGCCGTCACAATGATAGCACAAGAAACGATCCCAGGTGTCTTCTTGGGACTATTGCTAGTCAACTCTGTGAATGTAGTAGTGAGTACAATAGTATTATGGGAGGGGAGGGTGGTATAAGAAAGTTGTTAGGCAATTCT
>Ga0126337_10002276_pt1 | contig 12129 bp, 7 predicted proteins | sample DipCmetagenome_FD_92527 | JGI IMG/M metagenome (GOLD analysis project Ga0126337, IMG submission 92527) | Coral microbial communities from La Bocana,Puerto Morelos, Mexico - Diploria C A metagenome | ecosystem: Host-associated > Invertebrates > Cnidaria > Coral | place: La Bocana,Puerto Morelos... | reverse complement strand
TTTATTTCCTTGAATTTTGCAATTTTGTCCGAATTATGCGATTTTTGATGGATTATGCGGAAAGTTGCGATTTGAGGTCAATTATGCGAAATCGCAACATCGCAGAATATCAGAAGCCCTGTATGGACCATGTGATCACCTAGCTTGATTTGGTGCTACTCAACTTGAAACAACTCTAATAAGATAGGACAATCAATACAACAACAAAGCTCTTCAGGCTGATTTAGGTTTCTGTTCACTTTGCAGATATAACTTTTACACCTTTGGTCATGCAGTGAGAGAGCTACACTCCAGCAGAGGATCTAGAGAAGGAAATAATGCCTTTCTTAAAGTGAGAATATTTTCACCCAGATTGCATTTGGCTAATCAGAGTACAAATTAGTGTCAATTTGACTTTTAGCTGAATCAGTAAATACTACAGACTAAACCCTGGTATGTAAAAATTCTCAGCAAATATTATTGCTGACAAAAAGTAGCAGTTATAAAGTCTAAGATATCCAGAGTGGCATTAATTACATGTACAGTAAATGTCTACTGAAGTTGTTAAAAAGACAAAGAGCTAACCAAAAGGCTTAGTGAACATTTACTGGTCAGGAAAAAATCCCAGTCTGAATGCTTGGTTCAAGTAAATTTTGCTCTTAGGCAAGTGAAAACAGAAGTTTGGTGGTCCAATGAGCAAGTGAAATTAGCCTCAGTAGTGTTGTTAATAGTATACCACTGAATACAGTCAGTACCTAGTAAATGATGTAGTTAAAGGGATGAACTTTCTGCACCTTCTAAGCAAGTATATTTTTAGTGGAGACAGCTGAAAACTGAAATATACTGGCCCACTATATACATGTAGCTAGCAAGGCAACTGGGTTTCAATTTTTTTTTTAACCTGATTTAGACAATAGACTTTAAATTATATTGTGTGATGTATGTGCATGCCCGTTACATTTATGTTACATTATGTGTTTTTTTTTATTATGAAATGATGAGTAACAAATCAAAATTAGATGAATTAAAACTTTCCTTACTATTGTAATTTTTCATTCATTTTCAGGATAAAGATAGATTTCACAAGAAGAGTCATCATTCTTCAAATCTTTTGGAATTCTGCTTCACAAAAGGAGTTCCACTTGCGACTGTAAAAGTACTCTTGAATGAGTTGAGTATAGTGATGAAATCAACTCTCCATGAGCTGGAACAGGTATCTTAAAGAACGACACTATATGAATTATTTCAAAAAGGTCTTTGCTCCTCCCTGTCATTATTTTACTTGTGTATCCCCCATTCCTCCTTGCCCATGACATGTATGTATACACCTCGCATAGTGAAAGGGTGTGTCCCAGGGCATTGGTTTCATTGCATATACATGTACACAGACAATCATAAGAAGCTCTGTAGGCAATTGGGTAGACAAGTAGATACTGTAGGACAAGTAAACAAATGTGTCTAGGACTGGTAACTTGGTATGTTATCGTTTATAGTCCAAGGGTTAGGACATAAGACATGTTATGGGTTAATTAGGCAGGCAGGTACAAAAGTTGGACCGGATCAACTTGGACCGCCAGTCCAGGTCGGATCAACTCGGATCGACTCGGATTGACTAGGATCGTCTCGGATCATGAAAAAAAACCCATAAAATTAAATGAAATTGAAACTTTTACCCATTTGAAGGTTAAAATTCCAGTCAAAAGTGGGCAAATTAAGAAAGACTCGTGACGTTTCTCCGTGTTGTGCCGTGTAGTCAAACCACCATTTTGTATTCTAAGTGACAGTTCCTCTTGGACTCGTGTCATGTTCATTAGTGTTCATCCATCCCTGATCCCGCTGCGTCGATCTCGACGATCATAGACCCAGATGAAGGTAAAATCTTGGCCATCTTTCTCACTGAATTTGCATCCGTCTACCAAAATGATAGTTTCCACTTCTTCATTACAATGTGCACAACACTCACCTCGCCCTCTTTGCTTTCTCACAAAAAAACATCACTTGCTGTGAAAAATAAGAAAATATTTACATTCTTAATTACTGAAACTATCATTTTGGTGGACGGATGCAAATTCAGTGAGAAAGATGGCCTAGATTTTACCTTCATCTGGGTCCATGGTCGTCGAGATCAATGCAACACTAGATGAGTCTGAGAGGAACTGGCACTTTAATTTTATATTTTTTTCATGATCCGAGACGATCCGAGTCGATCTGAGTTGATCTGACCCGGACTGGCGGTCCGAGTTGATCCGGTCCAACTTTTGTACCTGCCTTTAATTAGGCCATGAAAGGCATTTGGTAGACCAGTTGTAGGTTGTACCATTATATACATGTATGTAGGTATGTGTGGGTTGTAGGACATTTTTTACTGCTATGTCACTGAGTCGTCCATAGCATAGGGCATAGAGAAATTACATGAATTGTACATATGTTACTGCATGTACATAATTGGATTGGGTCATTTCTTTGGGAAAACCATGGATCCGTAATGTGGATATGGGGTGATCGATCCTTAGATTTACAATTATATAAGGTACATTGATTCCCTTAATGCATAGAGAATAGTTAGACATATGGCAAGAAATATTTGTATACTGAGCAGGATTTAATTGCTTACCAAATTTAGGAAGGCATTAACCAGATATGGAAGGCTATCAGACATGGCAACAGAAAAGTGGCTGGTTACTTTGTTAGTAAGGGCGTGGACAAGTTTGGATTTGGGTTTAACTTCTTACATAAAGAGGTACAGATTTTTCAGATTGTAATTTTAAGGGGGCCCTTCTTATCTACAAATTGGTCATGAATATGTTGCCAAGGAAGGTTTCTAACTGTCTTAATTATTTTGAAAACCAGACCCCCTAAGGATCAGTGTCTTACACAGGTTTGTTCCACTGAAGAGTCATAGAAAATCTGTTGTTAAAAAGGACCCCCCACCTAATGCATTCACTTCAGAATTTTCTAATAATTTGGTTTATGTTTGTGCTTACATTAATTTTATGTGTACAGGTGATGTACATATTTAACCCTATAGTTAATGCTGGTTTGTAGTTAACAATGCTATTTTGGGACCTTCAGGAGCTTTTTCAGCCTTATATGTATGGTAATGTCAATAGTAAAATGAATAGACTTATAATATACAGCACACAGTACACATACCTTGAAAATATACTAACTCTGTAGAGATATAGTGACCCTCTAAACATCTTACATGCACAATGTACCTTTTTAAGCGCCTGTATGGTACGGTACAGTACATAGTGTTAACAATTTAATGATAAAAATCTATGGTACATGAAAGTCAATTTTTTCTAGACATATTTTTAGGAGTATTATTTGAGAGGAAACAATCTTACCCAATTTACGAAATTATAAAGTGCTAAATGCAAAAAATTGTTTGCCAGGTACTGTTAAATGATGACGAAGACCTATCAAACTTTAGAAGCCAGTCAGTGAAGAAGAAGCCTGTGGAAAACAAAACAGTAAGTACTTGTTGAGGTTGTACAACAGAAATGAAGAGATATATGTTTATGTGGAAAGTTATTGCACCAATGATGCCTCTCCATTTGCAGTGGTCCTTTAACTAAAAAGAGAAGTCCTTTTGTGATACACAATCTGTGGTTTTAAAGTTAGCATGTCTTTATTCATTTGATACAGTACACATCAAATGTTACATAAATTTTGAAAAGGATTAAATAAGGCACTTACAGTAAGATTTTCTCATATTGCAAAATTGTATTTGCATGTAATGCTGAAGTGTATTAAAAGATCAAACTGCAATAAAAATGTTCAGAGTTTATCTTGGGTAACTGACTAGACTACTACATTGTAATCTATGGAAGGATATTATAAAGTTTTTGAGGAGTAGCAACCCCTTTATTCAAAGCATCTCTTCAGGAAGCATTGTTCTGTTGCCTTAGTGAAAACTTCACTGTTTTCTTCTTCCTTAATCAAAGCAAACATGTGCGCAATTGTTATTGAATTCCAGTTCAGTCTACTATGACCTTAGGGTTGCAATTTCTTCAGACTTGTAAGATTGCATAAAATCCAGTTTCCAGAGAAAGTCTTGCTAGGATATTTTGTATTAATTTGAGAGTTAAAATTTGTTAACAATTGTTAATATGTAATATGTAATTTGAATTTCTCAAAAATGTTTCCCAAAAGATTCCATTTGCCTGATAGGGATTCCACTAGCCTTAAATTGTAAAATCCACTAGTCCCTGACTATTAGACACAACTTTATTACCAGTACTTTCATTTTAAGCAATTTAACAGTCTTGTGTTTATGAGTTTTGTGGGCATGCCTTCATAGATATTGTCACACGCTAATACACTTGAGTTAACCTCTCTTGTTCAGATCTTACCAATTCATTGTGCTTGTATCAATCCAAATGGTGACTACCTCAAAGCTCTGTTAAACTCAGTACCAGAACATAGTATCCCAGACAAAGATGGCTTCAAACCGATGCATTATGCGGCTGCTTGCGAAGGTCCTGGCCCTCTAAAAGTGTTGCTGGCAAGGTACTGAATGTACATGTGATTAAAACTTTAATTATTGCAAATCAGCAGCTCTAATCTTTGATAGTCAGGTAACAATGAAATAAGAGTTTTGGTCAAAATGTTGTTTCAGAGAATTGCTGTAAGGTGTATGAAAAAAAAACTGATACAGTCAAGACTGTGGTCTACAAAAATTACAAGACGCCCAAAGGTTACTGACCATGAAATCCTGAGTGCCTAACACTTAAGCTTAATATCTGAAAGTCACCAAAAGGCAAAAGTGTATTGTCTGTGCACGTAACACACAGGCGCTTCTAGAGAACAGCCCTGCTGCCACTGGTGTTGAAAGCAATTTAACACAAGACATTTGTTTATTTTATTATTTTACAAGCTCCTATCGTTCAGCAAACTTACAGTGCATACTCTTCCAAGTTTGTAAATAATGAAGATGTTGTCATGTTATCTCAGAGAAAATATCACGAATAGTAAACATACTAAATACTCTCAGTCAACATACAGTCTTGGATGAATGTAAGTTCATTCAAGGTCAGGCATCATTTTTTTTTTTTTTTACGATATACAATGCAGGATCTTGCTAGCCAGTGCTTGTTAAACAAATCAAAGTAATCCTTCTTCAGGGGTGCCGATCCAAATGACCCTGGACCAAAAGGTTTCACTCCTCTAATGATTGCGTGTAAACATGGACGAGATGAGAATGTGAAAGAACTTTTAGCAATGGAAGATCAGAATATCAGTGATATGGAGGATGATCATGATGATCAAGACGTCATTAAAAAACCAAGAGTTGCCATTGATGTTAAGAATAGGCACAGCAAGGCAGCAATTCACTACGCTGCTAAACATGGACACCTGGTAAGCACTGGTGATGTTGTAATGTTGGTTCTGTGCACTTGTCAGTGACAGGTACACTATCGCTCAGAGATAACGGAGTATTTTACACATTTTTTAAAACATCCTCAGTGCAAAATACATAAATTAATACATTAGCTAGATGCTAAATATGCTATCTTTAACACATTTTATGTAGCCCTTTGTTATTCGTAACCAAAATTTCTTTTGTGGCGCATTGTTTACATCAAGAGTCCAACTCCAAAGGAAGCTTAATTAGTAAAACCACATTAAGCCAAAGTCAAATCAAAGCACAGTGCATTAACAAGCAAAGTTGAAATTCTGACTGTCCAACTTTGAACCCTGTCAAGCCGTGAAAATAAGTTCTACTGATGTTGTGGTTGACAGGAAAATTTAAACACCTTTGCATCAAACAATGTCTATGCTCAAAAATTGTAAACACCCTTGCCAGGATATGACAGTATCATGACATGTATGCTATACCTTATACCAAATCAAGGTCACACTTTTATCAGGTGGCTAATAACGGGAAGGTAAAGATACAGAGGTTGATGGGTTGCACCTGAATATTGCCCTTGTCATGAATTTGTGGGTTTTCTCAGCTCAGATATGCACTGTGAATGTCTCAAGGCTATTTATTGGGGCAACCCTGCTACTGTAGTCATTATACCAAGGTATTGTGATGGACTAGTTAGGAGCATATTCAGTCATTTGTATGCCATGTTTCTTGCTAAAAAAAACTGGATTTTAAGTTGTAATGGCACTGTTACCTCTTGTAACTGAGTAGTACATGTTCCGTAATTATTTGTATACACATCAGTTGTATAGGCTACTGTACATGGACATTTCAGAAATCATTTTCATTTTTGTTTGGCTACAAATTAAAGCTTTTTGTGAAGTTCGTATTTTGAAGTATGTCAGAGATTATTTTTCTTTGGTTTAAACAGAGCACCATTAAGCTGCTAGTTGCAGCTGGTGCTAATGTAAATCTTCAGACTGGGTCCTTCAGAGGAAATGTTTCAGCCTTGATGCTGGCAGCTGCTAAAGGGCATCTGGATGTTGTTAAAGAACTTGTTGAACTCAAGGCTTTACCTGATAAGAAAGGTGGGTCACAACAAACACTTTTTGCTAATTAAGAAAATGCGTGGCTTTACAATGTACGTGCATGGGATTTGACAATATTGGTATCAAGCCATGTACTTCCTGCAAAGTCCGAGGTGACCAATTTGCTAATGACTTTGGAAAGGCAAAGGATGCATGGTCTGTTGCTAGGTTGCTCAAAGATACATTCCATTCTGAGGTGGGAACATACCAGTGAACTACTCAGACACTCAGGTCTGATTCAAAAGAGTTTGCTTTGGGTGTGTCCATTTTATTGCCACAATAACTTGTTGTTTATCCATCATAGGTAAATGGAACAAGACAGCCCTGATTTATGCTGTAAAGAATGGCCACTCACCAGTTGCAGCATACCTTCTTCGCATCGGTGTTGACCCCTGTGCTGTAGACACATCTGGTAATACTCCAGTTCATTATGCTGCAGCATATGGCTGGTTGCATTGCTTAAAGATGCTTGTAAAAGCTGGAGCAGATGCAAATGCAGTTAACCAGTGGAAGGCAAGTACAGAGGCCATGGATCTAGTTTTTCAGAACTAATGTAAGAACTCATTGGCTGTCAAAGGAATAGAGAGCTATTTTTCAGAAAATGCACTGATACATGCATTTGAATATGCACCAGCTTCTGTAGGAAAGACACTGCATGCTAACAACAATGTCACTGTCAATTAATTTTTGTTTGGAAAACACATTTGACTAGTACATTTTTTTGTGTATGGAATAAATGTTTTACACAAATAGCCACATTTACATAATTTTATAAATTTAGATGTTCTGTGGCCATTAGTTTGGACTCTTTGTTGTTACAGGTCACCCCACTAGCCATAGCTCTCATGAAGGACCAGATGCCTTGTGCTGATTATCTGTTAAGTCTGGAAAATGTTGATGTCAACTTTCCTGATGACTGTGGACGCACTTTGCTTTGTCAAAAACTCCGCTGTTCAAATCTTAATGAGACATTGCTGGAGAAGGTGACATTTCTTGTGGAGAAGAAAGGTGCAGATGTGAACAAAGCTGATGTCGAGCAATGGACACCGGTGGGTTACAAGTTTGTTTCAAACGTTCTATGTGCTTAAGAGATTTTTCTTTTATTGTATCCGTACCATTAAGATAATTGCTGGATAGAGTGAGAAATTTGCAAGTTAAAAAATTCTAGGCATATCGATAGCATGATTTTTCCTACATAATCGTTCTCAAGATTACCTTGACATAACAATAATGTTTAGATGTGTTGCACAATTTCAGTATTTTATATTTTTGTTGTTTGCAGCTTCATTATCTGGCCGCCAACTCTATTTTTGAAAGACAATCACTGGTAAGTCTTCTGGTTTGTTGAGATCCATGTCTTTGGGGCTTGTTTTTCATGTTGCCATTAACAGAAGTGGGCAATGGTGAAAAAACATAGTAAAAAAAATATAAATTTTTTTGAATCATTTGTTTGAAAATGTTGCTGCAACAATGCAGAGTTTAGTTCATCTACATTTAAAGGATTACCAGCTGTTACAGATGTAGTAATGTAACAGGAAATGTTTCCTTTGATGACCCACCTGGAGCTCAAAGAAAAATTGATCCCCTTATGATAGCAATGAGATGTTCTTCATTTTTACACAAATTTCTTGATTACATTTTCATAGAATGTAAACTTGTCTTATACTCCACCTCCAAAACTGAAGACGCCACTGGCTGAGGTGTCATGTCAACTGGCCACAATCTTTGTTTCAGCTGGGGCAGATGTGGATGCCATCAACAAAGAAGGTCAAACACCTATTATGGTTGCCATCTTGCAGGTGAGTTCTCTTCATTTATGTTATCCCAGTTGCCAAGGTTGCCCATGGCCACTGGTAACAATCCTTTTCAGTGTTAATGTTCTTTATATTTAATATAAGTTGACAATGGCTTTGTTGCTGCTATTAATTTAGAAATTTTAGTGGGCAATTAAGATGATAGTTTCTGAGGTAAGTGGACTCAATAAGGACCCTTACACACTGTTACTACATATATTTTAAATGTCATGCTACTTTAAAACTTTCATGCCTACCTTTTTTCCTATTGTTAATTAATAATTAATAATTAATTTCCTATTGCTAATAAAATAATGATTTGTTAATTTGTTAATTAATAATGATTAATTTTTACATGCCAACAACAATAGCGAAAATTGTTTCTGTGAACAATACATATGTCAGTTCGTTGCAACTTCGCTTCACCCTAATCCTAACAATGTCAACACATTATTATTTAAGAACAATTTCCCCCTGATTGGAACACTTTTGGATTGTGGAGCTAAGGGCTCAGTGGGGAAAGATAAGGATGGCTCTGAAGTGTTGCATTTGCAAGCAGGAAAGGCTGATGAACTGGACCTAACTGATCTTTACCCAGATGCTCAAGTTGTAAGTGATTGTTTTGTATAGAATCTGCAGTTTAGTACAGTCAAATCCAGCATGTTTCTAGGTATATTAGGGTTCCTTGGATTTGCATCTGGTTTTGTCATGCTGATTATGCCCTCCCTTTTTTTTTCTTGTATAGATACAGCATGTGTATTTGTGCATAAGGTATACAGATTTATCGTTGCAAGATGCTGATAGGAACAGATTTGTGATTTTGTTTTGACTACCAGAATTTAAATCCTAGGAATTTCATTTGATTTACTCACTTGGCCCCAGTTATTCAAACGGAGTGAATAACACTCAGCTGGTGAATCACTATCAGGTTGAAATCACAGGAAGCTTACTGACATGTTCCCACTGGATAGTGAGTTGCCTGGCAGATAGTGTTACCTATCCTTTGACTGACAGGCCCTACTATAACTACACTGCTATTCAGATATGCGCAACCTTTGTCAGAAACAAGGGTAGGATGATTGATACAAGTTTGTGGTTTTCTGTTGATTAGCAGTACTTGAATAAAAGTTATTAAACCAGGAACATTTTCACTTTTACTATATTAATCAAGCTTTGGTTTATAATCTAATCCAGGTGTTATCTGGGAACCAAACTGAGCAGCGTGAACAGCAACAGAAGCACTTTAAGTCTTTGGTCATGAGAGCAAGCAATGAAATGATGGAGAAGTTGATTGCTGGAGGAGCAGAAATAAATTGTGTTAGATCAGATGGCCTCACACCTCTCATGCTTGCATTTTCAAAGGTAGGTAATGCTTTCGTTACTAATGCAGATCAAGGAACAGCAATGATTGTATGTGCAGGAATAACTGATCAGTGGGTGTGTATGGGGAATACCATGAATGCCATGGCTATAAATAAATGATCTGATTAATGAAATGTAGTTGATGCTTAGTTTTGCTTTTGACAATAGCAACATATCTCAGATAAAGTAATGGTCATTTGGTCTAGAAGTCATGTCTATAAGTACTTAGTGTCACAAATTTCTTTACCCAAAGGATCCAAATTTCTAGTCCAGGGCTAGTTGTAGAGATTTCATAAAGCATTAAAAAATGGTTGGCATTCTTCTTATGGAACTCTAGATCTAGTGCTTGACTGGTTCTTGTGAAACCCTTTTTTATGCTTCCAAGAATCATTATAAATTACTTTGTCACAGAGCAGCCTCAGTTGAATAATTTATTGGCCGCTTTGTATGTTCACAGGGAAATATGGACCAATTTTCAATGCTTCTTGACCACGATGCAGATCCCAGCATAGGCCTTGCAAGGAATGGAAGAAACCTCCTTCATATGTTAGCTACTGGGTGTACTGAGCATGACCTGAGAAAGTACATGAAGATTGTTCTAAAGAAGGTACGGACAACAAAGCAATAAAATTATTTAATCCTGGACCTGTTTGGCTCTGTCACAATTATAACTCCTTAAAATGTTGCTACAACTCAGACAGTAATCCGAGTCTGGAAAATTTGTCATTTTGGAGAGTTCTGTCAGTTATGAAATCAATTTTCTCTTTCTTATTCTGCTAATCTGACCTAAAATTGTTCACTCCATTATTGTTAATTGTACATCTTTGTCTTGTTACATTTAAATGTTAGACCAGTCCAGAAAATCTCCAGGACATGGCCAATTTGGTTGACAATAATGGCTTTACACCTCTTCTTCAAGCCTGTGAGACTATTGCTTCATCGCCTCCCAACAAGGTGAGGGTATTTGATTTGTAGGGTTTGGTTAGGTTAGTCACCATAGAGAGGGAGCGAATAAGCAAAGTTACGAAAGCAAAGTCTGTTATCCTATTATGGATGTTTCCTTGCCTTAAATTATGCCAAAGACTACAAAGTAACTGTTGCCTACAAAGTAACAGCTTGTTATAGTGAATTTTGCAATTTTCCATATCCTGTTGCATTAATTTGCTTGTTTTACTTCTTCATTTGAAAAGAAGCATTGATTCTTTGGAACGGTTTGCTTTTATGCTCTTTTATAACCATAACACTACAGTTTGTTTGATTTTGGATTATCCACATCTTTTTTCCTGTACTCCCAGTTGTTATCTACAAGATGTTTTAAGGCAGACGATTAAAACATCTCGACAACACCGTTCAGGCTTTGATCTCGTTTTACTCTGTAAAATTTGCTACTTAGGAGGGTCTCAATGGCGTTAACTGTGAGCTGTACAAGGGCAAAACAAATCAGCCGTTAGGTGTAAAAATTTAAAAACTTTGACAGTTAGTCGCCAAAAATGTTAACCGGAAAAAATTTTGCTATCTACGCATGTCATTTTGCAAGTGCCAGAATTTTGGCCTGTTGTGTGTCTTGTCTTGTGGCCAATGTGGGGAAAAAGAAAATTACTCCTGTATATTAACCTAACAAAAGCTCGATATTGAATTACCCTTGTTGCTTGATTCTAAACAGATCTGAGCTCATTAGTCTTGGAACTGCTAGCGATGAGTAATTGGAATGCACATTTCCGTTTGGAAATTTCATTCGGGAAGTTTGCACTTATTTTCATGACGTCCTGTTTTTCCCGGAAATTTCCATTTCGGAAGACCAAACTAAACCACAAAGTCACGTGCAAACGGGAAAGTGCAGAGATCGAGCTCGAACTTGTTGTCTTAACCGAAGATCAAACCACCAATTTGCTTATCCCATACTCGAGCAATCTCTAATTTGTTTCCCACGGCCTACGCTTCAGCAAAGCCAAAGAGTACGCAAAACGTCTGAGGGTGAATGTCACTTCCTTATCACTTCCAAACTAGCCAATCAGCGCGCGCGCGTAAAGAAATATTTTAATAAGTTGTGACATGGAAAAAGTCGCCCGAGACAGCGAGCAAATCATCATAACCTGTTTTGCGAGGCCTTCGGTAGCCTTTCATCGAACAATTCAACTAGTTCAACCACATCATGACGCACTTTGCGGCCAACATAACGCCAGATAGAGACAGAGAATATTTTACAGTCTTCTCACGAAGTGGTATTGGCAGGAGTTTCGAAGTTCATACGATTCACATTTCGTGTAAATCAAATCCATTCATTGAACGTCGTCATCCATACGGCGGAATCATAATTTACGGGCGAAATGGCTGTGGCGACTGGTACACTGCCAACGGAACACACTGCAAAAGTGGATATGTTGTTATCACGCAAACTGACACCGAAGAATTTCAAGAGTTGCAGAAAAAATGGCCGAACGAACGGGGCAAAGTCCATGGAGTTATCTACAGACAAGCCTTCGGGGAATCATGCAAAGATGTGAACGTAGTTGGTGAAGGATTTGGAATC
>Ga0126337_10002275_pt1 | contig 12129 bp, 7 predicted proteins | sample DipCmetagenome_FD_92527 | JGI IMG/M metagenome (GOLD analysis project Ga0126337, IMG submission 92527) | Coral microbial communities from La Bocana,Puerto Morelos, Mexico - Diploria C A metagenome | ecosystem: Host-associated > Invertebrates > Cnidaria > Coral | place: La Bocana,Puerto Morelos... | reverse complement strand
TAACATTGCCAGTACTGCAGTGACCAGGGCACCAGAAGGCAAAAGAAGACCAGGCAGGCCACAAACAACCTAAAAGAGGAGTGCAGAGAGAGTGGGAAGAGATGGAATGGCAGTCATGGGAGGCCACCACAGCATGTGTGAGAGATGGGGATGGGTGAAGAGCATTTCTTAATGGTATCCTGTGGGGCATGATGAGGAATGAGATGAGAGATTTCTCCCAAACTTTCATGAGCGTTTCTATAACTCTATAGAAACACACAGTACATGTTTTCTATTATTTTAGAGAATCCCACAATAAACAAAAGAAAACAACTTGTTTATTCAATATCATCAAAATATAAATTCTCTTTGCATGTGCCATCATTCATTCAACAGCTCAGGCTACAGGTAGTTCAGTCTGTTTCTCTATTGAGTTATAGAAAAACAATTTTTAACCAATCAGTGTGCATATTTAGTTTGGGCAATTTTCTAATAGTAATATCACAGCTGTAGTATGGTTACATGTAATAAGTGTATCCCTAGTTAGCTTGTAGTAGAAATTTAATCCCCACATGTAGTGGCTTAATGTTATTGGGCACAAGCTTGCCTGATCTGGTTGTATGTGCTGTAGTTAGAAATTAAATTCAGGTGAAAATAATGTTAACCTAGTTTGATTCTCAATTTCCTTTGTCTTCTAACCCTCATAAGGGTCAAGAAATAAAGGAATTTAATTTTTACCTGAATTTAATTTTTAACTACAGCATATACACCACTGGCTTTAATACAAAATTAATATGACTGATCACATATACATGTAGTACTTATCAGTTGTTTCCTTTAATTAACATTTAGGATTGTATTTAAACACTTCAAGTGATGCGATAATCAGAGTGGGCAAGAAACTACAACTAAACTGCACCATTGTCGGAGCTGAGAATTCATCTCAAGTTCATTTTTCTTGGTATCATGGCACCCAAAGGTTGACTAATCTCACCAGGCAGCTAAACAATGAAACAATCCAGCTTCTGATCAATAATGTCAGTTGGAGTGACAATGGAACTTATGTGTGTAGAGAAAATAACAGCAACAGAGTTCAACCTGTGTCTGTCAGGGTCAGAGTAGGCGGTAAGTTCAGGATACAGTATTCACCTGTTGCGTGTGTATGCAGCTTATCATGAAGCAGTCAGTCAGTACTTGATTTAGCTATAAGTTAGAGTGCGTCCCATGAGAAAACCAGGCAGGAGGTGATACCTCAGTGTAGATGTAGCTCAGCTGGTTTTTTAACCTTCAACTCTGATCTGTGTGCTTAACATATGTAAATATTAATTTTACAACTCTACCAATTTATAAAAGGAATGAAATGTTTATATATTTACATATCAATTATTTGCATATGGTGTTATCATAGATCTTCCTGGTAGGCCACAAGATGTATGGATCAACAATGTTGAGTTCAGAACTTATGTTCACTGGAAAGCTCCATGGCACCAAAGTGGATTACAGCTCAGTTATGCAGTCAAAGCAAGATGCAAGAATGCATCCACTCCTCTTCGGAATTGTACTATAAAGGATTCTGTAACTCTTTGTAAAGGCATACGTCAACTTTGGTGTAAAATCCAGCCAGTTCTTTATCAATTTTATCCACACACCTTTATTCCAGTGCCCTACATTGCCTTTGTTGAAGCCAGTAATGTCCTTGGGTCAACAATGAGTAGTCCAGTTGAATTCACCTACAACGTCCTGAGCAGCATATATAGTAAGTACTAACAGTGACCACAGGTGGCCCAAGCTCACAATGCTTTTTGTTTTTTAAATTCATGTGAACATTCAGCAAAATGTGACATATGTGGCCGACATGTTCTTTTGTTCTTGTCTTGCAAAGGTTTAAATTTATAAAGGTTTGTTTGAGATTATGCAACAATTTTGCTTTAGATGTCAATTATTTTAAAATAATGAATCTACTTTTTTACACTGTTGCTCTATTGTATTTTTTTTTGTTTGCCAGCACCTCAGACTGTTCCAGCATGATTTCCAGCTTGATAAATTCAAAACCTTGTAACACAACATCTCCATATGCTGCAAGGCCAAAGTCATGTTTCGCACATTTAAACTTTTATACTGTATGTAATATGTCAGCCGATATGTGTCATGTCTTGCTGAAGGTTCACAAAAAAGTCAAAATAAAAAAAAGGATGACTCCTTGAATCATGAACTTGGGCTGTCTGTGATAGTGACAGGCTTACATGTAGTATTAATTGAGGATAAATGTAGACTAGGTTCAACTCAATGCTGGCCAGCTGTCTGGTCAGCTGTCTCCGTCACTCCGTCAGTAAACTAACATTAAACAAAACTGGCTCGAGCTGGTTGCTGTTTGCTTACAGTCTTGAAAAAGTCTTTTGCTCCCAGGCCTGCACTTCCTCTAGCTACTTTTATTAACTTTCCACTGAGAAATCCCGTGGGACTGTGCCAGGTTGTTGTTGCTCACAGTGTTGTCATGGCTACTTTCCACACTCACTTGTGGCTCCCACTGAACTTTCAGGCCCCTTTCAACACTGACATCCACTGGAGATGTGTTAAACTAGTTTATGTACATTTTACAGTAAGTCAGTGTCTCTCAGTCTCAGTAAATATCCCTGCTGGATAGGTAACTTTTCATTCATCCAGGCAAGTCATCTGCCAACTAAGTAAAGAAAAGTCAAATAAGACTAGCACAGGGCTGCTTGTCAGAATGATGAGTGGGAGGTCTTGGTATTTGTTTTTCTGAGTTCTTTCAAGTGGGTTTTCAAATGTTGGGGAAAATAACTTGGCTTTCCTGTAAACTTGTGAACTCACAGAAAAACAAATAATTTGTTTATATTGTGACTTCATAAGGTCAATCCCCATGTGAAAGTTATTAATGACCTTGCTGTGAATGAATTATACAAAATGTCAGGATCAAAAAATACTTGGGTGATGGATCTTATTTAGCATTTACACCATGACCCCGAGGCAAACATTTTTGCCTCTGACAAGTCTGAGCATGCAATCACTAATTGATAGCAATGAGTTTTATAATCATAGCTCGTTGCATGTGGTGCAATGCTTATCAAAAATGAGTAAGCAGTATGTACACATGAGTTACAATAAAGTTTTTAGTAGGAGGGTAACTGGTTTTCATGGCTCATGGGCAAAACGTTTTGAACTGAACTGTGATAAATCTTTCCTCTAGATGGTCAAACCAGGAGGAAAAAGTCATCCCTATGCAGCTGGAAAATTTGCCAAGTGTCTGTCCCTTAATAAAACCCCTGCGTACAGCAGACTTTGGCACACACTGCAGGCACATGAATATTATTGTCATCTGTGTGCTCTGAAATGATGACTCGAAAAGAAATTTAATTATTAATAACCAACTTTTAAAACTCAACCTGTTGTTCTCACCTAGCAACTCCAAAACCTGTAGTTTTTCTCTCTGCTGAAGAAGTGACACCACCTGGTACTGTGAAAGTCTCATGGGAAGATGCTAGGCGAGGCAAGCTCATAGAGGCGGAGTATACTATTCTGTACCATAAAGATGGTGAAAGTAAAAATAAGGTACAAACTTTACATGTACTTGCAGCTTGCAATTTTGTTTGACACAATACATCTATAGTCCACACTATTTACTGGCAGAATGTTATATAATTTGATACCTCTAAATCTATAAATTGATAATTAAAAATCATTTGCTATTTTTTACATGATTTTTCGCTTAATATTAATATTAATTATGAATGCACATACATTTTAATAATCTGCTGGCTGACAGCCAATCAAGTTATTTTCTGAGTTAAATAATAATAATAAAAAACACCGTACTTTATTTCCTACACGTACAATTGACTACTCACAACAAAATGTTTTGTGTGATTATACAGTTAATAGTGACTTAAACATGTTAATAAATGTTATTTTTATGTTTGTGATTGCTGTGGTTCTGTTGCAGAGCTTGTCTGTGAGAGCGCCAAGAACAAATGCACTGGTACGTAACCTAGTTGGATTCTCCCGCTACCATTTCTACTTACTGGTACGGTATGTAGAGGAAGACACGTATGGTATCTACAGTGAGGCTACACAACGTACAGTGAGAACCATTGTTTCAGGTAAGCTATGCCGTTCCAAAAATTGTGAAAATAGAAAATCTCCTTAAATGACTGATGCCATACAGTTGATGTAAGGATGGAAAATGTGATTGCTCAGTGAAATAACTGCAAATCAGACCCTCTTGCCCTGTTGCAAGAGGTTTTGGTGGAAAAGTATTTTTTATGACTCAGAGGTTTGAAATGGTTGATATGTCGCAAATGTAAAGCTGCACAATTGCTCTTTGGTTATTAAACCTAACTGTACCCTGTAGCAGTCTAGCCATGTGAACAGGTTTTTTAATTGGCGAGGTGCAGTAAACTCAAAATACCCGTGGCCAGCTATGATAGCCAGACAAAACAAAATGTGGCCAAAGTTGGCCATTTCGAGTCGGTGACTTGATGTTGACTGATGTCAGATAAGTAGACACGACTTCTGAGCGGCTAATTTTGAATTTTGGTACACTTAACGCCTGAAGAGAGCTAGGAATAGCCCACTTCCTGCTAGCTCTAGCAATAATGGAATGGAACATGATACAGTTTGTAGAAAGTCCAAAACGTCTGTGTGTCTGCAACCTCCTTTTGTCGCAAACTGCTAAAGAAAAATGAGTAACTCTTCGATGACAATCATTGTGTCCTGGTCTTCAGTTAGTCGCACCTCCCCTGAGAATCCATGAAAAGTTAAATATAAAACACTGTATTGTATTGTCCACGTTCTTCGGTCTCTGTCTGATGCTGAGTAGGTTTCCCTGACCCAAGATGAATTTCACATGTAGATGATTGATTGCTTTTTTTTAGCACCAAGGGATCCTCCAGTAATTATAAACTGTAGTCAATGGATCAATGTGAGCAGTGATCCTGGATTGATGATCACCTGGAGGGTAGGTGATCTTTGCCAGTAAAAAGTGAGGCCGTTTATTAATCCCACATGACCCGTAGCTTTTGTTGTTTGAATCTGGAGAATTGCTACCCCACCCCCCCTAGATGAGATGTTATTCTATCGATAACAGGATGAGATGTTATTCTATCGATAACAGCTTATTTCACAGCATTCTGTCAGGTTTCCCCTAATAATTCGCTGGTACCCACTTAAACGCCTGGGCGGGTGAAGAGAGGCACTGTGAAAGTAAAGTGCTTCGCCAAAGAGCGCAAAAATAAGACCACCGCCAGGGCTCGACTCCGACTGCTCGATATGAGATTCCAGTAGACCTTAAGACCACTGCACGCCCCACAAACCTTGGTTGTAAGGCGTGGTATAATGGCTAATATCCGATGGCTGCCTACTAAGCCAATCAAAAGTCTGGGAATATACCGTCGAATGCTTCACTTTTTATCAGCACACAAGATACTGATTAAGTGCCGGTTACATTTTTCTTTACCATCACAGATTCCTCACGCCGAGTACTTCAGTGGTCCCAAGAAGACTGCCAATATTTTGTACAGATGTCCACGAGGCTCGGGAAATGTAACACTAAATGATGCGTATGCTCACAGTACAGTCCTAACTGCCGTGGAACCGTCTGACTCGTGCCACGTGTGGATGAAGCTGTGCAACGAACCAGGATTGTGCAGCTCTATCAGCAACATGTGCCTCAGTACTCCTAGCATTTTTAAAGGTGTGTAGGAAAGCTAACTGTGAGACTGTGAGGTCAATTTTGCCTGCCGGCAGGTTTGACCATCTGGAGGAAAGTTTATCTTATAAAGAAAATTCAGTTCAAAACGTCTTGCCCGCTTGTAAAAAACAGTTGTCCTTCTGCTGAAAAGTGAATGAAGCTTGCAAGTGAGGTTACGGTCTACAGATGCTAATTGTAGCAGAGAACGAGAGCCATTTCAATACCCTATACTCTTCTCATGTATTAGTTTCATTGTCGATGGTCAACAGCAAGCCCTTTATGACGATTTTAAGGATAAAAAAATAACAAGGGAAAATATAATCTTCAAGTACTTCAAAGTGCTTTAGTCATAAGATATATGGACTTTCTCATTGGTCAGAGAAACTTTCCGTGCAAACGAGCGCATGAGGGGATGTCGAGTAACTCGGGGACTAGCCAATTTTCTTGAAATTTCTTTCGTGCTGTGCCGGTGCAATTCTTTTATCGTTGGATTACATTCTTAGCCTATCTCGCGAGACAGATTGAAAAACCGCGGGAAACTAGGTAGCGGTGCACGTAGACCGCTCCTTGAGTCGTGTGACGAACGCTGTAATAGTGGTCTAGCATGGCATAGTGCATCATGGCATGGTATGTCTTCTATATGTTTGCTATTACTTTCTTTAGGTAACTCATCCTCAGGCCCCACAAATTCAAAGAACAGTGTCACAAAAACTGTGTTGATGAGCGTAGCTGGAGCAGCAGTGGGCGTGATCCTAGTGATCGTCATTTTCATGTGTTACAAAAGGTAATGTGTATAAACATTCAGGAGTGGGCAGTAGTGATAGATGGATGAGTTTGTAACTCAATCTTTTCGTGTACACGATCAACAAAATTGGCGCCATTCTTTTCTGACTTGGAGCCTGACACACACCCAAAAGTCGCGCATGCTTATAAAGTTTTTCCGCTCTCAATTTGTCACACATGCCGGAACTGACCTATTTTGCGGGAAAAGAACCCTAAAAATAGGCCGGTCTGTTAAAATAACGTGACATACATGTAGGCTTAGTATGGGAGTTGCACACTCCTAGTGATGGACTCCTCTGACATTTAACAGTTCGCAAGCGGTTTCATATAGCTGTGACATCTGATTTCCCAGTGTTGTATTTTCTTTGACTTTGATTTTTCTTATTGTGTTTTTTTTCCTTTTCATCTCAGGAGACGCGAGAATGGAACACCGCGAACTCCGTTGCGAAATTTTATGGTAAGACCCAAATGAGTTTTATTTAGGCTTTCATTTTCAGGCAAATCAAACGTTGTTTCTTGTAGACGATGAAAAAGATATACGAGGAAACTTGTTTTCGTTAAGTTTGTTTTAAGTTGTATGAATCTAGATTGTTCACAGCCTCTCTATTTATTAACGCACGCGTAAGAAAAAGCAAGCAAAACGAGCGCGAAGCACGCGGAGGTGGGCGTAAAAAAAAATTGCCCTCGGCCGACCCTGTCAAGTCTCCAGTTTTGCGCTCGAGTCAAGTTCTCTCGTGACTCTATCCGTGCGTTCAAAGACGCAATAAATATACGAGAAAATAGAGGGTTGTGAGCAGTCAAAGTGAATTAGGTTTGGAATTCAGCAATAGCTTCTTGAAGACGCATTTCTGAAACAGCGCTTTATATGGTTGAAGAATAAAATCCATGAGAAATCTTGTTTGTGAACTCTAACGCATCGCGTACTTTGGTTTTTTTTTCTTCTATGAGTTTTTCACGCTGAAATTCTCAGACCCTTTCTTCCTCCTTATGGCAGGTTATGCCCCCGGTAATGCATGGCTATGATGAGATTGAGGAGCCCAGGGAAAATAACAACTGTTACGATGTAATCACCGTGTAGTCACGCGCTAGGTGTGAAAGAGCCGTACACAAAAAGGTCTTCAGTAAATGAGCTGTACTCAGGATGGTACTTCTCATATGGTCCTTGGGAAAAAGGGCCCTTACTTGCGGTATGTCCATCGCCGCAAAAATGTTTGGAATCCACGACAAGAGAAGTCTTTGAGCCGTTTGGGGTTGTGTTGTGAGCCAAGCCCTCCACAAGTTGATATGTTACATCAGCCTCGCGCAATAAGAGTTCCCTAACTTGAGTTGCATAGTTCTTCTGACAAGGAGTAGGTTTTAGGTCCATTTATATGCACTTAAGGCAAATAAATACAAACAAGAGGGGATTACGATAAGAATGCTAACCTTATGCTTACGGTGATTCCTCTCAAGTTATTTCAGACATGGTACCCAGTTCTTCCGCGGATGTTGTCGCGCGTGTTGCGTTCGTGGCTATCTCGAGACCCTCCTGTGAATGTGGGATTTCCGAATTGGAATGTGATATGAAAGTAACTTGAGGGAAATACTCCGATCCTTGGAAGTGAGGTCTATATGGGAGAATAACTTGATCTCTTACCCTTTAAAAGTTCATGTTGTAGCTTGTTCTGTTGGTAAAAGAAGGTATTTAACAGCAACCGCCGTACTATAGTTTATTTTAAACGGATTGGATTGTACACGACTGTGTTGTTAATGTAGTTTCTCTCAGCTCGTCATTGGTTGACAAATCAAACTCGTTCTCTTGTGAAAGATTTAACATGTTCTCAGTAGTCCCGAGTTCAAATTCTCAGCTACTCCTCTAAATAGCCGGCTGGTTCGGTTCCCGCTGCATGCATGTTTTACCCTCTGTTTGGCTGACACGCCTTATCATAACATGACAAAATACTCCCATCTGATTAGTTCTCACCACTGGGTGTCAGCAACTTCGCTGTCCAAAGAAGTCTCAAATAGCAGTCTACAGCAACAATTTAGGTGTCCGATAACAAATCTGCCTGACGCGAGTGCCTGGTTTGGTTCCACCTTGTGTCTGAGCATTCCTCTATATCCCAAACAGGTTCAAGTTATGATAGTTCACAGATTGATCTAGATATCTTTTATTAGGTTTCGCTCGTCAGTTCATACTTCCCAGATGTATAGCTATCCTGTTAATTAAGTACTTTTTCTTTTCGTGGAAGAATACCCTTTTTAATTTGTTCATTTTAAGATGTCCCCGATTATCACTGTACTCTTTTTCCTAGTTCGTAGACTTCAGTAAAATAACAGTGATTAAAATATTTTAATTATTTTTGTAAAACGAACATTCTTACATCGGGATTAATTTATTACAATCTTGAATATTTTATCAGGTCTGTATATGCGAAATGTTCAGTCATTTCGACGTTGAGTACTGATTGGAATTTCTTACGAAAACGTTTTATCTTTTCTTAAAATTAAGTAGATTACAAAAGCAATAATTCAAAAAAAAAGCAGTATGTTTAGAATACGGATATTTTTATAGTATACAATAAAATTGTTATGGGGTTCCAACTTTGAATATCAATCAATAAACTTTGAACAGTAAAGAAGTGTCATGGCTTTCGGTTTCTGAGAACCGTTCGACGGATCTGATTGTTTAGCAGTGTTGCTGTCCACATCCACAGCCACTCCGGACAGAATCCCACGAACCAACCCTATCGAAAAAAGGTTCACAGGTCAATGTAATGCATTATCGAGCTTTGCGAAACTACAATGTGGGACAAAAGTGTTGAGACACTTTACTGTAAAACTCGATTTTTAAGCGTCTGGAAGACATCACCCCATCTTACCCCCTTTCCCCTTCCTCCCGAACGATGTTGAATTTTCTATTACTGCACAGACCACAGACCACAGCACCCATACAACATTAAATAGGCCACGTTCGATATCTCGGGTGCTTTCCATAATGCCAAAATGACCGGTCATGCAGAGACCAGGGCGAATATCCGAGGAGAATGGAACGACATTTTCCGATTAAGCTGAGCGAACCAAGAGGATTGACTCTTACCAATTTTTATTCCTTTTCCGAATTCCCTACATAGGTGAAGAGACGTAGGACAATGAACCGGTTTGTCAAAATGGAATGTCGAATTTCGGTCGGAATATTGCGACCGAAATAACTGGACCACCTCCAGAGGTGATTCCGAATATTCCGGTAGGAAGAAGCCGAAACGGACCTTCCCATTTGAATTTCGACCGAAATTTCCGGAATCTTTGACATAAGGCAAATCACCCATAAATACTCTAACACAGCTCCAAGGCTTTCGGGTCAAAATTTGTAAATTATTTCAACTTTCTTTTGTCTCTCAATTCCCAAAAGAGACTTGGATACAGAGAAAAGTGTCATTTTATAAGAGGCGAAGTTAGGTGGGCTCCTGTTTATAAGATATTTTTCACTTAGCATTAGGGTGCTAAGAATAGTTTCGAAAACTGGCGATCTTCGGCAATCTTAGTAAGAGTTTGCCAGCAAATGTCAGTGAGCTTGTTTACCGAAAAAGGTCATTTTCTTTCCAGCCAGAGTTCGACCTTAATAAAAACCGACTGCACTTCTCATTTGTCCAAATTAGCCACTTTAGAAAGAAGGGGAAATCTGGGGCGAGTCCACGAGTCACTACGAGATATGGTTCGCCCCAGATCTCTTCTCGTTTGTAAATTGGCTCTAGGCAGGACGATTTTCGTTTCATGTGACCGAGATTGCCTTACCTGAATGTTAAACTCGATCTTGTTCTCACGCCCTGAAAAATGCCTTTCTATCATCCTATGCATCTGAGATCTCTAACTTCCTAGACGGTTGTGTTTGCGTTATTTAGCATTTACTTCTTCATAGCTCTTGACCAATGAGCTCACAGACTGATTCTCCGAGTACTTTGATACCTCCGAGTACTTACTTTGATACCTGAACGGGATTTGAACCCATGACCTATCAAGCCATCTGGAGGCTAGTCACTAACTTTGTGAGTTCGTAATATACCCGTAGACGGAGAAGGATGCAAATAAATATATGAAAGATCAAATATAATGATCAATCGTAAATTCATATCTTTCTCCGCAGTTCAAATATATGATCTTTTATGTATTCAGTTGCAAGCATCTACCTGTATGGCATGACTCCAGTACCCAGTGTTTCGCCGTGAGTGTCCAAGTGTAGCCAGAGCATTCTTCACGTACGTCTCAGGAGAAGGTACAGCAATACTAGGCTCTGCACCGTATGTCATGGCTGTAGCAACATAAAATGGCCTCAATGACTAAGAAGGAAAGAGAGATCGAAGACCACAACCTGGTAAGTTCATATGGAATAGAGCCAGACTGTTGTGCGGGAGGTCGCGATCGAGGGTTTGAACACTCGGGATCTTAAAACAACTGAGGAGAATGTGCTATCTTTTTAACTATATCTGTAAATTGTTTGACGATGAAGTCTGCTCGGATAAGGTTAATAAATCGTAGGCTCCGTCTCCTCAAGGGGGACGTTAAAGAACCCACATGCATGTCTCACGGGTCAGTGCTTCACATAGTGTTAACCTCATTGCACCTTTCCTCCTTGGACAGCATTGTCCCAGAAAAATTGCTATGCCTATGTCTAACGCGAAGAGTCTGCCACACAGGTGTTGTTAGAGTCACTCTTGACACATTTCTATCCTCACTAGTTATAGAAAAATCTTAAGTTGTAGTTTGTTCGCCTACTACCGAGGAAGACGGCTTTTTCGGCAGTAAAACGATAAGAGATGTTACGGCTGAAACGTCCAGGCTACCCAAAATTAGGCTAATCCTGGATGCAGAGTTTGCCTTATCCAGGGTTAAAGAAGCAGCAAATATGGACCTTTTTCCCATGTGCGGTTCATTTCAAGTACTCTATCACTAGTTAATTTTCAGAAAAAATTCAGTCCTCGATAAAAAGATGTAAAATCGACCTTCGATTAATCGTTTTGTACTTTTTGCTTAAATATATTTTTGCTGTTGTTTCTTCTTAGAAAAATGATCCTTTTCTGTCATGCTTTTAGGCTGCTCTTTTGCTGCGGGAGATTTCTTTGTCTGAAGTATGCTTGCATGCTTTTTCTTTGTTCATAGTAATACAGTATACAGAGGTAAACTTTACTAACACTCTACTAGGTCGCTTAGGAGAAATTTTATGCAGAGAAAATGTCGAAAAAATGAGAGGTCAGTAGACAAATTCAAACTCGCAGAGCTCCCGACGCAGCCAGGAGGTAAACCAGCTTTGAAACGCGTCACGACTAAGAAATTGCTATTAAAACAAAGAAAATAGTTGTTTTTAGCTCTGACATATCAAAATATAACTTAAGTTAACTGTTTGCCCAATATAGGCGTAATCAGTATTAATTTAAGTCCCAAGACAGTACATTACACCTGGACAACAACTCCCTGTGAAGAATATTCATATGCCAGAGCACGTGAAAAGCTGTCAACAAATTCCTGTGAGGAACAAATAAAAATGAATAAATAAAACTGCCTGAGGTCATAAATAAATAAACTTAACTCTGAGTACTTCATTTAACAGCTGCTCCACCCCCCCCCCCCCCCCCCCCCCCCCCCCCCCCCCCCCCCCCCCCCCCCCCCCCCCCCCCCCCCCCCCC
>Ga0126337_10002274_pt1 | contig 12131 bp, 11 predicted proteins | sample DipCmetagenome_FD_92527 | JGI IMG/M metagenome (GOLD analysis project Ga0126337, IMG submission 92527) | Coral microbial communities from La Bocana,Puerto Morelos, Mexico - Diploria C A metagenome | ecosystem: Host-associated > Invertebrates > Cnidaria > Coral | place: La Bocana,Puerto Morelos... | reverse complement strand
TCCGATCTACAGGGCTTTGGAAGATCAGGTGCATTTGGTTCAACCTTTCATCTCAAGTCTACATCATGACCATCCATGATCAGTGAGGCAGTCCAGCCTGAAACGCCTGCTGACGAACTTGCAGAAAAACCTCCGGTTGGTGCCTTAAAATTTGATTGAAGTGATGCGGTCCGTTGTTTGACAATAGTTTCAAGAATACATACCTAGGTAGCAGAAGCTGCGGAATCATCTCAATCTCCCGTTGTGGTCGGTGACTTGAAGTTGTTGACAATGTGTGACCGTATTGAATGTGTTTCTTAGTTTGTTTTGGATTCGAATTCCTAGGAGGCAAAAGCGCCCGCTGTCGCTGACTTACAAAAAATCAAAAAACTGTAAAATGTTCTGTCTTGTATTTGCAGTTTATATTGAGGCGAAAAGACACACCGCCAGGGACCTTTTGAGGCCAAAAGCAGAGGTCAGGAGGCCTCAACCTCAACCTCAACCTTAAGTGGATACTTGGAATAAAGAAGTAAGTCGCGAATGCGTGTGTGTGTGTATACAATAGACATAATATATATATATATATATATATTTGTGTATATATATATATATATCAATGGATCGGATTTGAAGTTTAAACATTTATTGATGATCTGTTTTCATATCATTTCGTCTGCAACTTCCTCGATCCTAGGAAGATGAAATTTTCAGCTTTAGCAGTGGTTCTCAGCACATTGGTGGCTAATTTTGGGGAAGTGAGTGACGGTGAAGCTACCTTCTTCCAGGAGGATTTTGCAGGCGATCACAATCTAAGCCGGGCAATATGGTACGCTGGGATTCCTGTGATTTGCAGGGATATACGTGACAGTAGACATCTCGATTGGTTATCAACATGGGGGTTTTTGATTACCTTACAAGGCTTACGGCATATGGCCAAGCATGGTCTTGCTTGGTTTGCGCCCCCTTGTAGTAGCTGGATTTGGTTGAGTCGTGGTTCTACATTTCGATCGGGTCTTAACCCTAGGGGTGCTTTGCGGTACAAAAAGGTGAGGGAGGCCAACCGCATTGCAAGAAGACTGGTTTACTTGTTAGAGTACCTCGTCCGAAAGTCTTGCTACTTCGCTGTGGAACAACCAATGACTTCGCTATTGTGGACTTACAGACCTGTTCGACGATTCCTACGGAGGTGGAATGTGTTCGAGGTTAGTATACCGTTGGGTCAGTACGGAGCTCCGTCGGAGAAACTTGGTTGAATGCGACTACTCAATTGAACGTATAGTCTATATGACGACAAAAACATTCTGATGTGTCTGCAAAGGGAGTATGTACGCATGCAATCAAGATGCCAAACTGATCTATATAAACAACTAAAATCAATTTTGACATCTTGTAAGCTTATGCACATTTATAATGTTTAATTCTTTTATTAAATATACATATATGTGTGTGTGTGTGTGTATGTTGGTTTTGTTTGTTTGTGTTAATGCGATTGTACCCAACGTGCGCTGAGGAAGAGAGTCTCCATCATGACCAACTGCCCATGGTTGAAGGAGCTTGGACAGCCGATGGACCCAGTACGTCGCTTGAGGCTTTTGGAACTGCAGGAAAACAAATCCATCAAGATCGTCCGCAGATATAAGGACCCTATTATCTTTTTGGTTTAGAACAATACGTTTTCATTGATTGCTTGTGCTTGTTTGCGAGGACAAGCGAGGCCGAACACGAGTTACTGGCGGGCGTACCTAGCTCAGGTATAGGTGGGTATACTCAAAGAAGATTCACAAATCCTCTTTTCTATTATAAGTCAAATGAGGTGATCTTCGAGCTACTCAATCGTACCCCCACGGACTGGGGGTAAAGGTGGCAGAGCTGCTTTTGCAGCACAAGCCACAAAGGTTGCATGTGGAGGAAGAGACTTGGCTATATGTTCAACACTTCAGTCATCTTAAATCCTTCAGTTTATTTGCGTATAAGATATACATATTTGCGATTGTCTAAGGATGGAGGCCTTGTGTTTTGGGACGACCAACCTGAGTCCGATGACAGTGGTCTGCAGGACGTATTAGATTGAAAAAGGTAAAAAGATGATAAGGGTGTGCGAAGGGTTTAGCCGATGCGCCAATTGTTAGTTTGAAAAATCCAAGATCTACAACAAATCCCAAAAAGAATTCACATCATGTATGCTTCATGAAAACATGTATTCACGCTCCTGGCTGCTTCTGGCTCAATTGGTTTTTCAGGGTGGGTGCCATATTGAATTTCTGGTGTTAAGCCTGTGCCTTAAACCGTTTGACTGCGTGAAAGCAAAGACATATTGTGGTGAAATCAGGTTTTTGTGTGAGTCACATATATTTCAGAAAAAAAAATCTCAAAAAATCATCCGTGAACCACCCGTGAACTTGCGTGAACGCAACCCTATAGACAAGGGTTTGGCCGTGAACTTGCGTGAAAGGCCGTGAAAGGGGGGGTTCAAAAAAAACACAAATTTCTATCCTTCCTTCACTATGGTTCACGTCTATTTCATGGATATATATGGCTGCATTCACGGCAGTTCACGGTAGTTCACGCCAATTTCACGGTAGTTCACGCCTATTTCACGCCAATTTCACGGCATAGTTCACGCCTATTTCACGGTAATTCACGCCTATTTCACGGTAATTCACCTAATTTCACGGTAGATTTCCATGGAAAAGTTCACGCTATTTCACGCCAATTTCACGGTAGTTCACGCCAATTTCACGGTAGTTCACGCCAATTTCACGGTAGTTCACGCCTATTTCACGGTAGTATTCACGCAATTTCACGGTAGTTCACGCCAATTTCACGGTAGTTCACGCTATTTCACGCCAATTTCACGGTATAGTTCACGCCTATTTCACGGTAGTTCACGCCTATTTCACGGTAATTCACGCGCTATTTCACGCCAATTTCACGGTAGTTCACGCCAATTTCACGGTAGTTCACGCCTATTTCACGGTAGTATTCACGCAATTTCACGGTAGTTCACCTATTCATATATAGTTCACGCCTATTTCACAGTTTGACTATATTGTATATATATTCATTTATATATAGTCGAGTTGTATATATATAGTCGATTTATAAAAGATTTAGATCTATACATACATATAAACGAGTAACAACATTGACCATCATAGATATATATATATATAATCCTTATATATGTATACATCTCATATACTACATATTTATATATATATATATATCGTCGCCTGCCCATGGCCCCAGGTGCACCACACATGGCGCCTAAAGCAGCTCGTCCAGGCATGACCAATCCTGAGTTAGTGCAATCGTTGCAAATTATCATTGTTTGCTTGCAGGTGCTCTACGCAAAAGTGGCTCGATCAAATCAGAAACGGATGAACGGATCAAGTGGGGCCCGGTGACCTATGTGGGGATGACATCATTTCTGGAGAATATCCAAGGTAAGCTTTGCTTGTTTAGCACATTGCATGTAGACTTATCAATCGAGAGTTTTTAATGATGGGATTTTTATAGAAATGGATTTAGATCGAGATGCAGATCTATATATATATATATATTTAGGTGGGTCATCTACATGATATATATTATATATAGTTATAGAGTCTAGAGAAATAGTTCAGATATATATAGAATAAAACTATATATATACATAGATCAATCGACTGCCAGGATCCGGAGGACAAGAATCCGAGAATGAGAATGGTGAGCCTTGGGTTGAAGGCCGTTGGCCAAACGAAAACGAAAATGGTGACACTGTAGATGACACCGAAGAAGATGAGGAAAGCGAGGAGAGTGCTCTGGACCCAGATGAAGAGATCGGCGATGAAGAAAAAGAAGAAGAGAAGCCATGCAAAGGCAGCAAGACAGGAAAGGCTGCTGGAAAGAACACGAAAGGTGGTGAGCCAAAGGCAGTCAAAGGAAGCAAGAGTGGAAAAGGTGATGGGGCCAAAAGCAGAGAAGGTAAAACCGGAAAAGGAAAGGGCGATGGAAATAATGAAGGAAAGAACGGAGGAAAAGCAAAAGGAAAGAATGAAGGAAAAGCAAAAGGAAAGACTGAAGGAAAAGGAAAGAAGGGAGGAAAAGAAAGCAAAGACAACAAGGAGGATGCTGGTGCCAAAGGTGGCAAAGCTGGAAAGAAAGGAACTGCTGACAAGATTGAAAAAGGCGGTAAGGCTGGAAAGGGCTCTTTGGAGAAGGGCTCAAAAGGAAAGAATGACGGAAAGGGAAAGAAGGGAGGAAAAGAAGGGACCGTTAAGGATGATGCCGGTGCCAAAGGTGGCAAAGCTGGAAAGAAAGGAACTGCTGAAGACAAGATTGAAAAAGGCGGTAAGGCTGGAAAGGGCTCTTTGGAGAAGGGCTCAAAAGGAAAGAATGAAGGAAAAGGAAAGAAGGGAGGAAAAGAAAGCGACAGCCTTAAGGAGGATGCTGGTGCCAAAGGTGGCAAAGCTGCAAAGAAAGATGATGCTGATAAGACTGAAAAAGGTGGTAAGGCTGGAAAAAGCCCTTTGGAGAAGGGCGCAAAAGGAAAAGGAAAGAAGGGAGGAAAAGATGGAGATCAAACAGAGAAAGGAATGAATGGAAAAGGAAAGAACGTGGAAAAGACTGAAGTCCCCGCTGATGAGAAAAAGCGGGCACCAGCTGAGAAGAGTGAGATTGAAAGGAAAAGGCTTCGAAAATCTGAGGAGCCCAACGCTGACGAATTGGAAAAGGACCTTGAAAAGATGATGGATGAATATTCCACATATGGGTGGGATGGACGTGATGAATACAATGAAGAAAAAAATGAGCAAGATAAGAAAGCATGGGAAGACTGGGAAGGTGAGGAGCAATGGGATCAATGGGAAGAACAAAACGGAGAAGAAGATGAAGAAAACAAAGATCCACAGGAACAAGCCAAAGAGGACATGGTTCAGGACCCTATTACTGGCTGCTTTGTTGTTTTGAACAGTTTGTATAGCAGTGTATATGTTAATAGCACTTACACCAACATCATATATGCCTGTCAGGAAGCCAACGCTACTTTAAGGCGATCGTTGACTTTGCAGTCCGTCTATGCTGATGGACCAGGGCCGGAACAAATCCGGGGTCTTGCTGTGAGGGGCCCCGATGGCAAGCTTCAACGCGTGGGGATCTTAGCAAATGAAAAATCTGAATACATGCACATCTGCATCATGACGGCGATTCTTCGCATATTAATCATTATATACATGTACTGGTGTGCTGCAGTCATGCAGGCCAAAGAATTGAGTGAGTCTACGAAGGCTAAAGTAAAAGCGTTGAGCTCACCAAGCGAAATTCCAGTGGAGGACAACTATCATATAACATTTGCATATATGTGTGTATGGAGAAAATGACGATGAATATTACATGTACAACCTTACATCTATGACCTATGCATGTGATTTGCACAAAGCTAGTGTGGCAGGAGCGAAGGATGTGGTATGCTGCATTGGGTCGCAAAATGGCACACAAGCTGAAAAAGACCCTGAAAATTCAGGACTTAAAAAAATCATAAGTTTTTTTTCAAACTATATCCAAATGTCCCACCACTTGTTCAAACTATATCCAAATGTCCCACCACTTGTTTGCCAGGAATTTCCCCTGGTCTCCTTGCCAAGTTTCATGCAGCGGCTGGGTCGAGCAAGAAGCATCGGTCTCAGAATCAAACCTTAGTGGCCACACATGCATATATGTTGTTTTGCCTTTCAGGTTCGATCTGCTTAAGGAATTCATCTGTGATGAAACCATGCAGGGAGCTTACGTATATACAACATATCATTATTATTCATGTTTTTTTCTATTGGATCTCTTCCCTACATTGTAGCTTCAAGCTGCTAGGGGATCAGTGGAGGTGGAGGCGCGATTCACTGAGTCTGGGCCTTATGTTTACTAGTAGCACATGTTGTGTTTTGATGAGGTTTGGTCTTGTAAAAAAAACAAAAATGAATGAGGCAATCAACGCGGTCCAAAGAAGCTCTTTACGAAGAGAAACCGCTTTATGAGTGGCGAGAGAAATATTGGACCGAAGAGGGCAAAGCCTTTTTGGAAAGCGTCATCAGCAGTGGGAAGCTTATCATATGCCACTTCATTGGTACACTTCATGTTGGAATCCCTGCATATTCAGGTCAACCTGGTCGACCAAACCCGATGAGGCACGTGGTGAGCTCAGTATAATGTGGTAAATATTCATTCGTGTGTGTTTATGTTTTTTCCCTTTTTTTAAGCAACGTCGAAATCTTGATACTGCTAAGATGAAAGACAACAAAGAAGCCAGGCTGTACAAAATCTTCGTTGGAAACCAGTTCAAGGACGGTCACTCGAGTTCAGGATCCCAAAGTGTCGTCAGGAAGGAAAAGGTCGACGCCAACAAAACCAATATGAGCGCGTTGGGGGAAGCTCTTGAGGTGATGAAAACCCCTGCCCCCTTTGCAACAATGTCAGAGAAAGACCCGAAAGAAAAGAAGGATAAGAAGGAGAAGAAGGACTGTACAAAGAGTGTCTTAAAATACTTCAGCTTCAAATTGAATTTCATCAAGCTTATGATATATAATACAGTACCGTTTCTGGCGTTGGAGGGAAAAACAAAAGAAGAAGAATCTAGGAAAGCTGCTGAGAACAGTGTCAAATTGCCGCATCCTTAGTTTGACTGTTCCATCCTAGTGGATCTACTTCACATTCGGACATTTAGTGAATTTGATTTGGTGCTAAGGGTGAAAACCCTCTATAGCAAGTTGACTGCAACTGCTGGTGGACTTCAAGGGATGGCTGGAATGCAGGCATTCAATTGATACCTTGTGAATTCGATGTTATACGTTCGTAATTGATGTTCTTTTTTTCGCCCAGGGGACCATCGATGAAATTTCGAGTTGGCGATCGTGGCTGAAAACCTTTGCCGATGAGCCTTCTACTCAGAAATCAAGTTCTAAATTAAGCCACATGTCAAGTCTGTATGATGCATGAATTGGATATGTATTTTTCTAGGGGGTGGTGTTTTGAGGCTGGACCAACTTCTTTTTGATGGAGCTGCCCCAGAAGAAATCATCACCCGCAAGGAAAATGAACAGTCAAATTTTGAGGCGACTTCAAATTTCCAATAACTTCTAATCCTCTACACCCCGCCACTCCTTCAACTGCCAGGTTGCTGAATCCCTGCTGGAAACCGCAAAAGCGGTGGTCAGAAAGGCAGAAGCGAGCCTGGAGCTTACATTTTTAGTAGGGGGTTCACCTGTGTGTTTCCATGTTGATTTACTGCTAAGGGAAGCGGAAAGCCTCCGAAAAAAAAACCAAAAAGGAGGATAAGGGCAAGAAGAGGAAAGTGAAAGAAGAAGAAGAGGAGTTCGCTGATGAGGAGATACTGTTGTTTCTTGTTTCTCAAATCAAAGCTATCGAATTTACCTGATGTGACCAGGACTGGCAACAGTAGAGCCTGCTAACTTTGAGCCTTTTACTGAGTGGACAATATCATGGCTGATTGGGGGGGTTTCTGGCTGCAGGTTCAGGGCCAATAATATTGGAAAATTGGATCACATAATTTTTATATATATAGTAAAGATGTAAACGCGAGCTACAGTAACACTTTGCCATCCTTATACATCGACTTAGTTTAGGTCAGAGTGGATTTTTTTAAAAGAAACTTGATGGAAGTTCATTGCCCCTGGATCTGGGAAATGCTTAGATCCCCATGGGTTTAGCCGTGTGGACTCACTCTGTATTGCCTAAAACAGGCACATGGATCTTATTCCATTTGTGGCAAGAAACGCAAAGAAAAAAGTTGCGATCTCGATCTGCACCACAAGTGATCATGCAGCACAAGAATATCCTCGGCCATGCAGGCTGGCACAGCTGCATCGGAGCTTGTCCAAGAGATCTTTCAGCTGTTGACTAATGGGAAGGCTGGGAAAAATCTTTGGTTGCAAGTATACTTGAATAATTGATTGATGATGTGTTTCCAGGCTAGCATCGAGGCTATCAGCAGTATTACACAGAAATTATTGAAGATGCCATCTTTCTTAGCCCCGCTGCCTGTTTGCACTTTAAAGTCGACTGAATGTTTGTTCATGTTGAACGTCACCAACCTGAACACTATACCAAGGGAGTCTTTGCTGACTCTAGCTGATTCATTCCAAGACTCACACGGTTGGAACCTTCATGGCCGTCTCAACGCCTGGGCTTGCAAGCAGCGATGGAGGAATGTGATGCCATGCAACTTTTTCAAGCACCTTGTTTCGAATCATGATGAAGCCAACACGTCAGAATATCTTGTTCATCTTTTTTCAGCTGAGTCGTTTGGGCTCATTTTCTGACTAAGGATATCTGAGCCACATGTGAAGAATCCAGAGTCCCGATTCATTGATATTTCGATATTGCTGCCCCACGATATCTTCGCATCACTGGCCAAAGCGGGCATGTTGCATATGTTGGGGGAAGAAAAGGACCTTTAATTCTTGATCAATTTGATTATGTTGAGATCTGCATGCCACATATTGATGTGCTTCTTGACTAAAACTTGAGGACCTGACTGAATTCTGGAGATACCATGGCGATTTGGCCGACGATCTTCTCCGAGATTGGGGCGAGGCCATTCACATCCCATGGTCTTAACATGAATTATCTGAATTGTGAACTTGTTGTGCTTGCAGTTGCCGAATGACTTGAACACCATATATCCTTTCCGCATCTATGGCGACGGTGCTGAATGCCAAGGACCGTTTTTTTCTATATGCTTCCTGTTTAGTCAATATAACACAATCAGTTATATATACGAGTAAGCTGATTTGCTCAGGAGGGGAAAACTATGAAATCATTTCGCTTATTCCTGCTGCTTGTCCATCAAGTGCGACGATGGACTCACGGTTCCTGCCACTTATCTGAATTTGGTCAAACTTATTTATCCTGACTTGCTTCAATTTCAGCCCCATGCCAAGGCTATGTTGCTTTTCTACCCACTACGTGGACCCTGACATCACAAGAGATCATGTTCTTGAAGTCCTTGAGTGGAGCTTTGGTGTTTTGAGTTGGGTCCTCAGAATTTGATATGTTTTTTACTGCTTGACATTTACTCAATTGACAATAAGGCACTGGAGTCTACCCTCACCTCGACCCATGGGGCTTTCGATTTTCCCCGGACTACATGCCAGAGCGGTGGTCTGTTGCAGGGACATTTTTGCTACCTCGGGGCCCTCCATTAATTGGATGCTTTGCCGGAGTACAGGCAGACCAGGAGTATTTAAAGAAGATATTCAAACTGAAACGCTACTTGGCATTCAATGATCATGCAAATTTATTTTGTGAAGGGCTGTTTGAATGACGTAATTTCTCACAAAACATTCTCTTTGCAAGGATCCTATGCCCACATCGAATGCTGCCACTATTGCCATGCTGAGAAAAGATCGGATGATCCTGGCATGTTGTTCACAAATTTTGGTCATAATGCCACGCACCGCCGCGCGTTCCTAACCAACATTCAGAGTGTGCGTGTGTGTGTGTGTGTACGTCTAGATTGACTTTCAGACTCTAGTACGTGCATGTTGTGCATCGATCCTAGGCTGACCAGCACGGAGGACTTCATAGACATACATGGGGACACTGCTCTTACTCGCATAGCTGGATTCAGCTTGTGGAGACTCTTGGTTTGCGTTTTCAAATTGCCAATGCATTTTTTGTGTGTTTACACTTACTGGTGTACAAAGTTTTTGCCAGGAATCATGCCGGACATCATGCATATTTTTGACCTTGCCCTCACGGTGGATTGCATTTTGTCGGCTTTGATTCTTTGGAGCACGCCTGAGAAACTTGTCAAACACAATTGCTGTTTTAAAACTGCTGATGTTGAAATTTATCTTGGGAAGGGGCGCTCTATACTCAGGAATGGTCAATCAAGAGAGCAAAAGCTGCTGGAACTGAAGACTTCCTACAAAACATATTGCTCAGAAACTGCTATCAAAACGAGGGCGTCGGATAAGTTGTTCACCACCAAGAAATTGATGCCTGCAAAAAAGTCAGAGTATCCTTCTATCAGCCAAAAGGTTGCTTTGCTACATTTGAGGCAACATGTAAAAAACGGTCCTTGGCTTCAACATTAGATTTGGTCATAAATCACAGCTTGAAAAAAAACCCAGGTTTTGAAAGCTGCAGCCGCTCGATTGATGACTTACTGGATGGCCGAAGTTGCAATTCAGAAACTTGATGCAAATGATGATCAAACACGGAAACTCGGTTGCATCGTGTTAGCTTGCATGTCCTTATATTTCCTTTTGCGAGAAACTGATTATTATTGGCATGGCCTATGTTGCCAAGGGATGTTCTGCTCACGTTCTTGGGCCTGACGGAAATGTATGCAATTTTTGCTGCATATGGGACCCTTGGCCAGCATTATAATGAATATGTTTGTCTCCAACTGTTGGCTGTACATGGCCAATATGTATATTTAGATATATATTTTGGACGGAGTTTTTTTTTGAGGCGGCGGCTAGATGTCGATCCTCAAGACCCTTTCGCAGTTCAAGTGGTCCTGGAAGAAGCCTACATGACTTACAGAAGTGCTTATGACCGTATCTAAGCTGAAGTGAGTTGAAGCTCTTATGATTAGACAACTCTTTTGTGAATCAAACGCTACTTGATCCAATAAGGCTTGGCGAGGAAGGCCATCGATGAGGAAGTACTGCTGTGGGAAATCAGACCAAAACTACACCAAGCAGAACATTTGACACTTATATGCACAAAATCTGGATGATTTTTTTTGCTGGATATCCTTGCTATATATCTTTTGTGTTGCATGCACTAAGGATTTTTGATTTCTGCTCAGTATATGGCAATGCGAGGCACTGGTCCAACTACCTAAACGAAGATTTCGTAGGACGGATCAAACGTATGGTGGTCAATAGCCACCCCTGGACAGTTTCTACGAGGGTTTTAGAAAAGTGTACAATGAGCGTTTGCCTAAGATGGGCTGGACCACATGCGTTCGAAGCGTGAAAAAACAAGTGTGTGTGTGAACTTTTTTTCGCCTGACGGATTCAATATATAAAGTTTTACCACCTATTTCTATAGAAATTGGTGGTAACACGGATGAAAAACAGTATGTTTACATAATATACATAGACTTTATGTCTTTTTGCCTGTGCATATTAAATATATTGATATTTGTCTTCAAATTTGCTATTTCTAGCTCCCACATGCTGCAAAACACCCCTGGCCAACATGTAAATGTTCAATGGCTCTAGGCTTATAAGTATAGCTATAAAGTGCTTTTGGACTATGTCAAGAGCGACCAATCATGCTGAGCAGCTTGGGTGGTTATTGCAAAACAAGGGATTTGTCACTATAGCGTTTGTTAATGGTATAGTTGCCCTATAGGGTTGCTCAACCTGTCCTGGAAGTTTAGCTTCATATTTTTCTTTGCAAGGAACAATGTAACCTGCGCTCAAAAGGTCATTCAGTTTGCCTTGTACCTGCTGTTGCTGATCTTCATTCAACTTGGGAAAAATTCTCTTTAAAAACCAATAACAAACCCGCACCTCCGGGTCCTGCTTTTTGATGTGACGACCGAAGAGACTTGTAACACTGGAGGCCCCCACAGCTAGAAATTCAGCCTGCCGACGATCTACAATGTTGAGGAATTTATCAAGGGCCCGGGCGACCGCGGGCCGCCAAGCCACACGATCAAAATCTGCTGTGGAACGAAGAATGGCAGCCTGAAGCTCTTCCACTTGCAGTCTTTCAGCACTGTTTAGTCTCGAGGCATTTCATCGCCAAAATGTGGCGCAGAACTTGACCTCCGGATTTTCTTTCAGCGTACGACGAGACAGCAATGCTGTAAAATCTGAGAAACGCAGTTCGGCAAGCTCCTCTGCGCGATCTTGGAGTATTGACACAAAACGATTGAAATCATCAAAGTTGACTGTATTGCAAATTTCAACTTCAAATGGCGTTAAAATCTGTTTCTGTTCTTCACTCAATGATGCTGCTTTACGGCGAAAAAAGTTTTGACCAAATTTTAAGTCTTTGTCTTGATTTCTTTGATTTGTCATGAAACAAGCTTCGAAAGATGTTTTTCCAAGGTTTTGCAAGTCTTTTTTGCGACGTTCTAAGATTTCAAGCAAAACTGTAAGTTGCATTCCTTGCACTTGATTCCACATGTTTCACAT
>Ga0126337_10002273_pt1 | contig 12132 bp, 15 predicted proteins | sample DipCmetagenome_FD_92527 | JGI IMG/M metagenome (GOLD analysis project Ga0126337, IMG submission 92527) | Coral microbial communities from La Bocana,Puerto Morelos, Mexico - Diploria C A metagenome | ecosystem: Host-associated > Invertebrates > Cnidaria > Coral | place: La Bocana,Puerto Morelos... | reverse complement strand
ATCTACAGGAACGAAAAATGATACTGTGACTTTTGCTAGAAGGTACCTCCCCAAATTGGAGCCTCTTCGAACTGTTTGGCAATGTGCCCGGAAAGCCTATGGAGAGATTAAGGGTAACTTCAAAGCGCCCAGTAAGTACGAGGACCGGGGAGCTATTAACAGCTGAACAAACAAAGAAACATTTCCTACAAGTTCATTGGACCCTATAACTTGTAGTAGTTCATCCCCACTGTGTTCCAGGATCCCTTCTTCGGCTTTTGTGTTGAACGTGCTCGCGATATGGACATCAAAGATGTGAATGATGCCAAAGCGGCAGACTGGGCAAAGTTGTTTCTTAATGATGATGACGTTAAGTGTAACTTGTCTACACCATTATTGGTTGAAATGGAGAAACAATGGTTGGAAATACCTGTACCTACCCCTCCTTCATCCAGTCCAACATCTCTCTCCCAAGTCCTTTGCCAAGGCCATATCATCCAGGATGTGGACTGATCCTTCTGACGTGTTTTCGCTGCTGATCGCAATGGTCGGCCTGGGGTGACAGGAGTGAGCTTCTGTCATGTGTTTGGTGGGCAAGGTGAGCCTGTGTGTTTCCACATGGGATAGCTCATTGTCTCTGCGGGATCTCTACTGTAGATCCGATGCGAAATCTGAAAGCGGTGGCATGAAAAAATCAGCTAATGGGACACTTTGCTTTAAGATCAATAGCTCTACTCAAAGGGAGCCTACAAAAGATAACATGAACATGTTCGAATTGTCCAGGTACTCTTTGGAATGCCTGTTCCTGTGGCATTTGTTAAGCGAGGCTACCAAGCTTGTCTCCCTAGCATGTTTGAAGGATTCAGGGGGGTTCAGGAAGTTGTTTTTTTTGGTGCAGTTGAGTGACAAACAAAATAGCATTCGCCATTCGCAGCCAGTTCCATCAAATGTTCAAAAGGAGTGTTCCATAGTCCTTGGGCTCCACCATGGCCCCTGATGAACTTGAGCTGGTTCTTCGAAGATTGATTACTTTTGGATGTCCCCGAGTCTTTTGACAGCAAAGAGATACTTATGTTTTGATTCGTGGTAAACTTGAACTAGCCACCAGCACCCAACAACCTAGTGTTTCTCCAATGATCAGCTGAGGGATTTGTTTTGCTAGTCTTGATGACATCTTGGCTTACTTCGGTGGACACTGCTGACAATCCACCGCTGGAGATTCTTGAGCTATTTGCGGGAAAGGCTCGGATCACCAGGTTGGCCAGGCAGCTTGGAATCCCTGCCGAGGCACATGATTGGGATTACGACAAGGCATCCATTGAAAGCAAAGGTTCCCTAAACAATTCTATGGACATCACTGGCTGTGCTGGACTAGTGACCCTTAGCAATCAACCGTAGTGCCTTTTTTGGAGTCACCTTCAAAGTGCTACTGAAGATGGTTTTGTAAAGTAGCATCAGCATGATAAACTGAATGTAGTTTCACGAAATGGTGGTGACTTAAAGTGACCTAAGTCAGTGAATCGGCCACCCAAGGCTCGTGATCTTGTCGATACTTCGTTGCAAGTTTGGTGGCCTCACGGCCATAATTGGCCTCCTATGTTCGAGCTGGGTGGTAATCAATTCGGGGACCAGCCAGAGGGATATCCTTCTGCCGCTTGGGGATGAGACTGCCCCGAGTGTTGCAAAATCTAACCTCATGACATCAAGGACTATATTTTCTCTGTAACGGAATTTTACCCATGGTGAAATTTTGAAACTGGTGACTAGACCATGTGCGTTTACCAATTTGCCCAAAACCTCCCTGTCAGGACAGCACTCCTTTTTGTTTTGATTGTTTGTTGTGGTGGCGTACCAGTTCTTGAGCAACCATCGTCTTCCCTTGTCATGGAGCGTGATAGAATGGTTTGGATGCTGAATGTTCTTTCAAACGTTGGGATTCCAGTGCCTCACCAGGTTTGACGCATTTTTTGTTTTGAACACAACCCCAACACCAAAAGACCCAAACTGTTTAGCATGTTAGAATTCCATGTTTTGTTCTTTCAAGGGTGGTGGGTATTTCGAATGCACAGCTGAATTTGGGTATCGGCAAGTTGGAAGTGTCACCAAAGATTATTGAGGTATTTCCTAGAGTCGTTGAAAGGTGTTAAATGTTTTGCCACTGGCCACGCCAAGTCCTAACTGAGGTGTACAGGCAATCGTTTTGGATGGGCCACTGGAAGCACTTCTCCCCAAAACGTTCCAAACTCTGGTCGATTTCCTATGCCATTTCAGTCTTTGATAGGGGGGTTTTGCCATCCAAGAGTCGCATCCCTGTCAAGACACCCACAACAGAACGTTATCGGGACAAAGCTGGCCGAGTACGCTTTAAAGGAACAAAAGCTTTAAAGCATAGCCAGAACTTTGACTGCAACTAGAAAGAGCGATTGCACCAAGATTTCAACTAACAATGTCCATTATAATAATTCATCCTGTAGCATTTCAAAATGATACTCTCCCTGGTGTTGCCCTGTGCCCCATGCCCAGGACTTACACGCCTTCATTTGCTGCACGAATGGTTAAGCTCCACAGTGACTGGTTCCATCGCACGAAACCTCAGCTGAAACTGGGCAAGTTGGACGTGACTTAGATCAATTTTGTGGGCCAAGGAATTTGATTCAAGGTTCTTCTACCCCAAAATTTGAGATTCATAGGGTATCAACTTTCTCGAGGTGAAAAAGAACATCAGCCTTCAAGATCTGATCTTATCGATGACAACTACTGATGCTTGGGAGGATGCAAAAATTTTTGATGCTTTACTATATGTAAGGAAATCTTGCCTCCTGAAGATACCGGAGGAATTTAGAGACATGATGTTGAAGATTTGAGCAATCAGGACTTGTGGAGTCGCAATGTTTGGGGAAAATGGCTGCCAACTTCGTTCATGTCGGAAAAAAAGTGTTTGAACTATTTGGTGGTAAACCAGAATGACAAAACATGACAGTTGTCTTTTTTTTTGAGTTTGGAGCATTTTTGGTGGAGGCGTTTTTACCCGGAACTTGGGCGGAAAATCCCGGAACTTGGGCGGAAAATCCCGGAACTTGGGCGGAAAATCCCGGAAGCCTATTTTTGGAAATTCTATGTTTTTCTGAAATAGTTGAAACATGTTCCAAACCGGAGTCATTCAGAAAATTTCGGCTCGATGAGTCTGAATTCCCAAGTTAGCAAAAGCTTGAGTTCTTCGACTCTTGTTCGGGGTGTTGGTTTGTTACGTTCCTCAACGATGTCGATTGAGAATGACACGTTAATGGATGAGATGCAAGCTGAGTTGGAGAAACTGAAGGTTGCTAGTCTTCAACTTGAAAATGTTTACTGTTTTCCAAGGCCACAAAGGAAACAACCAATCCATACTTAAAACAATGTATGAAATTTCTTTACTAATGAATTATTCGGGGATGAATGACTGCAGGACTTGTTGTTTTCTTTGTGGTCATTGTTGAAGTGGGTTTGGGTCTAGTAAGCGGAACCTTCCATAGAAACAGGTATAAATCATAAAGACCATAGGTATCACTGACTCTGACTTACCAGCTTGGCCATTTGCCGGCCGTTCTTGCGTGAGGCTTTCACAACTGCTGCAGTTGTAGGCGGTGAAAAAGGCCAAAACGGTGGTGGTGAGGAGGTTCCGGAGACACAGAAAGATCCCGAAACCCCAGCTTCTGGTGTTGGATCTGGTGGGGAGAAAGCTGGTCAAACGCCAGTTATCGAAGTTGACTCTTGCTGGCAAGCAAGAATACATCTTTAGATGTTACATGTTCTAAAGTACCCTAACGATTGTGCTGGTAAGATGACTAAGTAGACCAAAACTGTTTTTGGGGTGTGGAGTTGGTACTGCACTTTATGAGGTGCTCTCGCTGAGGGGTTCGATGAGTTTACATTAGGGATTTATGCAAAACCAATTCCACAAAAGAAACAGTTGCTTTGGGGTACTGTTGATGGACAAAATCCTGCACCACATTGAATTGAGGTGTCCGATTTCTTTTTATCTATCTAACTAAAACATGATTTTCGGACACCTTAACTCAATGTGGCGCAGGCTTTTGTCCATCAACTGTAGGTCTGGAATTCACACCCTGTAAAAATAAAGTAGGAGGACAAAATCAGTGGATCTCTCCATTGGTGGGTATCAAGCCTTTTTTTTGGAAACAAAACATAGCGCCCAATTGGAGAGCACCCAAATAGTTTTGTTTCTGGTAAATAAAATTCACTTCTTGTACTATCGATACATGTTTAGTTGTACATCATCAAACATGCTCCTACTGTTTACTATGGAAGGCGTGCCAAATACACACTTTCCGCTCCAAGAAGCTGAACAGAGTTTCCAACTTTGAAAGGTAAGTCTTAGATAATGTGTCCAAGAAGTCTCCAGTGGGGCCTCTTGAATGGCCCTAGCAACCCCATGATCTATACCTTGTTGAATAGGGGATTCCTATACCTATTTACTTTTGGGTCTTGGGGAGGTTCTGTGTAATTTTCCTCTTATGTTATACTGTCGAGCCTTTAAAGTTAAATATATAGAACGGAAAATCAAATAAGATAATATATTCATATAATCAAACAACAATGTTCTTTTTCTTGGATTTCATAAACCAAGAGAAAACACTCTTGTCATAGTCACTATCCTTCAACCATCCCAACCCAGGAGTCTCAGGATGGCTTGCCGACCAACCCAGAGTTCTTTCCTGGTGGGACACAGCCTTCAGACCTATCCCCACCCCCTGAGTCACAGCCTGAAGTGCCACTTGCGGCATCACAAGATCTTGCAGAGACCGAGGCACCGGTGGCACCGGTGACAGGTTTGCTAGGATATGTTCCTCAAACCACCATGCCCATCTTGCCACCAAAGCAACTGTCTCCAAGTGCGGTTGACAAACGCCTTCGACGTATAATGACACCAACATCCTCGGGTTCACTCAAGGTGCCACAGGAGTTGATTGATCAGTGGAAGGATTTGACAACGAGACCACAGGTCATGTCGATGTTTGAGAAAGCTGGATATGATCCGGACTGGGGATGAAACTTTGTTTGTTTGTTCGCTTGACACAAGACTATGTTGATAATGTATCGTATTTTAAGTTTAATCAAATAAACCAATAATATATATATATATATTTGTTTCTTCAATGATTCAACCACCAACAAGTTTGATTTGGGAAACCCTGGTTGCAACAAATTGCGGTTTCCAAAGATTGTTTTTTGCAATGGTATTTCAATTTGGGGTCCAAGTAAACTGATTGCCCATTCACAGTGCTAGTAGGACAAATTCATCAAGAAGGTGAAGCGGGTCCACCAGGAAATCTCAGAGAAGTCCATGCAAACCGAACATGAATTTTACAGTGAACAAGACATGATTGATGCTGGTTGGAGTGAGTAACTCGGATTAACTAAGGAAGCTGGGTAGTACAAGCACTTTTTCCATAGGGTACACTTAGTAGTGGAACTAAACGGTTCTTATTCCCCTGCTACTGCAACCCAAGGCAGAAGATCACTGGTGCCAAAGCCTATTGTGCAGCTCGCAAAGGTTACACAATGACTGGTACTCAGCAACATACTGTTAAGAGTCACAAGTACTGTTCTCATTTTTGATGATTATAGAAATGATAGTACCCTTCCCTATCCTTGGCTGGGGCTCGCCACAAGGACTTCCAAGTATGGTGAGGGTGAGCTCTACTGGGTGGAAATCAAGATATCAGGTACTCACAAGATGCTTGGCCTGATTGATGCTCTCTGGAAAGGTTCATTAAGAAACATCTTGTTTTGCTTGTAGCTTCACCTCAAATACCATGCTAAGTACATTGCCCTTCTGTTTGAGGAGAACCACCCGGGATTTGATGGAGACGATGTTTGAACATGAGGAGGAATGCAGTGAGGGGGATGTACCAGAAATGCCCAATTTGGGGTATGTCCCTGAATGCCCTGAAGCCGATGAAGGCCTGCTAGTTTGTTTGTTGTATGATCTTTATAGCCTGTACCCTTCCCCAATGCCAACCAGCAAACGCATTAAAAATCTTTATGGTTGATGGTTTCCCACCACCTGCATGCAGGTGATGATGATGCGGCGAGAAAAGCGGTTGAACAGGCGCAGTCTGATGAGGCCACTCAGGAGATTCTGAAACAACTCTCCTTCCCAGAGATTGAGAAGCCAACCAAAGCCCCACAAATGGCCCCAAAAGTTTCCAAGTGCTTACAGAAGCGCATTAGCAAACTCAATGACTGCCTGCAAAAGTTCAGTGGTGATTTAACTGCAAACCAATCCATGAGACTTGTCTTAGCTTTTGGGGATGGGTAGTCCTCCTTTAGTTTGAATTTTGTGGCCTTCTGGTGTTTTCTTATTGTTAACGATTGATCGAACCCCATGTAGCCTCTTGATCGATGCCAACTTAAGGATCAAGAAGAAGCTGAATGAGGCCATTACCACCCTGACCGCTGTTGACAATGAGATGAATGATGCGTATAGCAGTGGAATTGCCAATGGATTTTCCAATGAGTTTCTTGTTTGATTATTTCATTTACAGGTGTAGATCTGAACCATCACTTGAACCAAAGGTTGTGAAATTTTTGTTCTCTACAAGTTCTCCTTCAGCCTACAAACAACAAATCCCAAACATACAGTGATTTCTTGGGGGCAAGTCAATTCTTTCTTTTAATTTGATTTCCAGAGGTTTGGGCCCATGTTGAAAAAACCTTTTCTCTTCCTGGACGCCCCTGAACGCTGCCAAGCTGCACTTTGCCAAGGACGCACGCATCCCTCAATGGCTTTTTCCAAAAGGCTAAGAAAGAGCACAAACCTCAGAGAAGCTGCAAGCTTCAAGTTTAAGAGGTTGAATGGATTCAGAGGTTGAATGGATTGGGGTTCACCTCCTACATGTATTTCAATTCCAGGGCTTTGGCGGGCCTTTGCTTGGAGAAGCGTGCCAAGTCTAAAGCTTACATCCCCAAATCAAGATTGCAAAACAAAGTCAGATTTCAGAAATGTAGATACGATACTTTGGGAAATCCATGGCATGCTAAGGCTTGTCCAGCCATCTGTGAAGCCTGCTACTGTTCCTAAGCCCAAAGGGAAAACAGCGGCCAAAGCTCCCGCCAAGCGCCCTACTGAAACTGAGCAGGGCCCACCCAAGAAAAGGGGCAAATAATAGAGTCACTTTGAAAAGCTAGGTTGGGATTTCCTTTTTGGCACATGTCCAGCGCAGTAATTTTGAGTAGTGTGTTCTGCAGACCTTTAGGGGAGTCTGCTATCAACACACTTGTGAGATCGAATGGCCGCTGGATGAGTTTGGGAGGATGGAAAATGTCTCTTTGAGGGGTTGCAAATTGCTTGGTGCCAACTCTAAGGCCATCGATCATGCAAAACTTAAGTCACAATACACCTTTTATGTATAAACTGTTTTTCCCAAAACGATTGATAATATATTATATATTTTAGATTTTTTATTTATATGATATATATATATATATTATATATAATTATGATGCATTTGCCTGTGGTCAAATTGAATGCTCCAACAAAATCATGGGTTTCCCAACCCTTAGCTGGATCATTGCCAGGTGACTCTGATGACGATGAGCTTGCAGAGCACATGGCTGAAACTTTGGGCGAAGGAGTTTGGGACTTGGCTTTCTAGGCTCGTATATTCTAGAATGTGATTATGATCTTCAACATGTATTCTACACGTTTTTTGAAAAATATATCTTTCATTAGCTTATACCTTTTCATTTTGATCTTATCATAGCACCATGTATGATACTGCAAGCTGACTGCCCCACATTAACATCCCAGTCTACTAAACTTCCTAAATCTTGAAAGGATCAGGAGATTCAATGGTTGGGCTAAAAACAAGTCATTAGATCTTCTCCCTTCGAAGTTAGTTATTCCCAAGCAATCCGTTTATCTGTTTACTTCTGCAATGGCCTAATTGCCTACCTTATTCTAAGGTCGCTGCAGTGGATGTGAAACGGACCCTTAGAGCTGGTGCCAATCGAACTTGTACAAAGAAACAACGGGTTGATGTCCGAAAAGCTGATAACGCTGAGAGGGATTGTCACCGGCGATTCAATCGTATGGGGTTCTCTTTGCCCATAGCTATTCGTGGGGTCAACCATGAAACAGAAACTGGCATAATCACTACACACTGGGTCCGTATGACAGATTACTGCGGATACTTTTTGAGAAAGGCTCCATTCTTGTTGGTTGGTGGAGATGGGAATGAAGTACGCCCTCGTTTGCAAAAAATTTGGGAGGCATTTCGCAACCACCACCCTACCCACCAAGTGTATCAGGTGCACTCAAATGATTTAGATAGATGCATCCCTTACATGTTACATGGGGATGAGGGCAAAGGCCCAAAAAGGGCAACCTTCATGGATTTTTCATTCGAAACACCATTTGGTCTTGAGCTAAGAACTCATGAGGACAGTGTGTGTAGCTGCTTCAAGGAGGTTGAACGCTGTGGTGGTCCGAGGTTGTTCAAACCAAATAGTACTGAACACATTGAAGACGCTGTGACAATGAGCATGTCCCACAATGCAAAAGGACACAGCTACTTGAAACGATATTTGGTTTTTGGACTACCGCACGCTTGGTACAAAGATGGGCAAAGTCACATTCTTGACAAACATTTGCAACTTGTGGCTGAAAACGCTCAAGACTTTTTTGAGCATGGCGTTTGTGGAGCGAACGGGGAAGTTTTCTATGGGGTCTTTATTGGGCTGAAGGGAGATTTGAAATTTCACAAGGATATAACAGTTGGACTTACGCGGTCATACGCCAACATGGGCAGGACCCGTCACCTCATGATGTGTTCCTATTGTTTTGCGGGACTTGAAGCTTATCCTTTTGAAGAAATTGATGAAGAACCCGAATGGTCCAAAACGCTTTTTGCTGCTCGTCCGTGGGGACATCCACCTGTGCTGTCTTCCATAGCATTTGATTCACAACATCCTGAATTTTCATTGAAGATTGACCCTTTTCACATCCTGAAAGTGGGGTTCAACCGTGATGTTGTTGGCAGCATCATTGTGACTTTAGCTCGGCTTGAATACTTTGATTTCAGTGACGGTGAATCTATGGGAATTCCTGCTCGCCTGAAACGAGCCCATGGGCTCTTCAGATTGTGGTGTAGTGGCTCGCACAAAAGCCCAGGGCTTCGCAGTTTTACTACATCCTTCTTCAACATCAAGGGGAAATCTAGCAGTCCGTGGACCAATTCCAAAGGATCAGACAGTACTTTGTTACTGAAATGGCTCCGTTTTTTTTGGCAATCACACTACAAACAGTGCCTAGAGCTCAACAAGATCACAAAGACATGTTCAAGGTCATGATCCAACTAGTGGGAAGCATTTTGGACTTGCAGCAGACCTACCAAGAACATGGACTCTTCATGCCCAAAGCGTGTGGGGAAAGACTTCGCCAGCTTATCATCACAATCTGCAGGTCCTACCATTGGCTTGCGCGGGAAGTAATTTCGCTGAAGATTGCAGGTTTCAGTTTGAAGCCAAAATACCATGCGTTGAAACACATAGCGTTCCAACTACGCAGGGAACTTCAAACATCTCAGTTTCAGTTTGTCATCAACCCTGTTGCTTTCAATTGTGAGGGCAATGAAGACCACGTTGGCAGAGTTTGCAAGCTGGGAAGGTCTGTAGCAACAAGAACTATCTCAAGAAGGGTGTTGCAACGCTATTTCCTAAAAACACGTGCTCTGATCAAAAGACATCGAGACAAGTGCGCTCAGAAAAGGTAAAAAAACAGTGAATGGGTTCAGGTTGAAGATGCAAGGTTTGTGTGTGTGTTGCCTCCTCTAAAGGGAATACTTTGGAATAAATTGTGAACCTCTCTACTTGATGTAAAGTATGATGTGTGTATGCTCTGAGCAGGATTATCCAAACACGATCATGGCATTATCATCACCCCCAGTAAGATCACATGAACATAGAACATTCACTGGAGGCAGAAATTTTTGGACCTCGGCGTTTTTTTTCATAGACGGCATTTTTTTGGGGAATGGGCTGAAAAAAACGACTAACCCCAGATTGGGCATTTTTTTCTGCCTCCAGGATCTTCCAGGTATATATATATGTAACAATGCACAGTAATTGAAAAGAAGACGGCGCAGTCCCTACATATTGGTTTAGAAAGACCCTTTGCTAACGTACCAATTGGTATCTGTACCATCTATCTTTTGGTAGGGTTAAGGTTGGGCCAGGCTCTTCCTTGATGGTGCGCGAAGAACGTTTCTGTCAGCAGGCTATGCAACTGTGCGTTGTCAAAGTAATTGTTCCCTTCTACTGACCTATGTGGGCAGATCGCTCTGAAGGAGATGCCTCTGCCGTTTGCTCGCCACTCATCGGTCGCGGCTGTTTCCGCCAGGCTTTCCAAGTCGCTCTCTGGACTTCCTCCCTCAGTTCGGCCATCCACATTTCCGGTTGGGTACGCCATGAAGCGTCCCAACCAGAGAAGTGCCTGAAGAAGGCTTCGCACCCATACTGGGCCGATAGTTCAGCTACAAAGCCTGCCGTTTCCTCTATAGGGTCATTCCCTTCACGCTCCATATAGCGGGATATTGCCTGTACCCTTCTAACTTGTAGTACGGCGCTCTTCGCACTGTTGCGGTTGGCGTTGGGGCGGTGTAAATTCCGTAGTTCTTCGGACACTCCATTATAATCTCCTGTTTCAAAAGGAGCTTGTAGTCCCATTCGCTGCCGCTTCACTTTCCTGTCCAAGCACTGTGGGAGTTCCACACCTCCAATATCCCTTTCTATGTGTAGAATCGATATAGCCTTCTATGCAATTACATCATATGCTACCTGCAGCTACGAAACCACACCAACCCTGGTTTTCGTTTTTGGGGCTTCGAAATACCATGGTGTTTGTTGTCAGTCCTATAAGTAGGGGTGAAATAACCCCAGGAATACCAATTGATTTTCGGCCATTTACAGGAGATATTTCACCCCATTTATGACTGGTGACAGAAACCACCTTGCGCAACTAACAGCAAAAGCCCCTGAATCTCACTGATTGCAAGATGACATTGCCTTTTTGGATAGCCTATTTCGAGGGCTCTCTTTTTGTTTCAGGCAGGGTAATTTTTATGGGTCAACTGTCTACTTTACTTCCCTAAAACTGATGGAAACAAAAATCGCACCTGAAGAAATGATGGGAAAGTATATCACTTTCCTGTTGGGGTGGTTTCGGCCTATTTTCAAAGGCTTTTTTGTTAGTTTGAGGAAAAGGATCATTATTCCTTCATTCTGTTTTAAAGAACTCCCAGAATTTGAGTACAGACCCCAACAAAAATCATTTTTCGATGCATTTCCCCAACCACTTTCGGTGAAGGCCACCTGTGCTGTACGACTCTCCTTAGAGGAATCCAACCTGGAAAGAGCAAGTTTGGACACAAATGGAACAAACTTGGAGAAATTCTTTTGGTGAAATCATTTCAGTAAATCATATCAATTCTTACAATGCAATTTGGCTGTTATATTTATCTTTTAATGTAATGTAACACATAAAAACAATGGTCAACTATATCAACTTATCTTTTGGTGTGTATTCAACGAGTGTGGCTATTGTGGATAGCAGAGTTGTACCTTTTTACAACCTCTGATGTCTCAATGTGTGCCTTCAAAAAAGCATGGATGGAACGACGCCTATACATCCGATACACTCTGTTAAACCAACATGGTTGGCTGGAACATTCATGAAAATCTAAGGGCAATGCCAGTCCGCCCAAGAAATAAGGCCTTATGATGGCTAAGGGATTGTTAACCACCATGATTCAATGATCCCTTAATCATCCCTTAAGAAGACCTCATTTTTGGGGGGTTGGCTTTGGTGTGTCGATGAGGTCATCCACCCACATGAGAAAAAAATGTCTGCCATGGGCCCAAAGAAGTCCGGGTGAAGATCAATAAAATCGTATTACCACAAGGTGGGCCCCGTCACCAGTTTTAAATGGGATGAAATAACTGCTGATAAATGGCCGAAAATAAATATGGGTATTCCTGGGGTTTATTTCACCCCTATACTTATACCTAGAACCTAAATGACAATTGTTTTGCTTGGAAAAGGCCTCGTTTTGAAGGGTTGACATTCAAAAATAGAGGCCATTTAGGTTCTAT
>Ga0126337_10002272_pt1 | contig 12133 bp, 5 predicted proteins | sample DipCmetagenome_FD_92527 | JGI IMG/M metagenome (GOLD analysis project Ga0126337, IMG submission 92527) | Coral microbial communities from La Bocana,Puerto Morelos, Mexico - Diploria C A metagenome | ecosystem: Host-associated > Invertebrates > Cnidaria > Coral | place: La Bocana,Puerto Morelos... | reverse complement strand
TTCTCCACCATCTTGACTTAGCCACTTTTGAATATGCAAACCTCACTAATTTATTACACCCAGGGTTTCAGGGTGTAAGATGGACACGTGACCAGCCGATGCCAGGGTCTTTTCCCTCCCCTCCCACCTTCAAGGGAAAAGCCCTGGGAACGAGGTTGCGCTTATTCGTTTCGTATTCGTTTCGTTTTCGCAGATTTCTCCGATTTGACGGGAAGTCCCTGAATCGCGGCCCTGCGGTGCTGGACCCAGGACGGAAACTGATAAGCGCTCTGGTTGGACCAGCCAAGAGGTCGCGATTCTTGGTGCTGACCAAAAGGAGTAAGGCCTGTGGGACGAGAATGCACCGATAGAAGTAAGGAAGGAAATCGTAGATGAAATTGCATCCTGTGTATGGCCACCTAAGCTCAAAGCAGTGACTTTTGTGAAATTCTCTACCGTATTACTGATATGTTTTGACAGCTTTTCAAGTACAAACTCAGAGAAAGAGTGGAAAAGAGTGGAAGAGTGGAAGAGTGGGAAAGAGTGGGAAAGAGTGGAAAAGACTGGAAAAGATTGAGAAAGATTGAGAAAGAGTGGGACAGAGAAGGAGAGAGTGAAAAAAGAGTGGAAAAGAATTGAAAAGAATGGAAAAAGAGCGGGAAGAGTTAGAAAGACTATGAGTGAGTGGGAAGACGAACTTTAGAACCAACAGAGGGAACCCTTGAATGCAAAGAGGCCCTGTCCGAAAGAAAGAAGCTTTGTACAAATCTCGACCTTTTGCAAAAACAAGACCAAGAGATGGCCGAAGAGCCTGTCCGAGCCACTGCCTTTGACATTTGGCATTTGTGGAAAATGACCAACTATTGAACTACACACCCAAAACGCCATCTTACGTCCCGCAAAATGACATAGATCGGTTCTGACCCCAGTCGCCGTGCACTATCACAGTAGCTCCAGCACTCGACGGCAACCTCGCCGATCCTCCACTCAGCCAAGATCAGGCCAAGAGAGCAAGAAAAAACACTCTCTTTAAGTACATTAACGCTAGCCAAAAGTGAATTAAACCGAGCAGACAAAAAATTAAAAAGCTTTCACATTTAAGTTTCTAAGGATACGCGAATAAAGATTAACCTAGTGCTGGAATGCACTCTACTGTAATAGTAAACCAGTTGCAATGCTATGAAAATGTGAACTGTGTGAACGGAGAACCAATACCAAAGATATGCTCCGATGGAGATGTTTAAACTGTTTCGATCCACCTTAAGCTAGGATCATTTTCATTCTGGCCCTTTTCTCTGGAGAATCTGCTGTTCTTGAGTCTTGAATTTGGAAATCAGGATCTCTCAAAATAGCAGTCCACTGTCCATACTTATGCTTAGAGATCCCTTCCTTTAGAAAATCGTCGTCTTCTCTTGTAAAATTTCAAAACGAGAGGAACGTTCCTCTCAGAGCGCTAGATTCTTTTGCGCAGGGCATCCTTTTTAGGGGTGGAGCTGCACTGTTTCAACTGAAGGCCCAGCGTTGAAAGTTGAATCTCCGAGTATTGCGAGGACGTCCTCGTCCACGTCTGACCCAATGACACCTTGTTTTTGTAGGCACTCGTGACCCTTCAAAGCAACTTCTCTGGATCATTGCTTTTGATAGTGAACTTTAACAACAGCAGAGCTGGGCATGTGTTTTTGGTCTTCCGACAAAATCTCATTTTTCGCTAGTAAGTTGATTTAAGGCGATAACGAGTTTGATTGGATGTACTTTCCAATGGCATTAAACACTAGTTTGCTCATAATCTCCTCAAAAGACCATGCTGGCCTCCATTTCTGTTGACGAGAACGAAATCACACTGAGGTTTAAGCAAATGTCTAACGTGCGAGATGCAGCCATGTTTACATCGGTCAGAATCAACAAATCAAACCCATACTCCCTAGCAGTCTTGAACGTTTTCTGATCAATGAATCCTCACTTTTCCTTAGCTGTAGCAATAATATCCACCGTGAAATATTGGTAAATCATGCAACGCAACCCCTTTACTTTGATGAACAGATACTGTTGGAGTTACAATTATGTGATAATTTATGCTGTTACTTTGGACTCTCATTGTTTGTTAATTAGATTTGTTCGCGTGTTCCCGCCGCGTCGTTGATTATTATAATTTATGTTTTCTTCTTTAGTTCAGTTTGGTTTGGATGCTACGTGATGTACATTTAACACACGTTTAGCGAGTTAAGTTCAGAATAAAGTCCTGTTGTTCACTTGAGCTGGAATCGATTTGCAAATCTTTAAGGTGGTTTCGTAGCGCGTCAGATGACTCCCCCATTGTTACCCAGTGGACTCTTGCTTCCAGTGTTTCTATGTCTAAATCTTGTGTCCACTGCAATCTCATCATTTTTGCAACAGTCTTTCGTTCTCTTTTGAGGTAAAATCGCTGTTCCAGAGGACTTCTGAAAAACTGCCTCTGATTCTTCATTTCCAGTCAACCATTTCGTGTATTCTTCGCCAATTTCACACGATAACGAAAATGAGGGAAGAAACTTTACGGCATGCTTTGTGATTTCACTGGTTTGATCTAGAATTGTGTTCTCCGTTGGAAGAGTGCTTAACCGCGTAACAATTGAGTATTACTCCAAGTGACTCAGCACTTAACTCAATGAATAGTACTACAGTCATCACAGCCGTTTAAGTCTAGGTTTTCTAGGTAGTGTTCCATCAGTCCTAATGTCAGACAGTGGTTCATGTTATAGTTCTGAGCAGTTCAGGCACTTTTCACAAAATTGGTGTTTTTCATCATGTCACATCAAGCCCTGAAACCCACAGTCTAATAGCCAATCACAAAGATCTGTCAAAACCCTGAAAGAAATGCTGAGAAATCTTATGGCATCACGGCTTGTCAGGCATGAAGCGTTAGCCTGTCCTGCACGTCCTTGATTTATCACCACATTCAGTACAGTTGTGGAGATTGTAAACGTGGCCATTGCTCATGATCACTGCTGTAGTGGACTGGATTAGCGGATTTCTTTGCCATCAATGATGTTAGACAGTTGCCGCTGCTCGTCCTAGTTCCCAGACTCGTTGGCTGCAACGCTTTGTTCTTGCCGATTGCCAGTTATTGTTATTATTACGCCCTCTAGTTTCCCCCGTCCACACTAGAAACGGGAGCGTTTTCTTTCGAAAACATTTTAAATGACGTCATACTCTCAAAAATACCACACGGGTTGAAATTACAATAACAATTGATACTGCAATTCTCATAAAGAATAACAAAAAACTTTGCTCTTATATTCGTGCAATTTTCTACATTAATTGTGATTATAATTTTAACCCGTGAGGTATTTTTGAGAGTATGATGTCATTTACTCCGATTCTCAACCAAGCTTGGAACAAGGAAAATTAATGGCGGCCGTAAATTCTCGGAAATAAAGGTCTACAAATTAAAACGTGAGTTCTGATGTTCATAATAGCTTGAAATTTGGCAAAATGTTTCGGAAAGACTTATTGTGTACGAAAATGTAAAAAAAATGGATATCGACACCCCTTAGTGGCACTTTAACAGCTGCTGACAATATTCGGAATTCGGGGATTTCCCCTACTTTCATTTTCCAGCGACATTATTTGCATATTTGACGATGATCAAGTTATCATGGCGCAGGGTATTTTTCCATGAATCTCTCTCTACCGATGGCGATACAACAAAACAATTGCTGACGTGGGTGAAAGTTTCTTTTGACAAGGCAAAAGTCGATTAGTTACGGTAAGTTGGGTTAGTTATTCATTTTCGACATTATGTCGACAGTTCTTTTCCCAAGGGGATTTTATCAGACGACTTTGAACAGCAACCATCACGAGGTAGAAACAAGGACAAGCCCGTGTACGCCATCGCGTCAGTTCTAAAAATTTTGCCGTGCGTTGCGTTGTATGAATGTTAAACGTAACAGACACGTGACTTTGCCAAAGCCATTGCTCTGCGTTAGCGAGGAGAAGACTACTATTCCAAGCGGCCATTTTGAAGAGATAATTTGAGACGGCTATGATAATTTGAATATTTTTATCCACACCCAATATTAAACTAAGGCTTCAAAATAGTGATCACCAACTACAAGAAAGCTTTGATTAAGAATAAAGGCGTAAAGCTGTAGTTATGTTCAGCAAGACGAGGTAGAGCGTAACAGCGAAGAGTTCGCTCAGACTTGAGATACGATTTGAAATACCGTGTAAACAGAACGATTTAAAAAAATGAAAACGCAATACGTATGTGATTCAGACTATTTCGAAATATTTGGCTCTTTTTTCATCTTTGTTTTGTCTCTCAGAAACTGTTATAGCGGAATTTGAACCGAGCTGATTGATTGCCAAAAAAGGCTTTTTGTGCGTTGACCCTATTATGCTAAGATGCACGTGCGCAACACATGCTTATTATTATACTTTTACAAAGTTTTCACGCAACGTCATCTCGCATTGGGCTAGTCAATACATTTTCAAACAAGTTTTAACGATGTGTTCTTTTTCTGTTTGATTCCCAAAGGAACGCTTTACTTAATCTCGTTTGCTGTACTAGACCGCATAGAAAACAACAGCCGCGACTGGCAGCAGGGCAGGCGTTGATATATAAATATTAAAAAAAAAGCAAGAAAGGCTTTCCTTTTTCTATAGAGTAAGAGAGGTACGTGTGATTTCTGGGAAACTGAAAACCGGCTGAGCCAAGTTCTTCCGAACTTTACCAGAATTTTTCTAAACGCACCGACAAAGTGTTTTCTATTTCCACTTTACAATGTTTCCGTAGAGCTGCACAAACAGTTCTCTCGGCCAATTAGAGGACACGGTTTCTAATTCTCTCAAACAACGCTATCTTGTATTTATTAATTTCAGTTTCGATAGACATAAGTAAACAAAAGATTGTTTGGGCGTTGGAGTGGATTCCAAGAACTGTCTATTTCCAACTGCACGCTCTTAGATTGCATGCGGTACCTGTAGTAGAACTTGACGTCTTCACTCATGCTACATGTGATTGGCTGGTGATGACATGGTGTAACTATATATTCAACCTGAGTAAAGCTATTTATAATATAAACATCAGTGTTTTACAGGGATTTCTGCCACTGAGAAAAGCCATATATTTTCACATGTAAAAATACGATATTTTTACGTGTAAAAATATCAACCAATCAGAAGGATTTTTTTCTTCTTCCCCTGAGCATGTTTGGGAATGGATAATAGTAGTGTTTATATAATAAACAGAATAATACGTGGACGCTTGCAGATATGGAATTTATCTTCTCGTGTTCACATTTGATACCTCACTTGTTCGCTGCGCTCACTCGTTCGATATCAATGTGAACACTCGAAGATAAATTCCATATCTCCACGCGCCCATGATTTAGAAACAAACATCTCAAAAAACAGAAAAAAAACAAGCATTAGACGACATGTTTGTCAAATGCTGAACAGCTGGTTACAAAGGCAAAACAGATATCAATGTATCTAAAATAGACATTAAACTTGGTAAACAAATTTCTGTTAGCTATGCAAGCACAATACAAACGTTTTATTTTCTGTGCCGATTCGGCTAACTGGCTAAAGGAATGTAGATTTGTTTTTGTATCAGGTTCATAGTGAAAGCAAAAATGGGAGTAATACAGTGAAAGCTAACAACAGAGTTCTCTGAAAAGGGCGTCGTGGGCAGCAGTTTTGTAGAAGTAGCTTAATCTAGATATGGATATGTTATGTAGTATATTGCTGAGCTTTTCAAAAGCAATTTTGATCGTGCCAATATCAGTTAAAGACCTCTTGATAACCCTGCTTAATAAATTCCCTGGAGTCTTATCTGGGCCCTCAAGTATTGCACAATTGTCAAATATAGCGACAATGGTTACCGGCAACAGACGGAATATAAGAATATTAAATAACAACATAGGATGTTGCTCTGGAGAATGACCAATCAGCAAGAGACACACGCACACAGTGCGTAGTATGTGATGTCATCAACATCTAGCCTACGAGCAGGCTCTCATGCAGTAGGAGCAAAGTTGACGAGCAAAGTCGTGAGAGATCAGTCAGGAACTAAGGCGAGCCGATGGGGAGCTTGGCGCGAGCAATTCGGCAAAATGACCCAAAGGCATCGAAAGGATAAGGAAGGGCAAAGACCGGACTCGAGGAAGAAACGAAGCACTTAACTATTTATTTTAAATTGCAAATAATTTTTTCCTACAATGTACTTTATTTCCTCTTCCTCGTTTCCAGACTACAGTGGTCACGTTTTGTCAGCGCTCTGGACTTTTCTTTCCTTGTGTCTGACATCTAATAATGTTCTCCTAGGTTTCCATTTAGTTAGACAATATCACTTGATCGTAAAGATTTTTGTGTCATGAATAGTTATGTTACAGGAGCAAGAGCTTTGAAATGTGATTGCAATTTCATGCACGGAAGTATATATTAATTTTCAAACATATTTAAGCAAGACCCAATTGTTGAAGAACTCTTTCTCTGAATGGAAATGAAGACGTCTTGATTCTTCAAATCAATCTTTAATCAGCAGTGGCGGTACCTTTTTATACAAGAGCAGTTGAACACAAGAATACACAAGTAAGGATCTTCGAGATCGAGCTGCTTATATAAGCTTACATAGTCACGGAATGTTCTAGAAGTAAACATCACATCAGTATTCCTAAGATAGGTCGATTACGCCTGTAATAATGTAATATGAATAATACATGTCACCATTCTGGAAATATCTGGATTATATAAATCATGCCGAGTCATCATGAGTCATTGATAAATCGTTCATACCACTTGAATCTAGAAAGTTCGCTAAGAGTGCAATTTTTCCAACACCAATCACAACAAAATATATACACAAGCCTTGTGCGAGGAAAAGAATGCTTATTCGAGGAAAAGAATCCTAGATTAGAAGAGGAAATAACAAAACATGGTATCAACAGTGTTATTAATTCTTTCGGTTTGAACTGATTCCTGCTTCGTCATGTGGTAAAGCAAACATACTCCATATCGATCATTTTCTCTATGACTCATTGATTGTCGTTCATCAGAAAGACAATACAGTTTCCCTTTCATTTAATCATTAACAATATTTAGCGTACTACAGTTACGAACAGACAACCCAATCTAAGCCAGTCACATGAAACCATGTTTACTCGACCTATATACCGTTCACAGAACGTCACGGCGACGGCTAGGTTGGTTATGTGAACACTCTCTTGGACTGTTCCAATAAATTTGTATGTCTGTTGAAAAAAATGCAGTTGGTCTTCAAGGGACGAGAGACGACTAGGCGATCGATTCCGAGAACACCTTCGTGACCTTCGTCGTGCAGACATGGCGCGGAGAAATTTCCATTGATTGACCTTTAGACTTATACGTAAATACGAACTTTGTACTGAAAATATTCGTTTTGCACTCAAACTCCCTGATCTTTGTATTTATTCATTGCTGAACTTGAAGACGAATTGATAACAACATTATCAAAGCGAAAGAGGTAAGTACGAAGGACATATCTTAGTTTCGCAGTCAGGGGTGGCTGAACGTTTTTTTACATAAGTACGATATGGCTTTCTTTATCGTAGTCGATGACTTTTTTCTTTAGGCGATGATATTGTTCAGTCACATGATCGTAGTGAAAAGAGAATATCCCTTGTCGAATGTTCCTTTTCATGCAGTGATGGCAGTTTCCTACAAAGCCTTTACTGACTTAACTGACCGGAGATATATCCTGTTTGCTCGAATGAATACTAAATACAAGTAAATTCCATCTCGCTGGTTGATTCGAATTTTACGAGTAACCAAGGCTCAGGTTCAAGTTGGCCATTCAGTTAAGGGCTAGAAGCGAACTCGGAAAAACTGAGAGGCAGCGATGATTCACCGACCTCACAGATCAAGCAATATTTAAATAAAATGAAATTAAATTCATTTTTTATTTACTTTTTTAATCAACTTTTTAATAGTCATTTAAAAATAACTTTAGTCTGCAATCTTAGCAATCCCGGCCCGCCCTGAGCCTTATCATCGGGCGAGAGACGTCTGAAAGCTGAGCGTTATAATTCCGTATTGCGACGTCGCTTGCTGCTTCTGATATCTAAAGTAACTTCTGACTGGTTTTTAGTTTCCGCAGGATAGGTGCAAGTTTCTTATTGGTTTAAAAGAGATCAGGGCTGTCGGATTACTTGTGGGTGTCGCTAGCCTGAAATGTCAGTAATCTCCCGCTCTCAGCTTAATCCTCTCGCTCGGGGGATTAGGCTGAGAGCGGGAGATTACTGACCGTGATTCACGCTAAATGACTTCTCAATCCAAGAAAAAGGATGTCGTGTCTAGTACACGATTTCGTATTGTTTTAATAAATCAAAAGGCCTTTGTGATTCATAAAATAATAAATCATGACATACGTGCTCTAACTGAAGAATTAATAGAATTATCTACATGTAGGTAGTTGGAGAGAGCGCCGCAAGCCAAGATTCGAGGCAAACCGCAAGATATCTACAAAGCAGCACTGCGGTTTCGTCGCGTATTCTAAATTTATAAAGGGGACCACATCTTTTGTCTCAATTATTGGTTGTCCGTACTGATCTGTGATTTGTCCTGCCGATGTCAATATTTTAAGTAATCGTCCGCGTAAGAGCCAATCAAAAAACAATAAGCCACTGTAACAGCGGCAGTTACTCTTTTCGTGGTCACAACCCTAATTAAATTAACTTCAGTCGCCCTTTTTGTGATTTGTATAATTGCATTTCTCCTCGGGATATAGATCTGCGGCTCAATTCAATTTGGCTCAAAGAAATTTAGTGTAGGTACATGCAGACAACTTGTCACAAACAAAAATCCAAGTAACCAAGAGCGCCCCACGTCTCTCAGGCTGGTTTCGTAAGAATAATGAGATATATACCCGGCCAACTGTAGTGCCCGAAAACGAAGACCCGAAGATCGACGACCCCCCTACGAAAACGAAGTCAGACTTATCGTTTTCAGGGTGTTCGTTTTCGATCGGCCACCGGCGAGGGTCGCACACTTTTTTTTTTTATTCTCGTGCCTTGAAGGTTTTGCGTGACTCGAAAAAGACTTGAATGATTAAACGATATTCGTGATCTTATAATAATAATAATAATAATAATAATAATAATAATAATAATCAACTTTATTTTTCGAGGGTGACACTTAACAGTAAACACTGATGAACTCGTGGCCCTCTAAATAAATTCAAAATAAACATAAACATACATATAAATAGTGAAAGAATAAAAACTAATCTACAAGCGATTTAAAATGTAATTCAGTATCTAAGAATCAATACAATATAAATATGTAGAAAAAATAACCTAGGATATAGTATGAATATGGTTATAGGACTTAAAAAAACTACTTATGTAAAGATACTTGAAAAGTCCTAGCACCTTTTGATTCTCTTTTATACTGTGATTTTGAGACGCGTGTCCTACCGTATGGCGAGAGTCCTCTATCGAGTATGTTTTAGGTATGCCTAAGGAGTCTTTACATAACCTTTCACGGCATTGCTTTCCTCAAGCACTCTATCAAGGACAAGAAAAGATTATTGATAAGGTGTCTTACTTCCTTATTTTCGTAATTCAGGAAAACGAAATTTTTATATCCATAATTGTCTATTTTTTCTGTTCGTGAACCGTGCTAGAGACTTTGTAGGCGTGAAGTGACAGCTTAATCCATGTCCGCCGGGGTTTTTTTGTATACTGTACGTCCTATTTATTTTTGTATATCTTTTGTTAGGAATCAAAAAATCTATCTGGCTTCCTGAAAATACTGAGCTCTACTTGGAAGTGAAAATTCATTCCGCTCAGCTCCTGATCGTTCTCAATGCCTTCTGATTGTAAAACTCTCTAGTTAATTTCCAGGTAATTCTTACTGATAAAGCGTCCTCATAATTTGCTCGCAGTAGAAACTTTTTTGTTGTTGTTTTCTGCCCACGAGATGACCGAGTGAGCTCAATAATCGCTGAATTGTCAGGAGAAAGTCATCATTCCAAACCGGCGTGGGTAGATTCTATCCGTTTCCTGTCGGCTTTCATCATTGAAAAGTTCCCTTTTAGCGGTACGGTTATATTTTGAATAACAACTTCTTGGTATTCAAGAATCGTTTTTTTGTTTTCGTCAGGTGATCTGAAAGTGATTTCTGCTGAATCATGTGGGAATCTTAACGGTCTCAGTTACAGTCACATGCTTATGTCTACACGCCTACTGTGAACAAAGTCGATTGAACAAGGATCGCATTAAACATCACGTAAGAGCAGAAGAGGTTGGTCCTGCGTCGAACTGCGTTATAGGTAAATATTTTAATGTGTCTCTAGACTGCAAAACAGTCGTTTTTTCTTCCCTATTCGGAAGCGAAGCGCCATAACCGAAATCCTCGCGTGCGAAGCGCGCGAGCCTCACACGCCCGTAGTTCGAGTCCCTCCCCAACTTTCCCCGCCGTTTCTACGTTTGCTCCATACCTTTCGTTCGAATACTACCCGCGTCGCTCGGGTTTGCAAAAAATGCGACTGTTTTGCACTCTAATGTGCCTCAGTTTATACACGATCTCTCATGCTGTTCGGATCTCTCGAGAGGCGACCGAAGATTTGTTGATATATATCACCCGGGATGTATCACTGTGCGTTTATAACGCCTCTCTGTCGTCTCTTCCATTGAGCAATTTTTGCGCGCGCATATAACGGGTAAATGGACCAATTTCGATATATTAAAATTCAGCCTAAAACAATAGACCTCGGCACGAGGCTCTGGGGAATAACTACAGAGTTTGCGGGGGTTATTCTCCAGAGCCTCGTTCTGAGGTGTATTGTTTAAGGCTGAATTTTAATACATCGAAATTGGTCTATAACAAAAGCAATACATGCTTGGGATCTTCGTGTGAACAATACGAATTCTCGCCTCATGTGCGATAAGCCTTCTTTGACCCACAGTGGAGGAGAGAGGTGAAGATTAGAGAAGTACGACGTAAACTTTATCACCTTTTTAAACAAATATTTGGGAAGTAAATAATACCTAAGCAACGAGCCATAAACATGGTCATATAACTATGCTCCTGTGAAGGAGCTTACTCCATAAGACCGCGCAAAGACTGAGAGCCTAGCACTTACAACAGTAATTTCCTGTATCCAGTAATTCACTCACTGTAAAATAATCATGGATTTACATTCCAAGGTGACTTCTAGTAACTTGGGTTGAACTTCACTGGCACAAGAAAGTCGGCATTTTGAAAGGTAAGTATATATACGATCAAAGAAGATTACCCGAGTGCACAGGATAGTCCACTCGAAAGTTCACTCGTTACGTGCGAAATCCTGCTCCTTCAGTTAGAAGCAAGCCTTACTAAACAGCATTCATTTATACAGTCGTTTTGCGAATCCTTTTCGTGCAACATCGGCCGTATTTACCGTACGCAGACGAACAATGCGATGTCTTGGTAAATACAAATCAAAGGAGACCTATGGTCAAACTCGTGGAATAATTAACAGTCAGCGATCCTAAAAGTTAGTTTGGTTTATTAGTTGACGAAATATCCGTGCCTGGGCTTACTATAAAATGGCTCGATACTTAGAAAAATTCGGCGCAAACCGAATACTAACTATTCACATAACGAATTCCAACTGAATGCCTCATTTAAACCTATAGAAATGTCACGCGATCCTAAAAATTATTTCGGCTTTACATAAGACGAATTTACCGAGCTCGTGCAGAGCATCACATCGCCCAGTATATGTGATCAGTCAGGGACTATCAGACTGCCTGTCACGGTCTCAAATAGACTAGTCATCCTCGGTAAATTCGTCGAATATGAAACCAAAATAATTTTTAGGATCGCTTTACATTTCTAAAGAAACATCAAATACTTGCCATACGTTTCATTGAGTATTTCAGTCGGAATTCGGTATCTAAACTTTGACATTCTGTTCTAAAATTACTGTTACACGATCGCCTTTCTGCTCTTAAAAGGCTTTTATCTAAGATGTCGTGTCCTTTCACTTTTGATAATAATCAATGTCTCATCCGGTTCTTGTTTATAGTACATATGTTTTGGTTAATTGGGAAGTCAGTGTTTCGATTTTTCCGTAGTACAGTGCTCGATACACTAAGGTAGAGCGTGATACATATTGAAAACAGAAAAAAACTACACTTTCATCTCGACA